>Ga0134104_1000011_pt1 | contig 298413 bp, 273 predicted proteins | sample 15_3_2metaG_FD_94455 | JGI IMG/M metagenome (GOLD analysis project Ga0134104, IMG submission 94455) | Switchgrass degrading microbial communities from high solid loading bioreactors in New Hampshire, USA - 15_59_3.3_214_A2 metaG | ecosystem: Engineered > Bioreactor > Semi-continuous >...
CACTGCACCACCAATACCACATCATACCTTGTCACTCTTCTCCGACTTGGCACATTGTCACGACATCATTTTCGAAAATCCCAGCCCACCTTCCAATTCGTCCCTTCCAGCTTCACCCGTGCTTTACCGCCCCGTCCCGTTTCACGCCTTGCGGAATTCCTGCGGACATTGCGGGCTCTTGGAGGCCGCGAGCGGCCTCCAAGAGCCCGCCGCGCCCACCGATTCGGCGCACCACTTCTCCACCACGCCCGGGCATGCCACTCGCTCCGCTGCACAAAACGGACGTTGCCTGCCTAGTATATGCTTGGGATGGCTTTTCCCAGAGAAGGCGAGGTGACTTTGGTTGAAGTGGCTCAGGGTGTTGTGGAACGTGGTCACGAGCGATGCGGTCATGGAACCGCTCATCATAATCCTCGTTGGTTACGGCCTTCAAGTTTACCAGAGAAATCGCAGATACCAGATGATACTTGATACTACAGTGGACGTCGTGGACTACATCGAGGAACACTATAAGGAGTGGGGCATAAAGGGCCATGAGAAGATGGATAAGTTCCTGGAGCTTTTCGTGAAGGAGTTCAAGAAAGCCACCGGCAAGGCTCCGCGAAAGGACGAGATTGAGACGGCTGTCCTGAGAGCCGAGGCCTATGTGCAAAGGGCCAGGCGTGGCGTGGCCACGGACTCGCGCGGGCGTAAAGCCGCCTGACCCGGCGCTAAGTGGACGCAGGCCGGCGCAAGTTCGCGCTGATTTTGAGCATGCGGGTCCTGGCAAGGGGTACCGGCCTTGCCCTCCTGGGACGGCGTGTCATGCGGCATCGGCTCGCCCCGTTCGAACTCGGCGCGCAGGGTGGCCGAATTGCAGGCGCCCAGTCGGGCGAGGAGCACGGACGACCCCAGCGCCGTCAGGAAGAGAAACCAGGGCTTGTAGCACGGTACGCAGGACCAATGGTGGGTTATGTGCGGTGCCCAGAGCCCGAGACGCGCGGTGCTCAGGCGTTTCGGTGCCTTACAAGGTCTGTCACGGCCGGTTCCGTCTCCGGTACCGGGGTTCCCACCCTGCGTTGACAAGACCTGCCGACGTGGTATAATCTTGAGCGTCGAAAACACGAGCTCTTGCGGGTTCCCCGGGAGGGCAGACTTGTGGCTTCCGAAATCTCCGGTGTGCATTCTGCCGGGCGGCGCTGGTTCTTGGCCCGAGTGAACGCGGCGAGCCCGGCGCAGGTTTTGGTGGGCGGCTTTGCGAGCCTGATTCTCGTAGGCGCGCTTCTGTTGACGCTTCCCGTCTCGTCTCGGGACGGGGCGCCGCTTCCCTTCCTTGACGCCTTGTTCACGTCTACATCGGCGGTCTGCGTGACCGGCCTCGTGGTCGTGGACACTCATGACCAGTTCTCATTGTTCGGCCAGATCGTGATACTGCTCCTCATTCAGGTGGGCGGGCTCGGGATCATGACCATGTCCACGCTCATCTTCCTTCTGCTCGGCAGAAGGGTGTCCCTTCGGAACAGGCTTATTATTCAGGAAGCCATGAACCAGTTGACCCTTGAGGGAATGGTGCGCCTGGTCAGGAGAGTCCTTCTGGTCACGATGACCGTCGAAGGCGCTGGCGCGCTCCTCCTGGCAGCGCGATGGTCCTTTGACATGGGTTTTCCGAAATGCCTTTATTACGGCGTGTTCCACGCCGTGTCCGCATTCTGCAACGCGGGCATCGACCTCTTTGGCGGATTTAGAAGCCTCTCGGGGTATGCCACGGATGTCTGGGTCAATCTCGTGATCACCTCTCTCATCATCGTGGGCGGCCTGGGCTTTTCGGTTGTGAGTGAGGTCGTGGCACATCGCAGGGGAACCCGATTGAGCCTGCATGCGAGGCTGGTGCTCCTCACAACGGCGATTCTCATTGCCGTCGGGACGATCGTGATATTCCTCCTCGAGTGGGATAATCCGGCGACGCTGGGGCCGTTGGGCCCGCTCGGCAGGGTGTTGGGCGCCTATTTCCAGGCTGTCACACCACGCACGGCCGGGTTCAGTACCGTATCCATCGGCGACATGCGGGCGGCCACGCAGCTTTTTTTAGTGATCCTGATGTTCATCGGGGCTTCCCCAGGCTCGACCGGAGGTGGGATAAAAACATCGACGTTCGCCACCCTCCTTCTTGCGGTGAGGAGCGTGGTCAGGGGCAAGGAGGACGTGGAGGTCTTCGAGCGGAGGATCCCCCGACGGATCGTATACAGGGCTCTGGCGGTTTCGATGATATCCCTTGCCCTCGTGGTCGTCATGACCATGGCTTTGTCGATAACCCGCAACGACGACCTGCTATCGGTCCTTTTCGAGGCCACGTCGGCGTTCGGGACAGTCGGCCTTTCCATGGGGCTCACGCCGAACCTAACGCCGCTCGGCAAGGTTCTCATAATAGCCACGATGTTCGCGGGACGCGTCGGCCCTCTCACGGTGGCAACGGCCATCGCTCAGAGGCAGCACGCCGCCAATGCCGTCAAGTACCCTGAGGAGCGGATCATGGTTGGATGAAAAAGACATGTTGCGGCGGACACTCGACTTAGCATAGTATGTAGTCGGTTCGAGGTCTATCAAGAGTGGAGGGATCAACGTATGTTGCCGACGCCTCGCAAATTCACCCTGGTCGCCGGGAGCTCCGAGGGCGACACCGCGCTCACTGCGTTCGACAAGGCGCTTCTCGCCGCCGGAATCGGGAATCTCAACCTCCTGAAAGTGTCGAGCATTCTGCCTCCAGGTGCGGAGTACACGGATGCACTTGACATACCGCCGGGTTCGTTGACTCCGACAGCTTACGGCTCGGTCACCAGCGACGTTCCCGGGGAGCGCATAGCGGCTGCAATCGGTGTCGGCATCGTCTCCGGAAGCTTCGGGGTGATCATGGAGTTCGGGGGCAAGTGCTCGAGGGAGGAAGCTGAGGACACCATCGAGAGGATGATACGCGAGGCTCTCGCTTTCCGGAAGACGGTGCCCGACAAGATCCTCATAAAGGGCACGGAGCACGTGGTTCAGAAGATCGGATGTGCCTTTGCAGGTGCGGCCCTCTGGTACTAGAAGGGTCCCGAGCAGGTGTACACCGCCCACGCCTCGTCTCTGCTGCGCCCGCTCTATCCGCGCGCAGGGTCAGGCGCTCTCGGCTGCGACGCGGTGGGCCTGCATGAGGGGCGAGTGTACTGACCGGGCAGCCCCTCGCGGGGCAGGATTGATGATAGGTGGCTCTTGGAAGTTGACGTGCGGTGGGAGATGCTGGATATGAGTATCCTCGTGGAAAAGAGAGACGGATTCCTCGGGGCGCGCACTGACTACGATCGCGCCGATATCGTAATCCTGGGGCTTCCCATGGACTTTACTACGAGCTGGCGGCCTGGTGCGCGCGGCGGACCCGCCAAGATACGCGAGGTTTCGTTCTCCCTCGAGGAGTACAGCCCCAGCCAGGGGCGAACCCTTGCGTCGGTGAGGGCTGCTGACATCGGCGACGTATCCCTCCCGCTCGGCAATACCGAGAAGAGCCTCGACGCCATCGGACAGGTCGTGGAAAGGATCGTCGAGGACGGCAAGATCCCATTTGCGCTCGGAGGCGAGCATCTCGTGACCCTTCCGTGCGTGCGGGCTGTCGCCGGGGCGCACGGGGATCTTGTCGTCGTCCACCTCGATGCCCATGCTGACCTCCGAGACGAGTTCGCTGGGCAGAAGCTCTCCCACGCCACGGTCCTGAGAAGGGTTGCGGAGATCGTCGGGGTGGACAACCTTTACCAGGTCGGCATCAGATCAGGGGCGGCCGAGGAGTTTGCACCCGGTCGCTGGGGTCCGCACAGGATCGCTGGACCCGTGCCTGCGGCCGTGCGAGCTGTGCTGGAGCAGTTAGGGGACCGGCCGTGCTACGTGACGCTCGACATCGACGTGGTTGACCCCGCTTTCGCGCCGGGAACGGGCACGCCAGAGCCGGGCGGATGTTCCTCGTCTGAGATCCTCGATGCCGCAGAGCTTCTCGCGCGCGCGAATGTCGTAGGTTTCGACCTTGTAGAGGTCGCGCCGCCGTGGGATTTCTCCGACATCACCTCGCTCCTTGCCGCCAAGATCGTGCGGGAGATGCTCCTTGGAGTAAGCGCCCGTCTTGCCTCCGCGACACGGGCCCCCGGTTGGACAGGCCCTAGTGGCAGCGGGGAATTGCCATAGTCCAGCTTCGGAGTGTATAATTGGATCGTCGCCCCCCGCACCTACGCATCGCGCGAGGCCCAGAGGGGGTCTTTTCCCACCAACGCGCCTCAAGCGCGGCTTTGAGGTTGGAGCCTGTGCGGCGTAGATTTGGGCTTCTGAAAGACTTCTTTGTACGCTACAAGTCCAGGTATACCCTGGGCGTTCTTTTCCTGGTGGCGGTCGATGCCCTGCAGCTTGTGGTTCCGCGCATCCTCGGGAGGGTGACGGACGAGGTCCGCGCTGGCAAGCTCGACGCGAGCGGCCTTGCGCGTTACGTCGGCCTCATCGTGGGCATCGCCGTGCTGGTTGGGGTGGGCAGATACTTCTGGCGGATGTACATAATGGGCACCGCTCGCCTCATCGACTACACGCTGAGGAACAAGTTCTTTGGACACCTGGAGACCCTCTCCGCGAGTTTCTTCAACAACCACAAGACCGGCGATTTAATGGCGCACGCGACCAACGATATCCATGCCGTGAGGCACGCTCTGGCGCAAGGCGTGGTCATGTCGGTGGACGCCGCCTTCCTCACGATCGCCACTGTCGCCATCCTTGTACGCACCATAGACCTGCGGTTGGTGGCACTCGGGCTGGCGCCTCTTCCGTTCGTTGCCCTGGTCGTGACCCATTTCTCACGTGTCATACATCTGAGATTCCTAACTGTCCAGAAGACGTTCGCGGACCTCACCGACCGAACCCAGGAGAATCTGAGCGGCATACGGGTGGTCAAGGCGTTCGTGCAGGAAGAGTCGGAGGTGAGAAAGTTCACCGAGGTCGCCCAGCGCGTGGTCGACGCCAACATGCACCTCGTCAGGATCTGGGGCCTCTTCTGGCCGCTGGTCCAGTTCATCGCGGGCTTGGGTTTCGTGGTGGTTCTCGGATACGGCGGCAGGCTCGTGATCTCCGGCGATATCAGCCTGGGGGACTTCGTGGCCTTCGGGGGCTACCTCGGTATGGCTACCTGGCCCATGATGGCCATCGGATGGGTCGTCAACACTCTGCAAAGAGGCATGGCCTCCATGGACAGGTTGAACGTGATATTCTCCACGAGGCCGGAGGTTGAGGATTCAACGGATCTCGCCCCCGTAAGCCGGCTTGAGGGAGAGATCGAGTTTCGGGGTCTCCTGTTCGCCTATCCTGGCCAGGACCGTCCGGCTCTCCGCAACATCGACCTCAGGATCCCTGCTGGGCGCACCCTGGGGATACTAGGCAGGACCGGAAGCGGGAAGACAACCCTTGTCAGCCTTCTCTTGCGCCTCTACAATCCCGGCCCGGGCCAGCTTCTCATCGACGGCGTCGACATCAACAAGATCCCCCTCGCCGTCTTACGCCGCGACATCGGGTACGTTCCGCAGGACAACTTCCTGTTCTCGTCGTCTGTCCGGGAGAACATCGGCTTTGCCTCTGACGATTTCTCACCCGAGGAGATCGAGAAGGCAGCCGAGATCGCGGGCGTGGCGGACGACGTGCGCGGGTTCCCCGAGGGGTTTGGCACGATAGTGGGCGAGCGCGGGGTAACGCTGTCCGGCGGACAGAAGCAGAGGATCGCGATAGCGAGGGCGATTGTGAAGAATCCAAGGATACTCATCCTTGACGACTGCTTCTCCGCTGTGGACACGGAGACAGAGGAGAGGATCCTGAAGTCGCTACGAGGCATCATGCGACAACGGACGACCATTCTCATATCCCACAGGATATCCACCCTGAAAGAGGCGGACGAGATTATCGTGCTGGATGACGGCGAGATCGTAGAGCGGGGCGACCACGAGTCCCTTGTGGCCGCCGGGGGCATTTACGCCGACATCTACGAGCGCCAGCTGCTCGAAGAAGAGCTAACCTCCACTGAGGAGACGTGATCCATGCCAGGCATCCAGGAAGAAGAGGCTATTGGGAAAGCATACGACGCGAGGTTGATGAGGCGCCTGCTCAGGTACGCGGCCCCGTACAGGAAGCATCTGGTCGTGTGCGTGATCCTCCTCTTCGTCATCACCCTAACGGACCTCGCGCAACCTTACTTGACCAAGATAGCCATCGACGACCACATCAACGCGTTGGGCGCGCCCATGCTCGCTTTCTCGCCCGGCCAGGAGCCGGTCCCAGGCGTCGCCATACGCGGCATGGTGTTCGTGCGCGAGAAGTGGCTTCCGAAGAGCTTTCCGCGCCACGACGGCGAGGGAGACCCAACGTCCGGCTGTCCCGCGCGGATCGAGTTTGCGGACGGGCGGTATTTCCTCGTCATGGGCGATCCCTCGAGCGAGAGCGAGGCCGCAACCAGGGACGAGCTTACGCCCGAAGAGGTGCGTGCGTTCAAGGCGCGGGACGCAGCAGGTGTGTTGAAGCTCGCCCTCGCTCTCCTTGGCGCGATGATCCTCGGGTTCGTCCTGAACTACGCGCAGGTCTACATCCTCCAATACACCGGACAGAAGATCATCTTCAACATGCGGGTGGAGATATTCCGCCATCTACAGGAGCTTTCGCTGTCGTTCTTCGACAAGAACCCCGTCGGCCGACTAGTCACGAGGGTCACCAACGACACTGAGGCCCTGAACGAGATGTACACGTCGGTGCTGGTGAACTTGTTCAAAGACCTGTTCTTGCTTGTGGGCATCATCGTTGTGATGCTCAGGATGAACCTCGAGCTTGCGCTCGTAAGCCTTTCGACCGTCCCGATCATCATCGGGGTTACGGTGCTCTTCCGCGCGAAGGCCCGCGAGGCATACCGGCTCGTACGCACGAGGCTCGCCCGGATCAACGCGACGCTCGCCGAAAACATCTCCGGGATGAGGATCATCCAGATATTCGGGCGCGAAAGGAAGAAATATGAGGAGTTCGACTCGATAAACAGGGATTACCTCGCGGCCAACATGCGCGAACTCCAGGTGTACGCCATCTTTAGGCCCGCTATGGACCTCGTGTCATCCCTGGCGCTGGCGCTGCTTGTATGGTACGGAGGCGGCCGGGTGCTCGCTGGAAGGCTCGAGTTCGGGGTGTTGTATGCGTTCATTAACTACGTCCAACAGTTCTTCCGGCCTATCGAAGATCTGACGGACAAGTACAACATTATGCAGTCAGCCATGGCCGCATCGGAGAGGATATTCATGCTCCTCGACACTGACGCGCGGGAGCCTGATCCGGCGAAGCCCGCGTCGCTGGGGCGGCCGCGTGGAAGCATAGAGTTCCAGAACGTATGGTTCGCGTACAACGGCGAGGACTGGGTCTTGAAGGACGTGAGCTTCAAGGTCGAGCCGGGCGAGACTTGCGCCTTCGTGGGCGCCACGGGGGCGGGCAAGACATCCATCATCAGCCTGATAGGCAGGATGTATGAAATCTCGCGCGGGAGGATCCTTATAGATGGCGTTGACATCCGGGACATCCCCAGGCGCGAGCTTCGCCGCTACATCGGGGTGGTGCAGCAGGATGTGTTCCTCTTCACGGGGGACATCGAGAGCAACATTAGGCTCAACAACACTGAGATCAGCGAGAGTGACGTGCAGGAGGCCGCGAGGCACGTGAACGCCGACGCGTTCATAAGGCGGCTGCCCGGCGGGTATCGCGCCGAAGTGAAAGAGCGGGGGGTGACCCTGTCGGCGGGCCAGCGGCAACTCCTCGCATTCGCCAGGGCTCTCGCATTCGACCCTGCCATCCTGGTACTCGACGAGGCTACGGCGAACATCGACACGGAGACAGAGGCGCTTATCCAGGATGCCCTCGCCAGGCTCGTGCGTGGCAGGACGACGTTGGTGGTGGCCCACAGGCTGTCAACTATCCAAAATGCTGACAAGATAGTCGTGATCCACAAGGGCAGGGTGCGTGAGATCGGCACACACCAGGAGCTTCTCGCGAAGAGGGGCATTTACTACCAGCTGTATCTCCTTCAGTACAAAGAGGAGCTCAGCCGGGCAGCGGCCGTCGGCATCGGAGGGCGGCAGCAGGGCGACTCCTGACCTCCCGCCGGTCGGTCGCGCCGAGCGGCATGCGTCGCGTCTCTCGCTTCCTCGCTTCGCTATACGCCCATCGAGATGTGGTGTATAATTGCCCCGGAGGGAGATAGATGCCGTCGCATGTCCTGGTTGATCCCGAACGGTGCACGCAGTGCGGCAAGTGCGTGGCGGGATGTCCGTCCGGGGCGATGTCCTGCGCGAGCGGGCATGCGCCCGCCGTGGATGCGTCCAAGTGTGACGGGTGCGGAGAGTGCTTCAGGCTGTGCCCTGAGCGCGCTCTAGTGTTGGGTGGGGGCGCGGAAGGCGTGCTGTGGCTGCTCGCGGCGGGTGGCCGCGCGGCGCAGGCGGCCGACGGCGCCCTCGTCTCGGCGTTGCCGGGGCTCGAGCGAGGTACGCTGGTCCGGGCGGCCCGCGAGATGCTTGGGCGAGGTCGTCACGCGCATCAGGCTCCCTCGCCTGCCACGGGCGGGCAGGGCGAGGGCGAAGAGGGCGCGAAGGACTGTCGCGAGAGCGAGGCCCCGACTCTGTGCGGCAGTCATACTCGCCGCCGGGGCGGTTCGGGAGCTGGATATCCAGCGGTGGTGGCGTACAGCGTGGAGATGGGGCGTGTCCTGCAGCTGGCCGCGAAGGTGGCCCCGGTGAACACCACCGTCCTTATCCTTGGGGAATCCGGCGTTGGCAAGGAGGTCGTGGCGCGATTCATTCACATGAGCGGGCCGCGCCGGAACGGCCCGTTCGTCAACATCAATTGCGGCGCCATTCCGGGGTCCCTACTGGAGTCCGAGCTCTTCGGGTACGAGGCAGGTGCGTTCACCGGCGCGAGGCGCGAGGGCAAGCCCGGGATGATCGAGATGGCCGCCGGGGGAACGCTGTTCCTCGACGAGATATCGGAGCTTCCCACCGACCTCCAGGTGAAGCTGTTGCAGGTCATCCAGGAGCGAAAGCTCGTGCGGGTGGGCGGGGTGAAGCCCCTGAACGTGGACATCCGCATAATCGCAGCGACCAATCGCGACCTCGCGGCCATGGTGGCGAGGGGGGAGTTCCGCGCGGACCTCTTCTACCGGCTGAACGTCGTCCCCATCACCATTCCGCCCCTGCGCGAGCGGCCTGACGACGTGATCCCCCTTATCTACCATTTCCTTGACAGGTATAACAGCGCCCATGGCTACAAGAAGGTCATCAGCGAGGACGCGCGCGAGGTCTTGACGCGATACTCGTGGCCTGGGAACGTTAGGGAGCTCGAGAACCTCATCGAACGGTTGGTGGTTACCGTCGAGGGCGATGAGATCACCGTGAGGGATCTGCCCAGGGCGATCCTTGAGGAAGGCGGGGTGAGCCAGCCGCACGTGGTGGTGGGCGGGATCATGCCGCTCCGCCAGGCCGTGGAGGAAGTCGAGAGGCAGCTCATCCAGCGCGCGCTCGCCGAGAAGAGGAGCACATATAGCATAGCCAGGCTTCTTGGAGTAAACCAGTCCACCGTGGTGCGCAAGATAAGGAAATACGCCGCGAACCGCCGCGCGTCCGCTCCTTCAACCAGCGCGCGGTGACACCCTGGGGCCGGCGGTGTGCGGGACCACGAGCTATCGCGCGGCGGTAACCCGTGCGGCCGGCGTGGCGTGGGGGTACATGCGCAACCGTTGAACCCTTCCGCTAACCGCGACTTTGGCACCACGACGACGACCTCGCGGGCTTCGCCTGGGCTGACACGGTGCAATGCCGGGGAATCCTACGGCCTTGCACATGTTGACCAGCGACCGCGGCACAGTTGCCGCTGGGGAATGCGCCGGTGCATTTTATGATGCACCGGCGCATTACTCTGCTTCTGAAGAAGCCCTGGGTGATTGCTACCCCAGGCCGCGTGGCCCGTCGCCAGTCTTGATGTGCACGGGCAGGGGTGCGCGACTGCCCCGCGCCCACCGGGGCGCGCCGACTTCCGACGCCAGTTGTGGCGCTACCCAGCCGCGGGCAAGGGTCTGGGCTGGCTGCTCGTGTAGCCTTGCGTAAGGGCTCATGTGGAGGTCGCAACGCCGTGGCGCATGGTGGTGAGGCCCGGCGCGGCGCATCCGTTTTTCGGAGAAAACACTTCCTACGGATAGCGCATGATGCGGCTGTGCATTACCCGGGGTGGCCGGTTTTGGGAAGCTGACACACCGGAAAAGGAGATTGTGACACGCGGCACAAAGGGTTGGACGTGCCGGGCCGCACCTATTGTGACAACCTTCACAAGCGGCATGGTTCTTGCTAACGCTGGGGGCGGTAGTTGCGCGGGCCCTGCTTGTGTGCTCCCGCGGCGACGAAGGAGGAATCGGGATGGCGTGTGAAGAGTGCACGTGCTTCGGCGAGGTAACCGAAGAACAAAAGGCTAAGGTGAGAGAGATCATCGAGCACTACCGGGGAAAGCCCGGCGTCCTCATCCAAGTCCTTCACGAGGCGCAGCAGGTCGTCGGGTACCTGCCCAGGGAGGTCCAGACCATGGTGGCGGAGGGACTCGGTATTCCCCTGAGCGAGGTGTACAGCGTGGTCACGTTCTACGCGCTCTTCTCGCTCAAACCCAAAGGGCGCCATCAGATCAGCGTGTGCAAGGGCACGGCCTGCTACGTGAGGGGTGCCGAGGATATCCTGAAGAAGCTCGAGCAAGACCTGGGCATTCGGGCGAAGGACACGACGAGCGACGGCAAGTTCTCCATGGAGGTTGTCCGTTGCATGGGCGCGTGCGGCCTCGGCCCGGTGGTGAGGGTCGATGACGACATCTATGCGCGGATGAAGCCGGATAAGCTCAAAGACATCCTTGCCAAATACGACTAGGCGGGGTCACGCGAGGGAGAGTCTTCCGGACCGTCGCGGCGTAACGTCGCCGCCTGAGAGTAAGGAGGCTGGTCACATGGATTCCTACCGTGCGCATGTCCTGGTGTGTGGCGGCGCAGGCTGCGTTTCCTCTGGGTGCAAAGAGGTTCAAGAGGCTTTCGTGGATGAAATAGCAAAGTGCGGCCTTGCTGGTGAGGTCAGAGTGGTGAGCACCGGGTGCATGGGTCCTTGCGAGCTCGGCCCGGTTGCCATCATATACCCCGAAGGGGTCCTGTACCGGAAGCTCAGGCCCGAGGATGCCAGGGAGATCGCCCGTGAGCATCTGCTGAAAGGAAGGATAGTCCAGCGCCTGCTGTATGAAGCTCCCGATACCCAGCAGCGGGTACCGACATACGGAGACATTACGTTTTTCAACAGGCAGCTCAGGATCGCCCTGCGCAACACCGGCAAGATAGACCCGCTCAACATAGAGGAGTACATCGCTGAGGACGGTTACGTTGCCCTTGCGAAGGTCCTTACGGAGATGACGCCGGAGCAGGTGGTGGACGTCGTAAAGCGCTCGGGGCTGCGCGGGCGCGGCGGGGCTGGGTTCCCGACCGGCCTCAAGTGGGATTTCACGCGCAGGGCCAAGGCCGACCAGAAATACGTGGTCTGCAACGCCGACGAGGGTGACCCCGGTGCGTTCATGGATAGGAGCGTGCTGGAGGGTGATCCCCACAGTGTCATAGAGGCTATGGCGATCGCAGGCTATGCGGTGGGTGCGTCTCAGGGGTACGTGTACGTGCGAGCTGAGTACCCCTTGGCAGTCAAGCATCTCACGCACGCCATAATGCAAGCTCGGGAGTACGGAGTGCTGGGCAAGGACATATTCGGGAAGGGGTTCGACTTCGACCTTGACATCAGGGTCGGCGCGGGCGCGTTCGTCTGCGGGGAGGAGACGGCGCTCCTGGCCTCGGTGGAGGGGAAGCGTGGTGAACCGCGGCCGAGGCCCCCGTTCCCGGCAAACGAGGGCCTGTGGGCGAAACCCACTCTCATCAACAACGTCGAGACGTACGCGAACATCCCGCCCATAATCCTGAAAGGGCCGGAGTGGTTCGCCAGCATCGGCACAGAGAAGAGCAAAGGCACCAAGGTGTTTGCCTTAGCCGGGAAGATAAACAACACGGGCCTCGTCGAGGTGCCGATGGGTACGTCGCTTGGCGAGATAATCTTCGATATCGGGGGCGGCATCCCAGGCGGCAAGAAATTCAAGGCCGCGCAGACCGGAGGCCCGTCAGGCGGGTGCGTGCCAGCGGAGTTTCTCAACACCCCCGTTGACTATGAGTCTTTGAAGGAGCTCGGCACGATCATGGGCTCGGGCGGCCTCATCGTCATGGACGAGGACACGTGCATGGTCGACCTGGCCCGGTTCTTCCTCGAGTTCACGCAGGACGAATCGTGCGGCAAGTGCGCTCCGTGCCGTATCGGAACGAAGAGGATGCTCGAGATCCTGACGAGGATCACGCGCGGCGAGGGACGCGAGGGAGACATCGAACGTCTAGTGAAGCTGGGCACCTGGATCAAGGAGACCGCCCTGTGCGGCCTTGGCCAGACGGCTCCGAACCCCGTGCTCACCACGATACGGTACTTCAGAGACGAGTATGAGGCTCACATCCGCGACAAGCGGTGTCCGGCGTCGGTGTGCGCCGCGCTGTTCGAGGCCCCGTGTCAGAACGCGTGCCCGGCCGGGGTCGACGTCCCAAGGTACATCAGCCTGATAAGGCAAAAGAGATATCAGGACGCTGTCAGGCTCATAAAGGAGAAGAACCCATTCCCAGCGGTGTGCGGGCGGGTATGCACCCACCCGTGCGAGGGCAAGTGCAGGCGGGCTCAGCTGGATGAGGCGGTAGCCATATGTGAGCTGAAGAGGTTTGCGGCTGATTGGGAGCTCATGAACCCGCTGCCACCGGACCGTCCGGCCGTCCGCAAGGATTCCAAGGTCGCCATCATCGGGTCGGGGCCCGCGGGGCTCACAGCCGCGTATTACCTTGCAGGGTTTGGGTACGAGGTCACGGTGTTCGAGGCACTCCCCGAGGCCGGTGGGATGCTCAGGGTGGGCATTCCCGAGTACCGGCTGCCGAAGGATGTTCTGGACGCGGAGATCCTCGCGATATGCCGCAGGGGCGTCGAGATACGCACCGGGGTCGCGGTGGGCAAGGACATAACCCTGGAGGAGCTGAAGGCGCAGGGCTATAAGGCGATCTTCATCGCGGTCGGTGCGAACGTCAGCCAGAAGCTGGGCGTGCCCGGTGAGGACCTCGATGGAGTCATCGGCGCGGTGGAGTTTCTGCGAGAGGTGAACCTAAACGGCCGCCGGAAGGTGGGGAAGAAGGTCGCGGTCATAGGTGGCGGCAACGCCGCCATAGACGCGGCCCGCACCGCCTTGCGGCTCGGCGCGAAGGAGGTCCACATAATCTACAGGCGGCAGCGGGAGGACATGCCGGCCGACAAGTCCGAGATAGCCGAGGCGGAGCGGGAAGGGGTTAAGATCCATTTCCTGACTGCGCCGTCCAGGATGATCGGAAGCGCCGGCAAGCTTACGAACATGGAGTGCGTCCGCATGTCTCTTGGCGAGTTCGACCGCACCGGCCGCAGACGCCCTGTCCCGATCGAGGGCTCGGAGTTCGTCATCGACGTGGATACAGTGATATCCGCCATCAGCCAAAGGCCGGACGCATCGGTGGTGCCGGCTGGGTCACGAATCGAGGTCACCAAGTGGTCTACGATAGTCGCAGACCCGAGGACCCGCGCGACCGGCGAGCCCGGCGTCTTCGCCGGTGGAGACTGCGTTAACGGTCCGGACACCGTGATCCAAGCGATCGCAGACGGCAGGCGGGCCGCCGAGGAAATAGACAAGTTCCTCGGTGGGACCGGGAAGATCCCGGTAAGCCCCGACCTCGGGAGAGAGCTCGCCGGGGAAATCCATGAGGAGCGTATGATCCGTCAGCATCCGGAACACCTGCCCGTCTCCGAAAGAAAAGGCAACTTCGATGAGGTCGTATCGAGGCTCAGTGAAGCAGCCGCCCTTTACGAGGCGTCCCGGTGCCTGCGGTGCGACGTGAAGGACTGAGGAATGGAGCGTGAGCCATGATGGACATGATTAGTCTCACAATTGACGGTCGCAAGGTGGAAGTCCCGAGAGGCTCGACGGTTTTGGATGCTGCGAGGGCGGCCGGGATCGACGTGCCCACTCTCTGTTACCTGAAGGACGTGAACGCCGTCGGCGTGTGCAGGGTCTGTGTGGTGGAGATCGAGGGTGCGAAGTCCCTCCAGGCCTCGTGCGTCACCCCGGCTGCTCAGGATATGGTCGTTCACACGAACACCCCGGCGGTGCGCGAAGCGCGTCGCACGGTGCTTGAGCTCATCATATCGAACCATCCTTTCGAGTGCCTCACTTGCGAGCGGAACGGAAACTGCGAGTTGCAGGCGTTGGCTGAAAGGTTCGGGATACGCGACATTGAGTACCCGGGCGAACGAGCCAAGTTCCCTGTCGACACGTCGAGCCCGTCCATCGTGCGAGATCCGAACAAGTGCATTCTGTGCAGGCGTTGCATGAGCGTGTGCCAGAAGGTGCAGACCGTCTTCGCGCTCGCTCCGAACAACAGGGGCTTCGGAACCATGATCGCGCCGGCTTTCGGAGACGAGCTCATGAGCGCAGTGTGTTCGCTGTGCGGGCAGTGTGTGTTGGTGTGTCCCACGGGGGCGTTGAAGGAACGGGACGAGACGGAGGCTGTGTGGCAGGCCCTCGCAGACCCATCGAAGCACGTGCTCGTGCAGACCGCCCCCGCTATCCGTGCAAGCATCGGCGAGGAGTGCGGGCTCGAACCCGGCAGCCGGGTCACCGGGCAGCTCGTAGCTGCCTTACGCAGGCTCGGGTTCGATAGGGTGTTCGACACGGACTTCGCGGCAGACCTCACCATCATGGAAGAGGGGCATGAGTTCCTCCAGCGCTTGCGCGAAGGCGGCACGTTGCCTCTCATCACGTCATGTAGCCCAGGCTGGATCAAGTTCATAGAGCACTTCTACCCCGAGCTCCTGCCTCACCTCTCAACGTGCAAGTCGCCTCAACAGATGTTCGGCGCGGTTGCAAAGACGTACTATGCAGAGAAAGCTGGCATCGACCCGAAGGATATCTTTGTGGTGTCCGTGATGCCTTGCACTGCCAAGAAGTTTGAGGCCAGGAGGCCGGAGATGACGGCGAGCGGGTATGCCGACGTGGATGCGGTGCTCACCACGAGGGAGCTCGGGAGGATGATCCGCGAGGCCGGGATAGACCTGGGCTCCCTCGAGCCTGAGGCGTTCGACCCGCCCCTCGGTATGTCCACCGGCGCGGGCGCCATATTCGGGGTGACGGGCGGCGTGATGGAGGCGGCGCTCCGGACCGTGTCTGAGGTGGTCCTCGACCGCGAGCTGGACGACATCGACTTCGTTCCGGTCAGGGGCTTCGATGGGGTGAAGGAAGCAGAGATCGACCTCGATGGAACACACGTTCGCGTCGCAGTCGCGCACGGCCTCGGGAACGCCAGGCGTCTTTTGGAGGGCGTGAAGAGCGGCGAAGCCAACTACCATTTCATCGAGATAATGGCGTGCCCGGGTGGGTGTATCGGCGGCGGCGGTCAGCCCATACCCACGAACGACGAGATACGAAAGAAGAGGATCGCGGCCATTTACGAAGAGGATAAGCACATGCCGCTGCGCAAATCGCACCTCAACCCGGCGGTCCAGGAGCTCTACAGGGAATTCCTTGGGAAACCCCTTAGCGAGAAGGCACACGAGCTCCTGCACACCCACTATCATGCGAGGGCGCGGTTCTGACCGAGCGGCGGATGCCCTAGGGCCGTTGCAGGCCGCACGGCCTGATATGAATCGCTACATTCAGGCCCCGGCTCCCGGGTAGCCCCCGGAAGCCGGGCGCCGGGATGTTTCCAGCTCCCAACCTCCTACATGGGCCGCAGGCATTTCGAGCCAAAGCCTCGCGGCAGCCCGCATCGTGTGATGCGGGCTTCTTTCTGTGGTGGAGCACGTCTACAAGCTGCCTGCTGCGGTGCACGAGCCACCGGCCAGAGCATTTCGCCCGAGACGCGAGGCGCGGGCTGAACCCTCGAGATGAGCTCGGGCGGAGCCTGCGAGCCGAGGGCACGGAGCTTGCCCGGCTTATGCTCGGGTCCACGGTGACGTGGCGCCGGGCTGAGACGATTGCCCCAAGATATGAATTACCTGGTGGGACGAAGAGGAGTTTCACAAGGCAGTAAGAAGTACTATATAATCTGAGTCTGTAGATGCAGGGCCCTTGCTTTCATTTGCCCTGCTGCAAAGCGGGTTTGAGTTCCGAGCGCGTAATGCGCGCCCGGCCGCTATGAGTCTGCCACCCACTGAAGGGGGATTTGCCATGGGCGGGAATGGTCCGGGCCGGTCCACCGACGGCCGACGGAGAAAGATTCATCTCGGGACATGGGGGATGCGGGTCTGGGTTCTTGCTGCCCTTCTAGGTGGCCTCGCTGTGCCTATGCGCTTTCAGTCGGGCGTCGCCGAGGCTGGTCCTCCGTCGTACCTGCTTCAGTACGACATCAAGAAGGGAGAGACCCTGTGGTACCAGGTGCTCATCAGTGAGACCATATACTCAGGGACAAGACGCATGACCAACCTTTACCGGGAGGACGTCAAGGTCGAGAGCGCTGCCACGGCTGACGGGAAGATCCATCAGACAGTGACCTGTGCCGGCACCGTCACGCCGGAAGGAGGAGAAGCGCGCAATCTGGAGCCGTTCCGCTATTACCTTACCCTCGAGAGGACGGGGCGGATCCTCGAAGCCGAGGGGCTGAAGCCGTGGGACGGTCGCCAGGTGGAGACTCTGTGGTTGGCGCAGGTGATCCTGCCCGCGAGGCCTGTCACCGTTGGAGAGAAGTGGACGGTGAACGACGAGCTCTACTCCACCGCAAACGGTGGTCTTGCTATGGAAAGACGCACTTACGAGTTCGACGGCATCGAGAGGGTGGGCTCTCAGGACGCTTTCAAGGTGAAGTACGAGGCCTCTCGAAAGGGCAGGGCCAACTCGAGGGATTACACGTATACGGGCACGGGGACGTTCTACCTTTCCTCCGGCAGGCTCGCTAAACTCGAGGCATCTGAGATGGTCACGTATGCAGGCAACGGGCAGGACACGAAGGTCATAACCATGATCCAAGTGAACCTTGTCAAGTAGAGGGCAAGACCAAGACGATTTCGGCGTCGCACCGCGGCTCGACGCACCGGCGTGCCTGTGGCTCGCCTGCAGCCGTCTGCGGGGCGCCCTGCGCGGCTTTGGGCTCGTAACCCTGGTGCTTCCCAAGCATATAAATAGCGAGGAACGGCTTTTGCGCGAGGGAGGGGGTGAGCCCAAGGTGATCCAGTGCCCCAATTGCGGGACGACGAATCCTGACGGGTCGGAGGTGTGCGAAAAGTGCGGCCAAGGCCTCCTACCAGGGCCGCAGGTGATAACGCATGACACCCCAAAGCTGCCGTTTATCAAGAGGATTCCCCTTGGTAGGGGACCGGTGCGTCGTGGTTGACGCGGTGACGCTGCTATGGTAGACTAAGCCTAGTCAGATTATGGTGACTGGGTCAAAGCCGATAAGTGGCAACGACGATGAGAGGGAAGAGTAGGCCGCCACTGGAGTGAAGCGAACCGGGGCCGGTGGGAGCCGGGGCTCGGCGGCTGCCGAAAATCACCCTTGAGTTGCGGTGCGAAATCGGCCAAGATGCCTGCGGTGGAGGCCGAGAGTAGACGCCGCCGGATCCTCCCGATAGAGAGGCAGGGCATGCGTATACCTGAGGTGGCCTCAGGTGACCTGTGCCCGCGAGAGGGCCGCGAGAGATGCGGTCAACCCGGGTGGTACCGCGGGAGGTTTGCCTCCCGTCCCTTGTTGTGGGACGGGAGGCTTTTGATTCCTAGTAGCAAGATGACCGAGGCGGAGGTCTTTGAGTGAAGTGGTGTTGCAGGGAGGTTTGCTGCTGTGTTCAGGAAGGTCGATCCGGATGCGAGTTTCCCCAGGATGGAGCAGGAGATCCTAAAGTACTGGGCGGAACACGATGTTTTCAAGAAGACGCTCGAGAAGAGCGAGGGCAACCCGAGGTTCGTGTTCTATGAGGGGCCGCCGACGGCGAACGCCCTCCCTCATCCGGGGCACGTGTTGACCAGGGCGATGAAAGACCTGGTCCCGCGATACCGGACGATGGCCGGGTACTACGTCCCCAGGAAGGGTGGGTGGGACACTCATGGCCTGCCGGTCGAGCTCGAGATCGAGAAAGAGCTCGGGATAAGCGGAAAGAAACAGATAGAAGACTACGGGGTCGAGAGGTTCATCGAGAAGTGCAAAGAGAGCGTGTTCCGGTACAAGCGAGAGTGGGAGCGCATGACGGAACGCGTGGGGTTCTGGATCGACCTCGATAAGGCATACATCACGTACACCGACGACTATATCGAGTCGGTCTGGTGGGCGTTGCGACAGATATGGGACAAAGGCTTGCTCTATCAAGGCCACAAGGTCGTTCCGTACTGCCCTCGCTGTGGCACGGCCCTCTCAAGCCACGAGGTGGCGCAGGGGTATTCAGAGGTGGAGGACCCCTCCGTGTTCGTGAAGTTCAAGGTCAAGGGCGAGGATGACACGTTTTTCCTCGCCTGGACCACCACGCCGTGGACCCTTCCTTCCAACGTCGCCCTGGCGGTCTCCAAGGACTTCACGTACGTCAAGGTCAGGCTCGACCGAACCGGCGAGCGGTTCATCCTCGCGAAAGGGCTGCTGGACGCAGCGGTGCGGGAGGGCTATGAGATAGTGGAGGAGTTCTCAGGTGCGCAGCTGGCGGGAAGGGAGTACGAGCCTCTCTTTCCGTTTGCTCGCCCTGATAAGCGGGCGTGGTACGTGGTCACGGGGGATTTCGTTACGCTTGAGGAAGGCACCGGCATAGTCCACATCGCGCCAGCCTTCGGCGAGGACGACATGTCCGCTGCGGTCGAGCACGGCCTTCCCGTGGTGCAACTCGTCGATGCGGAAGGCCGGTTCGTGGAGGCCGTGGAGCCATGGAAGGGGATGTTCGTTAAAGAGGCGGATCCCCTGATCATCCAGAGGCTGCAGCAGGAAGGAAAGCTTTACCGGAGCGAGATGTACAGGCACACCTATCCGTTTTGCTGGCGTTGTGACACACCGCTCCTGTACTATGCTCGGACTTCATGGTTCATCAGAACGACCGCGGTGAAAGAGGCGCTCCTCCGCAACAACGCTGCCATCAACTGGCATCCGGATTACATCAAGGATGGCCGGATGGGCAACTTCCTTGAGAACGTCATAGACTGGGCGGTGAGCCGCGAACGTTACTGGGGCACGCCTCTCCCGGTATGGATATGCCAAAGCTGCGGGAAGCAGCATTGCGTCGGGAGCGTGGCCGAGCTAAAGAGCATGGCCACGAAGCTTCCAGACAAGCTCGAGCTGCACAGGCCGTACATCGACCAGGTCGAGCTGCGTTGTCCCGAGTGCGGGGGGATCATGCGCCGTACCCGCGAGGTCATAGATGCGTGGTTCGACTCGGGGTCGATGCCGTTCGCGCAGTGGCATTACCCGTTCGAGAACAAGGAGGAGTTCGAACGGAACTTCCCGGCGGACTTCATATGTGAAGCCATTGACCAGACGCGGGGATGGTTCTATACGCTCCTAGTCATATCGACCCTCATCTTCGACAGGCCGTCTTTCCGGAACGTGCTCGTGCTCGGGCACATTCTGGACGCTGAGGGCCAGAAGATGAGCAAGAGAAAAGGGAACGTCGTGGATACGTGGGAGGTGTTCAACACCTACGGCGCGGATGCGTTCAGGTGGTACCTCTACACGGTCAACCCGCCTTGGAACCCAACGCGGTTCTATATGGAGGCAGTCGGTGAGTCGCGCCGCAGGTTCCTTTCGACCCTTTGGAACGTGTACTCCTTCTACGTGCTCTACGCGAACGTGGATGGGTTCGATCCTGAACAGCACCAACTCGACGTGAGCCGTCGCTCCCTCCTCGACAAGTGGATAATATCCCGCTTCAACGGCCTTTCGGCGAAGGTCCGGAGCGAGCTCGATGAGTACAACATCACCAGCGCTGCTCGGGCCATCGAGGAGTTCGTGGATGACCTGAGCAATTGGTATGTGCGAAGGTCTAGGCGGCGGTATTGGGGAGCAGAGATGACCGAGGACAAGGTCGCGGCGTATCTCACCCTTCACGAGATGCTGGTGGGTGTCGCGAAGCTTCTAGCGCCGTTCACACCGTTCGTCGCAGAGGAGGTATATAGGAACCTCGAGGGTGAAAGGCGGAAAGACGCTCCGGAGAGCGTCCATCTGTGCGACTACCCAAAGTGCGATGAGACCCTTGTTGACTCTGAGCTCGAGCGGGACATGGCATTCGTGCGAAACGTCGTCACCCTCGGCCGGGCCGCCAGGAACAGGGTGAACATCAAGAACCGTCAACCTCTCGCCGAGATGGTGGTTGTCGCTGGCAGCCCTGAGGGCGAACGCGCGGTCACTGCCCTGGAACCCCTCATAAGAGAGGAGCTCAACGTGAAGGTGGTTCGGGTCGCATCTGACACGGGCGAATTCGTGACGCACAAAGTGAAGCCCAGATATGACCTTCTCGGTCCCAAGCACGGCAAGCTGGTCAAGGAGGTCGTGGCCGCTCTACTTGCCATGGACCCTGAAGAAGCCGTCAGGGAGATGGACCGTGCCGGGAAGGTGGATGTTCTCGTCCGAGGCTCGGCGGTACAGGTGAATCGCGACGAGGTCAGCGTGGAGACCGTCGAGAGGGAAGGCTACGCGGTGGAGGGCGAGGGCGGGGTCTCGGTTGCGCTGGACACACGCCTCACTCCCGAGCTTGTCATGGAAGGCCTCGCACGCGAGATGGTGAACAAGATCCAGAGCATGCGCAAACAGGCGAATTTCGACATCGAGGACCGCATCCGCACGGTGTTCTGGGCTGATGCAGCGGTCAGACGCGCGTGCGAGGCGTACCGCGCCTATCTTATGGACGAGACGCTCTCGGAGGAGCTGGAGTTCAGGGGGGAGCCCCCGGCTGCGGAGACCCGTGGGGAGCTTACGCAGGAGTGGGACGTGAACGGCCACAAGGTCGTGATCAGCGTGGAGCGCCTGCGTGTCGCGGGCTCGGGCGCCGGCTCGGGCGCGGCTGCGAGCAAGGGCGCCCCGGGGGCGATGACAACGCTGCCAGAGGAAAGCGAGGGCGTGGAATGAACGAGCCCGTGCGAAAGAAAGAGGTTAGCGCAGGGATAATCGTCTTCAGGGGCGACCAGGTCCTCATCATCAGGAATCGTTTCGGCGAGTGGGTCCTTCCCAAGGGCAAGGTTGAGGCCGGCGAGACCGTCGAGGAGGCGGCTCTGCGTGAGGTGGAGGAGGAGACGGGCATTCGTGCCGTTGTGCTGGGGACAGCTGGCACGACCTCGTATACGTATCTCTCGGAGTGCTCCGGGGAGCCCGTGGACAAGGTGGTCCATTGGTTTGTGGGACGCGAGGCACACGGTTCGAGCGACGACGGCGCGGGGAGCGACGTGACGCCGTCTCCCCAGCGGGAGGAGGGGATCAGCGCCGCTTGCTTTGTGCCGTGGCAGGACGCTGTCTCTTTGCTGAAATACGACGGCGAGCTGGTACGTCGGGTCGCTTCGGCGATTACCGAAGGCTCGCAGGCGCCCGCAGGCATAGTGGACGCCTCTTGCTGCAAGAATCCCCTCTCTGGGAGGTGCTAACGCGTGCGCATCGGTGTTATAAGCGATACACACGGTTCCCTCACGGCGTGGAACAAAGCCCTCGCTGTGCTGGGCAAGGTGGATATCTTGCTTCACGCGGGGGACGTGTTGTACCACGGCCCCAGGAACCCTCTTCCGGACGGTCACGACGCCAAGGGCCTGGCGGAAGCCATAAACACTTACGGCGGTCGGCTCTTGATCGCAAGGGGAAACTGCGATGCCGATATTGACCAGCTCGTGCTGAACGTGCCAATGCAGGCACCGTATGTCCTCGCCGTGGTCGAGGGAAGGTACATTCTCGTGCATCACGGGCATCTGATAGCAGGCGAGGCCATGGCTGGTCTAGTGCATCGCTACCGCCTGGATCTGGTTGTGACCGGCCACACCCACGTCCCGGGTGTCGAAAGGCCTTTCGGAAACGAAGGCGGGCTCATCCTCAACCCGGGCAGCCCTGCCCTCTCGAAAGCGCGTGACAGGCGGGGGACTGTCGCGCTCATCGAGGATCACATCGTGCGTATCCTCTACGCCGACAACGGTGCACAGCTCGCCTCATGCCCGTGGTAGGGCCGCGCAGACTCCGCGTCCGCAGAGTCTTACTGCCCCGAGTCGGCTCTCACGCGTCCCAGGCGCCGGGGAGACGGGCTGAGGAGGAGATCGTGTCTCGATAGCGAATTCCATCCCCAACTGGGGAGCCGGGCTCAGGTAAATGGGCCGGGAGCTGAGGGTTTTCTGGCCCCGGGGTGCGTGAGACGCCGACCCGCGCCGAAGCCGACGCCGTGCGGGTCGGGGACGAGGAGGCGACGTGATGCCTAAACCGGTTGGATTCCGAGTGACTGCGGCCTGTGCGTTCGTTCTTTTGATGATCCTGATATCGGCACCTGGTGGAGCTTTGATCGCCGGGGAGCCTACTCCACGACCGGAGCCGCCGAGGGTCGTACAGGTGTACCCGTCCGACGGCATGCAGTACGTGCCGGTCGACACCGCCATCCACATCGTTTTCAGCGAACCCATGGATGAGGCCTCGACAATACAGTCGGTAAACGTCTCGCCAGCGCTTCAACTCGTATACCCATCGAGCTGGCAGTTCCTCAACAACAAGGCGATCATGGTGATAGTCCCGGCCAAGCCGTTGCGGTATTCCACCACTTACAAGGTGGTGGTGAGCAGGAGCGCGAGGGACTCCCAAGGGGTTGAAATGCAACAGGATTACTCGTGGTCCTTTACCACGGCCGCGGCACCCCCCTCGCCGGTTGCGGTGCCCGTGAACGGCGATTTCGCTGCTGGCAACATTGCGGGTTGGACCTGGCGCCACAGCGAGGCTGCGGGCTCGCGGGCCGCGTCGTGGTCGGTCGTGGCCGACGGCGAGCGTCAGCACGTACTGAAGATCTCGCGTCCGCCTACGTTCGAGGCGGGCTCCTGTTCGCTCGAGCAGCGGATCGATGCGGAATTGCCAGCGTTCGGCCTGGTGTTCCTGTCGTTTGACATGCGGCTCGACGACTACACGCTGAAGGAGTATACGACGGGCTCGACCTACCCGCTGAAGGTAGTCCTGACTTACCTCGATAGAGATGGTGTTGAGCACTCCTTCGTCAGATCGTACTACTTCCATCTGCCCTTGGAGGGAGGTGTAGACAGTTTCGCGGAATTCGTGGAGCTTGGGAAGTGGACGTCCAGGTCTTATAACCTGAGCACGCTAGTCCCACGGCCGGCCTTCCTCAAATCCTTGAGGTTCGAGTGCTCCGGGTGGGCGTGGACCGCCTTGCTCGACGACATAAGGCTAGTCTGGTGAAGCAAGGACCTCGGTGACCAGCAGGGAAAAGGAGGGTGTTTCCGATGGCGAAAAAGACCGTTCTAGACTTTGTGGACATGAAGCGAAAAGGAGAGAAGATCACTTTTCTCACGGCGTACGACTATCCCATCGCGTCGTTCGCTGAGAAGGCGGGCATCGACATGCTTCTCGTCGGCGACTCGCTCGGAATGGTCGTGTACGGGCTTCCGGGAACGATTCCTGTTACCATGGACGAGATGATCATCCATGCTCGTGCGGTCCGTAGGGGAGCGCCGAATACCTTTGTCATTGGCGACATGCCGTTCATGTCGTATCAGTCTTCGACGGAGAAAGCCGTGGAAAACGCAGGCCGGTTCATGAAGGAAGCTCAGATGGACGCCATCAAGCTTGAGGGCGGGAGGCGGGTCATAAACCAAATAAAGGCCATAGTCGACGCTGGTATCCCCGTGATGGGGCACATCGGCCTGACCCCGCAAAGCTCGGGCCAACTCGGCGGGTTCAAGGCGCAGGGACGGACGGCCGAGGCCGCTCGCGAACTCATCCTGGACGCCATCGCCATCCAGGAGGCAGGGGCGTTTGCAATACTCCTCGAGGCCATCCCGCCTGAGGTCGGGGAGGCGATAACGAAGAGACTCGCTATTCCCGTCCTCGGTATCGGCGCTGGACTGCATTGCGACGGTCAGCTTCTGATAAACGGTGACATGCTCGGGCTCGTGGAGGCGTTCACGCCTAAGTTTGTGAAGAAATACGCCAATCTTGCCGAGATCATCACGGGTGCCATATCCGAGTACATCCGCGATGTTAGGGGGCTTGCTTTCCCCGAGGAAAAGCACACCTACAAAATGAAGGAGGGTGAGGCGGAGAAACTTGCCGAGTTCCTGAAGTCCCTTGACAGCCGGTGACAGCCAGCTGCCGCTGCCTTCGCCGCGCCGCATTGGCGGGGCGGCAGCTTGTGCCAGCCGAACGTAAGCTGCACGGAGGTGTTGCCACTTGGACATGACGAGCGTGCGCGAAGCTATCGAGCGGGCGGGTGTTCCTGGGCGGGATCTTGCGGAGCTGCCGAGTTCCACGAAGAGGTTTCCGGATGGGGCCCATTGGCGCGTCGAGGTGTCGGGCATAGAGACCACGGCAGTGCTGAGGGCTTGCATCGAAGAGGCGAAGAGACAGCGGGTCCCGTTCCATCGTGCGATATCGGTGGTGCGGGGCGCAACATGGGCTACCCGGGACGAGCTTGCGGAGTTTGCAAGGGTCGCTCATGATGAGAGGGTCGAGGTCATACTTACCCCGGGGCCGAGGCCCACATGGTACTCCGGGCGACAGATAACGACTCCGGAAGGCGCGATCTGCGGCATGCGCTTGCGTGGGTGCGACATGCTGGCGCATTACGTGTATGACGTGATGCGTGCCGTGGAGATCGGGTTCCGCGGCTTCCTGGTCTGGGATGAAGGCGTTCTCATGGTGCTGAACGAGATGAAAAAGAACGGCGACCTGCCGGAGGATGTGACGTTCAAGGTGTCCATCTTCGCAGGTCACGCCAACGCTGCTGGTGCGAAGCTGTTGCAGAGCCTCGGCGCTGGGACGTTCAACCCGATCGCAGACAGCTCCCTTTCGGCGCTCGCCGCCATGCGGAAGGTCGTCGACATTCCGATGGATGTGCACGTCCAGATATTCGATACGTGGGGCGGAATGAATAGGTTCTACGAGACACCAGAGATAGCGAGGGTCGCGGCGCCGTGCTATTTTAAGATGGAGAGCGGCACGAGCGTGGGCATGTATGCGCCCTGGGGTGCGTCGGAGGCCGCTCTGCAAGACCTTGCGAGGCTCAAGATCAAGTCCATCCGGACGATAACCGAGATAATCAAGGACACGTATCCCGATATCAAGCTCTCAGAACACGGAGTAGCCGGGCTTGCCATTCCTCAACCGTGAGTATGTTCTGCATGTCTGGTGTGAGGTTGTGAGGCGCACGGGTCATGCGTGCGCCTCTATCTCATCTATTGACCGCATAGACGGCGAGAATCGGTCGCCAGCGCCCCGCCGGACCCACGAAGTGCGCGCGCTGTGGGGGTGGCCGTACTACCTCATACTCGGGGTTCGTTGCGCTGTCGGCCACACCCCAGGTGTCGGCGGAGCTTGGTAACGCTTGCAATATACCCGGTGGGGTATTATGATAGAAGCAAACCCCACCAAACCTCTAGTCAAGGGAGGACGTAACGTGCGCACGAAACGGATCCTGCTTTTCATAGCCTCGCTCATCATCATCGGCGCCGTCGGCTACGCGCTAACGGACCGGTTCGGACACCATCCTGGCGAGCTGTCACCGTCGGTGGAGGAAGGCGGCCTCGCCCGGGGCTTCATACTGAGGACGCTTGACGGTGGGGAGGCCTCCTTGGAGGCGTATCGCGGTAAGGCCGTGGTAGTGGTGAATTTCTGGGCCACGTGGTGCCCGCCGTGCAGAGCTGAGATCCCGGACCTCGTCGACTTCTACAAAGCCCACGAAAAGGACGGCGTGGTGATCCTCGCGGTGAACCTTCGCGAGCCCGAGAGTCAGGTGCGCGACTTCGCGAGGAGTGCGGGCATGGTCTTCCCAGTGCTCTTGGACCTCTCTGGCGACGTGGCGAACGTTTACAAGGTCGAGGCCATACCTACGACCGTCGTCGTGGACAAGTCTGGCGTCATAAGGTCGCGCATCGTCGGGGCGACAAGCCGGGAGGAACTCGAAAGCATCGTCAAGCCGCTTCTGTGAGCCTGGGGGCTGTCCCGGCGCGGCGGCCGGGGGCGCCTGGCCCGGCGGAGGGCGTTGATGAGCAGACAGGTCTGCCTTCAGTTCTCTTCCCCTGATTCGCCCGGAGAGCGATGGGCGGCGATCGGCCGGCCTAGCCTCCTAGCCTCTTGGTGAACAAAAGAACCCGACACGCCGCCTTGCTGTGAAGGGAAGCCATGGGCCTCTCTGGGCGGTTTCGGGTTCCAGGAGCGACGTTGCTCGGGAGTGATCCGCGCGAGGGTGTCGAGTTCGAGCTCGAGATCGAAGCGATGGAATGCGCGAATGCCCCGCGCCGTCGGGCTCGTTAGCGGGCGCGCTCCACCTTGCCTGAGCGAAGACACCTGGTGCACACGTAGATGCGCTTCGGGGCGCCGTTGACGATGGCCTTCACCCGACGGATGTTCGGCAGCCACTTGCGGGGAGTCTTGATGTCCGAATGGCTTACCTGTCTACCTACATGCGGGCTTTTACCGCAGATCTCGCACCGATATGACACGGCCAGCACCTCCTTGTCTTGCAAAGACCCGTGGTGTATTGTATCATAGCGACGCAGGCCACGCAAGCGCCGCAAACGAGCCTGCGCAGGCTGCACCGCGGGCCATTCTACGCGCGCCCCGGGCGAGCATACGATAGCAAAAAGGAATTTCTTGCGGTGCGGAGAATGTAGAAACGTCCGGTCTTCACGGGGATGTGCTGGGCGACGGCGCGGGCAGGGGGGTTCTGCGGTTCATGGGCAAGGATGTCAGCACGGAACTCGGCCAAATCACCATTTCGGACGAGGTGATCGCGCTCATCGCCGGGATGGCGGCGACGGAATGCTATGGCCTCGTTGGGATGGCTTCGCGGAACATTCAAGACGGTATCGCGGAGCTTCTCGGGATGGAGAACATGAGCCGCGGCGTGGAGGTGAAGCTCGACGGCGACGAGGTTGTGATCGAGCTTTACATCATCGTCGAATACGGCACGAAGATCACCGAGGTCGCCCAGAACGTTATGGATAAGGTGCGGTACGTTGTGGAGAGCATGACCGGGCTCAAAGTGGCGCAGGTAAACATAACTGTTCAAGGTGTGAGGGTGACGCATGTCAGAACGGATAGGCGCACGTGACCGGCAAGAGGAGGCCAGCGCGTTGAAGCGTGATCTGCTCGATGCCGGAGCCCTTGCGCGCGCGATCATGGCCGGCACCGAATGGCTGGGAGCGAATAAGGAGTTCGTGAACTCTCTGAACGTGTTTCCGGTCCCTGACGGCGACACGGGCACGAACATGCATCTCACTCTTCTCTCGGCTGTGCGCGAGGTTGAGAAGGCCGAGGGACGCGAACTTTGGGAGATCGCGGACGCTGCCGCCATGGGCTCGCTCATGGGGGCGCGCGGCAACTCAGGCGTGATATTCTCTCAGTTGTTCCGGGGTTTTGCGAAAGGGGTCGAGGGCAAGGCTCAGCTCGAACCCCAAGACTTGGCACGCGCACTTCAAAGCGCGGCCGCCATGGCGTACAAGGCAGTTATGAAGCCGGTGGAGGGGACGATGCTGACCGTTGCACGGGAGGCGGCGCGTTCCGCCACCCAGTGCGCCAGGGCGGGCCTCGGCCTTCGTGCTCTTGCCGAGAAGGTGCTCGAGGACTCCCAGAGGGCCTTGGAACGAACTCCGGAGATGCTTCCCACCCTGAAGGAAGCCGGTGTGGTTGACGCCGGAGGGCAAGGGCTTGTGTTCTTCTGGCAAGGTATAGTGAAGTCTTTGCGTGGCGAGGTGACGGTGCCGCGCCAGGAGCCCGTGCTTCAGGTGGCGCGGGGAGGCGGCGCGGGACAGGCCGCGCGGCAGCCCGAGGCGACCGTAAGGGAAAGCTTGCGGTTTCCATACTGCACTGAGTTGCTCCTGAAGGGAAGGGCCCTTCCGCTGGACCGCATACGTACAGAGCTCGCTGATGCCGGGGATTGTCTGCTCGTGGTGGGGACGAGCGACGTCGCCAAGGTCCACGTCCACACGAGCCATCCAGGGCGAGTCTTGGAGTACTGTCTGCGGTTCGGGGATCTCCATGAGATCCAGATAAACAACATGGCCGACCAGCACGAAGAGTTCGAGGCGCAAGGCCCCGCAGGACGGGCGTCCGCGGACGGGCCGAGCACTGTCACTCTGGAGATGGAGAGGCCCAGCGGCCAGGTCGGCACGTCGAGGCCGCTCGCGCCGGGGCCCCGGCCCGAGTCGATCGAAAAACCCGTTGGCATCGTCGCCGTGGCGGTCGGCGAGGGCCTCGCAACGATCCTACGGAGCCTCGGTGCCGACGTCGTGGTTGAGGGCGGCCAGACCATGAATCCCTCCATAGAAGAGCTTGCGAGCGCTGCCCGTCAGGTTAACGCGAAAAGCGTGATCATCCTTCCTAACAACAGCAATGTGATCCTCACGGCGGACAAAGTCAGGGAATTCGTGGACAAGACCATCTCTGTCGTCCCCACCAAGACAATACCCCAAGGGGTCGCGGCGCTTGTGGCGTTCAACGCCGCAGCTGACCTTTCTGCGAACGAACGCGCGATGAGAGAGGCGCTGGCCAACGTGAGCACGGGCGAGGTGACGTACGCGGTCCGGAGCTCAAGTATGAATGGGTTCAGCATAGACCAAAACGACATCATCGGGATCAAGGACGGCGAGATCTGCGCAGCGGGAAAGGACCGCGACGAAGTTGCGATGAGCTTGGCGAGCCAGATGGTGACCGAGGAAAGCTCGCTCCTCACCATATACTACGGGCAAGATGTGCATGTCAGCGATGCGCAGGCCCTTGCGGAGCGGCTGTCCGACATTTACCCCCATTGCGAGGTCGAGGTCCATTACGGCGGTCAGCCGCTCTACTATTACATCATGTCCGTAGAATAGGCGATGCGGCTGGCGGCGCCCTGGTGAGGGTGGGCGCGTGGAGGCCGTCGGCCTGGAGATTGGGCCTTATAGACAGCACCGGGGAGGCGAAAACATATGGCCAACATCTCGATAGTCACGGACTCCACGGCCGATCTCCCACCGCACCTGTACAGCGACTATGGGATCACCGTGGTCCCGTTGCTTGTCCACTTTGGAGACGAGGTATACCGGGACGGCGTGGACCTCTCGAGCGAGGAGTTTTACGCCAAGCTCACTTCGAGCAGCGTCCTCCCGAGGACCTCTCAGCCCCCACCCCGGGATTTCCAGGTTGTTTACGAAGACTTGCTATCGAAATCTGACGGGGTGGTCTCGATACACCTTTCGAGCCGGCTTTCGGGTACGTACCAGTCCGCAGCCATCGCGGCCAGTATGGTGAAAGGCGGGCCCGTGCGGGTTATAGACGGGCGCCTCGCCTCGGCAGCGAACGGGCTTGTGGTCCTGGAGGCTGCGCGGATGGCCAGGGAAGGAGCGAGCATGGACGACATCGTTGCGAGGGCGCAGGATCTCGTCGGGAAGGTGAGGGTCTTCTTCACCGTTGACACGCTCGAGTATCTGCAAAAGAACGGCCGGATAGGTAGGGCCGCGGCGTTCTTGGGCACCGTGCTCTCGATCCGTCCGCTTCTCTGGCTCCAGGATGGCGAGGTGGCGCCGTACGAGAAAGTGCGGGGGTCGAGGCAGAGGATTCTTGCAAGGCTGGTCGCGGTTGTGAAGGAACACGCCCCTGCCGGGAAGAGGCTGCGTGCGGCGGTGATCCATGCGGTCTCGCCGGATGAGGCGGCGGCCCTGAAGCAGATCATGGAGAGAGACTTCCCGTGTGAGGAGGTCCTCACTGCGACGGTCGGGCCGGTCATCGGCTGTCACGCGGGCCCCGGCACCATGGCCATCGCTTTTCATCCAGTCGACTGACGGGCGTAGTCCCGTAGTCCCGCGTTTGGGGCCTCGAACGATTGCTGTGCGGCGGGGGTTGCGTGACCCATGGGTTCGGTTCGTCGGGCGACCCGGGCGGACGTCCGTCCGGGCCTTTTCGCGTGAACGACGCGCGATACGTGCCTCGGCGCGAGCGGCGCCGGTTGGTGTCCCGAGGGACGACCACTTGGGAAGAAAAATAAGACGACGGTCTTGCGACCGTCATCCCGTGGGAGAGGAGAAACCGGAGGAAGAGCTTATGGGGGAGGGTTTTGGAACCCCGGCACCGTCCAGGTGCCGTTTTCCTCGGCTCTTCTTTCGCTCATAGTTTGTGCGCGGATGAGGCTCTTATTCAACTTCTTTCTTGGTAATTCACACCATATTCCGGGCCCTTTAGGGGACGCTATAGACGATGCGAGTGATTGCTGGCAAGGCTAAGGGCAGGCGCCTCTTCGCTGCACCGGGAATGAAGGCCCGGCCTATCACCGACCGCGTCAAGGCCTCCGTGTTCGACATCCTCGCGTGGCGCCTTGCAGGGGCGAGGTGTCTGGACCTCTTCGCGGGCACCGGAGCGCTCGGCATAGAGGCGCTGAGCCGGGGAGCCGCCACTGCTGTGTTCGTCGAGTGTGACCCGAGAATGGTGGGCGTCATACGGCGGAACCTGGAAGCCACTTCCCTTGGTGAGCTAGGGAACGTGATGCACGCAGATGTGAGATGGGCTGTGCGAGTACTGGCCGGTCGAGAGGGACCGTTCGATGTCGTGTTCATAGACCCGCCGTATGGGCATGGCCTTGCTCCGGTAGCCTTGGAACTCGTTGCCCGGCACGGCCTCGTGGACGAGAGCGGGGTTGTGGTGGTGCGGCACGAGCGGAGGCAGGAAATGCCTCATCTGTGCGCGAATCTAAGATTGGTAAGGCAGGAAGGATTCGGCGACACCGTGGTGTCCTTCTATGAACCAGGCGATGGAGGTGGTTGACGTAGTCACGGCGGTATATCCCGGAAGTTTCGATCCGGTCACTAATGGCCACATCGACATCGCGGAGCGCGCCTCGAAGGTGTTCGGCAGGTTGGTTGTAGCAGTGCTTACGAACCCGGCCAAAGACGCGCTCTTTACGGTGGACGAGCGCACGGAGATGCTGGCGACGGCTCTCGGTCACTTGCCGAACGTTGAGATCGCTCACTTCTCCGGCCTCCTTGTGGACTTCGCACGGAAGCACGGTGCCCAGGTGATCGTTCGGGGTCTACGGGCGCTTTCCGACTTTGAGTACGAGTTTCAGATGGCCTCTGTAAACCGCAAGATAGGAGGGGGTATCGAGACGGTCTTCATGATGACCGCTAACGAGTACGCCTTTCTGAGCTCGAGCATGGTTAAAGAAGTAGCGCGGTTCGGCGGGTGCGTGAGAGGTTTCGTCCCGGATCACGTGGCGCGCCGCCTTACCGAGAAGTTCCGCCCTGCAAGGTGAGCCGGGCGTGACAAGGGGGAGCTGTGGTGGGCAAGACCAAGATCGTTGACCTTTTGGACAGACTCGAGGAAACCGTCGAGACAGCCCGGAAGGTGCCGCTCCTCAACAGGGTGCTGGCCGACAGGTACGAGATCCTGGAGCTGCTCGACCAGATACGAATCGCTCTGCCCGACGAGGTAAAGCGCGCTGAGGCGATTCTCGCCGAAAAGGATCGCATTCTCGCTGAGGCGGCCGCCGAGGCCGAACGGCTGAAGACCTCGGCGAAGGATCACCTGAGGGCGCTCATTTCCCAAGAGGAGGTCGTCAAGGCTGCCGAGGCCGAAGCAGCGCGGATCCTCGAGGAAGCGAAAGCTCAGGCGAACGAGATAAGGAGCGGCGCCGATGAGTACGCAGCGCAAACCCTTCTAAAAATGGAGGACAATCTCCAGAAAACCCTCAAGATCGTCAGACGCGGCGTCGAGGAGCTGAAGAAGAAAAGCTAGAGGCATGGTTCGCCTTCACGCGGACCACGATGAGCTGCGCCCTTCTGAAGAACCAGACCACGAGGGATGCAGCGATCATGAGTGCCAATATGCGTCCGAGCGCGAGCGACGAGGCTCCCAGGCGCGCAAGGAACGAGGGCTGCCCGGAGGCCAGGCGCGCTACGAACGCGGGCGTGACCATCCGGGCGAGGCGCTGCCCCGCCGGGCTCATTAGAACCAACGTGAGGACCCCGCTGATGGCGGCCTGGAGTATCCGTGTGACTACGTAGGGCGTCATTCGGATGTCCGTTCCGGTGCACATAGTGCTGACCTGGGCTAGTACTGAGAGGCCGGACCACGCGATGATGGCGTTTACCGCCACGACACGGTGTAGGAGCGGTGCGGCGGCTTTGCTAGCAAGCTCAGAGCCCAGGGTGATCTCGAAAAACCCGCTCACGAACGCTGGTACCAAGGTGGGGTCAAGCCCGAGCGGGCTCAGCAGGAATGAAATAGGCGCAGCTATCAGCTCTATCACCTTGGCCACCGTGAGCACACGGATGATCACCGAGAACATGATTATGAATCCACCCACGAGAAGCATGCTGTTCACCGAATCCCTCACCGTGTCACCAAAAACCTGCCCGAAAGGTCTGCCGTCGGCCTGCCTTGCGCGGTATAGTTCGGCGAGCGCCCTTGAGAGGATGTTCTCCCGTTTGCCCTGGGGCGGGACGCGACGGGGCTGGGGTCCCCCGTGGAAACGCAGGAGCACCCCAACGATGACCGCGGAAATGTAGTGAGCTGCGCAGATGGTGAGGCCGAGGGACGGCACACCGAACATGCCTACCGCTACTGCGCCGGCCATGAAAAGCGGGTCGGCCGTGTTGGTAAAGCTTACCAGACGCTCTCCTTCAATCTGGTTACACAGGTTTTGCTTTCTGAGGTTCGCGGTGATGCGAGCCCCGATTGGATAACCCCCTGTAAGCCCCATTGCCAGCGCAAAGGCTCCCACCCCCGGCACGTCGAACAGCGGCCTCATGAGCGGCTCGAGGAGCACGCCGAGAAAGTGGACGACGCCAAGCGCCATGAGCACCTCGGCTGCGACAAAGAACGGAAGCAGCGCCGGGAAAACGATCTCCCACCAGACTCGCAGGCCCTGCACCGAAGCCTCAAATGCGACGTGAGGGTAAAGGAGTATGGCCACGCTGACGAAAAGAGCGCACGCGGCTACGAGATACACTGCCCGCCGGCTTGTGGGGGTTCGACCACTCATGGCGTGCTTACCTCCGCGACGTCTCGCGGCGTAACCGAGCCAAGCTCCCGATACACGCCGCGTTGTTCTCCGGTTGTCCCTATATGTATATTGAGGGTGGGCAAGTGTTATGCTAAAGCGCCGCGTCCCTTCCTTAAGCCGCGGCCAAAGCAAAGGGCAGCGACCCCGTCAGGGCCGCCCGGTCGCGCCGACGGCGGCGTTTTCGGTAGGCCTGAAAGGCCCTACCTAAACCCTAGGCCAGCGGAATATGGGCTTTACCCGCTTAGTAAACCTATTCTGTGGGGTGGTCGGATGGCACTCACCGGAAGCCCTCGGCCGAAGATCGGCTTGGCCCTCGGCGCGGGGTCGGCGCGAGGGCTTGCCCACATAGGTGTCCTGCAGGTCCTAGAGGAGCACGGTGTGCCCGTCGACGTGATAGTCGGGTCGAGCGCGGGTGCGCTCGTAGGCGGCGTCTATGCTGCATGCCGCGACCTCGGCATGATGGAGCGCCTTGCGACACGCATCAAATGGGATCACCTCGTGGACTTCTGCTTTCCCCGCATGGGGCTCATCGCGGGAGACAGAATCCACGAGTTTCTGAGGGTCCTGACCAGAGGGATGTCGTTCGCAGACCTTCCGTTTCCTTTTGGCGCGACCGCTGTTGACATAGAGACAGGTGAGGAAGTCCTCCTGACCGAAGGCGAGGTGGCGCTGGCCATCCGCGCGAGCATAGCGGTGCCGGGCATCGTGGCGCCGGTGAGGGTCGGGGGTCGCTTGCTTGTGGACGGCGCGGTCCTGGACAGGGTGCCGGCCGGGTGGACGCGGCGGATGGGCGCCGACTTCGTCATCGCCGTGTCCGCGGGAGGCAACGTGGCGGGAGTTCCTGACAGGCGCAGGAGGGAACCGGTGACCAACGTGTTCGAGGTCATCACGACCGCCGTAGAGCTCATGCAACTCGCCATACTCCGCCAGCGGATAATCGAGGCTGATGTGGTGATCGCGCCGGACCTGTCGGACATCGGCCCAACGAGACTTGATCGAGCAGCGGAGATCATCGAGCGGGGAAGGACGGCTGCGCGGGCAGCGCTCGCGGGCATACAGAAGAGGTTGGAGGGGGCACCGGTGTGTTAGCGCGTAGGCGGCGCTGGGTCATGGTCATCGGAATCGTCCTTCTCGCGGGCACGAGCCAGGCCTACCTTGCACGAAACTACGTTGTCATCAGCCCGGGCCCGGCCGAGAGCCTGGCGACGATGGTCAGGGTCGAGGGAGGGGTCCGCGATGCGAAGGGGGACTTCCTTCTCACTGCAGTGACGAGCCGCCCGGCGAGCCTCGCGTCGTGCGTTGCGGCTGCCGTGTCCCCCGTGGTGGATCTCGTGCCGAGAAGCCAGGAGATCCCTCGCGGCATGGACACGAACAAGTACCTAAAGATCATGGAGGGCATGATGCGCGAGAGTGAGGTGGTGGCCGGGGCGGTGGCCCTTCGAAAGCTCGGGTACGAGGTCCACGTGGAAACAGTGGTGCGCATCGAGGAGGTGTTAAAGGACAGCCCAGCACGGGGGTTGCTCGAGGAAGGCGACGTGATCCTCGCCGTGGACGGGCAGCCTGTGGGGACCGCTGAGGAGGTCGTCAAAAGGATCGGTGCGCGGCACCCGGGAACGCCGGTTGATCTCACCATATTGAGAGGAGGCCGGACGCTGGATTTCACAGTCCCCACGGTTCCGCACCCCGAGGACCGCACCCAGGCGGCGGTTGGAGTGCTTGTGAGCCCGAGCGTCACTGAGGATCTACCTGTGGAGATCACCATCAACCCCCACGAGATCAAGGGATCTTCGGCGGGGCTCATGTTCACCCTCGAGATCTTGGACCAGCTTGACCCGAGAGACCTCACGGCAGGCCAGACCATCGCGGGAACCGGCACTATCAGTCTGGACGGGACCGTGGGCCCGATCGGCGGGGTCAAGCAAAAGGTGGCAGCAGCCGAGCGTGCGGGGGCGCGCTACTTCCTCGTGCCCGCTGAAAACGCACGGGCAGCGAGGGAGGCCGCGACACGCCTGGAGGTGATCCCCGTGCGAGACATCGACGAGGCTCTGCACGCACTGGATAAGATTGCAAGGAGGGGAAATGGCACTGTTGGAGAATAATACAAGTACGATCTGAATGGAAGAGACGGCGCAGCGCTGGCGACCTGGCGCATCTGGTGATGCCTCCTGGCAAGGACGCGGCATCGCTCGGTTCGCGGGATGCCGCGGGGTGCGCACACGACAGGGGGCGGGTGCCTTGAGGCTGGATACGCTCGGACGCGCGCTCGCAGTTGCTGCGTTGGCTGCGCTTGCAGGGTTGATCGTGTGCGCGCCGTGTACGCTTGCCGCTGAGGCCGCGGCGGGTGCTCCTTCCGGCTTGCTCAGGGCTGGCATGAGGGGCGATGATGTTGCCTGGCTCCAGCAGGGTCTCGCGAACCTTGGGTTCTATACCGGCGAAGTGGACGGGCTCTTCGGCGACCGCACGATTCGTGCGGTCAAAGCTTTCCAGCGCGAGTGCGGGCTCCCCGCAGACGGCATGGTGGGCACGTTGACGCGAGAGCGCCTGGAGGCGGAGCTCCGCAAGGCGCGGGCGAAGACGTACGTCGTCGCCCCGGGCGACAGCCTGTGGTCCATAGCCAGGAAATTCGGCGTCAGTGTGCAGGACATCGTGCGAGCCAACAGCATCAGCGACCCGTCCCTGGTAAAGCCGGGCCAGGAGTTGCAGATCCCGGGCTCGGCGCAGGTCCCGTCGAGAGGCGGGCGCGGACCCGTCGAGCTTCTTCAATGGGACAAGGTGAACAGCCTGTTTCGCTCGTATGCCACGGTCGTGGACGTTCGCACGGGCCTTTCGTTTCGCGTGAAGAGGCGTGGTGGCCATTTTCACGCCGATGTTGAGCCCGTGACGTCGGAAGACACTGCGGTCATGAAGAGGGCGTTCGGCGGCGCGTGGAGCTGGGACCGAAGGCCCATAGTCGTTGAGCTGTCGGGGAGGCGGATCGCCGCCTCCATGAACGGAATGCCTCACGGTGGCGAAACTATCCGCGGCAACGGATTCCCTGGGCACTTTTGCATTCATTTCGCGGGCAGCCGGCTTCACAACTCCGGCAAGGTCGATCGCGCTCACCAGGCGTGTGTCCAGGAGGCCGCGGCGAGCGACTAAGTATGTCGCGCGCCTCGTTCGAATTCGGCGCTTAAGATAGCCGAATTCTTCACGCCGCGTCGTCCAAGCGCCGGCAACCCTGGAGCCTTGAACAGAGGAGACGAAAACATGGCGCCATACTTGGTGGCCAGGCCTCTCGGCCTTCCGGGGGTTTTTCTTGACGCCAGGGGGACCCTGGCTTATAATTTGTCTTGTTGTGCGGAGGCATGTTCACCGTGCGCGTCGACGTCTCGACGATCAGGGATATCAAGGGTGCGGCCATCGAGGCCGACTTGCGCGGGGCGGTTGGCAGCGTGGGCGCTGCCGGCAGGGAGCTTGAGCTCTCCGAGCCCGCCGAGGTGCATGTGCGCGTTACGAACACGGGCCACGGCACCCTCTTGGTCCAGGGAAAGGCGAAGGCCCGTGTCCGGGCCACGTGCGACCGGTGTCTCACACCGTTTGAGCTCGAGATCATCTCCGACTTTGAGCGGCAATACGTGAGGGGACCCGAGGGCGGGCAGTCTTCCCGTTCCCCGACTGGCGAGGGCCGAGGGGATGATGTACGCGAGTATCAAGGGGACGTCGTCGACATCGGACCAGATGTGAGGGAGAGCCTTTCCCTTGCCATGCCGATGAAGCTCGTGTGCGCGGATGAGTGCAAGGGGCTCTGCCCGTCGTGCGGCAAGAACCTCAACGAGGGGCCGTGCGATTGTCCCGTGACATCGTACGATGTCCGTCTGGCGGCCCTGGCCGATCTAGGTCTTCGCACAAAGATAGACCGAAGATCGGATAAAGACTGAGTTACAGGCATCAACCTTTCGTGACAGGAGTGGAGCGGAAATGGCCAATCCCAAAGGTAAGTTCGGAAAGTCGAGAACGAGGAAGCGCCGGGCGACGTGGAAGATCGATGGGCCCACGCTCGTCAAATGCCCCAAGTGTCATGCCCTGAGGATGCCTCACCGTGTGTGCCCCGAGTGCGGCTACTACGACGGGCGCGAGGTCATAAAAGTCGAGGAGGAGAAGAGGAAAAAGGAAGCATAGGCTGAGGATCGTTCGTGGGCCATCGCTTTTTTGTCTGTTCGTTTTCTTTCGTTGCCGCGACGCGGGCGGGAGCCTCGTCACAGGCTGCGTCGGGCGATGGCCTCGAGTATGCTGGCCACCACCTTCGGGCCGCCCTGACGGGCTTACACGTCGGAGCGGCCCTTTTTTGTCTGGGGTTTGACTGATCGCCGGGTTCCGCGGCGGCGCGGGGAGGCGCGATGCGCGGGCGCGTGCCTGATGGTCCTGGTCCGCGTGGGCTTGCAAACACCGCGGCGCCGGTGTATACTGAGTTAGCAGCAGATACTAATACGAGGTCACAAGAACGAGCCGGAGGCGCCGTTCTGTCTAGGTTTCCTCACGTTCGGCCCGCACTGTCTCCTATCTGCGGCTCGTGCGAGGGAGCCCGCTGACGGGGGCGGCCTCCAGCGGTGTCTAGCAAGGAGCGATCGCACGTTGGCTCCTAGCATGTCCAAACCTGAACGCCATAGCCGTCTTCGAGAACTGCTCGAGTCGGACCCGTTTGTCACTGACCGGGAGCTTGCGGCAAGGTTGGGCGTAAGCGTCCAGACCATCCGGCTTGATAGGTTGGAGCTCGGGATCCCGGAATCCCGGGAGCGTACCAGGAGGGTGGCTGAGGAAGCCACGAAAAAGGTGCGGTCTGTGATGACGGGGGAGGTCATAGGGGACCTGGTTCGGGTTGCGCTTGGGCAGGAGGGCGTGTCCATCCTCGAGCCCACGGCTGAGATGGCGTTCAAGCGGAGCGGCATCGTGAGGGGGCATCACATCTTTGCGCAGGCGAACTCGCTTGCGGTCGCGCTCGTTGACGCCGAGGTGGCGGTCACGGGGTCTGCGACCGTGAAGTTCCTAAAGCCCGTGAGAGCGGGCGACAGGCTTGTGGCAACGGCAAAGGTCACTGAACGCAGTGGCCGGAGGTATCGCGTGAACGTGGTGTCCCAGGTCGGAGGCGAGGACGTGTTCAAGGGGGAGTTCGTGGTGTTCGCCTTGGACCCCTCGCCGGCTGGGGACAGAGTCGAGGTCGGGGAGGGAGGCGCGCATGAGGATCGCCCTTGATGCCATGGGGGGCGACTTCGCTCCGGCGGAAACGGTCGCAGGTGCGCTGATGGCGGCGAAGGAGCTCGGCGTGGGTGTGATGCTCGTCGGTGACAAAGAAAAGATAGAGGAGAGGCTCTCGGCCCTCGGCGGTGCGCAGGGGCTTGATGTCTCGGTGGTTCACGCTGGAGGGGTCATCCCCATGGACGAGCACCATCCCGTGGAAGCGCTCAGGAGGATGCGCGACGCGTCCGTCATAGTGGCTGCGGACCTCGCGGCCAGGGGTGAAGCCTGCGCGATGGTGTCCGCCGGCAACACGGGAGCCGCGATGATCGCGGCGCTCATGAGGCAAAAGCGAATCCGCGGTGTGGACCGGCCAGCTATAGCCACCGTGTTCCCCACAACGACTGGGTATTGCCTGCTCGTCGATGCGGGGGCCAATTCCGAGTGCAGGCCCCATCATCTTGTGACCTTTGCGCAGATGGGGGCCGCCTACGCAGCGAGCGTCATGGGCAGGCCGCAGCCGAGGATCGCCCTACTGAGCAATGGCGAAGAGGAAAGCAAGGGCACGGAGGTCGTCATCGCCGCTCACGCACTCCTTCGCAAGGCAGGCTTGAATTTCATCGGCAACATTGAGGGGAAGGACATCCCCTTCGGGAAGGCCGATGTGGTCGTGACCGACGGGTTCACAGGGAACGTCGTGCTCAAGCTGGCGGAGGGGGTTGGGGAGGCCATCGTGAGCATGCTCAAGGACTCCATAGCCAAGAGTCCCGTGTACAAGGTCGGAGCGTTGCTTGCCCGCCCAGCGTTGAAGGCCCTCGCGACGCGCATGGATTACTCGGAGTATGGGGGCGCCATGCTCCTGGGCGTCAACGGTGTGACCGTCATCGCCCACGGGCGGTCCAAGGCCAAGGCGATCATGAACGCGATACGTGCTGCGAAGCTGGCGTGCGACGGGGGGGTTGTGAGCTCCATCGCGCGGATGCTTGAGGCGAAGGCATATGAAGGGGGAGACGGTGAGAGTGGGAGGTAACGCGCGGGTCCTTCGCGGGGCCGGCATCGCTGGAACCGGTGCTGCTGTTCCCGAAGGCATCCTCAGCAACTACGATCTCGAGAAGATGGTTGATACCAGCAACGAATGGATAGTGGAGCGCACGGGCATCAGGGAAAGGCGGATCGCGCGCGAGGGAGAGACCACGTCCGACCTCGCTGCTCGGGCGGCCCAGCTCGCGCTGGAGGACGCGGGGATGTCTGCGGAAGACGTGGACCTCATCATCACGGCGACTGTCACTCCTGACATGCCCTTCCCGTCGTGCGCCTGCAACGTGCAGGGGAAGATAGGCGCGTCCAAGGCTGCCGCGTTTGACATAGGTGCGGGCTGCAGCGGGTTTGTGTACGCGCTTTCCGTCGCGCACAGCCTTATCGCGGCGGGAATGTACGACAACGTGCTGGTCATCGGGGCCGAGACGCTCTCGAGGATCGTGAATTGGAAGGACCGCAACACGTGCGTGCTTTTTGGAGACGGGGCGGGTGCCGTGCTCGTAAGACCGCTCGAGCACGGCGACGACGGCGTGATGGTCTCCATCCTTGGGGCGGACGGCACTCGGGGCGACTTGCTCACGCTGCCGGGCGGGGGATCGGCTCATCCCGCTTCTCACGACACGGTGGACCGGGGCCTTCACTACATTCACATGCAAGGGAACCAGGTGTACAGGTTCGCCGTGAGGATAATGGTCGATGCCACCCGAGAGGTGCTGGCGAAAGCCGGGCTCGCCGAGGACGACATCGATTTAGTGATCCCTCACCAGGCGAACCAGAGGCTCCTGGACCTCGCGGCCGAGCGGCTCGGCGCTCCCGAAAAAGTGTACTCCAACGTGGCGAGGTTCGGGAACACTTCTGCCGCATCCATTCCGATAGCGCTCGACGAGGCATCGAGGGCAGGGAGGCTCAGGACCGGAGACCGCGTGCTCTTGGTCGCTTTCGGCGCGGGCCTCACGTGGGGCGCAGCCATACTCCGTTGGTGCAAGGATGAGTTTCGTGGGTAAAGTGGCCTTCATTTTTCCAGGTCAGGGGGCACAGTATCCCGGCATGGGCCGGGACCTCGTATCACGGTACGCTGAGGCTCGCCGCGTGTTTGAGGAGGCCGACGAGGCCCTGGGGTTTTCCCTGTCGGAGCTCTGTTTCCAGGGTTCGCCTGAGGACCTGGCCCTTACGAGGAACACCCAACCTGCCGTGCTGGCCGTGAGCGTGGCGACGTTCGAGGCCCTGAAGGCGATGGGCGCGCGGCCGGACTTCGTCGCTGGTCACAGCCTCGGGGAGTACTCCGCGCTCGTCAGCGCGGACGTCATCGGGTTCGCGGACGCACTGCGTCTCGTGAGGGTGCGCGGTGACCTAATGCAGAAAGCGGTGCCGCCGGGCGTCGGTGCGATGGCCGCTGTGATAGGGCTTGAACGAAGCGCGGTCGAGGAGTGCTGCCGGCAAGCGCGCCTGACGGGGGTGGGCGAAGTCCAGCCTGCAAACTTCAACTCGCCGGACCAGATAGTGATCTCGGGCGATGCCGCGGCGGTGAAAAGGGCGGGTGAGCTCTGCGGCGAAGCGGGTGCGCGGCGGGTCATTCCGCTGAATGTGAGCGGGCCCTTCCACTCCAGACTGATGGCCCCCGCGGCGTCGGCCTTCGAGCCAGAGCTCCAGAAGGTGGCGATGCGCGCGCCGGTCGTGCCTGTGGTGGGCAACGTAACGGGCAGGCCCTTGTCGAGCGTCGCGGAGCTCAAGGCGATGCTCGCCCGGCAGATCTGCTCGCCGGTGCTTTGGGAAGAGTCGGTGAGGTTCATGTGGGAGGCGGGCGTGAGAGCGTTCGTTGAGGTGGGCCCGGGCAGGACTCTCACCGGCCTGGTGAGGCGCATCGTGCCAGAGGCCGCTGTGTTCGCGGCGGAGGCTTCCACTCCTCTGGAAGACACGCTTGAATTCCTCAAGGAGGTTCTGTAAGATGAGGCTGGCGGGGAAAGTCGCGCTTGTGACCGGGGCGTCCGGCGGAATTGGACAGGCGTGTGCCCAGGCGTTTGCTCGCGAGGGCGCAGATGTGGCGCTCGTTGCTGGCCGTAACCTAGCCTTGGCCGAGGAGGCGGCCCGCAAGGTTGAGGGCATGGGCAGGCAGGCCATGGTCCTCGCGTGCGATGTGTCGTCCCCCGAGGCCGTGGAGCAAGTCTGCGACCGCGTCTGGGAGCGCTTCTCCCGTGTGGACGTCCTGGTGAACAACGCCGGGATACGTCGGGACAACTTCCTCATCCGGATGACGGACGAGGAGTGGGACGACGTGCTCCGCGTAAACCTTCGGGGGGTCTTCAACTTCACGCGGGCGGTCGGCAGGAGGATGTTCCGTCAGCGGTCCGGAAGGATAATAAACATCTCATCCGTCGCGGGCGTGATGGGCAACGCCGGCCAGGCCAACTACTCTGCCGCCAAGGCCGGCGTCATCGGGCTTACCAAGGCCGCAGCCCGCGAGCTCGCAATGCGGGGCGTGACAGTGAACGCCGTCGCTCCGGGGCTCATCGATGCGGGAATGACCACTTCGCTGAAGGAGGACGTCAAGGCGAAGCTGCTCGCGGGCGTTCCGCTCGGACGCCTTGGCACGGCTGATGAGGTGGCGGCTGCGTGCGTTTTCCTTGCGTCCGATGAAGCAGGCTACATAACCGGCCAAGTCCTCTGCGTTGACGGGGGCATGGCTATGTAGCGGGCGGCCTGAGAGCCGTTCGAAGCATGATCCATTGGAGGTGAATGAAATGGGCGAAGCAAGTCCGAAAGCGGAGGAGATCTTTGAGAAGGTCAAGAGGATAATCGTTCGTGAGGCTAAGGTTGACGAATCGCTTGTGACCTGGGACGCCACGATGAACGATCTGTACGCTGACTCTGCAACGAGGATGAGCATCGGCGACGAGCTCGACCGCGAATTCGACCTCGGGACCCTTGATGTGGAGATCGCCGAAGACACGACGGTCCAGGACATCGTTGACTTCATCCTCGAGAGGGTGGCTGACGAGGAGTGAGCGCATGCACTCAGCGTGCGCTTTCGTGAGGGAGGGCCGCCAGGCGGCGTGTAGTGTGGGGTGAGGGAATGAGAGCGCGAGTGGTGGTGACCGGCCTCGGCGCCGTCACCCCCATCGGGGTGGGTAAGGACGCCTTCTTCGAAGGGCTGAGGAGTTCGAGAAACGGCATAGGAAGGGTCACGAGGTTCGATCCGTCTCCTTTTAGGACGCAGATGGCGGGCGAGGTGCGCGACTTCGTTGCGACGGACTACATGACAGATCGCGAGGCGCACAGGCTGGCAAGATTCGCCCAGTTCGCGGTGGCGGCCTCGCGGATGGCGCTGGCTGACGCCGGCCTTGCCCTGGATGCGGTGGACCGCGACAGGGTGGGGGTCGTGATGGGGTGTGGCATCGGGGGCCTGGAGGTATTCGAGGAGCAGGTGGGAATGCTCCGGGCTGAGGGGCCGAGAAGGGTGAGCCCGTTCTTCATCCCGATGATGATCCCCAATATGGCCTCTGGTCAGGTGGCCATATTGACGGGCGCCAGGGGGCCCAATATCACGGTAACAACGGCTTGCGCAGCTGCCACGCACGCGATAGGCGAGGCCTTCCGCACGATCCAAAGGGGCGACGCCGACGTGGTGCTCGCAGGCGGTGCGGAGGCGGCCATCACGCCGGCAGGATTCGCCGGGTTCTGCGCCCTGAGGGCCATGTCGCGTAGGAACGACGAGCCGCAAAGGGCGTGCCGGCCGTTTGACAAGGGCCGAGATGGTTTCGTGATGGGGGAGGGCAGCGTGGTCCTAGTTCTCGAGAGCCTGGACCACGCCCAGAGACGTGGTGCGCCTCTGTACGCCGAGGTTGCGGGCTATGGAGCGAGCGACGACGCGCACCACATAGTGGAGCCGGATCCCACTGGAGAGGGCCCGCTGCTTGCGATGCAGAGAGCGCTGGACGACGCGGGGCTCCGCCCCGCTGACGTGGATTACATCAACGCGCACGGGACTTCCACGCCCCTCAACGACAAGTGCGAGACGCTCGCGATAAAGAGGTTGTTCGGCGAGAAGGCTGGCAAAGTCCCGATAAGCTCCACCAAGTCCATGACCGGACATCTCCTCGGTGCGGCCGGGGGCGTTGGCGCGGCGGCGTGCGTTTTCGCCATCTCCACTGGGGTCATTCCTCCAACGATCAACTACGAGGAGCCGGACCCCGAGTGCGATCTCGACTATGTGCCGAACGTCGCGCGCAAGGCGGACGTGGACGTGGCGATGTCCAACGCGTTCGGGTTCGGAGGTCACAACGGCGTCATAGTCCTCAAGCGCTGCGACGCTTAAGTGGCCGCGGCACGCCGCGCGTCGTGGGCGCGCGGGCGCACAAGGGGAAGAAGCGGGGGAGGCCGGAGACGCTCTGGCCTCCCTTTTTCTCAAACGAAGAGGGTGAACCATCATGGGTGGACTTAAGCCCGGGAGGGACGCGTGCGACGAACGGGGACACGCGGCGGACGGCGCGGGGTCGGAGGACAAGACGGCGAGACTGGAGAAGCTCCTTGACATTCACTTCAAGGACCTGCGCCTTCTCGTGCAGGCGCTGACGCACAGCTCATGCGAGGGGGTTGATCCTCTCGCAAGCAACGAGCGGTTGGAGTTTCTCGGTGATGCCGTGCTCAAGCTTGTGACCGCCTGGCATCTATATGTCACGCATCCGGGCGCGTCCGAGGGCGAGCTCTCAGACATGCTCGGACGGGCGGTGAGCGAGAGGTCGCTCTCTGAGGCCGCAGACAGGCTCGGGATCGCAGACTTCCTGCGCGTGGGTCGGAGCCTCGAGGCCACCGGTGGTCGGCGTTTGCCCTCAGTGCTTGCGGACGCATTCGAAGCCGTCCTTGGTGCGGTTTTCCTTGACCAGGGATTGGAGGCCGCGAGGCGTCTTGTGGTGCGGGAGCTGCGCCCGGGGAGCGAGCCCGACCGCGGTGCGAACGGGCGCGAGACGCGAAATTACAAGGCTATCTTGCAGGAGTTCTTTCAGAAAAGGGAGAAATCTATTCCCGAGTACGAAGTCGTGCGCGAGGAGGGGCCTGACCACGACAAGACCTTCACAGTTGAGGTAAGGCTTGGCGGGGGGCCCGTGGGCCGGGGAAGCGGCAAGACGAAGAAAATGGCCGAACAAGCCGCTGCAGCGGACGCGCTCGTCCGGATGGGTATGCTGCCAGCGGCCGAGAACGCACGTGCCGAGGGAGGGGAAGCTTGTGACTGACACGCGCGGCGAGACTAGGGAGAGACGAATACCGCGCCGCCGCATGGCCTGGCATGAGCTCGGGCCAGAATGGCGCAAAATACCTTACAACGATATAGTGCCCGAGGATGTCGACATCGAGGATGTAAACGAGGTGCTTTCGCAGATACCGGGCTTAAACGCCGTGCGCGTCATAGTGGACGGCAAGCGTATGATAACCGAGGTCCACTGCACGTCGGTCGAGCTCCGCTCTCCCCAGGAGCTTGTGCGGGATATAGAGACGGTGCTCTATGCGAAATGGGGCTTGAAGATAGACCACAGGCGCATAGGGGTGTGCGTGTTCAAGGACATGCCCCAGATGGAGCTCGAGGCGCTCATGGGCCACAGGCTCAAGATCGAGCGCGTGTACCTCAACCTCGACAAGAACACTGCCGACTCCATCGTTGAGCTGGGGCTCCAAGGGAAGGTGTACACGGGCACGGCTGTGGGGCCCGCCACGAGGTACGGCCAATACCAAGTGGTGGCCCAGGCGACCATCGCGGCGGTGGAGGCGTTTCTCCGAACCCGGAGCATGCTCTCAGCCGGTGAGGTGAGGGTCGTCAAGATGCTCGACCAGGATGTGGTGCTCGTGTCTATCAGCGCCGTAGGCATGCAAGGAGAGGAGAGGCTCATAGGCACCGCCCCCGTGCGGACCTATGAGACGGACGCTGTGGCTCGGGCGACCATGGACGCGATCAACCGGAGGCTGCTGGTGTGGAAGAGCGAGGCGATCAGGGAGGCGAAGGGCGAGCCCCCGCCCTTCATGCCCCGGCTGTATGAGCCGAGAAGGCCACGCGTTCGACCGGTTATACCGAAATAGCGAGAAATTACGCCCAACGGAGGATCTTCTGGTAACACGTTGAATATACATATGGCAAGAAGCGCATCGTCCAAAACCTGGGAACGGGAGGTAGAAGGCGTGGAGGTACTAAAGGTGTCAGCGCAATCAAAGCCCAAGTCGGTGGCAGGCGCCCTTGCCGCGGTGCTCAGGGAAAGGGGGTCCGCGGAGGTTCAGGCGGTCGGGGCGGGAGCCGTGAACCAGGCTGTCAAGGCAATTGCTATCACGCGAGGATTTGTTGCGCCGAACGGGATCGACCTTGTGACCATTCCAGCTTTCGCCGAGATCCAAATAGATGGGGAGGAAAGGACGGCCATAAAGTTCATCGTGGAGCCCAGGTGATGCTGGCGCGGCGTGTTCTCACGCATTCATTGATTCCTTCATAACGGATGGTGGACGTCCCGCAGTCCGCGGTCGCGGCAGGGCCGCGCCCGGGCTGTTTTTTGCTGCTCGGAGCGGACCTGACATGCCCGGTGGCTTCGTCCGCTCGTGTCGGCCCACGTGAAAAGAAAGGGCTTGCGGCTTCCGAGGACTTGACCCACGCCCTTGGGCGACCTGTCCCATTGAGAGATCATATTCCCCCTTGGCCAGCAGTATATATTTAGCGGGTGCGCAGAAGGCGTGTCGAGGGGGATGAGGTATGTCCGACGCCAACCAGGAGCTTGACCTCGAACTTCTGAGGCGGACAAGGTCGGGGCAGGAGACGGCGCGGGACGACCTCATACGGAAGTACGTGCCCATGGTGAAGCACATAGTGCGGACCACGGCACCGGGCCTGCCCGGAACGGAGTTCGAGGACCTCATTCAAGACGGGCTTCTGGGCCTGCTCGACGCCATCCGCCAGTACGATCCCGGCAAACCCGGGGTGAAGTTCAGCTCCTTCGCCTACCTGTGCATCGTGAGGAAGATATACAACAGCCTTCGGCGTCAGACCAGCAGCAAGCAAAGGGCCCTGAACCAGGCGATATCGCTGTACTCGTACGTGGACAGGGAGGAGACCAGGACCATCATGGACGTCCTGGCCGGCGACTACATCGACCCGGAGGCTGTCGTCGAGAACGAGTGGGCGAGCGCCCGCGTGGACCAGGTGCTGCGGAGCCACCTGTCCATGCTGGAGTACGCAGTCACCGCGCTGCTTTTGCGTGGGTACACCACTGGGGAGATTGGAAGGGCGATGGGGCTCGACGCAAAGTCTGTGGACAACGCGCGTACCCGGGTCAAGACCAAGCTGCGGCGTCTCCTCCATAGGTACGGGTCCCTGGTCCATCCCGAGATCCCCGAGAAGGTGCGCAAGCGACGCGACCTGTGCATGGAAGTGCATGTGAGGCTTGCGCCGGGCTGTCGGATCACGCCTTTTCCTGGATGATTCTCTTTTGGCTGGGGCTATGATACAATACCAGTGCAAGACGGGGCGAGCGGTGTCGATTCGGGTCGGCGAAAGCGACGCACGAGCCGCGTTCATCTAAGCATGGCGCCATAGGTTTTCGTCTCCTTTCTTGTCTTGACGGCGGCAGGGTTGCCGGTGCCTGCACGACGGGGCGTGGGGAATTCGGCTGTCTTGCGCGCCGAATTCGAAGGAGGCGCGCCGCAAGCGCGCCGTCCCCCAAGGGCAAGGCCGGCAACCGCGGCCAAGACTTGCGCGCTGAAAAGTAGCGCGAACTTCGAACTCGTGGCGGTTTACTCAGGACAAGGCGTGACGGGACGGGGAGACCGGCCCAGGGAGGATGTGGCTTGTACCTTAAGAGGATGGAGCTTTACGGGTTCAAGTCCTTCGCTGACAGGACTGAGCTCGAATTCTCGCCAGGCGTGACCGCCATTGTCGGACCGAACGGGAGCGGCAAGAGCAACCTCGCGGACGCCATCAGATGGGTTCTCGGAGAGCAAAGCGCGCGCATACTCCGTGGGACGCGGATGGAAGACGTCATCTTCGCAGGTTCAGGGGGGAGGAAACCCCTGGGCTTTGCCGAGGTGACGCTTGTTTTCGATAACGCCGATGGAGAGCTTCCCTTGGAGTTCATGGAGGTCTCGGTGACGAGACGCGCGTACCGGTCCGGCGAGAGCGAGTTCGCCATTTGCGGCGTCCCTTGCCGTTTGAGGGACATCCAGAGCCTGTTCATGGACACTGGGGCAGGCAGGGAAGGTTACTCTGTAATAGAGCAAGGCAAGATCGATGCCATCCTGGGCGCGAGCTCCGACGAGCGCAGGGCTTTCTTCGAAGAGGCGGCCGGCACACATAGGTACAAGGCCCGGCGAGTTGAGGCCGCGAGGCGGCTCGCAGTCGTGGAGGGTCACATCGCGCGTCTCCGCGACGTGCTGGGCGAGGTCGTAAGACAGATCGAGCCGCTCGAGGCTAAGGCCGACGAGGCAAAGAGGTTCCGGGAGTGCAGCCGGGAACTCGAAGAGCTTGAGGTGAGCCTTGCGGTCCGGGAATTCGATGCCGTGGCGGCGAAGAGATCGGAGCTCAACAAAGCGATCTCTGACATCGACGAGAAGCTGGGGGCTGAGGGAGGCTTACGAGAGTCGCTCTCGGCTGAACTCTCGCGCGAGAGGGAGGCCCTTGCCTCGATCGAGGAAGAGCGCGATCTGCTGCAGGAGCGATCGGCTTCTCTTGGCGCCGAGATGAAGAAGGTCGAGGGCAAGATCTCCCTCGCCCAGGAACGTGAAAAGACGCAGGCCGCGCAGGCCCAGGCGTTGTTGGAGAGCATCGAGAAGGATAGGAACAGGCAGGCGGCGTGGGCCGACGAGAAGGTCGCTAAGTCCGCAAGGCTCGCCCAGATCTCCTCGGAGCTCGCCGCTGCGTCTCAGGAGCTCGAGGCGCTCGAGGCGGAGGACGCGGCGCTGGCCGAGAGACAGCGGCTCTGCCAGGAGGCCGCCGAGAAGGTTAAAGCGGACATCATCGAGCTGCTGTCCGCTACCGCCGAGGTCAAGAACGAATTGGCGAAGATAGCCCTTGAGGATGCTGCCCACGCCCGGCAGCTTGAGCGGCAGAAGCGCGAGCTCGATGCCGCGCTTGCCGAGCTCCGGGCCGCGGAGGAGCTCGCGGCACGCGAGGCGCGTAGGCAGCAAGAGCTCGCGGGCGAGGTCCGTGCGGCCTCCTCTGAGATACAGGACCTTGAGCGCAAGTTGAGTGCGTCTAGGGACCTTCTGAAGAGGCTAACGGCGGAGCGCCAAGAGGTGCAGGCACGAGCGCGCGAGATCTCGCTGCAGGCTGACGCGCTGAGGAGGGTTGCCTCGGCCGGCGACTGGTATCCTCATGGCGCTCGAGCGGTGCTCGCGGCCGCGCGCCGGGGCGAGCTGGCCGGGGTGGTCGGGGCGGTGGCCGAGTGCATTGCCGTGCCCAAGGAACACGAGCGTGCTATAGAGTCGGCGCTAGGACAAGCTCTCTCCGACGTTATCGTTGAGGGAGACGAGCACGCCAGGGCGGCCGTTCAGTATCTTAAGAAACGGGGCCTGGGGAGAGCCACATTCCTCCCTCTTGACCTCGTAAGGCCTGGCGAGCTTGGGAAGACTGAGAAGGCGGTCCTGTCCATGGTCGGAGTCATAGGGCAGGCGTCGGCGCTCGTGCGGTGTGACGAGCGTGTGAGGACGGCGGTGGAGCACCTCCTCGGGCGCACGTTGGTTGTGGAGGACCTGGACGTCGCGGTTCAGGTGGCGCGTGCCACGGAAACGCGTCTCAAAGTGGTGACGCTCGACGGAGACCTGGTCTTGCCCGGCGGAGCGATCTCGGGCGGCAGCCGCCGCGAAGGGCAGCGGGAGACGCCGTTGTCGCTCAGGCGTCGGTTGGCCGAGCTTGAGGAAAGCCTTGCCGCGCTCGACGCGGCCAGCGACAAGGCCGAGCTCGCCGTGGCGTCCGCCCAGGAAGAGGTGTCACGTCTTGAGACCGCGCTCCAGAAGGCACGATCGAGAAAGCAGGGGCTCGAGCTGGACTTGGCGAGGTGCGAGGCCACGCACTTGCAAGCCGCGCGAGATGCTGAGAGGGCGCGGGCAAAGGCGAGGCTGTTAAGCGAGGAAGTCGACGCCGGGGGAGGGGACGATCCATCCCGGGGTGAGCTGCGGAGGCAACTTGAAGACAAACGCGCGCATCTCGAGGCCGCGGGGCGCGACCTCTCAGATGCCCAGGCAGCGCTCGCCAGGGACATCCGGGAGATCACGGGGCGACGGCAGGAGATCGGTGAGGGAATCACTAACCTGCGGGTGCGAATGGCCTCGCTCACGCAGGAGGCCACGGGGCTTCGGGAGCAGTTGGAAGCCATCGAGGCTCGAGGGCGGGAGCTTGCCATCGAGATCGATGCCAGAGAAGCCGAGCTTGCCCGAATCGCGGAAGGGTCGAGGTCGGCCGCCGGGGACGTGGCTGCGGCTCGTGGCGAACTCGACGCGCTGAGTCGCGAGAAGGCCGAGGTGGATCGCGCTCTCGAATCAGCCAAGGAGGCCAGGCGTGAGCTCATCCGGAGGGTAGCTCAGAAAGAGGCCAGACTACGGCTGTGTCAGGGAGAGGTTGAGGACCTTCAAAAGGCTAGGGCTTCCTTGACAGCAGAAGAGGCGGGGCTTGCAGAGAGGACAAATCACATAGAGGAGGAGCTCGCGCGCACACATCGTCTGACCATCGACGAGGCGAGGGCGCGGGCGAGGGAGATACCGGACGCAGCCCAGGCGTCGGCGCGGGCGAGGTCGCTCAGGCTGCAGATCGAGGCCTTGGGGCCTGTTGACCCGCGCGTCATTGATGTGTACGAGTCGCTCAGGGCGCGGCGTGCCGAGCTCGCATCCGGCCTCGACGACGTCGTGAGGGCACGGCTCTTTCTTGCTGAGGTCATCGAAGGCGCGGACCGGGAGAGCGAGAGGTGTTTCCGCGAGACCCTCGGGGCCATAAGGGCTGCCTTCGGAAGGAAATTCGCGCGGCTCTTCGGTGGTGGCAGAGCCGATCTCGTGGTGGCGGAACGGGCCGGATCCAGCCCGGGGATCGAGATCGTCGTGGAGCCCCCGGGCAAGAGGCTTCAGAGCCTTAGCCTGCTGTCGGCAGGAGAGAGGGCGCTCGCGGCAACGGCCCTCGTGTTTGCTCTGCTCGAGGTGAGGCCGAGCCCGTTCTGTGTCCTCGACGAGGTCGACGCCGCGCTCGACGAGGCAAATGTCAGTAGGTTTACTGAGGTATTGCAGGAAGCCGCCTCGAAGGGCCAGTTCATAGTGGTGACTCACAGGAAGGGCACCATGGAGGCGGCGGACGCGCTCTACGGTGTCACGATGGAAGAGTCGGGCGTATCGAAGATCATCTCTGTTAAGATAGGGGAGGCGAGTCAGGCCGCGCGCCGGGAGGAGACCGCGTGACCTGCTGAGTTGTGAGAAGGGCGTGACTCTGGGACATGGGTGAGACAGGTGGCATTGGCGTGTTCGTGAAGAGACTATTCGGGAAGGATGGGCCGGGAAGTCGCGATGTATCGGAGCAGCCCGCTGCGGGCGGCACTCTGCCTGGCGCTGGCGGCGGCGGCACCGGTGCCGACAAAGGCGGGGCCGGAGGGGCGAAGGGAGCGTTCGCGCGGCTCAAGGAGGGGCTCGCCCGGACAAGGGACGGGTTGGTGCTCAAGATGGAGTCGCTCTTCGGCAGGAAGGCCGCCCTCGACCAGGAGTTCTTTGAGGAGCTCGAGGCCATTCTCCTTCAGGCGGACGTGGGAGTGAAGGCCACGGAGCGGCTCCTGCGAGGACTCGAGGAAAGAGTGGGCGCGACCCGAGGCCGCGGGGCGGCGGACGCCAAGGAGCTCATGGGGTATCTTAAGGAGGAAGTCCTTGAGATGCTGGGGCCTGAAGAGCCGCTTAGGAAGGCCGAGGCGGGAACGAGCGTCATCATGGTGGTCGGCGTGAACGGCACCGGAAAGACCACGACCGTTGGAAAGCTGGGTTACAGGTTCTGTAATCAAGGGGCGAGAGTGATCCTGGGTGCCGCCGACACCTTCAGGGCCGCCGCCATAGACCAGCTTGAGATATGGGGGAAGAGGGCCGGCGTCGACGTGATAAGGCACGAGGAAGGAGGCGATCCCGGTGCTGTGGCCTACGATGCGTGTCAGGCGGCAAAGGCGCGCAAGGCCGAGTACGTCATCCTCGACACTGCGGGGAGGCTCCACACGCGAGTCAACCTAATGGAGGAGCTGAAGAAGATCCGCAGAGTCGTCGCGAGGGAGATACCGGGAGCGCCCCACGAAGTGCTATTGGTGCTCGATGCCACGGCTGGACAGAACGCGATTGCCCAGGCACGAACGTTCAAGGATGCGGTCGAGGTAACGGGGATCGTCCTCACAAAGCTGGATGGCACCGCCAAGGGTGGGGTCGTGCTGGCGATCCGGGAGGAGCTCGGTATCCCTGTGAAGCTCGTGGGCATCGGGGAGGGCGCGGACGACCTGCGCGATTTCAACCCGACAGAGTTTGCGGAGGCCTTGTTCTCCGTGTGAGCGCTGGCGCTGCGTATGCGGGCGCGCCTCGGTCTTCGGAGTGCACCGGCGGCTCGGCGGACTTCAACCGGGCCGAGCCGGTATAACGCCTGGGAGTTCGGTGGCTCCATGGCGATCTACGCGGCGGCCGGCGAAACCTGGCAGCCCGCGAATTGACTCCGGTAGTGGCGCAGTGTATACTACTTGCGTGAGTCGAGAGGAGGTGGGGTCTCGTGTTTGAGAATCTGACAGCGCGGCTGCAAGAGACGTTCCGCAGACTGCGCGGCAAAGGGAAGCTCAGCGACCGCGACGTGGACGAGGCCCTGCGCGACGTGCGCATAGCCCTTCTCGAGGCCGACGTCAACTTCAAGGTTGTCCGCGATTTCATCGCGAGGGTGCGCGAGCGGGCTCGCGGCCAGGAGGTAATGGAGAGCATCACCCCCGGCCAGCAGGTCATCAAGATCGTGAACTCCGAGCTCACGGAGCTGATGGGAGGGCAGGAGAGCAAGATCCAGTACAGCTCCAAGCCTCCGACCGTCATCATGCTCGTTGGGCTGCAAGGTTCCGGCAAGACCACGACCGCGGCCAAACTTGCGAACCTCCTCAAGAAGCAGGGTAAGCACCCGCTTCTGGTCGCGTCCGACACGAGGCGTCCAGCCGCCATTCGCCAGCTGCAGGTGCTTGGCGAGAAGATCGGAGTGGATGTGGTCGCAACTCGTGAGGGGGACGACGCAGTACGCGTAGCGAAGCAGGGGGTTGCGCGTGCGGTGGCCATCGGTCGGGACGTGGTCATCATCGACACCGCCGGCAGGCTTCACATCGACGACGAGCTCATGGACGAGCTTGCCCAGATGAAGGGCGAGGTGAGCCCGTCTGAGGTGCTGCTGGTGGTCGACGCCATGACCGGCCAGGATGCCGTGAACGTCGCGAGCGCATTCAACGACCGCCTGGGCCTGTCAGGGATCATCCTTACTAAGCTCGACGGAGACGCGCGCGGCGGTGCGGCGCTGTCCGCCCGGGCTGTGACAGGGAAGCCCATAAAGTTCGTGGGTGTCGGTGAAAAGATAGAATCGCTTGAGCCGTTTCATCCTGACAGAATGGCGTCGCGCATACTTGGCATGGGTGACGTGCTCAGCCTCATCGAGAAAGCGGAGGCTGCGTACGACGAGACGAAAGCCCGCAAGCTGGCTGAAAAGATCAGGACCAACGACTTCACCCTCGAGGATTTCGCCGATCAGCTTCGTCAGATGCGGAAGATCGGCCCTCTTGATGAGATACTATCGATGATCCCCGGGCTGGGCAGGGTGCGGGGACTGTCAGACCTCAAGGTTGACGAGGGCCAGATCAAACGGGTTGAGGCCATAGTGAATTCCATGACCGTTGAGGAACGAAGGAACCCAGCGATCATCGACGGCAGTCGGCGCAAGAGGATCGCGCGGGGAAGCGGCACGCGGATCCAGGACGTGAACAGCGTGCTGCGTCAGTTCGAGCAAGTCAGGGAGATGCTTCGGCAATTCGGGGGCACCGACAAAGCTGCCCGTCGCGCTATGCGAAAAGGTGCGTTCCCGTTTGTCAAATAGATGGCCACAGACGACCACACAGTGGGAGGTGACACGTTTGGCAGTAAGGATAAGGCTCATGAGGACCGGCGCGAAGAAGCAGGCTTCTTACAGGATCGTCGTTGCTGACAGCCGCTACCCGCGGGACGGCCGGTTTATCGAGATCCTTGGGTACTACAACCCCCGGACGAACCCCGAGACGATCCACATCGACCGCGAAAAGGCCAGCGAGTGGCTGAAGAAAGGGGCCCTGCCGACGGATTCCGCGAAAGCCCTGCTCGCGAGGGCGGGTGTTGCTATGGCGGGGCAGACCGCGTCCGGTGAGGCGAATGCCGTATGAAAGAGCTCGTTGAGTTCATTGCGAAGAGTCTGGTGGATGACCCAGATTCGGTGAGGGTGGAAGACGTCCCAAGCGCGGACGGGTACACCGTGTACGAGGTATCGTGCGGCCTGGAAGAGAAGGGCAAGCTCATCGGGAAGGCGGGTAGGACCGCCAAGGCCATGAGGACGGTCGTAAGGTCGGTGGGCGCGCGGCAGGGCAAGAGAGTCACGGTGGAGATCGTGTAGCCTGGTTCTGCGCGCCCGCACGATCGCGACTCCAGGAGATAATTCAGGCGAGATGGACATTGACTTCATTGCGGTAGCCGAGGTGACCGCTCCCCATGGGCTTCGAGGAGAGGTCAGGGCGCTGCCGCTCACTGATTTCCCGGACCGGTTCAAGCCGCCTCTGCGGCTTCGGGTGCGCAAGGGCCGCGAGGTTGCGACCCTGGAGGTCGAGCGGGCGCGCCCGCACAGGGGCTTTGTGGTCGTCAAGTTCGCGGGGGTCGACTCGATAGAGGCCGCGGAGAAGCTCCGCGGCGCCATTCTGGAGGTACCACGGTCGGAGCTTGTGCCGCTCGGGCCCGGGCGCTACTACTTCCATGAGATCGAAGGGCTCGACGTGGTGACCACGGACGGCCGCTATCTCGGAAAGGTGACGCGCGTGATTCGCGGGGTGGCAAATGATGTGTACGAGGTGGAGAAGCCGTCCCGGTGCCGGCGCCGAGGCAGGGTCGTCCTTGTCCCCGCGGTGCGGGAGTTTGTGAAAAACATAGATCTCGAGCGCGGGGAGATGACCGTCGAGCTCATTCCCGGCTTGGAGTAGGTGGCTGGTGTTGAGGGTCGATGTGCTTACGATCTTCCCGGGGATGTTCTCGGGTCCGCTGTCCGAGAGCATTGTGGCGCGGGCCCGGGAACGCGGGCTCGTGGAGATCCACGTGCACGACATACGGGAGTTCACCCGGGACAAGCACAGGGTCACGGATGACTACCCTTTCGGAGGAGGCGCCGGCATGGTGATGAAGCCGGAGCCGATCTTCGCGGCGGTCGAGCACGTTATGGGCCAGGTGCCCGAGCCGGGCCTTGTGATCCTGATGAGCCCCCAGGGGACCGTGTTTACGCAGGACACGGCGGCCCGGCTCGCGCGGGAGCGGCACATCGTCATCATATGCGGGCACTATGAGGGCGTTGACGAGCGGGTGAGGGAGGCTCTCGTCGATGAGGAGATCTCCATCGGGGATTACGTTCTGACCGGAGGCGAACTGCCCGCGATGGTCGTCATTGACGCGGTGACGAGGCTCATCCCGGGTGCGCTCGATGAGGAGTCTGTGGCGGCCGAGTCATTTACGAGCGGGCTTCTCGACTACCCTCAATACACGAGGCCTCGCGAGTTCAGAGGGATGGCCGTGCCGGAGGTTCTCGTGTCGGGCGACCATGAGAAGGTGAGGCTCTGGAGGCGAAAACAGGCGCTTGCCAGGACCCTCGAGAGGCGTCCGGACCTTCTCGCCAAGGCGAGCTTGACCGCGGAGGACCTGCGACTCCTCGATGAGGTAAGGCGGGAGAGGGGCTCGGGCACCATGAGCACCGCGAAGCCCGATGTTGAACCCGGCTCGAGCCGTATGGTATAATCCTCGTTGTTGAACGAACGCAGGCAGCACACCGCCTTGCGCGTCCACTCTGGAGGGAGGATCCCTGGAAATGAGCATCATAGATGTTATCGAGCGCGAGCAGATGCGCGACGATATCCCCCAGTTTCGACCCGGCGATACCGTGAGGGTCCACGTAAAGGTCATCGAGGGCGGCAGAGAAAGGATCCAGGTGTTTGAAGGCGTAGTGATTGCACGCAAGGGCAGCGGCATCCGGGAGACCTTCACAGTGCGCAAGGTGTCCGCAGGCATAGGTGTCGAGAGAACGTTCCCACTTCACTCGCCGAGGCTTGGCAAGATCGAGGTCGTGCGCGAAGGCAAGGTTCGACGCGCCAAGCTCTACTACCTCAGAGAGCGTGTGGGCAAGGCTGCCAGAGTAAAAGAGGCGGACAAAAAGTGACATCCGAGAACGGCCGCATAGAGGAGAAGGCCGCGAACGGCTCTCCGCCGGCTGCCGAGGGCGCAGATGCGGGGCGCGGGCCGTGCTCTGATGCACCAGCACCCGGGGGCACGCCGCAGCTCGCAGAGAGCTATGATGCCGGAGACGGCCTACGCGCCGTAGACGGGCGCGCCGCGGCCGGGGCCGAGCACCCGGACGATGTGGCGTGTGCCGAGCAGGGGGTTGGCGAGGCGGACATGGGCGATCTCCCGTCTCACGGCGAGGCGGGCGACGGGTCCGGGGGTGCTGGGGGCTGCGGTTGCTTCGATGGGGCGTCCGGGTCAGCCGTGTCTGCTGAACCGTGCTCAGGTCTGGCGTCGTACCAGCCGGAGGCGCCCGTGGCGAGGCCGCTGCTCTCGCCGGAGGTGAAGGCGGAGATCCTCGAGTACGTTCAGGCGTTCGCCATCGCTATCGTCCTCGCGGCGTTCATCATAACCTTCATTGCTCAGTCCTTCGTAGTCGAGGGCTCGAGCATGGAACCGAGCCTTCACAACCGCGAGAGGCTGCTCGTGAACAAGCTGGTGTACCGGTTCGGCGAGCCCCAGAGGGGCGACGTGGTGGTGTTCAGGTACCCCGCCAACCCGAAGCGCAAGTTCATCAAGCGCGTGATAGGCGTGCCAGGTGACGTGGTGGAGATACGGGATGGCCATGTCATCTTGAACGGGCAAGTCCTTGAGGAAGACTATACCATGGATCTCACATACGGCATGTTTGGCCCGGAGGTCGTGCCCGAAGGCCACTACTTCGTGCTGGGAGACAACCGGAACAACAGCGATGACTCCCGCTTCCCTGATGTGGGCTTTGTCCCTAGAGCCAACATCGTGGGGAAGGCTTTCGTGACGTGGTGGCCGCCCAGAGAGATCGGGCTCGTGCGGAGGCCCGAGCCTTGGGCCGGGGTCAGTGCGAAATGATGCTGTCGTGGTTCCCGGGTCACATGTCTAAGGCCAGGCAAGCCATCAAGCGAAACCTGGCGGGCATTGATGTGGTCATAGAGGTCCTGGACGCGAGGATCCCCAGTACCAGCAGGAACCCCGAGATCTCGTGGATCGTCGGAGAGCGGGCTCGGGTGGTTGTGCTGGCGAAGGAGGACCTGGCGGATCCGGTGGAAACCGGCAAATGGCTCGCTGCCTTGCGCTCCCGCGAGCCGTTTTGCTATGCGGTGAATGCTGAGACCGGCGAAGGCGTCGAGGCTGTCGTGGAGGCCTGCTCTTCGGTGGCCGGCCAGATAATGCTGAGGCTGGCGTCGAAGGGGCGGAAGATGCGCGCTGTCAGGGCCATGGTGGTGGGCATCCCCAACGTGGGGAAGTCATCGCTTGTGAACAGGATAGCTGGTCGAAGGTCCGCGAAGACCGGAGCGCGCCCCGGCATCACCAGGGGGCGTCAGTGGATAACCGTGGGAAGGGGCATAGAGCTTCTCGATACTCCTGGGGTCCTCTGGCCACGCGCCGAGGACCCTACCGCCATGTTCAAGCTCGCCGCGACCGGCGCCATCAGCGATGAGAGCTTCGACCCGGCCGACGTGGCCGAGCGGCTTCTGGACACGCTCAAGGAAAAGGTCCCAGGCTCTCTGGCGTCTCGCTTGAAAGCCGAGGACGTGAGGGCACTGGGCGGCCGCGAGCTTCTAGAGCTAGTGGGCAGCAAGCGCGGATGCCTCGGGCCGGGAGGGGTCGTGGATCTCGCACGCGCGGGCGCCGTGGTGCTGTCGGATTTCCGGAAGGGGTTCTTCGGAAGGGTGACGCTCGACAAGGCGCCGGTGGGCGGTGACGGGGGATGAGGGCAGCCCGTCGTGCGTTCGGGCAGCCTGGCGGGGTGGCCGGCGACCTCCTCAGTCGTGAGCGTGAGCTTTGGAGCCGGGGTTACGTGGCCGTGGCAGGGATAGACGAGGCCGGTCGTGGGGCTCTCGTCGGCTCTGTGGTCGCAGCGGCCGTCGTGTTCAGCCCCGGCACCGCGCTGGATGGGGTCCGCGACTCCAAGGCCATATCTCCGAGGAGACGCGAGGCGCTGTACGACGTGATCATGGACAGAGCTCTCGCGGTCGGGGTCGGGGTCGCGGACGCGGAAACCGTGGATCGGGTGAACGTGAAGCAGGCCGCCAGGCTCGCAATGAAGCAGGCCGTTGAGAACCTCAGCGTTACGCCGGACTATCTTCTGGTGGACGCCGAGGTGGTGCCTGTCTCCATCCCGCAGGGCGCCATTGTACACGGAGACGCGCTGTGTCATGCGATCGCCGCGGCATCGATCATCGCCAAAGTGACAAGGGATAGAATGTGCGATGTCTGGGACGCCGAGTATCCTCAGTATCACATCAGGTCTCATAAGGGATACTGCACTCGAGAGCACGTGGAAGCCATACTGAAATACGGGCCGTGTCCACTGCATAGAAAGACCTTCCTCAGAAAGATCCTCCCGCACCAGACGAGCCTCGGCCCTGACCTCGGGCTGTAGGGTCGTGTCTTACGTATATTTCCATTGATGGCAGGAAAACCCACGCTAATGGAGAACACATTCCTGGGAAGCCATGACAGGAGAGTGCTCTCTGTGACGAAGAATGCCCACGACTTAGGAGCCCAGGGAGAGAATATTGCCGCCATGTACCTGGAATCCATCGGTTTCAAAGTGCTCGAGCGGAATTACAGGTCGAGGGCGGGCGAGATCGACATCGTGGCACTCGATGGAGAGACGCTGGTCTTCGTTGAGGTCAAGACAAGACGGCAGGGTGGCCGGTTTGGTGCGGCGGCAGAGCAGGTCACCCGCGTAAAGCAGCGGCGAATAGCGAGAACCGCGCTTGCTTACATCACCCACCGTGGGCTGGAAGGCGCTGAGTGCAGATTCGACGTGGTGGCCATAGACGTGCCACGACAAGGTGCTCCGAGAGTGTCGCTGGTGAGGGGCGCCTTCGAGTGCGGGAGGTGATGAGGGGTGCTGGCAAAGGTCCCAAGCGGGGCGCTCTTGGGGGTGGAGGGATACCCCGTGTACGTTGAGGTGGACGTGTCCGGGGGGCTGCCGGCGTTCGAAGTGGTTGGACTGCCCGACGCAGCCATTCGCGAGTCGCGTGAGCGCGTGAGGGCCGCCCTTAGGAACTCGGGGTTTGAGTTCCCCCTGCAGAGGATCACCGTCAACCTGGCGCCCGCGATGATCCGCAAGGAAGGGGCATGCTTCGACCTCCCGATAGCCTTGGGCGTTCTGGCCGCGACCGGCGTGGTTCCGGCGTCAGCCGTGGAACGTTGCGTGTCCGTAGGGGAGCTCTCGTTGGATGGAGAGGTGAGGAGGATATCCGGCGTGCTCTCAATCGCATTCGCTGCGAGGTCCGCCGGGTTCACGAGCATGATGGTCGCGCGGGCAAACGCGGGGGAAGCCGCCCTCGTGGACGGTCTCGAGGTTTACGGAGTTGGCACGCTCCTCGAGGCTGCAAGGCATTTGTCAGGGGCGGCGTGCATTGCGAGGACCAGATCTGAGGCGTTTGGTGCAACTGATTGGGGGACTGCCCGGGACGGTCTCGACTTCGCGGACGTCGTGGGGCAGGACCATGCGTTGCGGGCTCTCGAAGTAGCCGCGGCTGGCGGGCACAACGTGCTCATGGTGGGTCCGCCCGGGGCTGGCAAAACCATGCTTGCCCGGAGGCTGCCCTCGGTGCTGCCCCCTCTGACGTGGGATGAGGCGTTGGAGGTGACGAGGATCCACAGCGCTGCGGGCGTGTTGCCCGCCGGTGCCAGCGTCGTATCGGAACGGCCCTTCAGGGATCCTCATCACAACATATCCCTGGCGGGCCTCATCGGTGGGGGGCGCGCGCCGAGGCCCGGCGAAATCTCCCTCGCCCACCGCGGGGTCCTTTTCCTCGACGAACTTCCCGAATTCCAGGGGCAGGCGCTGGAGGCGCTGAGGCAACCCTTGGAGGACGGGTTCGTCACCGTGTCCAGGGCGGGTGGGACCGCGACCTTTCCTGCGCGGTTCATGTTGGTGGGGGCGATGAACCCGTGTCCCTGCGGGCGGGGACCTGGCTCGGGCGCATGTACGTGCACCCCAGCCGAGGTGCGGAGATATCTCGCGCGGCTTTCGGCTCCCCTCCTTGACAGAATCGACATTCACATCCACGTGGGCAAAGTGGACATGAACGACATCGCGAAGACGAGAGTCGGCGAAAGCTCAGCCGAGATACGGGCGAGGGTAACGAATGCAAGGTCGCTGCAGGAACACAGGTTCGCGGGGCGGGTCACTCGCACCAACGCCGAGATGAGGCCCGCGGAGATTCGGGAGTTCTGTGTCGCGTCCAGGGAAGGCCGGACCCTTCTGTATGCGGCTAGCGCGAGGCTGGGGCTTTCGGCGCGGGCGTACGCCAGGGTACTTAAGGTTGCGAGGACCGTCGCGGACCTCGATGGTAGCGACCTCGTGCAGGAGGCACATATAAGCGAGGCCTTGAGCTACAGAGCCTTCGCTTTGACGGGGTATGGCGACGCACCCGGTCGCTCCTGCCCATCTCCAGGTCAGGGGCGACCGGAATACACTTGACATCTCAGCGGTTCTTGAGAATGGGGTGCTACGGACCGTGGACGAGCGGGAGGCCATGATAGCCCTCAACCTCGTTGGCACAATAGGAGGCATGAAGATGGCCGCTCTCATGGAGCGCTTCGGGTCGGCCCGCGACTCCCTGCATGCGAGCGGGAGCGCACTGCGCGACGTTGGCGGGATCGGTCCCGTGACCGCCGAGAGGATCGCGGCGGTGCGCGACGGCAAGCTCCTGACCGAGGAGCTGACCAAGGCATCGAAGCTCGGGGTGACCATACTCACCCTCCTCGACCCGGAGTACCCGGAGCGCCTTCGCACGATCGACTATCCCCCGCCCGTCCTGTATGTCAGGGGGGCGATCCTGCCGTGCGACGAGCTCTCCCTGGCTGTCGTGGGATCGAGACGGGGAACGACATACGGGCGCCGCGTTGCCCGTCACCTCGCGGGCGAGGCTGCGGGGGCCGGCTTCACGGTGGTCTCGGGAATGGCGCGGGGCGTCGACTCTGAAGCACACCGCGGCGCTCTCCAGCGGGGTGGGCGCACCCTAGCTGTGCTCGGGTGCGGGGTGGACGTGGCCTATCCGCCGGAGAACGCAAAACTCGCGGATGAGATTGCAGGAAATGGGGCTCTCGTGAGCGAACGCTCTCTAGGCACCCGTCCGTTCGGGCAGAACTTCCCGGCGCGGAACAGGATCATAAGCGGGCTTGCCCTAGGCGTCGTTGTGGTGGAAGCCGGCGAGCGCAGCGGAGCCCTCATCACGGCGAGGTTCGCAGCCGACCAGGGGCGTGAGGTCTTCGCGGTTCCGGGAGACATCGCGAATCCACTTTCGCGCGGGACCCACCGCCTCATCAAAGACGGCGCTAGGCTGGTGGAAGGCATGGATGACATCCTTGACGAGCTTGGGATAGACCCGTCTCGCCTGGGACGTCAAGGAGCGACGGGGGGCGCGTGTCTCCCGGTCGCGGAGAAGAGGGTGCTTGAGGCGCTGGGCTTCTCACCAACTTCCGCCGATGATATAGTACACGAGACGGGGCTTGCGCCACAGGACGTGGCCGCCGCTCTCGGGTCCTTGGAACTCCGAGGCCTCGTGGAGCGCTCTTTCGGGGGTTACGTGCGACGCTCGAAAGAAGGTGGTTGAGGTGACAGACGGGAAACGCGCATTCGCGCGCCGCGCATCCCGGCCCGCGCCAGGCCCGCGGCGAGTATTAAACGCTGAGGAGCGACAGAAGCTAACAGTCGATGCGTGGGGGCTTGTCGCCTTTCTACAGGACACGGGTCTAGTGCGGCCTGACGAGCTGGAGGAGGCCCTGCTTCTCGTGGCGGGTCTGGAAGGCGGCGAAGTGGACGCAGCCGACATGGCCCTCGTGCTCTCCAGCGTCATCAGCGACAAAGAGAGGGTTGCCATGATCCTGGGGCGTGCGGGGGCCATGGACCGAGAGAAAGATAGCGAAGGGTTACAGGAGGAAGACGAAGACTCGATGCCGGAGCCTCGCCTCCTTCACTGATTCACCAGTTGAATCGGGGGCGGGATGGGTGAGGAGTGTCAGAATGCCGAAATCACTTGTCATAGTTGAGTCACCTGCGAAAGCCAAGACGATAGGGAAATTCCTCGGGCCAGGCTACATGGTGAAAGCGTCCAAAGGGCACGTGCGCGACCTTCCCAAGAGCAAGCTCGGGGTGAACGTGAAAGGCGGCTACGAGCCGCAGTACGTAGTGATCAAAGACCGTGACGACATCATCCGCGATTTGAGGAGCACGATGGAGTCTGCGGAAGGCGTGCTCCTCGCGACCGACCCCGACCGGGAGGGCGAGGCGATCTCTTGGCATCTCGCCGAGGTGCTCGGGATAGATCCGGGCGAACCTTGCCGCATCGAGTTCAACGAGATAACTCGGAGTGCGATCGAGGCTGCGCTCGGGAGACCAAGGCCCATCGACATGCACCGAGTGAACGCCCAGCAGGCGAGGAGAGTCCTCGATCGCCTCGTGGGCTACAGCTTGAGCCCACTCTTGTGGAAGAAGGTCCGAAGGGGCCTGTCGGCCGGAAGGGTGCAGTCGGTCGCGGTTAGGCTCGTGTGCGACAGGGAAAAAGAGATCGAGGCACACGTGCCGCAAGAGTACTGGTCCATCACCGCACACCTTCGGCCTTCCGGCGGCGGACCTGAATTCCCCGCGAAGTTGGTCCTCCGGGCCGGGAAGAAGATCGAGGTCCGCAATGAGGGCGAGGCAAAGTCCATCTTGGATGACCTCGCTGGTGCTGCCTACCAGGTGGTACGCGTCGTGCGTAAGGAGCGGCGGCGAAATCCAGCGCCGCCCTTTACCACCAGCACATTGCAGCAGGAAGCGTCGAGGAGGCTCGGATTCGGAGCTCGAAAGACGATGCAGGTGGCCCAGCAGCTATATGAGGGTCTGCCCCTTGGAGACGAGGGGAGCGTCGGGCTCGTCACTTATATCCGCACTGACTCGGTGCGCGTCGCCGTCGAGGCGGAGCAGGCTGCAAGGGCGTTCATCGCGAAAGAGTACGGGTCGGAATTCGTGCCTGATCATCCACGCCGGTACCGCGCGAAGGCCACGAGCCAGGACGCACACGAGGCGATACGACCGACCTCGGTGAGCAGGCTGCCTGACCAGGTGAAATCCCATCTCACTCGAGACCAGTACAAGCTCTACAAGTTGATCTGGGAGCGGTTCATCGCAAGCCAGATGGAGTCGGCAGTTGTGGACGCTGTGAGCGTGGACGTGCAGGCGAAAGCATACACGTTCAGGGCCACCGGCTCGAGGATCGTGTTCCCCGGATTCATCCTCGTTTACCAAGAAGCCACTGACAACGCCGACAAAGAGGACGAGGCGAGCCTGCCCGAGCTGAGTGAAGGGGACGCCTTGGCCCTTGTGCGGCTGGAGCCCGCGCAACATTTTACGGAGCCGCCTCCGAGATATACAGAGGCATCTCTCGTAAAGGCCCTCGAGGAAAACGGCATTGGCAGGCCCAGCACCTACGCGCCGATAATCGATACGATTTTGAGACGTGGGTACGTCGTCCTTGAGGACAAGAAGTTCCACCCGACTCAGCTGGGATTCGTGGTGGTGGACCTCTTGAGACAGGTGTACCCTCAGGTTGTGGACGTGGCGTTCACCGCGGAAATGGAGAGCCAGCTGGACAAGATCGCCGAGGGTGAGCTGGACTGGGTGAGGGTCGTAGACGATTTCTACGTACCATTCAGTAGGACCGTGAGCGCTGCCGAGGAGAACATGGGGCGCGTGAAGATCCCGGACGAGGTGACGGATGAGAAGTGTCCTAAGTGTGGCCGCCCTTTGGTGGTGAAACACGGTAGGTTCGGGACTTTCCTTGGGTGTCAAGGTTACCCGGAGTGCACCTTTACGAAAAAGATGGTACGCCTGGCGGGGGTGAAGTGCCCCGATTGCGGCGCGGACGTGGTAGAGCGAAGGACGAAGAAGGGAAGGAAGTTCTATGGGTGCAGCAGGTATCCTGAATGCCGGTTCACCACGTGGTATACTCCCGCGAAGGGCACGACCTGCCCCAAGTGCGGAGCGTTTCTCGTGAAGCGAGGGAGGGGGACCGGGGTCCTCACATGCGTGAGGGAAACGTGCGACTATCGTGAGGAGGCGCAGGGGAAAGCCGAGCCCGGGCGCGGCGGGGGAGAGGCTCCGGAGCAAGCATAGCATAGTTCACTCGCCGTGGCCAGCCTCCGTGCTCTGCTTCATTCAATTGTACGCCGCAAGGGCGCTTCGAGGAGCGCAAGGGAAGCATGGTAGATGCAGGGCTAGCTGACGTGATAGTGGTGGGCGGGGGTCTCGCTGGAAGCGAGGCTGCCTGGCAGGCGGCAAGAGCGGGTGCGCGGGTCACCCTCATCGAGATGCGCCCCGCGGTGATGACCCCTGCACATACCACCGGCGACTTCGCGGAGCTCGTGTGCTCCAACTCCCTCGGCTCAGACAGTCTTGACAACGCCTCCGGCGTGTTGAAAGAGGAGATGCGCATCTTCGGCTCTCTCATCATGAGATGCGCCGAAGCGTCGAGGGTTCCCGCGGGGTCTGCGTTGGCGTGCGACAGACAGCGTTTCGCTCGTCTCGTGACCGCTTACATCGAGCGGTGTCCAAGCATCAGCGTGGTGAGGCGGGAGGCGTCCTCGCTTCCCAATGGCGCACCGCTCGTGGTTGCGACCGGCCCACTCACGTCGGAGGCAATGGCCGAGGCCATAGCGCGCCTGGCCGGCACCGAGCACCTTTACTTCTATGACGCTGTTGCGCCGATAGTGACGGCAGAGTCGTGTGACATGTCGAAGGCTTTCTGGGGATCCCGTTATGGTCGGGGGGGCGCTGACTACCTCAATTGCCCCATGACGAAGGAGGAATACGACCGCTTCTACGACGCATTGGTCTCCGCCAGATGTGCGCCGGTGCACGGGTTCGAGGACACCAAGGTCTTCGAGGCGTGTATGCCCGTGGAGGTCCTGGCGAAGAGGGGACGGGAAGCCCTCGCGTACGGCCCCTTGCGCCCAGTTGGGCTCGTTGACCCGCGAACCGGGGAGAGGCCTTACGCTGTGGTGCAGCTCAGGCGGGAAGACGATGCCGGGCGGCTTCTCAATATGGTGGGTTTTCAGACGCGTCTCGCGTGGGAGGAGCAACGTCGGGTTTTCCGGATGATTCCCGGGCTAGAGCACGCGGAATTCGTGAGATACGGAGTGATGCACAGGAACACATACATAAACTCGCCTGAGCTCCTTAAGCCCACATTGCAGTTCCGGCGGCGCGATACGCTCTTCTTTGCCGGCCAGCTTACCGGCGTTGAAGGATATCTCGAGTCCGCAGCCTCGGGCCTGGTTGCTGGCGTAAACGCCGCCAGGGTTGCCCTAGGCGCGGAGCCTGTGGTCTTTCCAGAGGAAACCGTCCACGGCAGCCTGTGCCGCTACATAAGCAGCCCGCACCCGAGCGGGTTTCAGCCCATGAACGCGAATTTCGGGATCATGCCACGCGCAAGCGGAAAGCAGAAGGGCAGAGCCGCAAGGCGCCAAATTGCGACCCGCGCCCTCCTGGCGGCGACACACTTCGAGAAAACACTCCACGCCGGGGTTGAAGGAATATTATAATTATGTTACAATTTCGCGCTGGGTGGGCACGACGACCCAGTCGGTGTAGGACCTTCGACCGCGTGCCCGCAGGCGGCCGCCGCGTCGCCGCGACGGGAGATGCCGTTGGTAACGGCCTGGCTGGCGCGGGGAGGGTGGGTCCGCCACTTGAGCCGGCGTGGGGGTGTGCCACTGTTGCTCGCGACGGAGGTCGAGGGGTTCTTAAAGCAGCTTGAGCTGGAGAAGGGCGTCTCGCCGAACACTGTCGAGGCGTACGGTCACGATATACGGTGTTTCCTTGACTTTCTGGCCGAGGTCCTTGAGAGGGTCGACGATCCTGCCAAAGTGGGGCATCTTGAGATAAGAGCGTACCTCGCCAGCCTGCAGAAAGCCAAGTACTCGCGGCGAACCATAGCTCGGCGTCTCGCAGCTGTACGTTCCTTCTTTGCGTATCTGTGTAGGAAGGGAATATGCGAAACCAACCCCGCCCGAGGCGTGAGCGCGCCGAAACTCGCGAAGGTGCTTCCGCGTTTTCTCCATGAGGAGGACGTCGCAAGCCTTATGGAGGCGCCGCCGCAGGACACGCCTCTCGGGCTTCGAGACAGAGCCATACTCGAGACGCTCTATGCCGCGGGCTTGCGTGTCGGCGAGCTTGTCGGGCTAGACGTGGAGGATGTCGACCTTGCGCACGGATTCGTGAAGGCGTTCGGGAAGGGCGGTAAGGAACGTGTCGTTCCCATAGGAGCGCAGGCAAGGGCTGCGTTGAGCGAATACATGGAGAAGGGGAGACCTCAGATCCTTCGGGCACGTTCCGATGCGCGATGCGACCTGGGCGCGCTTTTCCTGAACTATAGAGGGGAGAGGCTTTCTGTCAGGGCTGTACAGCTGATGCTGGACAGGTACATAAAGAAAGTGAGCATCGACAAGAAAGTTAGCCCCCACGCCATCCGGCATTCCTTTGCCACCCATCTCCTCGACCATGGGGCAGACCTGCGGGCCGTGCAGGAGTTGCTCGGCCACGTGAGCGTTTCGACCACACAGATCTATACGCATGTGACGAGGGAGAAGCTCAAGCTGGTGTACGACAGGGCCCACCCCCGCGCTTGACGTGAAGGAGGGAACCGTATGTTTCACGCCACGACTGTGGTTGCCGTGAAGCGCGGCGACCATGTGGCCGTAGCCGGTGACGGACAGGTTACGTTCGGGAACACCGTGATGAAACACGGGGCGAGGAAGGTCAGGAGGATACACGACGGCAAGGTCCTCGCGGGCTTCGCTGGAGCGGCGGCTGATGCGTTCGCGCTCTTCGAGAAGTTCGAAGGGAAGCTTGAGGAATTTCACGGCAACCTTCCAAGGGCCGCTGTCGAGCTGGCCAAAGAGTGGAGGCTTGACAGGGCGTTGCGCCGACTTGAGGCGTTGCTGGTGGTGGCGGATGCCTCTCACCTGTTGGTCATATCCGGAAGCGGCGATGTGATCGAGCCCGACGATGATGTGGTCGCGGTGGGTTCCGGCGGGCCGTACGCGTTGGCGGCGGCGAGGGCCCTCATTCGGCACACTGACCTTTCATGTAAGGAGATCGCCACGGAGGCGCTCAAGATCGCCGCATCCATCTGCATATACACGAATGAGGAGATCACTTGCGAAGAGTTGTGAGAGGAGGCGCGAGGGTGGACGATCTGACGCCCCGAGCCATCGTTGAGGAGCTTGACAAGTACATCGTCGGCCAGGCCAAAGCCAAACGGGCCGTGGCTATCGCTTTGCGCAACAGGTACCGGCGGCTGAAGCTGCCCGGGTCCCTGCGTGACGAGGTTGTTCCCAAGAACATCCTCATGATCGGTCCGACCGGGGTAGGCAAAACCGAGATCGCGCGGAGACTGGCAAGACTCGTCAACGCGCCGTTCATCAAAGTGGAGGCCACCAAGTTCACCGAGGTGGGGTACGTCGGCCGTGATGTGGACTCCATCATTCGGGACCTCGTGGAAACCTCCATCAGAATGGTCAAGGCCGAGAAGATGGTGCAGGTTTACCATCGAGCGGAGGCCGTGGTGGACGACAGAATCCTGGACATAATCGCGCCCATGCCCAGCCGCGAGGGGGAGAAAAACCCGCTCAGCGTCCTGATGGGAGGCCTGGGTCTGGTGCGGGACGATGAGTCGTTTCAGGCGAAGCAGGCTGAGGCCAGGGCCCGGCGGGAGGAGCTTCGGGCCAGGCTCGCCGCCGGAGAGCTTGAAGACATGATCATCGAGGTTGCGGTGGAGGACCAGAGCCCGCAGATGCTCGAGGTCTTCAGCGGGGCCGGCGTCGAGGAAATGGGCATCAACATGCAGGACCTTTTCGGAGGACTGTTGCCACGGCGTCAGCGCCGCCGGAAAGTGCCGGTGAGGGAGGCCCGAAAGATCATAGCCCAGGAGGAAGCCCAAAAGCTCATAGATATGGAGGAAGTGGAGCAGGAGGCCGTGAGGCGAGCGGAGCAGTCCGGCATAGTCTTCATAGATGAAATCGACAAGATAGCTGGCCGGGAGCGCGGGGTGGGGCCTGACGTGTCGCGCGAGGGCGTCCAGCGCGACATTCTGCCCATCGTCGAGGGTTCCACCGTGATCACGAAACACGGCCCGGTGAAGACCGACCACATTCTCTTCATCGCCGCAGGCGCCTTCCACGTGGCGAAGCCATCGGACTTGATTCCTGAGCTCCAGGGGCGCTTCCCGATACGGGTTGAGCTCGACAGCCTCACGAAGGAGGACTTCAAACGCATCCTGCTCGAGCCTGAGAATGCTCTTGTCAAGCAGTACAAGGCCCTTCTTGCTACAGAGGGTGTCGAGGTCGAGTTCCTGCCCGATGCGATCGACGAGATCGCGGCGATCGCTGACAGGGTGAACCAGGAGATGGAGAACATCGGCGCACGGAGGCTCCACACGGTCATGGAGCGGCTGTTGGACGACATCTCGTTCAATGCGCCAGAGATGCCCAAGGGGAGGGTGGAGATTGACAGGGAGTACGTTCGCAAGAAGCTGCAAGACGTAGTGGGCGACAAGGACCTTAGCAGGTTCATATTGTAGAGTCTCACGCGTCCGGGGTCCGCCCGCGGGCAGGCCAGGCACGCAGCGACGCCTGCCACGAGGAACGGGCTCCTGAAGGTGATGGACTCGCGGTGGGACAAGCCCGAATGGTACGGGTCTTCGCTAGGTGAGGACGCAGCGCGGGGGAAGCCTCACTGTGCAAGTTAAGGCAACTGAAGGAGGATACATCGATGAGCGAGCTACTGGAGAAGACACGAAGGATCAGTCGGTTCATACAGGAGTCCACGGGTTTTCCCAGCGATTTCAATGATCTTGCGAAGGTGCTATCCGAAGAGGTCGCGGCCAACGTGTACGTGGTTGCGCGCCGAGGGAAGCTCCTAGGATACGGGTTCATGGAGGGCTTTGATTGCGACGTTGCGGCCGGGTATGTGGGGAACGGCGGGACGTTTCCCAAGGAGTGCGCGGACTGGCTCCTCAGGATAATAGAGGCGTCCGAGAACATCCGCCATGACCCGGGAAAGTGCTTCCTCGGGGCTGAGGTGAAGTGCGGGTTCCCCGAGAAGTTCCTGACTGTCGTCCCGATTTACGCGGGCGGGGACAGGATGGGGACGCTTGTCCTGGCCAGGTTCGAGAGAGAGTTCTCCGATGACGACCTCGTTCTAGCTGAGTATGCCGCCACGGTCTTCGGGATGGAGATCCTTCGCTCGAGGACTGGTCAGATCGAGGAGGAGGCCCGGAAGAAGGCGTCGGTCCAAATGGCCCTGGACACCTTGTCCTTCTCGGAACAAGAGGCGGTTGAGCACATCTTCAGGGAGCTCGGCGGCGACGAGGGCCTGCTTGTTGCGAGCAAGATCGCCGACAAGGTCGGCATCACGAGGTCTGTCATCGTAAACGCCCTGCGCAAGTTCGAGAGTGCCGGGGTCATAGAGTCACGTTCCCTGGGCATGAAGGGGACGTACATCAGGGTCCTCAACGACAAACTCTTCGACGAGCTCGAGAGATTGCGGGCGAGGTAGCCCGGCAGACGACATCAAGCGTCGCGCGGGTAGCCTCCCCACCGAGACTACCCGCCGGCGAAGAGCAAGACGAGCGGCGCGGCCACAGAGCATATCGCGAGTATGAAGACGCCGACGGCTCCGCGCGTGTTGCCGTGCCGCAAGAGCCACAGCCCGAAGCTCGCGGTGTATATCGCCACGGCAACCGGAACCGGCATGGTGGTGAGGATGACGCTCATTCGCACGACGAGGCCCCCCTTCAGCAAGTTATGTCGTATCTGTGCTCGGCTTGGGCGGCCTGAAGAGCAGGCCGGTGCGCCGCAGGTCGAGCTTTAGGTCGATATTCACCTGCGCTTGCGGGAATCTCTTCGGCCAATCGAGCTCCTCCCACTCGCGCCATGTTCTCGTGAGGTGTCTCGCCTTGTTGCCGAACGCAAAGATGTCCGCGCCGAACTCGGTCTGGGCCTTCGTCACGAGGTCGCGGCAGCCTCTCTTGAGATCGTCCGCCACCCGTTTTTCCAGCGCGTGAAGGTTCTTGGGGTTGGAGTAGTCCTTGAGACTCTGGCTCCCGATGACCTCTCCCTCCAGCATCATCTTCACGTTGACTTGAAACCCATCTTTGTTCCTGCGCACCGTGGTTTCGGTAGGCCTGGCAAGGCGGATATCGCACGAGACGTATTTGCCTTTCACGAACGGGTCTTCAACGCAGATGATGCCTCTCTTGAACGTGCCGCGCAGGAGCAGCATTGCCCGGACGTCTTGCCCCGTTATCTCGCCGACCATGCGGTCGCCTCTAAACACCGCTCCGCCCAAGAGTTCCACTGGGTTTCCGCCGACTGACGGGGATTCGCCTGCCACGTAGTCGGAATCACTTCGCGAGGCAACGGGAAGCATTTTCGCCGCGTTCACGGGCCCTTCCCCGGATCCCGTTTCTGAAGAGCCTTGACCCTTCGTGCCCCCGGAGGCACCGCCAGGTGCCTCTGTCCGCGACTCCTCGGTCCTGCCGCCGGGCGTTTCCTGCTTCACGCCCGCGAGGATCACGACTGGCTCCTCTCCGAGGGACTGCATCTCAACCAGGAACCGGTGGATCTGGGACGGCGGGATGTAACCCGTCTGCCTATTGGCGAGCGCGAGAAGCTCCAGGTTTTTCGCGGGGTTCTGCTCGAGGACAGGCCGGTTCTTCTCGATGAACTCCTTCGCGGTGCCCCTGGTCACCACGAGGAACATCGTCCTCCGCGTCTCGCGGAACCTGACGAGCTCACCTATGTACGGAGCTATTCCGCGCCTCGCGAGCTTCTCTCCGATGACCACCATTTTGCCGTGAACCAGGCTCGGGCGCCTGTCCACGTGCGTGCTCAGGAGGTTAAGGAGGCTCAGAACCGAGCGGCCCACGAGCGTCGTGATGAGGCTCGACTGCTGGCCCGCTCCCCCTCCCCCTCCGCCTCCGGAGCCTCCGCCGATCCCGCCCGCGCCCGCGACAGCCCTGGGGACGGCTATATGGAAGGTCACGGCGAGCATGTCGTTGGGCGCGTCGTCGAGGCCGATCGCCATGACGAACGCGAGGTCGTCCACCTCGGTCCTGTCCCAGCATCCCGCGGTGCACGCCGCCACCGCGAGCACGACCAGCAGCGACAACGCGAGCCTGACGCGTCCCGTGCCTCGCCCTCCCAGATCACGCACCGCGCGTCGGCTCCCCCCTCCTGGTTCCCCGGGCCTCCCTCACCTGTGCGACGAGGAGCAAGAGTGCCGGGACAACGAAAACAGCGATGCCCCCGAACGTCCTCACGAGCTCGAAGTCGAGCCTGGTCGCAGTCGGCACGTCCGGGGGCGTGAATGCCAGCGTATAGCCGATGATTGCAACCGCGGGCACGATCGGCCGATATATCGGAAGTTTGAGCATCCGGGCGAGGATCATCGTTGAAGTGTAAGCGCCGAGCGCCAACTCGATGCACCCGCTTATGACCCATAGGAACACGAACGCTACCTCAACGCGCTGAAAGAACCGGCCCACGTATATGAGGGTGCTCGTTTCATACCCTGGATACGGGATATGCAAGCACAGCGGGTATGGGAACACGGTGACGAAGACGAGCACCGACACGCTGGTGAAGAAGGTTGTTATGGCTATGGCGATGAGCCCCATGGTCTTCACCTTGTGGCCGTCCCTGAGCTGTGGGGCGACGACCGCCAGAAACATGACCTCGCCTGCGATGGCCGAGTGGACGACCCCGTGGTACAGGAGCTTGCCCGGCCCAGGGCCGAAAATTGGGAACATCGCGTCGAGGTTGGCCTGAGGAAGCGACAGGATGTTCAGGAAAACGAGGGTGATCACTATGAGCGGCGCTGCGAGAAAGGCGGCCCTCGTGATCGCCTCTCCGCCCAGGTAAACCGCTATTAGGGTCGCGAGCACAAATATGGCCGTGATCACCGACAGGGGCGTGCGCGGCAGGAGGGCAGTGCCCACGGTCTCGGAGAACTGCCGCATGACAAGGATGGTGGCTGCGAAGAAGAATGCGAAGTAGCCGAGCGTGGCGAGGTTCCCGAACACGGGGCCGGCTATCTGCTCGCTGATCTCGACTATGCTTTTCCCGGGGTATCGCTTCAGAAGGGCGGCAATGATGAGGAATCCGAGGGCCCCGGTGCTGAAGCTTATGATTGGGATCACCCAAGCGGCCGTGAGGCCCACCGTCGCCATCTGCTGCGGAAACGAGATGAACAGCTTCGATGCGAGAAAGTATACGGTGGCCGCCACGGCTTCATTCGTGCCTATCCTGCCTTCCTCAAGCACGCCCCGCGCCCCCCTTGTCCTGCGGCCCTGGCTCGGCCGCCGGGGCCGGCGTTCCCGCAGCTTTCATGCGGGCTCCTCGCGAAGGTTGCACGGGGGGCGGGCTTGGCGAGGGTGCGTCGACTCCTCCGGCCTGGGTCCATCCACGTGCAACCTCGGGCTGGCGCTCCCTCGGGCTGGTTTGGAGGAACGGCGGGCGCAGCTCCATGCTCCACGAAGGGTACCGCAAGACCACGTCGCCGCTGGATTGGGCGAACGGGGCGACGGGGGACATGAACGGTACGCCGAAAGATCTCGTGCTCACGTATATGAGCATCTGAACAAACACTCCCGCCGCGATGCCGTAGAATCCGAACGCCGCTGCGAGCGCGATGTAGGCGAACCGCGTGATGCGCGCGGCGAACGCCATGTTGAAGTTGGGTATGGCGAAGGAACCAAGGGCTGTCAGGGCGACGATTATGACAAGGATCGGGCTGACTATGGACGCCGCGACGGCGGCCTGACCGAGAATGAGCGCGCCTACTATCCCCAACGTGGGTCCTATCACGCCGGGCACGCGGATCCCCGCCTCTCGAATGAGCTCGAAGGACATCTCCATGATGATGACCTCGACCGCCGTTGGAAAGGGCACCTTCTCGCGGGTTGCCGCGATAGCGAGAAGGAGATCGGTGGGGATCATCTCCGGGTGGAAGTTCGTTACAGCTATGTACACGGCGGGCAGCAGCAGCGCCGCTCCAAGCGCAGCCACCCGGACGATGCGGAGGAACGTGCCGAAGGGCCACCTCAGGAAATGGTCCTCCGCGGCGTGTAGCAGCGACCAGAACGTGACCGGCACGATGAGGCCGAACGGGCTTCCATCCAGGAGGAGCCCGACGTGCCCCTCGGCTAGGAAGGCTGCCATCCTGTCGGGGCGTTCGGTCGACAGTGTTTGGGGCACCAGCACCAGAGGTCGGTCTTCGATGAACTGCTCAAGCACGCCCGTATCCTGTATATGATCGGCCTTGATGGCGTTGATGCGCCGTTTCACCTCGGCGACCAGCTTGGGATTGGTGAGGCCCTCTACATACAGAACAGCGCAGTCCACCCTGGAGAGGGTGCCCACCTTGAGAATCTCACTTACCAAGTCGGGTGTGCGCATCCGCCTTCGAACCAGCGCCACGTTGTTCTTGAGCGTCTCGTTGAAGGCCTCCTGCGGGCCGTGCACCACCATTTCCGCCGTGGGCTGGCTCACGCCCCGATGTTCCCACGACTTGGTTTCGACTTCGAGAGCGGTGGCACATCCTTCGATGAGCAAACAAGTGGTCCCGGCAATGACCCCTTCGACGACGCCACGCAGATTGTGCTTGCGTGATACCTGATTGCCCGGCAGGAGACGGCGCTCCACGATCTCCAGGACATCAGAGGCCCGAAGGTCTTTGTTCAGGTTGGATATGAGCATGAGCGGCTGGAGGATCGCGAGGTCGATGATGTCCTTGCTCGCCAGGCCTTCCATGAACACGATGGCGGCCTTCGTGGGCGGGCTCGTAGGTATCTCGAACTCCCTCACGATCACATCAGAGTTCAAACCATAATGCAGGACCTCTTTGAGCGCGCCGAGGTTCGCCTGAAGGTTCTCTGCGAGAGGCTTCAGCTCATCAGCCTTGTCCCCCTCCTGTCGCCCTTGCCCGCCGCTCTGTCCTTGGGCGCCTTGGGCCTCAGAGGAACCCTCCTGCTGCCCCTTGGGAGACGGTGTCGCGCCGCTCACCGACGGAGGGATCTCCTCGGACGTTTCGTGGAAGGCGTCGCGGCCATGAATCTCAAGAGGGCTCCGCGCTCGTCGCCGAAGGGTGGCACGGCCTGCGTCGGCGCCGACGCTGACCGCGGAGAGCTTCTTTGGCCTCAGGAACCCCCGTGCGGTGTGCTCCGGGGCTGCTCCGAGGGCTGTGACCGCCGAGAGCCGTTGAGCGCGGTCGCGGCGGGCCGCACGCCTCCCGACTTGGCCTGTACCTTGCTCCCGCCCCTGGGCTTTGCCCTGCTCCGTGTCCGGCCCTGCGGACGTGCCTGGAGATGCGCCGCCGGTCCGCGGCGCGTCAGATGTGAGCCCGGGGAGCTTCGGCTGCGTGTCGAGGACAAACTCCTCCTCGCGTGCGGGGTTTTCGAAGGAGAGGAGGGACACTATCTCGTTCAAGATGTTCCGAAGAAAGCTCAACGTCGGAGGCCTCCGGTCCCAAGAAAGCCAGCCTGCGCGTGACTGCGCCGATCCTGCCAGCGGTGCCGATAGTTGCCGGTGCGCCGGAGCCCTTCTTCACATTGGTCGAAGGTGGTGTCCCGACCGGCAGTGGTCGCCGAGACTTCGCGAGCGAGGCGAGCGGCCTGGCCCGCTTCCACTGGCCGTACGGCCCCGCTAGCCCTTATGGAAAACACGGTGCACTGGTGGACAGGCATGCCCCAACCGGCACTCGTAATTTAGGTATTCCCCGCCCGCCGTCACGTATTCAGGCCTGCAAATTTCGTGGGAGCCTTCGTTGATATGGATATGGTCGTGTGGTATACTACGACTTGGTGTGAGCACGCACGCTCCCGGATCCCGACAACGGTGCCCGTTTGCACGGGTTCTGTCGGGGGATGAACGGGGCGGAGGGATAACCGGTGGGGGAGGAGGTGAGATAATGGCAGTAGTCACCATGAAGCAGTTGCTCGAGGCCGGGGTTCATTTCGGCCATCAGACCAGGCGCTGGAACCCCAAGATGAAGCCCTTCATCTTCACCGAGCGCAACGGCATCTACATTATAGACCTCCAGAAGACAGTCAGGAAGATCGACGAGGCCTACGAGTTCGTGAAGCGCGTGGCGCAAGAGGGCGGCACCATCCTGTTCGTGGGAACGAAGAAACAGGCTCGGAACACTGTCAAGGAAGAGGCCGAACGCTGCGGCATGTTCTACGTGAACGAACGCTGGCTCGGTGGGATGCTCACCAACTTCCGGACCATTCGAAAGCGAATCGAGCGTCTCCGGATGCTGGAGAGCATGCAGGCGGATGGGTCGTTCGAGGTCCTTCCGAAGAAAGAAGTCATGCACCTCATGAAGGAGAAAGCGAAGCTCGAGCGGTTCCTCGGTGGCATTCGCGAGATGTCTGGGCTGCCGGGAGCCGTTTTCGTGGTTGATCCGCGTAAGGAGAGAATAGCAGTGCAGGAAGCGAGGAAGCTTGGCATACCCGTCGTGGGGATCGTCGACACCAACTGCGACCCCGACGAGGTCGACTACGTGATCCCTGGGAACGACGACGCTATCCGCGCCGTGAAGCTCATTTGCGGGAAGATGGCTGACGCGGTCATAGAGGGCCTTGAGGGTCGTGACGCGGCGCTTGCGGCCGAGGCGCAGGAGGATTCGGTGGCCGGGGAGATCCACGAACACGAGCTTGAAGGCGAGTATGCCGATGACGCAACAGACGTCGTCGAGATGCCGCTGGACCTCGAGGTTGCAGAGGTTGACAACGACGATCACGCCACGGTGCGCGACGACGACACCGAGCGGTAGACTTGCGAGGAGGTAGCGCTTGTGGCTGTGACAGCCGAGGACATCAAGGAACTCCGGGAGAGAACTGGGGCCGGAATGATGGACTGCAAAAAGGCCCTGGAGGAAACCGGAGGCGACATGGAGAAGGCCATCGCGTACCTGCGCGAGAAGGGCCTCGCGAAGATGCATAAGAGGGCGGGCAGGATCGCGGCCGAGGGCGTGGTTGAGGCATACATCCACCTCGGAGGCAAGATCGGCGTGCTGGTGGAGGTCAATTGCGAGACGGATTTCGTGGCGCGCACGGACGACTTCCGGCACCTGGCAAGGGAAGTCGCTCTTCAGGTCGCCGCGAGCAAGCCCCTCTACGTGTCCAGCGCTGATGTGCCGGAATCGGTTCTTGAGAGCGAGCGGGCTATATACCGCGCGCAGGCCCTGAACGAGGGAAAGCCTGAGGCGGTCGTCGCTAAGATCGTTGAGGGTAGGCTCAAAAAGTTTTACACCGAGGTCTGCCTGCTCGATCAGCCCTACATCAGAGACCCTGAGAAGACCATAGGCGATCTCGTGGCCGAGGTGTCAGCGAAGACTGGGGAGAAGGTCCAGGTGCGACGGTTCGCTAGATTCGAGCTGGGAGAGGGCATCGAGAAGCCCTGTGCCTGCGAGGCCTGACCGTCTTCACTGAGGTTTGCAGCCGGGCAGGGGGAACAGCAGGCGACAGGATCTAAGTATGGCGCCATAAGTTTTCGTCTCCTTTGTTGACGGCGCTAGGGTTGCCGGTGCTTGCACGACGGGGCGTCGAGAATTCGGCTGTCTCGTGGGCCGAATTCGAACGAGGCGCGCCGCAAGCGCGCCGTCCCCGGAGGGCAACACCGGCAACCCTGAGCAGCACCCCTCCGTCGAAAGGGAGCGCGAACTTTTGGCCACATGCTTAGGCAGGACTGACGGTGATTGGGGCTGGCGGAAAGCCCGAGGAAGGTTGGGGCGCGATGGGCGACACTGGGGGAGGCCCTCGGTACAAGAGGGTCGTGCTGAAGCTGTCGGGAGAGGCTCTAGCAGGGTCCCGGGGCTTTGGAATCGACCTTGATGTGGTGAACCACATCGCCGCGGAGATCAGAGAGATACATGAGCTCGGCGTGCAGGTTGCCGTGGTGGTCGGCGGCGGGAACATATGGCGCGGCGTCCAGGCCCAGAAAGCCGGGATGGATCGTGCCACCGCCGACTATATGGGAATGCTCGCCACCATAATAAACGCGATGTCTCTTCAAGACTCCCTTGAAAAGCTGGGAGTCGACACGCGCGTTCAAACCGCGATCGAGATGCGCGAGATCGCCGAACCGTACATCCGGAGGCGCGCCATCCGGCACCTCGAAAAGGGCCGCGTGGTGATTTTCGCAGGCGGAACGGGCAATCCCTACTTCTCTACTGACACGGCGGCGGCATTGCGGGCAGCCGAGATCGAGGCCGAGGTAATCCTGATGGCGAAGAGGGTAGACGGGGTTTACGATTCCGACCCCCTTTCGAATCCTTCAGCGAAGCGCTTCGCGCGCCTGACCTATAGAGATGTCATCAACCAAGGGCTAGGCGTGATGGACTCTACAGCAGCCTCGCTCTGCATGGATAACGGCATCCCAATTGTCGTCTTCAACCTGACAAAGAAGGGCAACGTCAAGAGGGCGGTCCTCGGTGAGGAGATAGGTACTCAGGTCGGGGGGGAGCAGCATGACAGGCGATGAACGCGCCAAGGCCGAGCAAAGGATGAAGGAGATAGTGGAGGCGACGCGGCGGGAGTTCGCGCAGATCCGGACGGGCAGAGCCAATCCTGCCCTGCTCGACAGGGTAACCGTCGAGGCTTACGGTGACGTGTACCCCATCAACCAGCTCGCCAGCATCTCTGTGCCCGAGGCGAGGCTTCTCGTCATCCAGCCATGGGACCGGAAAGTGCTTCCCAACATCGAGCGGGCGATCTTGAAGTCTGACCTTGCCCTGACCCCGGTGAGCGATGGGTCTGTTCTCCGAATAACCATACCTTCGTTGACGGAGGAAAGACGCAGAGACCTCGTGAAGGTCGCGAAAAAGGTCGCGGAGGACATGAGGGTTGCGATCCGCAACGCGAGGCGGGAGGCCATAGATGCTCTGCGGGCGAAGCAGAAGAACAAGGAGATAACCGAGGACGACCTCAAGAAAGGGCAGGAGGACATCCAAAAGCTCACCGACAGGTTCATAGCGGAGATCGATGCTCTCCTCGAGGCCAAGGAGGCCGAGATCATGGAAGTCTGAAGGGAGGTGGCCGCGTTGCCCCACGTGATCACTGATGACTGCACGAAGTGCGGTTCATGCGCAGAAGTGTGCCCCTTTGAGGCGATTAGCGAGGGAGAGGACAAGTTTGTGATTGACCCTGAGGTCTGCACTGACTGCGGTATGTGCGCTGAGGAGTGCTCCTCGGGCGCGATAGTGGAAGAGGAGTGAATCCCGCAGGGATACACGGTCAAGGGGAGGTCGCAGCGAGGTGGCCCTCCCCTTGACGCCTTTCCGAAGGAGAAAACCTGGAGAACCCTTGAAGTGGTTTCGGGGGGAGTGACGGCTCTTGTGAGTCGTGTCCGAGTTGATGCGACGGATCAGGAAGTGCGGGGCACATGCGAAGCGCCCGAGGAGGCAGGCTGCCCGCCTTGTACGGGCCAAACCGGCGGGCCGCCCCGGCACGTAGCGATCATCATGGATGGAAATGGCAGGTGGGCGACGAGACGCAATCTCCCGAGGTGGGCAGGGCATAGGGCCGGCGCGGAGAGAGCTGAAGATGTGGTGAGGGCCGCCTCCGAAACGGGCATCGAGATCGTCACGCTGTACGTTTTCTCCACGGAAAACTGGAAGCGCCCCGCGGAGGAAGTGGACAACCTGATGAATCTCCTCGTGGAGATGTTCGAGAAGAGGCTCGAGGCCCTCATTGATTTCGGTGCGCGCATTCGCGTGATCGGAGCTCGGGAAGGGTTGCCCCCAAAGGTGGTGCGCGCGATAGAGCACGTCGAGGACGCGACCAGGCAGAGCGGCGGCATTCTCGTGAACCTTGCCATCAACTATGGCGGGCGCGACGAAATCGTCAGGGCAGCGAGGCGATTGGCCGAGGAAGTCGCCTCAGGGCTTCTCGACCCAAGCGACATCGATGGGCGTGCCCTTGAGTCCCGGCTGTACACTGCCGGCTTGCCTGACCCTGACTTGCTCATTAGGACGGGAGGAGAGATGCGGATCTCCAACTTCCTCCTTTGGCAGGTTGCGTACGCTGAGTTGTACGTAACCCCGGTGCTGTGGCCAGATTTCACCCGGCACGAGTTCGTGAAGGCCATTCGGGCGTACGAAGCCCGCGCTCGCAGATTCGGGGGCATCTAGGGATGCGCCGTGGAAGGAGGATGGCATGGTGCGGGAGAGGGTCTTGAGCGCGCTCATCGCGGTGCCGGTGGTGGTGGCCGTAGTCGTGGTGGGCGGGCCGTGGCTCGCGTTGATGGTCGTGGCCGTGGGCATCTGGGGCGTTCTGGAGTTTTACAGGCTTGCCAGGTCCGCGGGCCTCAAGCCGGCGCGAGCCGTGGGGGTCTTGGGAGTGGTGGCGTTTGCTGCCGCAGGCTACACGGGTTCGAGCATAGCGGTCGGGGCGGTCCTGGCCGGGATGGTGATAGCGAGCCTTGTCTTTCAGACCCTTGAGCTTGGACGCGAGTCGGCAATTGCAAACCCGGCCGTGACAGTGTTCGGCGCGGCCTACATCGGGTGGGCTGTGGGCCTCATCCTTCTCTTGCGAGAGGTGGGCGGGGCGTCGGCCGGCCTTGGGCATGTCATGACCGTCCTCCTGACCGTCTGGGCCAACGACATCGGGGCATACTTTGTCGGAAGCGCGTTCGGAAGGCACAAGCTCATGCCGGAAGTGAGTCCCAACAAGAGCGTGGAAGGCGCTCTGGCAGGCCTCGCGGCGGGAGTGTGCGTGGGCGTGGGAGCGAGGGCGCTCGGGGTGGCCCTCGGGTGGTGGCCCCAGGTGCCGACCGCGCACGCGGTGGCGCTTTCCCTAGCGGTTGGGCTGGCCGGCCAAGCAGGGGACCTTGCTGAGTCCGCCATGAAACGGAACGCTCACGTGAAGGATTCAGGCACCTTCTTGCCAGGGCACGGCGGCGTGCTTGACAGAATTGACAGTGTGTTGTTTGCTATTCCCGTAGCGTACTATTACGTAACGGCTTTTCATATGTGAGTCATGTGCGAGGCCTCGAGCGACGGTCTGGAGGTGCTCCGCTGCTGGCGCCCTCCCTCGTCTTCCAAACGACGGAGCTACGGGGTGATTGGGGTTGCACGGGCTTTCGGCGACATGGAAGCATTTCCTCGCGTGGGGTGCTGTCCTTGTCGGGTGTTTCCTCATAGTGAAATACGTGCTGACGTATTTCGTGCCGTTCATCATCGCCTTCGTGATCGCGGCGATCATCGACCCGCCGGTCGAGTTTCTCGTGAGACGGACGAGGCTGTCGAGGGGCGGCGCGGTCTTGCTTATGCTTTGCCTCCTCGTGATGGTGCTCGGTGTTGTCATCGTCGTGGGCGTTTCCCGGATCTACCTGGAAATCCAGGAGCTCTCGCGAGCCTTGCCCATGTACAACGTCAGCCTTGAAGAGATGCTCTCAAGGATCGTGCAGGACGTGGAGAGGTTTTACCGCGAGCTTCCCGCGCCCGTGATCGAGGCTATAAGGAACAACCAGTACAGGCTGTACCTCGCTATCGAGGCCATCTTGGCAAGAGTAACGGGGATCGTCACCGCGCTTCCCAACATCGGGGTCGTCCTTGTCGTGAGCTTCTTCGCGGCCTTCTTCATGAGCCGCGACAAGAAAGAGATATCTGACTTCCTTGTGAGCCTGACCCCCGTCAGGTGGCGCGAGAAGGCGAAGGCCATGAGGGCCGAGGTGATGACAGCGGCTCTGGGGTTCATAAGGGCGCAGTTGATCCTGATCATGATCACCACCGTGGTGAGTATCGTCGGGTTCAGCATCGCCGGCACCGGGTACGCGTGGCTCCTTGGCATCATTTGCGGCATCCTCGACCTCATCCCGGTGGTGGGGCCAGGCACGCTCTACGTGCCGATGATCGCATACTATCTCTTCAAGAGGCGGCTCTTCGAGACCGTGGTCATAGCGGCGCTGATGGCCGTGCAGTTTCTGCTGCGCAAGGGCGCGGAGCCGAGAGTGGTCGGCGCCAACGTGGGAGTCCACCCTCTCGCGATCCTCGTGTCTGTGTACGTAGGGATGCGCCTTTTCGGAGCGAGCGGGATAATAATCGGCCCGTTGATCGTTATCATAGTCAAGGCGATAGCGCGCGGAGGCTTGTTACCGCTCACGCCCAAGGAATGACGTCAAAGCAGTCGCACGTCGCGAGCATCGTGCGAGCGCGGAAAGAGACGGCTTGCCGCCGTCAATGTGCGGGCGAGGCGGCGGTTTGGAGCCGGTTTTGGCCGCTCGGGCCGAGTGTTCGTCCGGGCGCAGTTCGGCGATAAAGGGGCGAGGCACCTCCCGCGCGCAAGGGAGTGGGGTAATTGCAACGTGGTCTCGCGGTCCTGGGGTCCACTGGGTCCATCGGCACCCAAGCTCTGGAGGTCGCAGGGTGGCTCGGCGACTTCGTGCGGGTGGTGGGGCTGGCCGCAGGGCAGAATATCGATCTGCTCGAGACGCAGATCAGGCGGTGGACGCCGTCCATCGTCGGCGTGGTGGACGAGGACGCCGCCCGGGCGCTGCGGGAGCGGCTTCGCGGCGGCGGTTTTCATGTTGAGGTCGTCTCCGGCCCGCGAGCGGCGGAGCGTGTTGCCACGCATCCGGAGGCAGATGTGGTGCTGTCGGCCATCGTGGGCATCGCGGGGCTCGTGCCGACCTTAGCCGCTGTTGCACTGGGCAAGACCGTAGCACTGGCCAACAAGGAAACCCTCGTGGCCGCGGGCAGGCTTGTCATGGAGCAGGCCGCGAGTCACGGGGCGAGGATCGTCCCAGTGGACAGCGAGCACTCTGCCATATTCCAGTGCCTCGCCGGACGCGACGCCTCCGAGGTGGCGAGGCTCATCCTCACCGCGTCAGGCGGGCCGTTCCGCACGCTTGATGAAGGCGAGCTGGCGAATGTCCGACCGGAGCAGGCCCTCCGTCACCCCACGTGGTCCATGGGCGCGAAGATCACCGTCGACTCGGCGACGCTGATGAACAAGGCCCTTGAGGTCATCGAGGCGAGGTGGCTCTTCGGCGTGGATCCTGACAGGATCGACGTTGTGATCCATCCCCAGAGCATCGTGCACTCGATGGTGGAGCTTGTGGACGGGTCGATCATCGCCCAACTCGGCCCGCCCGACATGAGGCTCCCCATCCAATACGCCCTTACATACCCTGCCCGCGGGGCTAGCCGCGCGAAGACGCTCGACGTGGCCCGGCTCGGCGCCTTGACCTTCGAGCCTCCGGATGTGAGGAGGTTTCCCGCGTTGCGTTTGGGATACGAAGCGATACGCGCGGGCCGGACGGTTCCTTGCGTCTTGAGTGCTGCCAATGAGGAGGCAGTCAGGTTCTTCCTGGAGGGCCGGATCGGCTTTATGGACATCCCCGCTCTGGTGGAGGATGCCATGGCGAGCTGCGACCCCGTAGAGCCGCGGACGATCGAGGACGTCCTCGAAGCCGACAGGTGGGCAAGGGAGCATGTCGCACGGCGTGTGACGCGGCGTGTGGCTGAAAGAGGAGGACGCTTCAGTGGTTGAAACCGTTGTCGTTACGGTGGTCGCATTTGCATTTGTCTTCGCGACATTTGCCTTGTCCCACGAGCTCGGACATTTCATCGTAGGCAAGGCCGCGGGGGTGAAAGTGTACGAGTTCGCCGTGGGCTTCGGCCCGTTGGTGTGGCGGAGGAAGCGCGGTGAGACAGCGTATTCCCTGCGGGCGCTGCCTCTCGGCGCCTTTGTGAAGTTCGCTGGCCTGGACCGCCCTGACGACCCCCAAGACGATGTGGACGCGAGCGACCCCAGGAGCTTCAGGGCGAAACCTCTCAGATGGAGGATAGCGACGATCCTTGCCGGCCCGTTCATGAACTTCGTGATGGCCTTCCTCCTTTTCAGTGTGGTCTTTGTGGCGGCGGGCGTTCCAGTGGCGGTTGTGTCCGAGGTGTACCCGGGCATGCCTGCCCAAGCCGCGGGCCTGCGGGCAGGCGACAAGGTGGTGGCGGTGGGAGGGACCGCCACTGAGACGGTGGCAGAGGTCAGGGACGCTATCTCGGCCAACCCGGGGAAACCCATCGACATCACGGTTGAGCGCGATGGGGCGCGGGTGACGCTCCAGGTGACGCCGTCCAAGGATCCTGAGACAGGCCAGGGCATGATCGGAGTGTTGCTCTCGGAGCCGTGGCAGCGAGCCAGCGTGTTCCGTGCGCTTCGCGCCGGGGCGACGTTCACCGTGGACATCTCAAAAGGCCTGCTCGTAATGCTGGGCCGGATGATCACGGGACGGGTGAAGCCTGAGGTGGCGGGACCGATCGGCATAGCGCAAGCTGTGAGCCAGACAGCCCGGCTTGGAATGGTGAACCTCTTGTATCTGGCGGCGCTTCTCAACGTGAACCTCGGGCTCCTCAACCTCCTTCCGATACCGGTCTTGGACGGCGGTTGGATCGTGCTTCTAGGTATCGAGGCGCTGCGGAGGCGGCCGCTCAACGAGGAGCAGGAAGCGTTCGCACGAATGGTCGGCATGGCCATCCTGGCGTTGCTGATCGCGTTCGCGACGTTCTCGGACATCGCGCGGCTCGGCACGCGGCTAGGGTAGGCTGCGGTCGAGGCGCGGCGTCGCCGTGGTGATTCGGCACACAGCCTGGGGCGTGCGGATCCACCTGGCTGCGGTGGCCGTGCAGCGGCCGCACCACAGGGTGCGCTTGAGTCGCCGCCGCGAATGACAGGGGATGGCGTGGGGGCTTGGCGATAGATGTTGGAGAGACGGAAAAGCCGAGGGGTCGTGGTGGGCGGCATCAGGATCGGCGCAGGCGCGCCCGTCACGGTGCAGTCGATGACGAAGACCGATACCCGTGACGTGGAGGCGACCGTGCGCCAGCTGCACAGCCTCGCGGAGGCGGGCTGCGAGATCGCACGGTGCGCGATCCCCGATGCCGCTGCGGCAGAGGCGTTTGCGGAGATAAAGAGGAGATCGCCGCTGCCTCTCGTGGCGGACATTCATTTCGACTACAGGTTGGCCCTCGCGGCGCTGGCCGCTGGTGCCGACAAGCTGCGCATAAACCCGGGCAACATCGGGGGCAGGGAGAGGGTCAGGGAGGTCGCGAGGGCTGCGAAAGAGCGAGGCGTGCCCATCAGGGTAGGCGTGAACGCGGGGTCGCTCGAGAGGGACTTGCTCGCAAGATACGGGGCGCCCTGCGCGGAGGCATTGGTGGAGAGCGCGAAGCGGAACGCGGCCCTGCTCGAGGACGAGGGGTTCGGCGACATCGTCGTATCCATAAAGGCCTCCGACGTGGCCACCACTGTGCAAGCGTACGAGGCCATCTCGAGGGAGACCGACTATCCGCTCCACGTTGGCCTCACCGAGGCTGGCAGCCCGAGGTCGGGCACGATCAAGAGCGCCGTGGCCATCGGCGCGCTGCTGCTGGAGGGGATCGGCGACACGATCCGCGTCTCCCTCACCGCGGAGCCCGAGGAGGAAGTGAGGGTCGCGAGGGACATTCTCTCGTCCGTGGGGGTCCGCCGGTCCGGCGTGGAGGTGGTATCCTGTCCCACCTGCGGCCGGTGCCACGGGGATTTGTTGCGCATGGTCCGCGAGGTTGAGGCAAGGGTGGCGGCAATCGACGCTCCTCTTAGAGTTGCGGTTATGGGCTGCGAGGTCAACGGGCCCGGCGAAGCGCGTGAGGCTGACGTCGGGGTCGCCTTGGGCGAGGGCGCCGGTCTTCTCTTCTCCCACGGGAAGCCGGTTGCGCGGGTGCCCCACGACGAAATAGTGTCCAGGCTCGTCGAAGAGATATTCAAGCTCACCCAAAGGGAGCGAGACTGAGGCGCGCCTGGGCGCGCGACCGGAGGATTGGCGTGGACATGCAGGACGTCATGCAGGACGTGCGGAAGACGGCGAGCGTCGCGGTGATCATACCTGCGTACAACGAAGCGTCCCGCATCGGCCCAGTCATTTCGGCAGTAACCAGGGCGAGGTATGTCTCGGAGGTCATCGTTGTGAGCGATGGGTCGACCGACGGCACTGCCGAGACTGCCCGGTCGTTTGGCGTGAGGGTGATTGAGCTCGAACGCAACGTGGGAAAGGGCGGGGCGATGAAGGCAGGGCTCGATGCGACGGCAGCTGAGGTCGTGGCGTTCATCGACGCTGACCTCGTTGGGCTCACTCCGGACCACGTAGATGAGCTGATACGCCCGGTGGTTTTGGGCGAGGCCGATGCCACGCTGGGCGTGTTCTCAGGCGGGAGGAGCTCGACCACGCTTGCGCAGAAGCTCACCCCGGGGTTGTCCGGGCAGCGTGCGGTGAGGGCGGCGCTTGTGAGGGATGTCCCCATGGAAGGAGCCCGGTTCGGGATCGAGGTCGTCCTCAACAAGCACCTTGCTTCGCGGGGTGCGAGAGTCAAACGCGTGACCTTGCACGGAGTCTCGCAGGTGATGAAGGAGGAGAAGCGCGGGCGGCTGGAAGGCTTCGCGGCGCGCCTCCGGATGTACTGGGAGATCGTGAGCCACATGAAAGGCTGATGTCTCTCCAAGCTTTGCCGCCCGCAGCTGTGGGCTCCCTGATGTGCCCCGGTCCATCCGGGACCTTGACGAACCTCGGGACGCGATGTATGATACAAGCAACACAACACGACACAGAACGCCTGCGTTGATGGAGAGGAGTAGGGCGGCACTGCTCAAAGAGAGGGGGGCCCACCGGCTGGAAGGTCGCCCGAGCGAGGGCCGCGCCGAAGGTCGCTCCGGAGCATCGAGGCTGAAACGGTGAGGCGCCCAGTGCCGTCGCGGGGAGATGGCCGGCGGCGGGGAAGTGCGGCGCCGGCGCCTAGTAGGCCTCGACGGGGAGCCCGTTATAGCTGTAGAGCGCCTGCGTGTCTGTCGCTTGCGCCGTACGAGGCGCCTTTGCGCGGAGAGCAGGAATCAAGGTGGTACCGCGAAGGTTGGCCCCTTTCGTCCTTGGATGGCGAAAGGGGCTTTCTAGTGTGGCCGCACGAGCCTTCGTCTCTTTTCGCGTGGGTGGGTCGTGAGTGATGAGTGACGAATGACGTGCCGGACGGCCTAGCCAGGATCGTGGAGCCGTTACGGCGACGACTGAGGAAAGGAGGGAGCGGCGCCTCTCGCCTCCGGCCGCTCGGAACGAGGCCGACACGAGGAACGAAACGTGGGGAAACGGGCCAGGCGGCACGGGCACCGCATACAGGCACGAGAACCACGGAGGCTGCCGCGCGAGACTTGGCGAGAACTCACAGTGAGGCTGAACTCGAGGTGAACGACGCCGGCGGGCTCGCACCGAGATACAACCCTCTCGAGATCGAGGGGGAGATCTACGAGAAGTGGCTCCGCGGCGGTTATTTCCATCAGGAGGTTGACCCATCTCGGAAGGCGTTCTGCATTGTGATCCCGCCGCCGAACGTCACCGGGTCCCTGCACATCGGGCATGCCCTTGACAATACACTCCAGGACATCCTGGTGCGCTGGCACAGGATGATGGGGGACAACACCGTGTGGATCCCGGGCACGGACCACGCCGGGATCGCCACCCAGGTGAAGGTCGAGGCCGCGCTGGCCAAGGAGGGTCTCTCCAGACACGACCTCGGGCGCGAGGAATTCCTCCGGCGTGTCTGGCAGTGGAAGGAAAAGTACGGCGGGACCATTCGCGGCCAGCTCCAACGCTTGGGCGCGTCTTGTGACTGGCAGCGGGAGAGGTTCACTATGGACGAGGGCCTCTCGCGCGCAGTCCGCCAGGTGTTCGTGCGGCTTTATGAGAAGGGCCTCATATACAGAGGCACGTACATCATCAACTGGTGCCCCAGGTGCCGCACTTCCCTTTCAGACCTCGAGGTCGAGCACGAGGATACCAAGGGAGCCCTCTATCACATCAAATACCCGTTAGCAGGCGAGGACGGCCACATCACGGTGGCTACCACTCGTCCGGAGACGATGCTTGGGGACACCGCGGTGGCGGTGAACCCCGACGACCTTCGATACGCTCATCTCGTGGGGAAACGGGTCGTGCTGCCCATAATGGGCCGGGAGATCCCCATCATCGCTGACGAGCACGCGGACCCCAAGTTCGGCACGGGCGCCGTGAAGGTCACGCCCGCTCACGACCCGAATGACTTCGAGATCGGGCTGCGACACAACCTGCCGGCCATAAAGGTCATTGGCGAGGACGGCACCATGACGAAAGAGGCAGGCAAGTACGAGGGCCTTGACAGGTACGTGTGCCGCGAGAAGGTCGTGGAGGAGCTCGCGTCTCTTGGCCTGCTTGTCAAGGTGGAGGAGCACGACCACGCGGTGGGCCACTGCCAAAGGTGCAACTCCGTGGTCGAGCCCATGATATCGCGACAATGGTTCGTGAGAATGAAGCCCCTTGCCAAGCCGGCGATCGATGCGGTGCGCGACGGGCGCATCAGGTTCGTCCCGGAGCGCTTCGCCAAGGTTTACCTGAACTGGATGGAGAACGTGCACGACTGGTGCATCTCAAGACAACTGTGGTGGGGCCATCGAATTCCCGTGTGGTACTGCGGAGAGTGCGGTGAGGCGACCGCTGCGAGCGAAGAGCCGTCGGCCTGCCCAAAATGCGGCAGCACGCGGCTGGAACAGGATCCCGACGTGCTTGACACGTGGTTCTCCTCGGCGTTGTGGCCGTTTTCAACCATGGGATGGCCTGAGGACACGCCCGAACTTCGGCACTTCTATCCGACGTCTGTGCTTGTGACCGCGTACGACATCATCTTCTTCTGGGTCGCGCGGATGATATTCATGGGCCTCGAGTTCATGGGCGAGGTGCCGTTCCGCGACGTGTTCATTCATGGGCTCGTAAGGGCTGCGAGCGGCAAGAAAATGAGCAAGTCCCTGGGCACCGGCGTGGACCCACTTGAGGTGGTGGACAGGTACGGGGCTGACGTCCTGAGGTTTACCCTGGTGAGCGGCAACACCCCTGGGAACGACATGAGGTTCCGCGAGGAGCGGCTGGAGGCGAGCCGGAACTTCGCCAACAAGCTCTGGAACGCCGCGCGGTTTGTTCTCATGAATCTTCACGGGTTCGATCCTGCGGACGTCAGGGAGCGCGACCTCGACCTTCTGCCTCAGGACAGGTGGATCCGGAGCAGGGCGAACAGAGTGACCAAAGAGGTGGATTCGCACCTCCGCGCGTACGAGATCGGGGAGGCCGCGCGTGCCCTGTACGATTTCACGTGGGACGAGTTCTGCGACTGGTACATCGAGGTCTCCAAGGCACGTCTCTACGGAGACGATGGGCGAGCCTGCACGACGACCAGGTACGTGCTCTGGGAGACCCTTGGCAAGATCGTCAGGCTCCTCCACCCGTTCATGCCCTTCGTCACGGAGGCGATCTGGCAGCGCCTACCCGGCGCGGGAGAGAGCGTCATGGTGGCAGACTGGCCCGGGTTCGAGGAGAGGCTGGACGACCCCGATGCCGAGGCGGAAATGACCACGCTCATGGATGTTACGCGCGCCATCCGCAACATAAGGTCTGAGATGAACGTTCCTCCCCAGAAAAAGATCGATGCGATCGTGGTCGCTACTGACAGGACAGCGGAGACGTTGAAGACCGGCGAAGAGCTCGTGGTGCGGTTGGCGGGGCTTAGACGCCTGGACGTCGAGGAGCGGCTCGAACGCAAGCCCGAGAAGGCAGCCCACGGCGTGGTCACGGGCGCCGAGGTCTACGTTCCCCTCGGGGGTGTGATCGATCTTGACGTTGAGATGAGGCGCCTGGAAAAGGAGCTCAGGGCCACCGAGGCCGCGCTCGAGGCCGCGGAGCGCAAGCTCTCGAACCCCGGGTTCGTCGAGAAGGCCTCGGAGGACGTGGTCGAGCGTGAGCGGGCGAGGCGGGAGGAATATGCCGAAAAGCGGGCGCGTCTCGCGGCAAGGCTCGCGGACCTTCGGGGCTGAGGGTGTGATGGGGACATCCTCCATGCCGGTGCGTCATGCCACCGCAGCGGACGCTCGGGGGCTCAGGCGGCGCATACGGCGAATCGCGAAACTCTTGACGCAAATGTACGGCGCGCCTCGTCCCCGCCGGGAGGACCCGTTGGACGCTCTCGTGGCCACGGTCCTCTCGCAGAACACATCCGACACCAACTCTGCGAGGGCGTTCCGACGTCTGAAGGAGAGGTTTCCGTCGTGGGACGAGGTCAGGACGGCCGACGTCGCGCAGGTTGCGGACGCGATAAAGACGGGCGGGCTTGCCGGTGTGAAAGCCGCTCGGATAAAGCGGATTCTAGAGCGCCTGCACCGCGAGCGCGGAAGCACTTCCTTGGGGTTTCTCTCGGGTCTCGATCCGGACGCGGCGCGTGGCTACTTGATGTCCTTCGACGGCGTGGGGCCGAAGACCGCTGCCTGCACGTTGCTTTTCGGGTGCGGGATGCCTGTCTTTCCCGTGGACACGCACGTCCTCCGCGTGGCGCGGCGGCTCGGCCTCATTCCCAAGGGGTGCGATGCTGACCGCGCCCACGCGATCTTGGGCTCTGTGGTCCCGTCCGAGCTGGTTTACCCGCTGCACGTCAACATGATCACCCACGGGCGGCGCCGGTGCAGGCCGCAGAAACCCAGGTGCGATGGGTGCCTACTGTCCAGAGAGTGTGTGTTTCTGAAGGAAAACTCCTCAGAGTAGCGAAAACAGCAGGTATGGACTACGAAGAAGCCATCGCCTTCTTGCACACCCTCGGGAAGTTCGGAGTCAACCTCGGCCTCGGCCGGACGCTCGCCCTGCTTGAGGCTGTAGGCTCGCCCCACTTGAGACTCAAAGCCATCCACGTGGCAGGCACAAACGGAAAGGGGTCGGTCGCAGCCATGACAGCGTCCGTGCTGCGCGCGGCGGGTTTCCGGGTCGGCCTGTACACGTCCCCGCATCTCTCGTCGTACACGGAGCGCATCAGGGTAAACGGAAAGCCCATACCCAGGGCGCGTCTCGCGGAGCTCATAACGAGGTTGAAGCCGCACTTTCAGGAGGTGGCCGCCGACCGGGCTCTGGGTTCACCAACGGAGTTCGAAATGGGGACCGTGGCAGCGTTCCTTCACTTCGTCGAGGAGCGCGCTGACTTTGCCGTAATCGAGGTGGGCCTCGGGGGCAGGTTCGATGCGACCAACGTTCTCACACCTCTTGTTTCCGTCATCACCCATGTGGACATGGACCATTGTGAGAAGCTCGGCGGCACCATCCAGCAGATCGCGTTCGAGAAGGCCGGTATAATCAAGCCTGGCGTGCCAGTGGTGATAGGCGTCCAGCACCCGGATGCGCTCGCCGTGGTGAAGCGTGTAGCTGCAGAGAAGTCCGCACCGACGCTGGTGGTGGGCGAGGACGTATGGTGCGAGCGCGTCGCACGCGCGGACGACCGCCAGGTATTCCGGGCTCATGCATGCGGAGTCGACATGGGCGAGTTCGAGATCCCGCTCCTAGGGCAGCATCAGGTGGAGAACGCGGCGTGCGTGGTGGGGGTCGTAGAGACGCTTCGCAGCCTCGGAGTAAACGTTGGAACGGAGGCCTTGAGACGAGGGCTCAAGGTCACCCGCTGGCCCGGGAGGCTCGAGGTTCTCCAACGGTGCCCGCTCGTCGTCGTGGATGGCGCCCACAACCTCGACGGTGTCAGGAGGCTCGCCGGCGCGGTAGCGGAGATCGTAGGTGGCCGGCGCGTCACTGCTGTTGTGGGGATCTCCAAGGACAAGCCAGCCGCGGAGATGATCCATGAGATAGCAGGGTTCGCGTCCCGCATCGTCGCCACGCGAGCCTCGTCGTCGCGCCTTGGGGGGGCCGATCCTCGCGCCATCGCCGCCCTGGCGGCGAGCGAAGGGTGCGAGGCCCTCGTGAACGAGAACGCGCTCGACGCAGTGGACGAGGGCTTGGCGGGCGTGGGCGATGGCGGAGCCCTGGTCGTGTGCGGCTCGCTGTATCTCGTGGGCGAGGTGAGGAATCATCTGCTGTCGGTCGCCGGCAGACTGCCGAAGACTCAGAGAATCGTGATCTTCAGCGGCGCGTACGGGTCGGGCAAGACCGAGGTGTCGCTGAACTTTGCGAAGCTGAAACGGCGCGAGGGTGCGCGCGTCATCGTGGTGGACCTCGACATCGTCAATCCTTACTTTAGGTCCAGGGAGACGGCGGGCGAGATGGTCCGGGAGGGCATAGAGGTCATTTCGTCGGCTCCGGGATTCGAGGCGGCGGACCTTCCCGCGCTTGCCCCCGACATACTGCGCGCGTTCCACGATGAGAGCGCCACGGTGGTGTTTGACGTCGGTGGTGACCCGGTTGGTGCGAGAGCCCTCGCAAGGTATTCGGCGGAACTCGATGCGGCCGGATATGACATGTTCTTCGTGGTGAACGCGAACCGGCCCTTCACGAGGGACGTCAAAGGCACGGAAGCGATGTTGGAATCCATCGAGGACTCTTCGAGGCTTGCCTTCACCGGGATCGTCAGCAACACTCACATGGGTGAGGATACGACCCCGCGCGACGTGTTGATTGGCCTGCGCCTCGCGAAGGAGCTTGCAGCGAGACGGGACTTACCGCTCGTGTTCGCGAGCGCGACGCCGGCCGTCCTCGCAAAGCTTGGTAACGATATCACGGGCACGCGGGTCCTGCCGCTCCACCTTCATATGCGGCCGCCGTGGGCGGAAGAGCCAGCCCTTTTGCAGGAACAGGAGGAATCTTCGCGACGTTGGGAGTAATATAGTGTAAAGCGCCGCCCGGGAGCAATACGCTGGCATAATGCCGAAGGGGGTTCGGATGATGCCTGAAAGAAGGGGAAGAGTGGGTCAGAGCCTGTCCATGGTGCTGATGCTGATAGTCATGGCGGCACTCGCCATCGGTCTTGGCATACTTATGGGCAGGTACGCTTTCGGCCTCCTTGCGTCTGGCCCCGGATCGGGTGAGGGCCAGCCGCGGCAAGCCGCGGGGGAGGTCACTCCCGCCGGGACGTCAGAGGATCTTGCGTCCACCTCTCCCTCGAGCCCCATCGCTTCGTCGCCTGAGGCAGCGGCGGTCGGAGGGGGCGGGCCCGGTGAGATGGTCCCCACGTCCGCCCGGAGCGGAGAGAGCTCCAGTCTGCCCTCGTCATCCGGCGGTGAGACCCTGTACCGAGTCCAGGTGGGTGAGTTCCAGGATAGACCTGGCGCTGAGGCCCTCGCACGCGAGCTAGCCGGCGCCGGGTACAGCGGGTTTGTGACCCCGGGGGTCCCATTTAGGGTGCAGGTAGGGGCATTTCAAGACAAGTCCAACGCTGACAGGCTCGCCGCGGAGCTTGAGGCAAAAGGGTACTCGGTGGTCGTGGTCCGGTGAGTCCCCGTTCTTTTAGGAGGCTGGGGACCCGCGATCCTGGCCGGAAGGAATGATGGAGAGTGCGGCTGCGCGATGTCATGAGAATCCTCGACGCGACGGTCCTCACGGGAGAGGACAAGCTCGACCAGGAGATCGAGGCCGCGTGCGGGTGCGATCTGATCAGCGATCTACTGGCGTTCACGAGGGCAAGGATGCTCGTTCTCACAGGGCTGGTTACCCCTCAGATAATCCGGGCGGCGGAGATGATGGACCTTTCGGCCATCGTGTTCGTCCGCGGCAAGAAGCCGACCGCCGAGATAGTCTCGATGGCGAAAGAGGCCGGCATTCCCGTGCTGTGCACGTCCTACCCGCTCTATGAATCAGCCGGGCTGCTTTTCGAGGCCGGCCTGCGCGGCAAGTGCGCTTGGCCGGGTGCGGTGACGAGCGGCGCCGATGCCGTGGCTCGGGCCAGCGGCCGTGAGGGCGGGAACGCTCCCGCGGCGGGCGGGGACGGTGGAAACGCGGGCGATAGCGAGCGGGCCGCGCGCGGGGGACCACGAGATGCGCCTTGAGTGCAGGGTCACTGGCGGCGACTTTCAGGCGGCTGGGGAGGCTGCGGCGCGGGTAAAGCGCGCGCTTCGTCAGGTGGGGGTCGACCCGGAGACAGCGCGGAGGGCCGCCATCGTGGCGTACGAGGCTGAGATGAACATAGTGATCCACGCCTCTCGTGGGATCCTCGCGGTCGACATCTCGCCTGACCGCATTGAGGTGGCCGCGGACGACGAAGGTCCCGGGATTCCCGACATCTCCCTGGCTATGCAGGAGGGGTATTCGACCGCACCCGAGCACGTTCGAGAGATGGGGTTCGGCGCGGGACTGGGCTTGCCCAACATGAAAAGGTATTCCGACCAGTTTCACATCGAGTCCACGGTCGGTCGAGGCACGAGCGTGAGAATGGTGATAAACCTTCCCTCGAAAGGAAGTCTGCCATGAGCGGCCTCTTTCACTCGGTCCTCCTCATCGAAGAAAAGTGCCGCGGGTGCACCCGTTGCATAAAGAACTGCCCGACCGAGGCCATCAGGGTGAGGCAGGGCAAAGCCAGGATCAACGCGGAAAGGTGCACTGACTGCGGTGAATGCATAAGAACCTGCGACAACCACGCCAAGACCGCCATAACCGATTCGTTGGAACGCCTGAAAGAGTTCAAGTACACCATCGCCTTGCCGGCCCCGGCGCTTTACGGTCAGTTCGGCCCGGACGTCGACCCCGACCGGGTCCTCGCCGCCCTGATCGACATGGGCTTCGATGACGTGTTCGAGGTTGCGCGCGGTGCCGACGTGGCGACTCTGGCGACGCGAGAGTATCTTTCGCGGCACCGGGAGGTGCGGCCGATGATATCGGCCGCGTGTCCGGCCGTGGTGAGGCTCATACAGGTGAGGTTCCCCGCGCTTATCGACCACTTGATCCCCGTTGATTCCCCCATGACGTGCGCGGGCAAGCTGGCGAAAGAGGGCAAGAGCAGGGAGCTGGGGATCGCGCCGGACGAGATCGGAACGTTCTTCATCACGCCGTGCCCGGCGAAGGTGACATGGGTCCGCGAGGCAGTCAAGCGCGGCTTCCGGGCTGTGGACGGAGCGATCTCCATCGCCAGCGTGTACGGGGAGATCTCGCGGCGTCTGGCGAGCCCAGGCTCGGCCCCTCCCAGGCGAAAGGCATCGGGCGCCGGCATCGGCTGGGGAGGATCGGGGGGCGAGAATGCCGCGGTTGGTCTGGAGAATTACATTGTCGTGGACGGCATTCACAGCGTCATCGACGTTCTCGAGGAGGTGGAGGTCGGCAGGCTCGGCAGCGTGGATTTCATTGAGGCGCAGGCGTGCATCGGCGGCTGCGTCGGAGGCGCGCTCGTGGTTCGCAACCCCTTCATAGCCCACGTGCACCTGAACAAGCTCGCGAAAAGATTCGCCGATATGCCTGCATTCACAGCGGAGGAAAAAGAGGAGCTCACTCGGCGTGCCAGGGCTGGCTGCTTTGATATGAGACAGGACATCGCGGCAGTTCCCGCCTTCCGCCTGGATCACGATGTATCGCGGGCGATCTCCAAGGCGGAGATGATCGAGAAAGTCGTGAAGGAGCTGCCCGGGCTTGACTGCGGGTCCTGCGGTTCCCCGCACTGCAGGGCTCTTGCCGAAGACATCGTGCAGGGGCTGGCAGTGGATACAGATTGCGTCTTCAAACTGCGCGACCAGGTGAAGGTCCTCGCGGAACAGCTCTTCGACCTCGCGAAGAAGAACCCGTCCGCCATGGGCGCTGGACCCGGGCCGAGAGAAGACGGGGGGTGAGATAGGTGAAGGTGCGAGATGTCCTCAGCGTGCTTGAGTGCACCGTCGAAGCCGGTGCTGGTGGCCTCGACAGGGATGTCGAGTGCGGCTACGCCTCGGACCTTCTCAGCGACGTGATGGCTCATGCTCGCGACGGCGACATCTGGGTGACCGTGCAGGCCCATGAAAACATCATCGCCGTGGCGACACTGGTCGGCCTCGCGGCCGTCGTGGTGGCCGGAGGCGTGGAGTGCCACGAGGAAGCCGTCCGGCGAGCGGATGCGGAAGGCATCCCGCTTCTCAGAACCCGCCTGCCGGCCTTCGAGGCCGCGGGCCGTCTCTACGCAGCGGGGATTCGCGGGCGGCTCCCGGTGGTTTCGTAGCGGAGGAGTGCCTGGCGCAGTGCCTGCCGGAACACTCGGCGCGATCCGGCGACCGGCGCGCGGACGCCGGGCGCGCGCTTAGGTCAGAGGTGAGGGCGCGTTGGAGGTGTGCCTTGCTGACCTTCATGTTCACACCGCTCTATCCCCTTGCGCGGAGGCGGAGATGACCCCGCCAGCCATAGCGGAGGTTGCGGCCGAGCAAGGCGTGGGGTTACTTGGGATATGCGACCACAACTCCGCTGAGAATGCGATCGCGGTGGCCGAGGCGGGCGCGGCGGCGGGAGTGGCGGTTCTTTGCGGCATAGAGGTGCAAACGCGCGAGGACGTCCATGTCCTCACGTTTTTCGAGGACGCGGAGGCGCTCTCGAGGTGGCAGGCGGAGGTGTACGAAGGCCTGCCGAACGTGGCAAACGACGAGGCGAGGTTTGGCGAGCAGGTCGTCCTGGACCCGCGCGGCGTCTTGAAGGGTCGAGTGACGCGACTGCTTCTGGCGTCAACATCTATGGGCATAGAGGACGTGGCCTGCCGCGTCCGGGAGCTTGGAGGCCTTGTGATCCCGGCGCACGTCGACAGGCCGTCGTTCAGCCTCATCAGGAACCTGGGCTTTGTCCCGCGGCGCCTATGCCCCGATGCACTGGAGGTTTCCGCGCGGCTCGGTGCGAGCCGGGCTAGGGAGATGTTTCCGCAGCTCGCTGGGTTTCAGCTGGTCGTATCCTCCGACGCCCACAGGCTTAGCGAGATCCGCGGTTACACGGCGTTTCGCCTGGAGCGACCGACCTTTTCAGAGGTTAAGCTCGCGCTCGCTTCGATAGGGGGCCGGGCGGCTTGGCCGGTCGGGTGAAAGGTTGGGGGGCCTTGCGTGCGTGAGCTGTCGTTGCACGTCCTTGACATCGTCCAAAACTCCATCGCGGCGGGGGCTCGGACCGTCGACGTGATCGTCTCGGAGGACGAGCCTTCGGACCTCCTCACTATAGAAGTGGCGGACGACGGGGCCGGGATGCCCGCGGACATACTAAGATCAGCGTTGGACCCGTTTTATACATCGCGCACCACACGCAAGGTGGGGCTTGGCCTTCCGTTGTTTCGTGACGCGGCCAGACTGGCCGGGGGAGACCTTTGCGTCGAGTCTGTGCCAGGACACGGCACGAGAGTGCGGGCCACGTTTAGGTTGAGCCACATAGACCGGGCACCGCTGGGCGACATGGCGGAGACAATCACGGTCCTCGTGATGTGCAACCCGGACGTGAGATTCAGGTACGTACATGCGCGCGGTGCCAGGGTTTTTTCCTTTGACTCGCAGGATTTCAGAAGGTTGCTGGGGGACATACCCCCGACAACCCCGGCGCTCGCGGGAATCATCAGGAATATCATCCGGGAAGGCCTGCGCGAGGTCCAGCGAGCATGACTGAGACAGGCATGGTGGCGACGCATGGGATGCCACCAGGGAGGGTTCCTAGTGGAAGAACGTGGCAGGGTTGTCGAGGTCTACGGGGGTTTGGCCAAGGTAGAGGTCACGCGTCACGAAGCTTGCCGTCATTGCAAGGCTTGCGACTTCGGACGCACCGATACCGTGGTCGTGGAGGCGACCAACCGCGCGGGCGCGCGTCCGGGCGACGAGGTTGAGCTGGAACTGGAGGGCTCCCGGGTGCTCGGGGCGGCTTTCATCGCGTATATGGTGCCTCTCATCTTCATGGTCGTAGGCATATACCTCGGGACTGTCGTGGCGAGAGCCTTGGGGAGGGGGGCGTCCGCGTCCCTGTTCGGCGCAGTGGTAGGCCTCGTGCTTCTCGGTCTGTCGTACGGGCTGGTCTACGCGTACGGAAAGCGGGTCAACCCCGAACGGTTCAGGGCGGAGGTCACGCGGGTGATAGGGCCTGAGTGACTACTCCTGAGTGGCCGCTCCCGAGTGGGTTCCAGGGTCGCGGAGGAATCCTCTCCCGCGTGTTGAAGTAGCTATTGTGTGGGAGACCAGGCGATGGTATCATAGGGGCAGTGTGGATCGTTGCCGCGCGTGGGTTCTTGTAAAGGGGGGATTGTGAAAAAAGGCGCAAGCGACATAAGTATGTACGGATATAGCGCAATCTGACCCAAGCCTGACGCGGCTTGGTGGAGAGGGGAAAGTCAGGAGGTGTCCGCGATGAAGACCGTTGAAGAGCTTGAGCGCATTAGGAAACAGGCACAGGCGATGACCAGACTGAGGGAGGGCAAGGAAACAACCAGGATCGTTGTGGGCATGGGCACGTGCGGAATCGCCGCGGGGGCGCGGGAAACGCTCGCTGCGATCATGGACGAGCTTGCGAAGCGCAACATTCAGGACGTGGTGGTGACCCAGACCGGGTGCGTGGGCTTATGCGAGCAAGAGCCCATCGTTGACGTGATCAAGCCCGGCGCTCCGAAGGTGACCTACGGCAAGGTGACGCAGGAGAAAGCGCGTCAGATCGTGGCAAGCCACGTCGTCAACGGCAAGGTTGTGGGCGAGTGGGTCATAGCGACTGCGTGATGCCTGCCCAACAGAAAGGAGGGGCGGAGAGCATGGAGCCGACGTCAGAAGGCACGCGCGCGTGTACGGCCAAGGTCGATGGAATCCTCGAAAGATACTGCAGGAAACCCGAAGCCCTCGTGTCCATCCTCCACGACGTCCAAAAGGAGGCCGGTTACCTTTCGGAGGAGACGATCACCCAGATCGCCTCGGGCCTCGATGTCCCCGTGTCGAAGGTGTATGGCGTCGCGACGTTCTACAGCCTGTTTTCGACCAGGCCGAAAGGCCGGTACATAATACGGGTTTGTGAGAACGCTCCGTGCCACGTGCTGGGAGCAAAGGCCGTCGTGGACGCACTCGAGAGGGAGCTTGGCATCCCGATGGGCGGCACCACGAGCGACGGCAAGTTCACACTTGAGTACACCAGCTGCCTCGGGGTTTGCGGCGTCGCGCCGGCCATCATGATCAATGAGGCGGTGTACGGCAACCTCACCCCCGAACGGGTCCCGCTGATCCTAAAAGAATACAAGTGACGCCCAGAAGGGAGGTTTACTCTCGTGGAGTTCTACCGTTCGCACGTCCTCGTTTGCGGGGGAACCCCGTGCGTGCTCGAGGGCTGCAAGGGGGTTCGCGAGGCGCTCATCGCCGAGGTGAAACGGCAAGGGCTAGACAAAGAGGTCAAGGTAGTCGAGACGGGCTGCCTAGGGCCTTGCGACCTTGGGCCGGTGATCGTGATCTATCCGGAGGGCACCTTGTACCAGAAGGTCCAGGTCTCCGACGTTCCTGAGATAGTCGAGCAACACCTTTTGAAGGGGCGAGTGGTGAGACGGCTCGTGGGCGAAGCACCCCAGGCCGGAGTGGTGACGTACGAGGAGCCGACCTACCTTGGCGTGCAGGAGCGCATAGTCCTCCGGAACTGCGGGGTCATCGATCCCGAGTCCATCGAGGAGTACATCGCACGAGACGGGTACCGAGCGCTCGCGAGGTGCCTGACAGAGATGAAGCCCGCAGACGTCATCGAGGCCGTGAGGAAATCCGGGCTCGTTGGCAGGGGCGGCGCGGCTTTCCCAACAGGGCTCAAGTGGAGTTTCACGGCGAAAGCCGAGGCCGACCAGAAGTACATACTTTGCAATGCGGACGAGGGGGAGCCGGGTACATTCAAGGACCGATTGATCCTTGAGGGAGACCCTCACAGCATCCTCGAGGGAATGGCCATAGCGGGCTATGCGGTGGGAGCGGACAAAGGTTTCATTTACGTCCGAGGGGAATACGTGCTTTCTATTGAGAGGTTGACCAAGGCCATAGAGCAGGCAAGAGCCCTCGGCCTGCTCGGGTCCGACATTCTTGGGTCGGGTTTCTCATTCGATGTGGAAATACGAAAGGGCGCGGGCGCGTACGTGTGTGGGGAGGAAACCGCGCTCATAGAATCGATCGAGGGCAAGCGGGGCGAGCCCAGGGTGAAGCCACCCTACCCCGGCACGGAGGGTCTGTTCGGGAAGCCCACTGTCGTCAACAACGTGGAGACGATCGCGAACATCCCGCCAATCCTGCTGAACGGGCCTGACTGGTTCAGGAAGTTTGGCACTGAGAGGTGCCCCGGCACCAAGGTCTTCACGCTCACCGGCGACATCAACAACAAGGGGCTCATCGAGGTTCCCATGGGCATCACGCTTCGCCGCGTGATATACGATATTGGAGGCGGTATACCCGGAGGCAAGGGCTTCAAGATGGCCCAGACCGGCGGCACGTCCGGGGGATGCCTCCCGCGCGAGCTGCTCGACGTGCCGATGGATTACTTCACCTTGCCCGAACATGGCTCGGCGCTTGGTTCGGGCGCCCTCCTTATCATGGACGACAGCCACTGCATTGTGGACATAGCCGAGTGCTTCATGAGGTTCTTCGAGCACGAATCGTGTGGCAAGTGCACACCGTGTCGCGAGGGCACTGCGCGCCTTCGTGAGATCGTGGCGAGGATCGCTCGCGGCGAGGGAAGACCAGGGGATCTCGAGCTCCTCGACGAGCTCGGCTCGGTGATGCAGGCGTCGTCCCTCTGCGGCCTCGGCCAAGCTGCGCCGGTCCCCATAAAGACGATGCTCAGGTACTTCCGCGACGAATTCGAATCCCATATCAATGAGAAGCGCTGTCCAACCGGGACGTGCGGGATTTGATCCCGCCGGGGTCAAGCAGGAGAGACGGAAGGAGTGATACGCAAATGGCAATGGTGACCATAGACGGCCGAAGGGTCGAGGCCGATGCCGGCACGACCATCCTGGAAGCTGCGAAGAAGCTCGGCATCGACATCCCGACGCTCTGCCACCACCCAGACCTGGCGGTACAAGCCGTCTGCCGGATATGTGTCGTTGAGATCGAGGGCCAGAAGCTCCTCCAGCCTGCGTGTGCCTACCCGGTGCAGGACGGAATGGTCGTGTACACCAACACGCCGCGCGTCCGGCAGGCTAGGAAGGTAAACCTTGAGCTGCTCCTCGCTCGTCACCCCCAGGATTGTCTCCAGTGCGTGAGGAATCGCAACTGCGAGCTTCAGGCGCTCGCCGAGAGGTTCGGCATGCGGGAGATCCGCTTCGAGCACAAGCTTCGCGGGCTCCCGGAGGATCACTCCACCCCGGCCATAGTTCGAGAGCCTGACAAGTGCATACTGTGCCGGCGGTGCGTCTCCATGTGCCACGACGTGCAGGCGGCGGGGGTGCTTTACCCGTCGCGTCGCGGCGCTGACACTGTGATCACGCCGGTATTTGGCCGCGGCCTCGACGAGGTCGCGTGCGCCCTTTGCGGCCAGTGCATCCATGCGTGTCCGGTGGGTGCCATCTCCGAACGCGACGACACCGCCCGTGTCTGGGAGGCGATTGCCGACCCCAATAAGCATGTGGTGGTTCAGACTGCGCCCGCCACAAGGGTCAGCATCGGAGAGGAGATGGGCCTGCCACCCGGCCAGATCATCACCGGTAAGCTCGTCGCCGCTCTCCGCAGGCTCGGGTTCGACAAGGTGATGGATACCGACTTCACGGCCGATCTCACCATCATCGAGGAGGGCAACGAGTTCCTGAAGAGGCTGAAGGAGGGCGGGGTCCTCCCGATGATCACGTCGTGCAGCCCGGGGTGGATAAAGTTCGGGGAGCACTTCTACCCTGACCTTCTGAAGCACGTCTCGACGTGCAAGTCGCCTCAGCAGATGTTCGGGGCGCTCGTGAAGACATACTATGCCCGCAAGGCGGGCATCGATCCCAAGAACATCTTCTCGGTGTCGCTCATGCCGTGCACTGCAAAGAAGTATGAGGCAGACAGGCCTGAGATGTGCGACTCGGGCTACAAGGACGTCGACGTGGTGCTGACCAGCCGCGAGCTCGGACGGATGCTGCGCGAGGCCGGCATCCGGTTCGAGGACCTGCCTGAAGAGGAGCACGACGAGCCGATGGGCATCTCCACCGGCGCGGGCGCTATTTTCGGGGCGACCGGCGGCGTGATGGAGGCTGCGCTTCGCACGGTCTATGAGGTGGCCACCGGGGCCGAGCTCCCGGCGATCGAATTCGAGGAGGTAAGAGGCCTCGAGGGCATAAAGGAGGCCACGGTCAGGGTTGGAGACCTCGACGTGAGGGTCGCCGTGGCACATGGCCTGGGCAACGCCAAGAAGATCCTGGACCTCCTCCGCGAGGGCAAGGCTGACTATCATTTCATAGAGATAATGTGCTGCCCCGGCGGGTGCGTGGGGGGCGGTGGCCAGCCGATCCCCACGACCATGGAGATCCGCGGCATCCGTGGCAGGGCCCTGTACGAAGCGGACAGACGTCTCCCGTACAGGAAGTCCCACTTGAACCCCGCGATCAAGCAGATATACGCAGAGTTCCTGGGCGAGCCGCTCGGCGAGGTATCTCATCGTCTTCTGCACACGCACTACACCCCGAGGGAGAAGTACCCGTGGATGAGCAGGGCCGCGTGCGGCGGTGAGGCCGCGGGTTGAGCTCGTCCCGGAATGGGGCAAGGCAGAAGGGAGCGGACGGGGCGCGCCTGTTCCGCTCCCTTGCGCGTACCATGCGCGTGGTTTCTGCGCGGTCGCGGTCTGGGACGGCGGTTGGAGTTGGCGATGGGCGTTGGCGGAGATTGTAAGGCCGCTTTTGGTGTGCTATAGTATGGGACAAGGCGAGGTCCGGGCTCTCCGCCCGAGCTCTATCGGGGCGCGGGGCTCGCCAGGCGGAGAAGCGGGCCAGAGACAAGGGGGAGGAACAGGGCCCGTCGCGTCGAATACCGTCGACGCGAGGCTCGTAGGTCGGGCCCCTGCCAGGCCAGGAAAAGCGCGTTCGCGTGGCCGGTGGCGCCGGAACTTCCCATGGGGGGTATGGCATTGAGGAAGCTGCGGATTCCGGATGTTGTCATAAGGCGGCTGCCTATATACCTCCGTGTTCTCGAGACCCTCGACGAAGATGTGCACGGCGGCCTCATCTCCTCGTTCGAGCTGGGTGAGAGGGCCGGGGTGAGCCCCGCGCAAGTCCGAAAGGACCTCAATTTCCTTGGCGGTTTCGGCAAGCAAGGCGTTGGCTACCAGATAGCCGTGCTCCGCGATGAGCTCAGGTCGGTTCTGAACCTGCACAAGGAGATAAATGTGGCCATCATCGGGGCCGGCAGCCTTGGCCAGGCTCTGGCGAGATACATCATAGGTCGACGCGCCGCCGAAAGAAACTACCATCTCCGACTGGCGGCGCTTTTCGATTCCGACCCGGCCAAGGTGGGTTCGCGGGTCGGCGACGTGGTAGTGGAGCATGTGGACGCTATCCCGGATGTGACGCGCAGTCGGCAGATCCGCATGGCGATAGTGGCGGTTCCAGCGGAGGCGGCGCAGCGGGTGGTCGACGCCTGCGTGAACGCCGGCATCGAGGCCATCCTGAATTTCGCCCCCGTCAAGCTGAGGGTTCCGGACGGTGTACGGCTTCATAACACCGACCTAAGTGTGGAGCTCATGCACCTTGCGTATTACCTCTAGGTTGTGCGTGCCAGCCTGCGACTGGCCCCATCGAAAGGATGAGAATGGCAACCGCCTGCTGTCTCCAAGGCAGGAGCAGGGCCGCACCGGGTCGCGGTGCCCCGGGCCCGGAGCGGAGTCCCCGCCTGCGTCGGTCGCGACATCGCCCGCATTCCAGCGCAGTCCCCGTGCCACCCTGTCACGGCTCGGGCATCGTTACTAGGCTACCGCATCGCGGCAATCGACGGCGGGACCCTGGGGGTGAAGCCAGGCTTTCAAAAACGGCTTGATAGTTCAGTGTGGTCGCAAGGAATAGCAGGAAGTCTGGCGAATGTATCAAGAGATCTCGCAGTAACCTGGGGGCCGCAGCGCTTAGGCGCGCTGCGGCCTAAGTGAGGATGGGGAACCGGGCCCGACTCCGAGGCAGGGCGGTTCGTCTGGGGCGGAGGGGCTGGCGGTTGCAACAGCGGCGCCTGGCGCCTGACGCCTGCCGCAAATTGGGCGCGGAGGCTGGTGTGCCCTCACTTTGTGCGACGGATAAGGGGGAGAGACATGCACAGGATCATCAAGAAGGAGGAGCTTGCCCCGAGGATCAAGCTGTTCGTTGTGGAAGCGCGGGAGGTCGCGGAGCATGCGCGTCCGGGCCACTTCTTCGTGTTGCGCATCCATGATCACGGTGAGAGGATTCCCCTGACCATTGCGGACAGCGACCCCAAGGCGGGGACCATTACCATGGTGTTTCAGGAGGTCGGGAAGAGCACGTGTGAGCTTGGCACCCTTGAGGAGGGCGATGCCATTCTCGACATCGTCGGCCCGCTCGGGACCCCGAGGGACATAAGGCGTCTCGATACCGTGGTGTGCGTGGCGGGCGGGGTGGGGGTCGCTCCTATATACCCGGAGGCCAAGGCCTTCCACCAGTTGGGTACGAAGGTTGTCTCGATCATCGGTGCCCAGACAAAAGACCTACTGATCTTCCAGGACAGGATGGAAGCGGTCAGCGACGAGGTTCATTACTGCACGGACGACGGAAGCTATGGGTATCACGGGTTCGTGACGGGGCTCCTTCACGATCTGCTTGCCGGAGGCCTTCGTCCCGACGAGGTAGTCGCCATCGGGCCCCTTCCGATGATGCGCGCTGCGTGCAGGGTCACGGCGGAGTTCGGCGTCAAGACCATCGTGAGCCTGAACGCCATAATGGTCGATGGCACCGGGATGTGCGGGTCATGCCGGGTGACCGTGGACGGTAAGACAATGTTTTCGTGTGTTGAAGGGCCCGCGTTCGACGGGCACAAGGTGGATTTCGACGAGCTCATGGCGAGGCAGACACGGTTCCTCGCCGAGGAGAAGCTTGCCATGGAGCGGTACAAGGCGCATGCGGAGGGATGCAAATGCCGGCGAAAGTAGACAGGCATCTTATGCCGAAGCAAGATCCTCGAGAACGGATACGGAACTTCAACGAGGTGGCCCTCGGGTATCCGGCCGAGATCGCCGTGGAGGAAGCGAAGCGGTGCATCGGCTGCCCGAAGCGTCCTTGCGTGGCAGGGTGCCCTGTGGAGGTGGACATCCCTTCGTTCGTGAAGCTCATCAGCGAAGGCAAGTTCGCCGAGGCTGCCGCGAAGATCAAGGAGAAAAACAGCCTTCCCGCGATATGTGGGCGCGTCTGCCCCCAGGAATCCCAGTGCGAGGCCAGATGCACCCTGGGCAAGAAAGGCAAGCCCGTGGCCATCGGTGCCCTTGAGCGTTTCGCCGCGGATTACGAAAGGGCTCTAGGTGCGCGGGATGCTCAGGGCCCGGCTTCCGCCCACGCGTGTGCAGGCAGGGTTGCGGTGGTCGGGTCCGGCCCTGCGGGGCTCACGTGTGCCGCGGACCTCGCGCGAATGGGGTACTCGGTGGTGGTCTTCGAGTCGCTCCACTCCACGGGCGGGGTGCTCCGGTACGGTATTCCAGAGTTTCGTTTGCCGAAGATCATAGTGGACGAAGAGGTGGAGTACGTTAAGCGGCTCGGTGTCGAGATCAGGACCAACACGCTCGTGGGAAAGACACTGACCGTTGACGAGCTCTTTCGCGACGGGTTCGACGCGATCTTTCTCGGAACCGGGGCAGGTCTACCGCACTTCCTGGGCATCCCCGGCGAGAACCTCAACGGTGTGTACTCCGCGAATGAGTTCTTGACGCGCTCGAACCTCATGAAGGCGTATCTTTTCCCGGAGTATGATACACCGATTCGCGTGGGCAAGCGCGTCGCGGTGGTGGGCGCGGGAAACGTGGCGATGGACGCCGCAAGGACAGCCCTCAGGCTCGGCGCGGAGAAGGTCACCATAGTATACCGAAGGTCGCGCGCGGAAATGCCAGCGAGGCTCGAGGAGATCGAGAACGCGGAGGAGGAGGGGGTCGAGCTCATGCTCCTCACCAACCCGGTGCGCGTTCTGGGTGACGAGCGAGGCTGGGTCCGGGGCATGGAGTGCATAAGGATGGAGCTGGGGGAGCCGGACGAGAGCGGCAGGCGGAGGCCGGTGCCGGTGCCTGGCTCGGAATTCGTGATCGACGTAGACACGATGATCTCCGCGGTGGGCACGGATCCTAACCCCCTGTTAGTGAGAAGCGTGCCCGGGCTCAAGCTTGGGCGCCACGGAAACGTGGTTATCAACGAGGAGACCGGCGAGACGAGCGTTCCCGGGATATTCGCGGGCGGCGACATAGTGACCGGGTCTGCCACGGTGATAGCCGCGATGGGCGCAGGCAAGCTCGCTGCGCGCGGGATAGACAAGTTCATTCGTGCCAAACGGGAAAGGGGCGAGTGACGGTGGCTGAACCAACGTACGGCAGGATCCCTCCGGACATAGAGATCGCTCAAAGTGCACGACTGGAGCCGATCGTACGGATCGCGGCAAAGGTGGGGCTTACCGAGGATGACATCGAGCTGTATGGCAAATACAAGGCCAAGGTGACCCTGGAAGCTGTCGAACGGCTCAAGGGCCGGCCCTACGGCAAGCTCATCTACACAACGGCCATAACGGCGACGCCCGCCGGAGAGGGGAAAACCTGCACGGCAGTGGGCCTCACGCAGGCCCTTGGCAAGCTCGGCAAGAAGGTCATGGTCGCTCTGCGCGAGCCGTCGCTCGGCCCGACCTTCGGCGTCAAGGGCGGCGCTGCGGGTGGCGGATACTCTCAGGTCTTGCCGATGGAGGATATCAACCTGCACTTCACTGGCGACATTCATGCCGTCGGAGCCGCCCACAACTTGCTCGCCGCGATGGTTGACAACCATATTCACCAGGGAAACGAACTCGGGATAGATCCGAGGAGAGTCGTGTGGCGGCGGGTCATGGACATAAGTGACAGACAACTTCGTAACATCGTGGTGGGCCTCGGCGGCAAGGCTAACGGTTTTCCGATGGAGAGCGGGTTCGATATCACCGTAGCCTCAGAGGTCATGGCGTGCCTCGGGCTCTCGCGCTCGATGTCAGACCTCAAGGAACGATTCGGAAGGCTCATAGTGGCTTACACGTACGACGGGAGGCCCGTCACGGCTGCGGACCTCAAGGCGGTCGGCGCCATGGCCGTGATCATGAAGGACGCCATAAAGCCGAATTTGGTACAGACTCTTGAGGGCCAGCCAGCGTTCGTTCACGGGGGACCGTTCGCCAACATCGCTTACGGGAACAACTCCATCCTCGCCACTGAAACGGCACTTCGGCTTGCTGATTACGTGGTCACTGAGGGAGGCTTCGCGGCAGACCTGGGTGCTGAGAAGTTCTTCGACATCGTATGTCGCATAACCGACGTGCGGCCCGCCGTTGTTGTGCTCGTTGCGTCCGTGCGCGCGCTGCACCATCACGGCGGCGTGGCCAAGAGCAAGCTCGCCGAGAAGAACCTGGAGGCCCTCGCGAAAGGCTGCGAAAACCTCGACAAGCACGTCACGAACGTGACGAAGAAGTTCGGGCTCCCGGTGGTGGTCGCTATCAACAGGTTCCCGGCGGATGACCGGGAGGAGCTCGAGTACCTGCGCAAGCACTGCGAGGAGCTCGGTGTCCGTTCGGCGGTATCCGAGGTCGTGGCGCGAGGCGGTGAGGGCGGCATCGAGCTGGCCGAGGCTGTGCTGGATGCTATCGAGCACGAGAAGCCGCAGTTTAGATTCCTCTATGATCTGGACCTCTCGGTGCGCGAGAAGATCCACTGTCTCGCGACGGAGATATACGGTGCCGACGGCGTGGTGTACGCCGGGACGGCCGAGCGGGACATCAAGGTTATCGAAGAGCAAGGCTTGGGCAGGCTGCCTGTCTGCATGGCCAAGACGCAGCTCTCGCTCTCTGACGATCCCTCGCTCCGCGGCGCGCCTCGGGGATGGAAGCTGACGGTACGCGAGGTGCGCGCCTCGGCCGGTGCTGGCTTCCTCGTGCCTCTGTGCGGCCAGATGATGACCATGCCCGGGCTCCCGGCTCATCCAGCCGCTGAGAACGTGGACATCGACGATCAGGGCAAGATCAAGGGGCTTTTCTAGAGGAACACGAGGCGGCCTCAGGGCTGGTGGTACCGCGCCCGGTCGTGTTCGTGATTGGTTGGCGTTCTTGACCGGCGGGCCCGGCCTCGGGGCCCGCCGTGATGTCGTTATGGGGACGTATGAGGGCGGGCCAGGTCCTGGGCCGAGGCGCTCGTCGCCTACGCGAGACGCCGGCGGCGATTGCGCGGCGAGGACAGCACGCGGTCACCAGCCTAGCGGGCCGGGTTCCGTGGGAATACGCCGCCCGGCGGGCCGCCCCCGAGCGGGACACCGGCCACCTGCCGGTGTGCGACGACGCGGCGGTGGCCGACAAGCCCTCACATAGGAGGCATCGAGCATATGGAGCGCACGTTCATAATCGTGAAGCCTGATGGTGTGGAGCGCGGGCTTATCGGAGCGGTGATCGAGCGTTTCGAGAGAAGGGGATTTCGCGTCGTCAAGATGGAGATGAGGACTATCGCGCGGACGGACGCCGCTCGCCACTACGAGCATCTGGCAGGCCGACCGATTTTCGAGGGGCTGCTGGACTACGTCACCCGCGGGCCGTCGGCGCTCCTCGTTCTCGAGCGCGATACCGACGCGATCAAGGTTGCTAGGAATATCATCGGTGCAACAAACCCGTCGGATGCGCTCCCGGGCACGATCAGGGGAGACTTCGGCGGGACCCTTCCGGAGAACGTGGTGCATGCCTCGGATTCATGCGGGAGCTACGAGCGGGAGGTTAGGATCTTCTTCCCCGGAGAGGCTGAGAGCCTTGTTTGCGGGCAGGGCAAGTGCAGTTGAATCGTGACGCATTCGCGCCAGCCTCTGGCGAACGGCTCCTTGAGGGCGCGCGGCAGCGGCCTTTGAGGGCGAGGACGCCCATAAGTCTCCAGTTCGAGGAGGGCCTTCCCAAGATGCGTGTCCCGCGCGGTTGTGGTATTATCATACGCGTGGGACGCTTATGACCCGACCTGCAGCGTCCCGGGAACCGGCGGAGAGGAGCAAGTGCCCGGTTTCCGGCAAGAAAAGAGCGTCGGGCGGTAGCAGGATAATCGGCGCGAGTCGAGAATAAAGTGGTTTGGCCCTGGGGTGCGGCCCTGAACGTCCGGCGGGAATCCCCATTTGTATGCTTTCGATGCGGGTTAGGCGCTGAAAGGTGCCTGCCCGACTTTGTATGCGCGTTTCAGGCTGCACCCGGATTTGGGGCTTAAGGAGGAGTGCTTGGCGGCCATGGTAGCGAAAACCTTCAGGGGAGGAGTGCACGCTCATTATCACAAGGAGGATACCGCCTCAAAGCCCATAAGGAGGCTTGGGCCTCCGGCTAGGGTCGTGATCCCCCTCCACCAGCACACCGGTGCGCCTTGCGAGCCCCTTGTCAAGGTTGGTGACGAGGTCAAGGTGGGACAGAAAATCGGCGACAGCTCCGCCCGGCTCACAGCTCCGGTTCATTCAAGCGTCTCGGGCAAGGTCGTGGCCATTTCCCCGCATCCTCAGGCGGGCGGACGAGACGTGCTATCCATCGTGATCGAGTCTGACGGGCAAGAAACCCTTGATGAACATGTGGAGCCACGCGCCGATGTGGACAGCCTCAAGGCCGACGAGATCAAGGCCATAATCCGCGAGGCTGGGATCGTGGGCCTGGGAGGCGCTGCGTTCCCGACATACTTTAAGCTTACGCCCCCGCCTGGGAAGAGTTTTGACACGGTGATCCTGAACGGGGCGGAGTGCGAGCCATACCTCTCAGCCGACCATCGCCTTATGGTGGAGCGGCCCGGTGATGTGGTCGAGGGAGCGAAGCTTCTCCTCAAGGCCACCGGTGTCACGAAGGCCTACATCGGGATCGAGGAGAACAAGCCCGACGCCATCGAGGCGATCTCAGAGGCAGCGAAAGGGGATGACCGGATCTCGGTCGTGCCTCTCAAAGTGAAATACCCACAAGGGGCGGAGAAGCAGCTCATCTGGGCGATCCTCGGGCGCGAGGTCCCGTCGGGCGGCCTGCCGGTGGACGTGGGCGTGGTGGTAAACAACGTCGGCACTGCCGCGGCCGTGAAGGATGCCGTTGTTTCCGGAATGCCGCTTGTGGAACGCGTGGTCACAGTGGCGGGTTCATGCGTCGCGGAGCCCCAGAATGTCCTCGTCAAGGTCGGGATGCTTGTGAGCGACCTCGTCGAGGCGTGCGGCGGGTGCTCTAGCCCGCCTGCGAAAGTCATTATCGGTGGCCCTATGATGGGCACGGCTCAGTTCACGATGGACATCCCTGTCACAAAGGGCACGTCCGGGGTTCTGCTTCTGAACGAGGAGGAGGCCGCGCCCGTTGAACCAATGGCTTGCGTGAGATGCGGCAAGTGCGTCGAGGCATGCTCGATGAGGCTCATGCCGCTGTGGATCGCGAGCTATGCGGAGGCTGGCAGGTTTGATGATGCCGAGCGTATGAACGCACTGGATTGCATCGAGTGCGGCTGCTGCAGTTTCATATGCCCGTCGCGCAGGCGCTTAGTTCAGGCGATCAGGCTTGCTAAGTCCGAGATCATGGCAAAGAGGCGCAAGGCCCAGGCGAGCTGAGCGGCACGCCCGAAGCCTGTTCTCTTGTGGAGGGATCGATCAATGGACGGAACCGGACTCATAGTATCTTCCTCACCGCACCAGCGGACGGCCGTGTCTACGCCGATCATCATGAGCGACGTTATCCTGGCTCTCATGCCTGCATCTCTGGCAGGCGTGTGGTTTTTCGGGCTCCGGGCGCTCGGCATGATGGCTGTTTGTGTGGCGGCGGCCGTCGCGACCGAGGCGGTGCTGGAAAAGCTCATGAGGAAGCCCCTGACGATAGGGGATTACAGTGCTGCGGTGGCCGGGCTCCTACTGGCCCTAGTCCTGCCGCCCGACTTGCCGCTATGGATCGGTGCCATCGGTGCTGTGTTCGCGATGGCTATCGGGAAGTTCGTCTTCGGCGGGCTCGGGCAGAACGTCTTCAACCCCGCGCTTATCGGACGGGCTGTCCTGCTTGCTTCGTGGCCCGTGCTTATGACGAGGTGGAGATGGCCCATCTTCCAGGCCCCGTGGGTGCCCGACTTCGACGCGGTCACCACTGCAACGCCGCTTGCCCTCTGGAGGCTCGGCGGCATTAAGACGCCGTATTTGAACCTCTTCCTGGGGAACGTTGCAGGCTCGATAGGCGAGACGTCGGCGATCGCCATACTAGTAGGCGCGGCATACCTGCTGTGGCGGGGGCATATAAGCTGGCGTATCCCGTTCACCTTCATCGGCACGGTCGCGGTGCTCTCGGCGCTCTTCGGCCAAGATCCGCTGTTTCATGTGCTCGCCGGAGGGCTGCTGCTGGGTGCCTTCTTCATGGCTACCGACTACGTCACGACCCCGGTCACCCCGAAAGGTCAGATCATCTTCGGCGTCGGCTGCGGAGTGTTGACCGTGCTCATCAGGCTCTACGGTGGCTATCCGGAGGGCGTGTGCTACGCGATCCTGATCATGAACGCAGCCACCGCTCTCATCGATAGGCTCACCATGCCGCGCAAGTTCGGGGAGGTGAAGAAAGTTGCGTGACGTGTGGAAGCTGGGTTTCATCCTCTTCGCCATATGCGCGGTGGCTGCGGGAGCGCTAGCCTTCGTGAATGACATCACGGAGGAGCGAATCGCGGCGCAGGCCGCCATGAAGCTGGAGCAGGCGCTTGCGAGCGTGGTGCCGGGCGCGGACGAGTTCAAGGACGAGACCGACAGGGTCCTGGCTGTGGCACCCCCCGCTTCTCGCGGAGGTAGGCCTGAGTTCTCTGCGATCACCAAAGTGTATGTGGGTTACAAGAACGGAGAGATGGCCGGTGCTGCGTTTGCTTGCAGCCCGTCCGGGTACGGCGGGCCCATCGATGCCGTGGTCGGCGTGTCGCGCGATGGAGTCGTGACCGGGCTCACGGTGGTGAAACACTCGGAGACCCCCGGGCTGGGCGCGAACGTTACCAACCGCGACTTTCAGATGCGGTTCGTTGGGCTGCGCGCGGGGACCCCGGTGAAGGTCACGAAGGACGGGGGTCAAGTGGAGGCCATCACCGGTGCGACCATCTCCTCGCGGGCGGTCGCGAGCGGCGTTGACGAGGCGCTTCGGCTGTTCGAGCTTGCTTCGCGGGAGGGGGTCTGGTGAATGAGCTTCAAGTCTGAGTTCACAAAGGGGCTTATCAAGGAGAACCCTACCTTCAGGATTCTGCTCGGGATGTGCCCGACGATGGCGACCAGCGTCGCTATCTCGAATGGCATAGGCATGGGAATAGCAGCCACGTTCGTGCTCGTCGGGTCTAACATCATAATCTCGATGCTGAGGAACGTGATCCCGTCCAGGATACGCATCCCTTGCTACATCGTGGTGATTGCGTCGTTCACGACGATAGTGGACCTCGTCATGGCGGCGTTCGTCCCGAAGCTGCACGAGGTTCTTGGGATATTCATCCCGCTGATCGTGGTGAACTGTATCATCCTGGGGAGGGCCGAGGCGTTCGCGTCCAAGAACGGCGTCCTGTACTCGCTGGCCGATGGTCTCGGCATGGGGCTCGGGTTTACCATGGCGTTGACCGGGATGAGCACCATCAGGGAGCTCCTCGGCACCGGCACACTCCTGGCGGTGCCTGACTTCGGGTTCGCGGGTTTCAAGGTGTTCGAACGGAGCCTGGCCGCGGTGATGATGATCCTCCCACCGGGCGGTTTCATCACTCTGGGGCTCTTGATCGGCCTTCTCAATTACCTGGGTCGCCGGGGGAAGAAGGCGGCGCGCGCGTAGGCGCATAAGACCGAGCCTGACGCATGATCGTGACGGGAGGGATACCGCGTGGGCGAATTGCTTGTCATATTCTTTGGCGGGGTGTTGCTGAACAACTTCATCCTGTCGAGGATTCTCGGCGTATGTCCGTTCATAGGAGTATCCAAGCAGGTCGAGACGGCGACCGGCATGGGCATGGCGGTCATCTTCGTGATAGGCGTGGCATCTGTGGCGACGTGGATGGTCCAATACTACATCCTCGTGCCGCTGGGGCTGACGTATCTCCAGACTATCGCTTTCATCCTCGTCATCGCGGCGCTGGTGCAGCTCGTGGAGATGGTGATCCAGAAGGTGAGCCCTGTCCTCTACAAGGCTCTCGGGATCTACCTTCCACTTATCACGACCAATTGCGCCGTGCTGGGCGTGACCATTCTGAACATAACCGAGAAGTATAATCTTCTGGAGGCGGCGGTGAACGGCATAGCGGGCGCGTCAGGGTTTGCGCTTGCGATAATCCTCTTCGCCGCGATAAGAGAGCGTATGGACCTCGCGCCAATCCCTGAATCGCTGAAAGGCTTCCCGATCGCCCTCATAACGACGGGCCTCTTGTCCATCGCGTTCCTGGGATTCGCGGGCTTCCGACTGAAAGAGCTTTTCGGCGTCATGTAGAATTTCGCGAGGGGTGAGCAAGGGATGATCTACGTCAAGGCGATCCTCGGCCTCGGGCTAATGGGGGCCATATTCGGCCTCGCGCTCGCTCTTGCTGCGAAGAAGTTCGCGGTGGAGCAGGACCCCAGGCAGGAGATGATCGTTGAGGTGCTCCCGGGAGCCAACTGTGGCGGATGTGGCTTTCCAGGGTGCAGTGGCCTCGCGGCTGCGATAGTCGCGGGCAAGGCGCCTGTGGACGCGTGCCCGGTCGGAGGGTCGACCGTCGCGGCGAAAGTCGCAGCGATCATGGGGGTTGAGGCCGGCGCGGCGAAAGAACGCAAGGTGGCTAGGGTGCTGTGCCAGGGGGGCACGGGCCAGTGTGGGGTGAGGTTTGTATACGATGGCTTTGCCGACTGCAAGGCTGCGCAGCTGGTGGGCGGCGGCGCGAAGGCGTGCGCGTACGGGTGCCTCGGCATGGGCTCGTGCGTGGCTGCCTGTTCCTTCGACGCGCTCCACATGGGGCCGGACGGCCTCCCGGTGGTGGATGAGGAAGCATGCACATCGTGCGGGAGATGCGTTGCGGCGTGCCCCAGGGGCATCATTCAGCTTGTGCCCGAGTCCCAATCCGTAACCGTTTTGTGCAGGTCGTACGCGCGCGGTGCCGATGTCCGCAAGACCTGCAAAGTCGGGTGTATCGGGTGCGGGCTGTGCGTGAAGGCGTGCCCCAATGGCGCGATCACGATGGATAACAACCTGGCCGTCATAGACCCGGCAAAGTGCGACGCGTGCGGCAAATGCGTTGAGAAATGCCCGACTAAGTCGATCGTGATGAGAAGCCGGAAGACGACCGCGGGCACGGGCAGCCTCGCGGCAAGTTAAGTCGCCGGATGCGTGAATGGTGCTTGGGTGAGGCCGACTTGTGTCGCCGCGTTACGTTTGGGGGTTGATTCCTTCGGGCGAGACGGGGGCTGCCGGTGGACGCGAGGCGCGCTTTCGTGGTGCGAACCGTGGCGCGCGCGGGAATTCTCCTTTGATTTCGGCGCGTGCTGCCGGCAGCCCCGCTGACGTGTCCGAAGGCGGTTTCGGGGCTCTTCTCGCGGGGAGAGTTACAGGTTTTTTTCAGCCTTTCTTGCGCTGTCCTCGGCGAGAGCTCGCTCACCTTTTTTGACCAGCTTTTTCACCATTTGCCCGCCAATCTTGCCGGCCTCCACCGCGCTGAGCTTGTCGGGGTCCTTCAGGTCGTCCGTGAGGCCGAGTTGCTCCGCGGTTTCCCATTTCAAGCGGTCGAGCTGGCGTAGTGTCCTCAGACGGTCGTTGCTTTTCTTCCTGCCCAAATCTTGCACGCTCCTTCCTCTTGGTTTCTGCTTCTTTCACGTTCCGAGGAGGCATCCACTTCTATCATTGCCATCTCTCACGAACCTATGACAGGCGCGGAACCGCCGTGGTGGCTAGCCCAAACGGCTGCTTGTCAGGGTTTAGGAGAAGTGATACACTGTCTCAGGGAAAGCCATCGGGGGGTGGAATTCAGTTGAAGTGGGAGTACGGGCGCAGGCGGAGGGGGAGGGGGCGCCGGCTCTGGGCCCTCGTTCTCATCCTTCTCCTGGGCGTTGTTGCTGTGGTCGGCTACCTGCTCGTGAGGTTCAGCGTCGTGCCGTGGCCGCCGAAGGCAGGTGCGCCGCGCGCCGCGAACGAGAGCGGAAAGGCCGCGACGGCGAGCGCCGTGGTCGACCCGCAGGAGTACGTGGATAGCCAGTTCCTGATGGACACGTACGTGAGTATACAGGCGTTCGGTCCGGGGGCGAAGGACGCAGTGTCGGCGGCGTTCGATGAGATGCGTAGGATCGAGAACCTGACGAGCAGGTTCATTCCGACGAGCGATGTTGCGAGGATAAACGAGGCGGCGGGCGGGGACCCCGTCAAGGTCAGCGACGAAACGTTCACGCTGCTAGAGAAATCACGCGAATGCTCGGAGCTCTCTGGAGGCGCGTTCGACGTGACCATCGGGCCTGTGGTAGACGCCTGGGGCTTCGGCACCGAGACCCCTCACGTGCCCGACAGCAACGTCCTCGCAAAAGCCGTCGCCCTCGTGGACTTCCGCGCCATGGAGCTTGATCCGGCTAGCAAGACGGTGAGGCTCGCACACCCCGGAATGTCCATCGACCTCGGCGGCATCGCCAAAGGTTACGCGGCGGACCGGGCCGCGGCGGTCCTGAGGGAACACGGGATCAAGCACGCCCTCATTGACGCAGGGGGGAACATCGTCGCGGTGGGCACTCGCCCTGACGGGAAGCCATGGCATATCGGGATAAGGGATCCAAGGGGTTCGAGCCCGACCGATACAGTGGGCCCTGTGGTTGAGATAACAGACGGGGCCGTCGTGACATCCGGGGATTACGAGAGGTTTTTCATTGAGAACGGCCACCGTTACCATCACATCTTCGATCCCAAGACGGGCATGCCTGCGGACCGTGCGGAGAGCGCCACGATAATCGCACCGACGTCTGTTGATGCTGACATGTTGTCTACGGCGGTGTTTGTGTTAGGGCCAGTGGAGGGCCCGAAGATCCTCGAGGGGTTGGACGGGATCTCTGCGATGGTGGTCGATGCCAATGGACATCTCGTGTTCTCTCCAGGGTTCCCGTCACCTTGAGCTTACCCGACGATCGGTAGAAGGTGCGGCTTTGGAACTTGCACAGGAGCCGCCCGGAGGTGGCATGCGGGGTTGAGGCTGGTTCTGGCATCCGCGTCACCCGCGCGAGCTGAGCTTTTGCGGCAGATCGGGCTTGAGTTCGACGTCGTGCCGAGCGGCATACCCGAGAACGCCGTCGACTGCAGCGATCCCGCCGGGGGCGTCGTGTCACTCGCGCTGGCTAAGGCGCGCCACGTCGCGTCCAAGGAACGCGATGCGGTCGTCATCGCGGCCGACACCGTGGTCGTGCTCGGCCACGAGGTCCTCGGCAAGCCAACGGACCCCGATGACGCTCGTAGGATGCTTCGTCGCATGTCAGGGCGTTGGCACCAGGTGATAAGCGGGCTCGCGTTGGTGGACGCCCAGACAGGCCGCGAGGCCGCGTGCCACGAAACCACGCGGGTGCGCATGGCAAGCCTGCCTCCGGTCGTCCTCGACTGGTATGTCGCGAGCGGCGAGCCGCTGGGGAAGGCTGGTTCCTATGCAATACAGGGGCGGGGTGCACTTCTCGTCGAGAGGATATCAGGCTGTTACTTCAACGTGGTGGGCTTGCCGATCTTTCGGCTTGTGGGCCTCGCCCGCACCATAGGTGTGGACCTTGCACAGGAGGCGTTCAGGGGGTGCAACGCATGCAGGATCGCTTACCGGGCCGACTAAGCGGTTTCACGATGAAACAAATGCCGCTTCAGGAACGGCCCAGGGAGCGGCTTCTTCGGGCAGGCCCCGAGGCGCTCTCTTCGGCTGAGCTTGTGTCCATCATCCTCAGCACGGGAGTGCGCGGCGAGACAGCTCTCTCGCTTGCCGGTACGGTTCTGCGCGTATTCGGCGGGCTTCGCGGGATAGCGGCTGCATCCACACGTGATCTGGCGGGTCACAAGGGGATCGGGCTGGCCAAGGCCGTCCGTCTCAAAGCCGCTGTCGAGCTAGGTAGGAGGATTATGACACTCGAGCCGGAAGAGCTCCTTCAGGTGAACGGGCCACGTGACGTGGCGGGCCTCCTCATGGGCGAGATGCGGTACCTTGACAGAGAACACTTCAAAGTCGTACTACTTAATGCGAAGCACCGGGTCATGGATGTCGTGACAGTGTCGGTGGGCTGTCTCGACAGCTCCCTCGTGCATCCGAGAGAGGTATTCAAAGAATGCCTGAGGAGAAACTCGGCCTGCATCATTCTGGTGCATAATCACCCAAGCGGCGACCCGACTCCGAGCGCCGAGGACATCGCGATAACACGCAGGCTGACAAGCTCCGGTCTGATTCTCGGGATAGACGTGCTTGACCACATAATCGTGGGAGACAACAGGTACTCAAGCCTCAAGGAACTCGGCCTTATGGCGTCCGTCAGCGCGCCTTCCGCGGGGGCGGCGTCGTGGCACGAGGCCGGCGCGGCTCCAGTTGCCTGTGTTGCTGGAAGGGAGAATGCGAGCTGTGATTCTTGACCCCGTTCTGGCCCTCTTTTCCAAAGATCTCGCCATTGATCTCGGGACTGCCAACTCTCTGGTTTACGTTAAGGGTAAAGGGGTCGTCATCCAGGAGCCATCCGTGGTGGCGATGCGCAAGGACACAGGTGCAATTCTGGAGGTTGGGTCAGCCGCTAACCGGATGGTCGGCAGGACGCCCGGGAACATAGTGGTTGTGCGGCCACTCAAGGACGGCGTGATCGCTGACTTCGACGTCACCGAGATGATGCTCCGCCACTTCATTGTGCGGGCGCACAGAGGCCGGGCGCTCGTCCGCCCCAAAGTCGTGATAGGCGTGCCTTCCGGCGTGACCGAGGTGGAGAGGCGGGCCGTGATAGATGCGGCGCTCCAGGCGGGCGCTCGCGAGGCGTACCTCATTGAGGAGCCCCTCGCTGCGGCCGTCGGTGCAGGCCTCCCGGTGTTCGAGCCGTCAGGCAACATGGTGGTGGACATCGGTGGAGGTACAACGGAGATCGCCGTGATATCGCTGGGCGGGATCGTCGCCTCCAGGTCCATTAGGATCGCGGGGGACGAAATGGATGAGGCCATCGTGCAGCACGTGAAGAAGGTTTACAACCTAGTGATCGGGACCAGGACTGCCGAAGAGATCAAGAAGCAAATCGGTTCCGCACGGCCCCGCGACCCGGACCTCGGCCTGGAGGTGAAGGGGCGGGACATGGTCTCCGGGCTTCCGAAGACCGTCCGCATAACCGCGGGCGAGGTTCAGGAGGCGCTTCGCGAGCCTGTCGCGGCTATCGTCGAGGCCGTCAAGATGACTTTAGAGAGAACGCCGCCTGAGCTTTCCGCGGACATCATCGATAAAGGGATCGTCGCCTCGGGGGGAGGCTCGCTCCTAGAGGGGATCGACCGGGTCATCGCTGAGTCCACGAACATGCCTGTGCACCGTGCGGATGAGCCTCTCACGTGCGTCGTGAAAGGGGCGGGCAAGGCCCTCGAGGAGATGGAACGCTATCACCGGATGCTTACGAGTTCGTCGAGGGTCGGCGAGAGAGTCTGACTATGGCCGGCAGGAGTGACTCGCCCGTGCAGCAGAATCCCGGGGGCAAGCGCTACGGGTTGATGATGGCCGCGATACTGCTTCTCCTTGTGGCTCTTCTTTTCGTCACCTCGGGCGAGAGAGAGGCGCTGTCGCCGCCTGAAAGTGCCGCGCGCGAGATGCTCACGCCTCTGGCGAGAGTCTTTTTCCAGGTAGCGAGCGGGATAAGCGGCGCGATTCGCACCGTTGCCAACCTGCAGCACTTGGTCCGTGAGAACGATAGGCTCTACCTTGAGATATCGCGGCTCATGGCTGAGAACGCGCGGCTCGAGGAGTACAGGCTTGAGAATGCCCGTCTCCGGAAGCTCCTGGGCTTCCAGGCGACGCTGGAGTATCCGACCAGCGCCGCACAGATCGTGGGCAGAGACCCAAGCAACTGGCTTGACACGGTGACGATCAACAAGGGGACGAGCCAGGGCGTTAAGAAGAACATGGCCGTCGCGACAATGGAGGGGCTCGTGGGAAGGGTGTTGTCGGCTTCGGCGCACACAGCGACGGTGCTTCTCGTCCTTGACCCCCGGAGCGCGGTGGGTGGCGTGGTGCAGCGCACGAGGACGTTCGTCTTGGTGGAAGGGGATCCAGGCAGACCAGGTCTTTGCCGCGTCAAGCCTCTCACTCAGGATTTCGACCTGCAAGTCGGGGACAGGGTCCTCTCGTCGGGTCTCGGGGGTATCTACCCGAAGGGATTGGTAATCGGGAATATCGTGGAGCTGGTGCCAGGCAAGTACGGGGTTGGGACCGAGGCGTATCTTAGGCCTGCCGTTGACTTTGCCCGTCTCGAAGAGGTCCTGGTCATAACCCGCGCTCCGGAGCCCCCCGAAGCCCCTGATGAGACGGACGCTCAAAACCAGACGCGGTCGACCGAGGGGGCAGCGCGCAAATGAGGCCTTTCTTGCTGATCTGCGCAGGCGTTCTCCTCGTCGTCCTGGAGATAACGGTAAGTCCCTTTGCGGCGGTCCAGGGTGCGAGGCCTGACTTGGTTTGTGCGTTCGTGGTGATCGTGGGCATGCTGCTCGGCTGGAAAGACGCAGCGGTCGTGGGCCTTGTAGTCGGTTTCGTTGAGGATGCGTGTTCGGGGCAGTTCCTCGGGCTTTTCATGCTGGTGCGCGCGGTCGTCGGAATGGGAGCCGGGCTCTCGTACGCAAAGGTGTTCCATGACCGCATCGTTGTGCCGGTCGCCATGGTTTTCCTGGGGGCCGTCGCCACCGGGCTGATGGAGAGCTTTCTCCTGTCGTCCTTTGGTGTGCCGCTCGGATTCTCCCTGGCGAGCTCGCGAATGGTGCTGGCGCAGGCGGTTTACTCCGCCGTACTCGCGCCGGTGTTCCCGAAGCTCGTTACGTGGCTGGATTTGTCCGCGAGACGAGCCTCTGAGCGGCGCCAAGCCGTCTAGACGGTGGGTAGTCATCGGGCTTCGCGCGCGGAGTTCGCGGGCCGGCCGCCGGACTGCGCGGCGGATGGAGCCCGGTGGAGCCAGCAGCAATCCCAGTTCCCAAGGATGCGATGAGGCAGCGGCTTGGTTGGGCGTCCAGGCCGCTACGCGCGGAGGCTGACTCGGGCTAAGGGCCGCACGGGCTAAGAGCCGTAGTCTTTGCGTCATGTGCGGTCGGCTGGAGCGAACCGGAAGGGCGGTGTGAGATCGTGCCCGAGTCCCCGGTACAGAACAGGTTGAAACACCTCGGTCTCGTCGCCCTGGTGGTGCTCGTGATACTGGCTGCACGCCTGTGGCACCTTCAGATCATGCGCGGCGAAACCTACGAGGCGTTGTCTCAGGGCAACAGGGTGCGAGTGATCCCGGTTCCCGCGCCGAGAGGCAAGATCCTGGACCGGAACGGTGTTCCCCTTGCAACGAGCCGCATGGCGTTTTCTGTGTCCATAGTCCCACAGGACGTGACAGACATGGACAATACCATCGCACGGCTCGCCCCAGTCCTCGGCATGTCGCCGGAGAGCATCAAGGAAAAACTTGCCGCGCCGAGACGTCCGTTTGATCCCGTTAGGCTAAAGACGGATGTGGACCCTTCCGTGGTCACGGCGATAGGCGAACAACGCACCGACCTTCCCGGGGTGGTCATCGAGGAGATCCCTGTGCGCAGGTACGTGTACGGGGACTTCGCCAGCCACCTCATAGGCTTCATAAGGGAGATCGATTCATCCGAGCTGAAAACGTACAAAGACAAAGGTTACCGGCCCGGCGATCTGATAGGGAAAGTCGGAATCGAGAGGACCTTCGAGGAATACCTCCGCGGAGTGGACGGCGGCGAGCAGGTTGAAGTCAACAGCCTCTCTCAGCCCATCAAGGTCCTCGGAAGCCTGGCCCCCGTGCCTGGAGATGACGTGGTACTCACCATCGACCAGAGGGTTCAGGCCGCGGCCGAGCGAGCCCTCTCCGAGGAGCTGGACGAGCTATCGAAGTCGCCGAAAACCAGTGAGGCCAAGGCCGGCGCGGTCGTCGCGATGGACCCGAGAACCGGCGAGATACTGGCCATGGTTAGCAAGCCCTCGTTTGATCCCAATATGTTCGTGGGTGAGCTGTCCAAGGAAGAACTGGCCTTCCTTTCTTCGACGCCTAGCCCCCAGCCGAACCGGGTCACGAGCCACACGTATCCTCCCGGGTCGGCCTTCAAGATCATAACCGCCATCGCCGCCCTCGAACGGCACAAGGTCACGTTGGATGACACGTTCGTATGCACCGGCCGAGATCCTCAATCGGGGAAAGCATGCTGGACCGTGGAGCACGGCAGAGGCCACGGGAAGGAGGACTTGCTCGCCGGCATTGCCAACTCATGCAACATCGTTTTCTACGAGCTGGGGCGGCGCGTTGGCATCGACGACCTGGCCATGTACGCGAGGATGTTCGGCTTTGGGCGGCCGACCGGTATAGACCTCTTTCCGGGCGACGCGTCGGGCCTGGTGCCCGACCGCGCATGGAAGCGCATGAATTTCAAAGGGTACGACCAGATGTGGTATCCCACTGAGACCCTCGATGTTGCGATAGGGCAGGGCGCCCTCCTCGTTACGCCTCTTCAACTCGCGAACGCGTACGCGACCGTGGCCGCGAACGGGGTTATGCACGTTCCCATGGTGGCCAGGGCCATCCTTGCCCCGGACGGTAAGGTCATCCGGGAGTTTACGCCCGAGGTAGCTTCGACTGTGAACGTATCTCAAGAGTCCCTTGATATCCTCAAACAGGGTCTCGCGAAGGTCGTCACGGAGGGCACGGCGGCTGCGGCTTTCAAGGGATTCCCGATACCGACCGCTGGGAAGACCGGCACCGCCCAGAACCCATCTGGGGCGAGCCATGGGTGGTTCGCGGGGTTCGCGCCCATAGATAACCCGGAGATCGTTGTGGTGGTCTTGGTGGAACACGGGACGGGGGGGTCGCTGGCGGCCGCGCCCGTCGCGAGAAAGGTGATGGAGGCGTACTTCGGCCTCGACCGCTCCGCGGACGCGACGTCGAGTACCCCGGGCGGTGGTGCGGCTGCGGGAGAGGCCGGAGGCCCCGCCGAATGAGCATGCGGCCGCCGCCAAGTCGGGAGTTTTTCAACGGTGACGGGCAGGAATTGCGTTTTCCTCTGGTGAAAGTATGGTGAGATCGCTTGCAATCCCAAAGGGCCATGGAGGAGGCGTGCGCGGCTGCCCATGAAAACCGAGGATGTGATATTCAAGGGGACGAAACGGGGCCTGTGCATAATCCTGCCCCACGACGAAGACTTTCAGCGCCTGAAAGGGAAGCTCGCGGCCAAGCTCGAGAAAACGTCAAGCTTTTTCGCCGGGGCGACCCGCGCCGTTCTGGACATCGGCGAGCTCGCGCTCTCCGATGACGACGTGCGCGAGCTGGTGAGCATAGTCGAATCGTTCGGCATGTCGGTGTCGCGCGTGGCTGGCGGAATCGGTCTCGCGACGGTGGCGGAGCCGCCGGTGCCGCAGCGTGCCGGGGCGCCGGTGCCGTCCAAGCCGGGGCCGGCTTCCGAACGGACGCACGGGGACTCGGAGGGAAACGGTCATGGCCGCGTCGAGGGCGAACAGCTCTCAGGCAGCGGAGCTGCCGGAACGCTTTTAGTCAGGGGGACGTTGCGCTCAGGCCAGCGGACCTCGTTCGGCGGGAACATCGTGGTGCTGGGAGATGTGAACCCTGGTGCAGAGGTCGTGGCCGGGGGCGACATAGTGGTCATGGGTGCTCTGCGCGGTGTGGCCCACGCCGGAGCACCGGAAAACAAGAGTGCAATAGTGGTTGCGCTGCGGTTCATGCCCACGCAACTTCGGATCGCCGATGTCATCGCGAGACCTCCGGACGGCGAAAGCAAGGCTCCACGCAGTCCCGAGATGGCGCGAATCAGAAACGAGCAGATAGTGATCGAGGCCTACTCCGCGAGGAAGGCTGAGATGGAGGAGGAACCTGGATGGAAGGAAGGGTTATAGTGGTCACCTCGGGCAAAGGAGGCGTGGGCAAGACGACCGCCGTCGCAAACATCGGTTGCGGCCTTGCCTCTCGCGGCAAGAAGGTGGCCCTGGTTGATGCCGACATCGGGCTGCGTAACTTGGACATTGTCCTCGGCTTGGAGAACAGGATCGTATACGACATCGTTCATGTCATCGAGGGCAAGTGCCGCTTGCGGCAAGCCCTCATAAGGGACAAGCGTCTACAGACGCTGTTCTTGATGCCCGCTGCCCAATCCAGGGACAAGGAAGCGGTTCAGCCTGAGCAGATGAGGCAGCTCACTAGGAACCTCGCCCAGGAATTCGACTACGTTGTGGTCGACTGTCCCGCCGGGATAGAGAGAGGATTCAAGAATGCGACTGCAGGCGCAGACGAGGCCGTCATCGTGACCACGCCGGAGGTGTCCGCGGTGAGGGATGCAGACCGCATCGTGGGGCTGCTCGAAGCGCAGGGCGTGGGAAGGCCGAGGCTCGTGGTGAATCGGCTTCGGCCTGAAATGGTGAAACGCGGAGAGATGCTGAATGTGGAGGATGTCATAGACATCCTTGCCATCGACCTTCTGGGAGTGGTCCCGGATGACGAGAGCGTGATAACGTCCACTAACAAGGGCGAGCCCGTGGTGCTCGACGGAGCCTCCCGAGCTGGTGAGGCGTTCAGGCGTATAGCCGCAAGGATCGATGGGGAGAACGTCCCGTTCATGTCCCTGGACGCAGGAGGCCTGTGGTCGAGACTCAAGCGCATCATCGGGATCGGTGTGAGCAGGTAAGGCCGGGGGAGGGAGCGCGTCGTGTTCGAGTTCGTGTCACGGATCCTGGGCCGCAAGTCGAAGCCGGGCGGGCTGGGGAGCAAGAGCCTCGCTAAGGAGCGGCTCAAGCTTGCGCTCGCGTGCGACCGCGTCGACGTCTCCCCGCAGGTGTTCGAGGGTCTCCGCTTGGACCTTGCGAAGGCTGTCTCGAAGTACGTCGAGATAGACGAGGCAGGGATGAACCTCAGGTTCGACTCGTCCGACAAGAGACTTGCGTTGGTAGCGAGCGTCCCTGTGATCGGAATCAGGCGCGGAAACGAGCCGACCCGCCGAGGGAAAAACAGAAGGTGAGGGCGCGCCTGTGCTCCTTGAGAAGCGTCTACTGCGGAATCTCGACTACGCGCTGATCCTTGCGGTGCTGGCGCTCTGCCTAGTCGGGTTCGTCATCGTGTTCAGCGCGACGCGCGGCGGTATAGGTTCCGGGTCCCCGCAGGATCCGTTGTACTTTGTCAAGAAGCAGGTCGCCGCCTTTGCCCTCGGGGTGCTTCTTTGCGCCGTGATCCTGACCACCGACTACAGGCTCGCCCAGAGAGCGCACCGGGTACTGTATCTTGGCAACGTGGGTATGCTCGCGCTCGTCCTTGCGATGGGGCATAGGATCTCCGGCGCGCAGAGCTGGTTCAGAATAGGACCTGTTGCGCTACAGCCTTCCGAGCTCGCCAAGGTGGCACTGATCTTGACCCTCGCGAACCACCTTTCTGAGGCCCGCGACATAGCTACGCCGCGCGGGCTTGCTTTCGCGTTCCTGCACGCGGCTGTCCCCGCGGCCCTGGTCCTCCTCCAGAACGACCTGGGAACGGCCCTGGTGTTCTGCGGAATAACCTTCGCCATGGTCTACGTGGCGGGCGCTCGCGGAAAGGACCTGCTCGCTGTGGTGGGCGCCGGCGCGGTTGCATCCCCCTTGGTATTCTTCTTCCTCCTCAAGGGTTACCAGCGGGCGCGTCTGCTGGCATTTCTGAATCCGTACAAGGACCCGACAGGCACTGGGTATAACGTCATACAGTCGACCATCGCCATCGGGTCGGGGAGGTTCTTCGGGAAAGGGCTCTTCCACGGAACGCAGGCCCAGCTCAACTTCCTCCCTGAACACCACACCGACTTCATTTTCTCCGTCATCGGAGAGGAACTCGGCTTCGTAGGAGCCATCGCTGTGCTCGCCCTGTACGGTATAGTGCTATGGCGCTGCTTGAACGCAGCGGCCTGCGCGAAGGACGCGTTCGGGCAGCTGGTTGCGACCGGTGTCGCCGCGATGCTTCTCTTTCACGTGTTGGTCAACGTCGGAATGACCGTGAGCCTCATGCCGGTGACCGGCATCCCTCTGCCTTTCCTCAGCTACGGCGGGAGTGCGCTTCTCGCAAACCTCATCGCTATCGGCCTGGTCCTCGATATCCACATGAGGCGCCAGAAGATCCTCTTCTGACTCTTCTCCGCGATGACTAGCGAGACCGTCTCAGAGAGACAGAGAGACAGGGCTTGGCGCGGCGGGCCCCAAGCATGTCGCCAGAATTTGGCGCCGCTTTTGGGCGGAGGGGGCCTGCTCAGGTTTGCCGGTGTTGCCCTCCGGGGACGGCGCGCTTGCAGCGCGCCTCGTTCGAATTCGGCGCGTAAGACAGCCGAATTCTCGACGCCCCGTCGTGCAACCACCGGCAACCCCAGCGCCCTCAAGAAAGAGGACGAAGGTTTATGGCGCTACATTCAGATCCTGTCGCGTGGTCCCGCGCGGCGGTCCGGCTTTTGCGGCCGCGGACTGCACGCGTGCGCCGCGCGGGGGCCCGTGCCTCGAGGCTCGCGCCGGCGGACGTGCGTCGACGCGGCCGTCCCGGCCTCGGTGCATAGAGCACAGCCCACCACAATATACTCTTAGCGTGGCGGAATGGGGCTTTCCCTGAGAGGAGGAGCGCGATGCCTTCTAGGATCGCCCGGAACGCCGTGATCTCGCTCCTGATCTTCGCCCTCGTTCTCGGGATCACCAGGAGCAATCTCACGCTCGCGACCGCCGTGCGGCCGTACGTCGAGGCTCTCTTGACGCGGAGCACGAGCCTGTCGGAAATCGGGAGGGCCCTTCGGGATGCAGCTTCGGGGCTTCTCTCTTGGAATCCATGGTCTTGGCAGGTTTTGCGCGAGGGCGAAGAAGCAGGCGACAACTCCGCCAGCCACCTGAAGGGGACGACGGCCGGGACGCACGAGCCCCCAGGGGGAGGTGCAGACGACCCTGCCGAGCGCTCTGGGACTGCGGACCCTGCTGCTTCATCTCCTCCCGCACCGTCTGTTCCCGCTAATAACAGGCCTGGGGCGACCGGGCCGCTCAGCCCCGGGGCAGGGAACATAACCCCGCACGAGGCCGGAATAGACGATCAAGTGGCGAGCCGGGGGCCCACCGCGGCTCGAGCCTTCTCCGTCTCCGCAGGCCGGGTCGCTCTTGAGCCCGTTGCATCGCACGAGGACCCGAGTGGACCCGGACCCTCCCAGCCGGCCAGTACGAGGGGGCTTGGCGCTGCGGAGCCGGATCAGAAGGCAGCCGCCTCACGGACCGCGGCCGCCGGTTCGAGCTCATCCACTGCCTCCTCCGCGCGCGCCCTCGCGAGCGCCGGGAAGCTCGTGGCGCCGGTCAACGGGCAAGTGACCTATGGGTTCGGGTACAGGGTTCACCCGATATATAAGCGGCGCCTCTTCCACAAGGGCGTGGACATCGCGGCTCCCATGGGCACACCGGTCCGGGCCGCGGCCGCCGGGAGGGTCCTCCGTGCCGGGCCATGCGGCACATACGGCAGGATCGTCGAGCTCGACCATGGAGGCGGGCTTACGACCCTATACGCGCACTGTTCACGCGTGCTTGTGAAGCCTGGGGATACGGTGCGCGCCGGGCAGAAGATCGCTGAGGTCGGGAGCACTGGCCTCTCCACCGGACCCCATCTACATTTCGAGGTATCGGCGGGTGGGAAGCCCGTTGATCCCTTTGCCTACCTTGAGGGGGGCAGGCGGGAGAGGTTGTGAGGATCGCTCGCGTTTGCGGGATCGAGTTCCGGGTGAGCCCGTTCTTCCTCCTTTTTCTGCTCGCTTACGCTTCGGTCGGCTTGCTTCGCGAAACCCTGCTCGTGTTCTGGGTCGTCCTCCTGCACGAACTCGCACACGTTGCTGCCGCGGCATGCTTCGGCATCCGCACCGAGCGGGTCGAACTCCTGCCGTTCGGCGGCGTCGCCTCGTTTTCGGAGCCTCTCGTGGCAAGCCCCGCACGCGAGGCGATCATCGCGGTATGCGGACCGGCCCACAACTTCGCCTTCGCGTACCTCGCCGCCGTCCTTGAACGGAGCGGCTTCGTGTCGAGCTCGCTGGCACGGTTCTTGGTGGAAACCAACATCGCCATCGGGCTCTTCAACCTTCTTCCCGGCATCCCGCTGGACGGGGGCCGTATCCTGCGTGCGGCCCTGGTCCCCACCCTCGGCACGGTGGGAGCGTCTCGGCTCGCGTCGGCCGTCGGACGCGTCCTGGGACTTTGCATTCTCATGGCAGGAGGGATCATGGCGTATGCGGGTCACTGCAACGTGCTCTTGCCAGTGCTCGGAGGCTTTCTGGTGTTCGCGGCTTCGCGCGAGGCTCGGGCCGTATCATGGGTGAGGGTGAGGGACACTCTTAGAAAGAAGCGGGAGTTCCTGGCGGCTGGCACGATGTCCGTGAACCTGCTCGCGGTTCATGAAAAAGCCTGTCTCAAGGACGTCGTGCGACATTTCGTGCCTGGGAAGCTCAACGTCGTGCTGGTGTTTGACACGGAGCTCGTCATCCGCACGCTCGCGTGCGAGCTGGACGTCCTCAAAGCCATGAGCGAGCATGGGCCCGACGCGCTTGCGGCCACCATCGCACGATGAAAACCAACACGCGGACGTTTCCGTAGCGCAGGCCGGTGGAATCTGATAGAATGTGTTCGAAGGGCGCGGTGGCTCGGTGGTTTCGGGCGCCGGGACGCGCGAATACTATGGCTGATGCGACAACATATGCTCGGTGGGGCGATTCATGCAGATAAACTCGGAGCTGTTGGACGAGATCCTCTCAGAGGTGGAAAGGCCCATCCGTTACGTGGACGGTGAGTGGAATGCCGTGCATAAACGCCTCGACGACGTGGCCGTCAGGGTTTTGTTGGCTTTTCCCGACACGTATGAGGTTGGCATGTCCCACCTGGGCCTCAAGATCCTCTACTATATACTGAACCAACGGGACGACACCGCTTGCGAGAGAGCGTTCATGCCGTGGGTGGACATGCACGCCGCGATGAAGGCCAGGGGCGTTCCGTTGTACTCCCTCGAGTCGCATGTGCCCGCCAGTGAGTTCGACATCGTAGGCTTTAGCCTGCAGTACGAGCTATCGTACACTAATGTCCTTGCGATGCTGGACCTCGCGGGAATTCCGGCCCGTGCAAGCGCCAGGGGGGAGAGAGATCCCCTCGTTATCGCCGGAGGCCCGTGCGCGTACAACCCTGAGCCTGTGGCGCCGTTTTTCGACGCCGTCCTGCTCGGGGAGGGCGAGGAGGCCGTGGGCGAGATCGTCGACGAGTACAAGCGCAGCAAGAGAGAGGGGCTTTCGAGGCGGGCAACTTTGGAAGCCCTCGCGCGGGTTCCCGGCGTTTACGTGCCTTCTCTCTACGACGTTGAGTACCGGGCGGACGGCAAGATCGCGAGGATAGTCCCGACGAGCCCGGCCGCAGCCTACCCCGTGCGGAAGAGAGTCGTGAAAGACCTCGGCGCCGTGCCGTTTCCGGACAAGTTCGTCGTGCCTTTCGCCGAGGTGATCCACGACCGCATCATGCTCGAAGTCTTTCGTGGGTGCACCCACGGGTGCAGGTTCTGCCAAGCGGGCATGGTGTACCGGCCTGTGAGGGAGAGAGACCTCGACGACCTTTGCGAGCTCGCGGGGCGACTCGTCACGAACACGGGCTACGAGGAGATATCGCTGATGTCGCTCTCCAGCGCGGATTACTCGCGCATTCGCGAGCTTGTGTCAAGTCTCCTGGAACGCTATTCCGGGTCGGGCGTTGCAGTTTCGCTCCCGTCGCTTCGGGTTGATTCGTTTTCCGTCGATCTCGCAAAGGAGGTGGAGAGAGGAAGGAAGAGCGGGCTGACTTTCGCTCCCGAGGCGGGGACGCAGAGGCTCAGGGACGTTATAAACAAGGGCGTGACCCGCGATGACCTGATTGATGCGGCAAGGGCAGCCTTCGCGGCAGGGTGGCAAAACCTGAAGCTCTATTTCATGATTGGGTTGCCGACTGAGACCGATGAGGACCTGGCGGGCATCGTCGATCTTGCCAAGGAGGTCTTGGCGTGCGGCAGGGAGGAGCTCAGGCGTGCGGGCGCAGCGCGCTCGCCCCAGGTTACCGTGAGCGTGTCATCATTTGTCCCGAAAGCCCACACGCCGTTTCAGTGGCACCCTCAGTGTCCAATGGAGGAGCTTGAGGCGAAGCAGGCTTACCTCAAGCGGCACCTTCGTGGGAAAGGTCTCAAGCTTGCGTGGCACGACGTCAGGGCGAGTTTCCTAGAGGCCGTGTTCTCAAGAGGTGACAGGCGGCTCGCACCTGTCCTTGAGGAGGCGGTCGCGCTCGGGTGCAGGTTTGACGCTTGGCACGAGGAACTCCGTTTCGAGAAGTGGCAGGAGGCCTTCGCGAGGTCTTGTGTGGACCCGAGGTTTTACGCGAACACGCATTGGGCATACGACGACGTGTTGCCGTGGGATCATCTCACCGCAGGTGTGACAAAAGAGTACCTCGTGTCGGAGTCCAAGAGAGCGGCTGAGGGCGTCGCAACCCCCGATTGCCGGCTCGGGAGGTGCGTGAAGTGCGGGGTTTGTCCCGAACTCAGGGTTGCCCCGCGCATCCTCGCGCGGCCTGTTGAGGGGGTGTCTTAGGCTCGATGGTTAGTGCTGCCGTCTCTCCGCCGGGCAAGCCGCAGGCCACCTGCAGGCTCAGACTGACAAAGAAGGGCCCCGCGCGTTTCATGTCACATCTTGACTTCATTCGCGCGGTCGAAAGGGCCGTCCGCAGGGCCGCTCTACCGGTGGCCCTCACAGGGGGGTTCCATCCACATCCGCGTATGTCTTCTTCGCCGGCGCTGCCGGTCGGGGTCGAGAGCGAGTGCGAGTTGGTGGATGTGGAGCTGCGCGAAAGGGTGGGCGTGGACGAGGTGAAGGAAAGGCTTGAACCCTTGCTGCCGGATGGGCTCCGCTTGATGTGGTGCATGGTGCTTCCTTTCGGAGAACCCCCTCTTAGCTCCGTGATCCGCGCGGCCTCCTACGAGATGGTTTTTGAGTGCGGCGACGGCATAGCGTCTCAGGATGCCGTCGAGGCCGCGATCGAGGGATTCGTCCGGGCGGACTCCGTTCGGGTCGTCCGCACGACGCCCAAGGGCACGAAGGAGTTCAACATACGACCTTTGATTTACGATCTCGGTCTCCGCCGGCGGGACGGGGCGGCGCACGTCTGGATGCTGGCGGCGGCCGGACCAGCGGGGCACGTCCGGCCCGACGACGTGGCGCGTGAGATAGCGCGCCGCGCAGGTCTCGGGCGCGCGTGCGCCCGGGCAAGGATAGTGCGAAAGGACTTTTATGTGGAGAGGAATGGGGAGCTCGTCCCATTCCCACGCGAGTGAACCCGACGGGCAGGCGACTGTCGCATGCCTCGCGTGCCCGTCCTGGCCCTCCCCACAGGGGAGTTATGTCGAGGAGTGAAAATGATATGGTAAAGCAAATAGTGGTGAATGTGCGGCCGGGCGAGACTCGAGCCGCTGTCATAGAGAACGGGCACCTGGTCGAGATCCAGATCGAACGCCAGGCGCATCAGAGGTATGTCGGAAACATATATAAAGGCCGCGTGGAAAACGTGCTGCCGGGCATGCAAGCGGCCTTTGTCGACGTTGGGCTCGAACGCAACGCCTTCCTCTATGTGGAAGACGCGCTCAAGGCGAGAGAAGGCCAGTTCGATGACTTGGACGTAGAGGACATCAAGGCCCTTTCGATAAAGGACGTTCTTAAGGAAGGACAGGAGATAATCGTTCAGATCACGAAGGAGCCCATCGGCACGAAGGGCGCGCGGGTCGTCACCCAAGTCACCCTGCCCGGACGCAATGTCGTCTTGATGCCGACCGTAGACTACGTGGGCGTGAGCAGGAGGATATCCAATGATGAGGAGCGCGCCAGACTGAAGAAGCTTGCTACGAAGGCCAAACCCCGGGGCTGCGGTGTCATCGTGCGCACAGCTGCGGAGGGAAAGGACGAGAAGGAGATCACGCAGGAGATCGGGTTCCTTGTGAAGCTGTGGCGGCGCATCAAGATGAAGGCCCGCCGCACTCGGGCTCCCGCTCTCTTGCACCGCGATTACGATCTCATCTACCGCATAATGAGAGACCTCTTCTCAGAGGACGTGGACGAGTTCATCGTGGACGACGCCCACGAGTTTGAGAAGGCCAGGGACCTCTTGAATATCATGTCTCCTCAGCTCAAAGGGAAGTTGAAGTATTACGCCGAGGAGGAGCCGATATTCGACTACTACGGGATCGAGGAGGAGATCGAGAAGGCCCTTAGGCGGAGGGTATGGCTCTCGTGCGGCGGTTACCTGGTTTTCGACCACACCGAGGCCCTCACAAGCATCGACGTCAATACGGGCAGGTTCATAGGCACCACCAACCTGCAGGACACAGTGCTGAAGACAAACCTTGAGGCCGCAAGCGAGATCGCTCACCAACTGAGGCTGCGGAACATCGGAGGTATCATCGTAATCGACTTCATCGACATGGACTCCGAGGACGCACGGCAACAAGTGATAAGGAGGCTCGAGGAAGAGCTCCGGAAGGACAAGACCCGCGCCACAGTGCTGGGCTTCACGCACTTGGGACTCCTCGAGATGACGCGGAAGAAGACCCGTCCGGGGCTCGAGGACGTGCTGTCGCGCCCATGCCCGTACTGCGACGGGCGTGGCCGTGTGCTATCTGAGGAGACGCTCGCGCTACGAGCGGAGAAGGAGATAAGACGGATGGCAGCGAGACAGGCCGAGGAAGCGATGCTCGTGTCGCTGCATCCAAGCGTTGCGGCGCTCTTGATAGGCCAGGGGGGCGCGAATCTCTCCAGGATAGAGCAGGAAACAGGCAAGGTCATTTACGTCAAAGGGAATCCCGCGCTTCACATCGAGGATATGGACGTAGTGATCACCGGGACCCGCGAGGAGGTCGAGAAGCGCGCACTTCCAGTGAGCGTTGGGGACGTGCTCGAGGTGGAGGTCCAGGAGCCGCATGCCTCGAACCCCAGTAACGGCATAACACGCATCGACGGATACATCGTGGACATCGATGGTGGCGGAAAGCTTGTCGGCAAGAGGATCAAGGTTGAGATAGCCAAGGTGTTTCGAACCTATGCGCGCGCGAAGCCCCGGGATCTCGCGGGTGGAGGCCCCGGTGCGAGCGCTGGCCTTGGGGAGGCGAGTGCGCAAGCCGGCTCCGCGAACCGTGGCGCATGAGGACGCGAGGTCACACGAGGCGCGTCGCATTTGACACCGCGGAGCGGCGTGTGGTAGACTAGGCTCTGTGGGCGCGTGTCGCCATGCCGCTCGGGACGGGCTTTCGAGCAAAACGCGCAGAACGCCAAGGCGCGTGCCTGTTCCCGGCGAGTCGAAGCGAGAGGAGCGCGAAAGTCGGGATGTATGCGGTAGTCGAGACCGGTGGCAAGCAATACTGCGTGCGCGAGGGCGATACCCTGCGCGTCGAGAAACTCGGCCAGAAACCTGGGGAGACCGTGGAGTTCGATCGTATCCTTTTGGTCGCCGACGACGAGGGCGTCGTCAAGATCGGAACCCCGGTTGTGCCGGGAGCGAAGGTCGTCGCCAAGGTCGTTTCCGAGGGGAAGTCTCGTAAGCTGTTGGTCTTCAAGTACAAGGCGAAGAAGAACTACAGAAGGCGCTACGGTCACAGGCAGCCATTCACAGAAGTCTGCATTCAACGCATCCTGCCCGAGGCCTCCGCGGTGGGTCAGGATGTCTCACAGAGCCCTTCTGATGGCGAGGAGGTGTGATGCATGGCTCACAAGAAAGGCGTAGGCAGCTCGAGAAACGGGCGCGATTCGAGGTCGAAAAGGCTGGGCGTGAAGGAGCATGCGGGCGAGCTCGTTCCCGCGGGCAGCATCCTCGTCCGGCAGCGAGGCACCAGGATTCGACCGGGTGCGAACGTGGGAGTGGGCGGTGACGACACCCTCTACGCCAAGGTTAGCGGGCGCGTGTCGTACGAGCGTTGTGGAAAGGACGCCAAGCGCGTTAGCGTGTACCCCGTAGAGGCCGCTGGTTCATAGGCTCGCGGGGTCCGTGACTCGCGGCCAGATTGCGGTGGCGGCGGCATAGGAGCCTGCTGCGTTGCCGCGAACGGGACGCGTCGCGTCCGAGGCTGCGCGGGTGTGGTTCCAGTGGTTCCGGGTGAAGGTGAAAACCCTCCGCAGGCAGGTGGTGAGGCCTGCGGAGGGTTTTCGTTAGGCATCGGCGGGCGTGGGTTGAGAAGGGAAAGCGGGAAAGGCGTCGAACACAAGAACCGCGAGCCGAGTTCCCGGAGGGGCTTCGCCTGGTGAGTAGTCGCCGCGGGTCGTGCAGTGGGGCTTCGTGTGAGGCGGCTGGGGAAAGATATCCCTGGGGTGAACCGCATGTTCGTGGACATCGCAAGGATCTACGTCAAGGCCGGCGACGGCGGAAGGGGTGCGGTGAGCTTCCGCCGCGAGAAGTACGTTCCTGCAGGCGGCCCCGACGGCGGTGACGGAGGCGATGGCGGAGACGTCATTGTCCAGGCGGACGGCTCGATGAACACCCTCATGGACCTCCGTCACAAGACGCACTATCGGGCCGAAAACGGGCACCCAGGCGCGGGTGCCAACAAACATGGCAGGAACGGGGCCAACGAGATCATCAAGGTGCCACCGGGGACGGTGGTGCGAGACGCCGCGACAGGGGAGGTCCTCGCGGATCTCGTATCCGCCGGGCAGGTCGCCGTTGTCGCGAAAGGCGGCAGAGGCGGCCGAGGAAACGCGAGGTTCGCCACACCGCGTCGGCAGACGCCGCGTTACGCGCAACCAGGGACGCCAGGCGAGGAGAGGTGGCTCGAGCTGGAACTCAAGCTCCTCGCGGATGTGGGACTCGTGGGGCTGCCGAACGTGGGCAAGTCCACTCTGATATCAAGGATATCGGCGGCAAGGCCGAAGATTGCAGATTACCCTTTCACCACGCTCGTTCCGAACTTGGGCGTGGTGGACGTGGGGGATGGCAGGAGTTTCGTCGTGGCGGACGTTCCCGGGCTCATTGAGGGTGCGCACGCTGGGGCGGGCCTGGGCCATGAGTTCCTAAGGCATGTGGAACGCACGCGCGTTCTCGTCCATGTTCTCGACCTCGCAGCGCCGGACCGGGACCCAGTCGGCGACTTCGAGATCGTGCAAAATGAGCTCCGGCTGTACAGTCCGGACCTTGCGGCGCGTCCGATGGTTGTCGCGGCGAACAAGATAGACGTGCCTGAGGCAAGAGGTCGGCTGGGGAGGGTCCTCGAGACGTTGGGGTCCCGCGGAATCCGCGTATACGCGATTTCTGCGGTAACCGGGGAGGGCGTGCGTGAACTCGTGTCCGCCCTGGCTGATTTCGCCTGTTCTGGCAAGGGGGGCGGAGAGGAGGGCGAGTCGTGACTAGGGGCGACGAATCTCCGGGCGGAGGACTAGGACGCCCGAAAAGGCTGGGCATCATGGGCGGCACGTTTGATCCGATACACTACGGTCACCTTGTGACAGCCGAAGTTGCAAGGGCCAAGTTTGGCCTTGACGTGGTGGTGTTCGTGCCGTCGGGTGAACCGCCTCACAAGCGCGGGGTCCGGATATCCCCAGGCAGGGACCGCTACATGATGACCGTCCTCGCGACCGCGACGAACCCTTACTTTGAGGTGTCAAGGGTCGAGCTGGATCGCCCGGGGCCCTCATATACGGTGGACACTGTCAGGGAGTTCCGCGCGAAGCACGGGCCGGATACGGATCTCTATTTCATCACTGGCGCCGATGCCGCGCTCGAGATATTCACATGGAAGGACGCCCACGACCTGCTCAAGATGTGTGCGTTCATAGCGGCGACGAGGCCGGGCTATTGTACGAGCCGCCTTGAGGCGGAGCTCGAGCGTGCCCGGGCTATTTCCGATCACGGGGTGTTCGTGCTCGAGGTGCCCGCGCTTGCCATATCGTCCTCGGATATAAGGGCACGCGTAAGGAATGGAGACCCCATCCGCTATCTTCTGCCTGAAAGCGTGGAAAACTACATCAGGAAGGCCGGGCTGTATCTCTGAGCGTCCGGGCCGGGTCTATGGCGTGCAAAGTCCGTCTGCGGGCGTTTACAGCAACCGGTATGGGTGGTATAATAAGTTTGGTGACGCGCAGAAGCTGGGGAATCTAGGAGTTGGAGGTCAGGCTGGGTGCGCTAAGGCCACGTGCGCACGCAGGCCACGGCCGGCGTGCATACTCAAGTGAAAACTCCTGCCAGATCATAGCGTAGTCTTGCGGGTTTCCGTGGTTCAGGTCTTTCCGTAGGCGGAATCCGATCGGAGGCAGTCAAAGCCTATACGTAGCACAGCGGCCGTTGGTTGGCTGTGACGAGCTTGCCGGCCGCGCCACGATCTGAATAGAATGTGCGGATGGAGAACCAAGGTATCTTGCAGCCTTGGTTTTTCTTTCATAATAAAGCGGAGGTGGTACGCGGTGACAAAGACCCTGTACGTGGGGAACTTGCCCTGGGCCGTGACAGAGGAGGACCTTGCCGAGGCGTTCAGGGCGGTGGCGGATGTCAAGGGCAGCAGAGTGATTACGGACAGAGAGACAGGGAGGTCAAGGGGTTTCGGCTTCGTAGAGGTCGAGGATGAGGATGTCGAGCGCGTGGTTGCGGCCATGAACGGTGCTGACATCGGCGGAAGACAGATCATCGTGAACGAGGCGAGGCCGCGTCAGCCAAGATACTGATAGGGCGCGGCGGTTTTTCGACCTGCGTGAAGGTAGGTCCGCGCGACGCGGTACGGCAGGTGGCCATAGGGAGCCCGGGTATTTCCTCGTGCTTCAAGCTGAGCCGGAGCGAATGGGAGGCGGGCAAGCATAGACCCACTATCCGTAGCTGAGATGGCCCGTGCGGCTGCAGAGGGCAAGAAAGCCCAGGACGTGTTGGTCCTGGACGTCCGGGAACTGACTATAATAGCAGATTACTTCGTGATAGCGAGCGGGACGTCCCGCACGCAGGTGAAGGCTATTGCTGATGCGGTGTTGAACGAGCTTAAGGAGCAGGGTATCCTGCCGAGGCATAGGGAAGGGTCCGTCGAGGGTGGCTGGATAATCCTCGACTATGCTGACACGGTGGTCCATGTGTTTCATGCCCGGGAGAGAGAGTATTACGATCTGGAGCGCCTGTACAGGGGCGCGCGGATTGTTGAAGGCCGGGCAGGGCAAGGTCTTGATGGCGTGTGCGCCGAGCGGCGCGAGGCTCGGCGGTCTTGACTTGGCCGGGATGGTTTGTTATAATCGCAGTGAACCGCATGACGCGCAACGCGGTTCGATGGTCGTGATCAGGCATCAAGTGTCTGGGGACGTAGCTCAGTTGGGAGAGCGCGTGAATGGCATTCACGAGGTCGTGGGTTCGATTCCCATCGTCTCCACCACTTTTTTTGACTGATTGGGGGCAGCGATTCTTCGCGGAACGCTGGTCTCGATGAAACCTAAGAGACGCCCTCCGCCTCCGTAGGCGGAGGGCGTTGCCGTCTTGAGAATCACCCACGGTGTCACCCCGAAACCGCCTTGGTGGGCTAGTCCGGCACCAGAGGAACTTTCTGCCGCACATGGAACATTTATGGTAACTGCGGAGACAAGCTGGGGGGAGTGATCCAGTGTTCGACTTATCAAGGCGGCAGAGGTTTGTGTTGTGCGTGGTGGCCTTCGCGCTTTGCGCAGGCGCAGTCGTGCTCGTCACTAGGCGCCTTTCTGAAAACGATGTCGTGGTGATTCCGGGCGCGGTGACAGAACCCCGCGCGACCAGCAGCGTGGAGGCAGCAGAGAGAGGTGAGGCCACAGGCGATTGCTCTCAGGAACATGAGGTGACCGTACACGTATGCGGAGGGGTCGTGAAGCCTGGTGTCTATACGCTTCCCCGCGGGTCTCGCGTGGCCGACGCCGTGAAGGCAGCGGGAGGGCTTGCTCCTGATGCGCGGGCCGAGCTAGTGAACATGGCTATGGTGTTGTCCGACTCCTCGCAGGTGTACGTTCCAGTAAAACCCCGCGAGCAGCCCGGCGTGAGCACGAGCCCGACCGAAGGTCCTGCCCAGACGCACGCCGACCCCGCGAGTGCGCCAGGGGGCGGTCGCGGCCGCGTCAACATCAACACGGCCGGTCTCACCGAGCTGGATGCGCTTCCCGGCATAGGCCCGGTCCTTGCCCAGAAGATAGTTGATTACCGCAACGCCCTGGGAAGGTTTGAACGCCCGGAGCAACTCTTGGACGTGCCAGGGATCGGTGCGAAGAAGTACGAGGCTTTGAAGGACTTCGTCACCGTGTACTGACGGGCGCCTCGAGGTGTCCGAGCTGGCGGCGCGCCGCCACGTGTCGAGGGTACCGGCCTAGAAGCGGGTTGGGTGCGACGGGGGCACGAGACAGTGGAGCAAGCTGCGGTCATCCGGTGTACGCTCGTTCTATTCGGTTCCGGTGCGGTGATGATGAAGGCATGGGGGCCGACTGCCCTCCTCGGCCCGGCATCCCTGCTGGTAACGGCCGGAATCTTAGCTTGGCGTGACCGACGGGCCGCACGAAGACCGTGGCAGCGATTCCGGGGCGGTGCAGCGCCGCGTCCTGGCTCCAAGAACCTTGCGTTGTGGGCCTTTGTGTTTCTGGCTGGAATGGTATCCATGGCGATGGCCTCGTGGGAACGGGAGCCTGACCGCATTGTGCGCGACCTCGGCCGCGCTGCGAGGGCGACCTTTGCGGGCGTCATCGACGGAGTCCCCGACGAGACGTCGGACGGGCGATGGCGCGGCGTGGTCAGGGTTCGGTCGGTAAACGGTCATCCGGGAGCCTCCGGCGCCAAGCTGCTCCTAGTCGTAAACTGTAACGAGGACCTTCGGGCCCGCCTGCTGCCAGGTGCTGTGGTGGAGGTCTCGGGACGGTTCTATCCTCCGCAACCTCCCGCGAACCCAGGTGAGCGCGACACGAGAACCGCGCTCGCCTGCAAAGGCGTCTCGGGGACGCTGTACGTCGCCAGCTCCCGCGAAGTGTCTGTTCGGCCGGGTCGCCGTTTCGGGGCGGCCACGGTGGCAGCAGACGTGCGTCGGCGCATGATCGCGGTGACACGCGCCACTTTGCCCCAGCCGCAAGCGGAGCTTCTCTCAGCGATGCTGTTCGGGAGCGCTCCGGAGGGCATGCAGGTTGAGGCGCAGGCCACTGGTACCGCGCATCTCTTTTCCGTGTCCGGCTTGCACGTCGGGCTAGTGGCTGCGGTCCTGTGGGGCATTCTCGCAATCCTGGGCTTTCGCGGGCGCGTTGCTCTCATCTGCGCTGTAGGGGGCGGCTGGTTGTACGCGGTCGCATGCGGCATGCGCCCGTCCGCGGTGCGGGCCGCCCTGATGCTCTCGTGTGCGGGCGCCGCGGCGCTGAGGAAACGCCGCCCAAGCGCCCGTGGTGCCCTGTATCTGAGTGGCCTTGTGATGGCAGGGCGGAATCCCTTTGTGATCTTCGATCCAGGGGCCCAAATGTCTTTCGCATCGGTCCTCGGCATCCTGCAGCTTTCACCCCGGTTCAGGCGCATGTTTGCGAGACTCCCAGGCTGGCTCGGAGATACCGTTGCGGCGTCGCTTGCGGCTCAGGTCAGTGTGGCGCCGCTTGTGGCTTGGTACTTCGGCCGGGTGTCCCTCATCGGCATCATCGCAAATGTGCCGTGCGTTGCTCTTGCGGGGGTAGCGGTCGTCGCGGGTTTCGTCGCGGCCCTCGTCGGGACGGTCTGCCTTCCGGTGGCGGTCGTCCTGAACGCCGGAAACTCACTCGTTCTGCTCGCGCTGGAGCGGTTGATACAGACGCTTGGGCGCGTGCCGTTCGCGTCTTTGCCTGTGGCCCAGCCCCCTCTCTGGGCCGTGCTGTGCGTATATCTCTCGATGTTCGTGGCCGACGGCCCCAGGCGTCTGCGGCGCGCGGTCGCTTTGCGCCGGCGCCATCTTGTGGTGCTCGGGTTGGCCACCGCCGCCGTCTTGATGTGGGTCGCGGTCCTGAGGCCGGGAGCGCTCGAGATCGTGTTCCTCTCAGTCGGCCAGGGCGACTCGAGCTTCATCCGCACCCCTGCTGGTCGGACCATGCTGGTTGACGCCGGAGGCTCCCTTGCCCCAACCGGGCGTGACCCTGGCGCCGACACGGTCGTGCCGTATCTGGAACGTCGCGGCGTCAGGCGTCTAGACGTCGTTGTCGCCACGCACCCACACCAGGATCACATCGGCGGACTTTTCGAAGTGCTCAGGCGCCTTGATGTAGGTGTTTTGCTGAGACCTCGGCTCCCAGAGGGACTGAAGCCGGAGCTCGACGTGCGGTTGGCAGACGCTGCGCAGGCTAGGAGCGTCCCGGTCGTCGAAGTCGCCCAGGGAGGCCGTGTGGACCTGGGCGATGGCGTCACCATAGATATCCTCTGCCCGTCCAGACTCAGTCCGGGCACTGCGGTTCAAGACCTCAACGACCTCTCCGTCGTGATGATGATGAGGTTCGCGAACACGAGGGTTCTTCTGACGGGAGATGCCGGCCCGGAGGTCCTCTCGGCGCTCGTGGAGGCCTCCTGGGACCTTGACGCTGACATCCTCAAGGTCCCGCACCATGGGGCGTCGGCCGCGTGCCCCCCGCTGTTCCTCCGGGCCGTATCCCCGTCTTGGGCCGTCATATCGGTTGGTCCCAACGACTTCGGACACCCCGCGCGCGACACCCTGCAGTTGCTGTCCGGGGGTGCTGTCACCACGCTGAGGACAGACATAAACGGCGCGGTGACCGCGCGCGTGTGTGGCAGAAGGCTGAGGGTCATTCCCATGCGACGATGAGGTGACAAGGTCTCTTACAGGAAAGGTTCAGCTATGGCAGGAATGACGAATTTTGGGGAGAATTTTATAAGTCCGCCAGGAAAGTGGCGGGGAGGGCGAGCCGCGTCATACGGCTGTCCCGGCATGCCCAGACTGACGGGCGACAGAGGAGGGTCAAAAGGAGGTGAGAGTGGGCTCTTCCGACCTTGCATGGTTGTCAAAGCGCAAATGATGATGGAAAGGGTCCGAACGACGCCTGAGGGCGGGACAACGAGCATGAAAGGGGGGATTCCCCGGTGCGCGCGGTGAGGCGCGTCGCTTCGGGGGAACCGGTTGAAACGAGTTGTTGTCAGCGTTATAAGCCTCAGCCTTCTCATCGTGCTTCTTGCGGGATTCTCGCCTGTGGCGGCAGGCTCCAAGGTTACGATAACGTTTTGGCACGGAATGGGGTCGGGCCTCGGGAAGGCCCTGGATGAGCTCGTCGCCCAGTTCCAAAAGCAGAATCCCGACATAGTCGTGAAGACCGAATACCAGGGGAGCTATAGCGCGCTCAACCAGAAGATAATGGCCGCGCTTGCTGCGAAGAAACCTCCCACGATGGCGCAGGCTTACGGCAACTGGGTGGCTGAATACGTCAAATCCGGCGCCGTGAAGCCGGTTGAAGACTTTTTCGCGGGGCCTGGTGGTCTTTCCAAGGAGGAAGTGGAGGATTTCTGGCCGGAGCTACGGGTCGGCTGCACGTTCAACGGCAAGATGTACACCCTGCCGTTCAACAAAAGCGTCGCCATCTACATTTACAATCTTACAGCTCTGAAGGAAGCCGGCCTCGAACCGCCCAAGACGTGGGAGGATCTTCTCATCGCCTCGAAGGCGACGACCGTGGTAAAGGACCGCAAGATCACGCGATATGGGATCGTGCTCAGGCCCAACGTTGACTACTTCGCCAACCTCCTCTTCACGAACGGCGGTCGGTATCTTGATGCAAGCGGCAAGAAAGCCGTCTTCAACAGCCCAGAGGGTGTCGAAGCCCTTCAGTTCATGGTGGACCTGCTTCACAAGTACAAGGTCGCTTACTATATCCCCGGCTACGCCGATGCCGACTTCGGGGCCGGCAGAACGTGCGGGTACTTCGCGACCTCGGCGAGTTACTCGTATACAGACCAGGCGGTCGGGAACAAGTTCGAGTGGGGCATAGGGCCGATTCCGTATAAGAAGACCCCGGCAGCGCCCGTAGCAGGAACGGACCTCGTAATGTTCGCCTCCGCCACCCCTGAGGAACAACAGGCCGCGTGGAAGTTCATGAAGTGGCTCACGAGCCCGACCCAGACTGCATACTGGGCGATCAACACCGGCTACATTCCCGTCAGGAAGTCCGCGCTCTACCTGCAGCAAATGAAGGACTGGATGGCCGCCAACCCCAGAAACGCTGCTAGTCTCAACGCGCTCAAGTACGCGGTAACCGACCCGAACATAGCGGAATGGCAGGACATCCGCGATATCATCAGCCAGGCGGTGGAAGAGGCGTTCCTCGCGAAGGCCACTCCCAAACAGGCTTTGGACAAGGCGGCCGAGAAAGTCAACGCTCTGCTAGCCAAGTAGCTCTTGTCTCGTGTCACTGAGGTACACGGCAAGGCATGCGGGCGGGTGGTCCGGGGCAGCTATGCGGGGCTTGCCCCGGACCCTTGTCCGGTGCACATGCGGGAAGGAGGAGGACCCGTGATCCGCGGAAGAAAGCTCCTGTGGTCCGCGATCATATGCGTTCTTGCTGCGGTGGCGACGGCCTCAGGCCAGGTCTCGGCGCAGGATGGGGAGTGGGACTTCTACTTCGGGTACATCCACTCTCATACGTCGTACTCCGACGGTGAGCTGACTCCGGAGGAGGCTTACGCTTACGCGAGGGACGTCGCGGGTCTCGACTTTCTGGGGATCACTGAGCATGGTTACTACATGGTCGAGAACCCTCATCACTGGGAAGCGCTTGTGGAGGCGGCGAAGAGTTTTACGGAACCAGGCAGGTTCGTTGCCTTCAGAGGGACCGAGTGGACGCACGGGGCTGGACACATATCCATCATTGAAGCCCCCGAGCCTTGCTCCCGCGACGTTCAGGTGACTTTTGACGATCTCATCGGGTGGATGAGCGAGAACAAAGGCATAGCGAGTTTCAACCACCCCCAAAGAAACGAGCAGGGGAACTGGGATGACTTCAAGTACTCGCTTGAGGGCAACAAGACCATAAGGCTTCTCGAAGTCGGCTCCGGGCCGTATCCGGGGAACACCAAGTATGAGGCGTCATACGTTCGCGCCCTGGACCGGGGATGGCATCTCGGAGCCATCAACAGCCAGGACAATCACAGAGCCGATTGGGGCACGGCGACGGACGCGAGGACCGGCGTGGTGGCGCGCGCTCTCACGCGTGAGGACCTCATGGAAGCGCTCCGGGCGATGCGCACCTACTCAACCGAAGACAAGAACGTTCGCGTGCGGTTCGCTGCCGAAGGGCAGTGGATGGGGTCGACCCTCCCTCTTGGGCCTGCCGAGTTCGTCATCGATGTGTCTGACCCGGATCCCGGCGACGCCGTGGAAAAGGCAGAGGTGGTCTCCAACCGTGGGACCGTGATCGCGACGCTGCCGGGTTCCGGCGACGAGGGTGCGTCGGGCGTGCCCTTCCACCGGACGCTGCGCATTACGCCCAAGGATGGGTACAACTGGTATTACCTGCGGATCGAGCAAAAGGACAAAGATGTGGTGGTCACAAGCCCGATCTGGATAAAGAGCCGGTCCGACCTCTTGATGGCTGACTTCCGGTTCGACGTTCCGCTTGCCAAGAAGGGCGCGACGGGGCACCTGCGCGGCGACGTGGTGAACCTCGGCGCAGGACCTGCGCCGGGCACAATTGTGGAGTTCGCGGCGGTGGCGGACGGCCAACGCATGCCCATCGGGGCGGTCAAGACAGACGTCGGCCCGGGTGCCACGGTGCCGGTCTCCCTCGAATGGGCGTGCCCGGTGAGCGGGGACGTCACCGTTGTGGCCACGGTCATCGACCCGTCCATGCCCGCGTATTCGGAGAACGCTTACTCGATTGAACTCCACGTGCTTCCTGAAGCGTTACCCAGGGTCGTGGTGGACGAGGGTCACAATAACCGTGCGAGTGGTTTCGCAGGCAGTTTCCTGGACGCGCTGGCGTCGAACGGGTACGAGGGAGTGCTGTGCCAGGGAAGGATCACACCCGAGAGCCTGAGGGGAACGTCGATCCTCATCATCGCGAATCCCGAGCCGGGTATCGCGCTCACCCCGACCACCTTTGATGAATCCGAGCTCGCCGCGGTGCGCGAGTTCGTGACGAGCGGGGGCTCGTTGGTGCTTGCGGGCTCGTCGGACGCTGAAGACCCCGAGCGTGACGTGGATCAGCTCAATGCGATATTGACGGCGCTTGGCTGTTCGATGAGGTTCTCGGACGACGAGGTCCGGGAGAAAGGAGAGGGTTCAGCGTTCGGCTCAACGGCCACGTGCATCCTCACCGCCGATGGCGAGAGGCTTCTTGGCCCGGTGTCTCTGCCGGTGCGCATGAGCCAGGGATGCTCGATCGCTGATGACGCGTTCGGCACTCTCAATGCGAGTGATGGGGTCGTGGTCCTCGCGGTCGGGGCCGATGAGGCGTGCAGCGTGGACACGAACGGAAAGGGTTCATGGCACGCGTACACGTCTCGCCCGGTGGTGTGTGCCTCGGAAGACGTCGGCAAGGGCCGGGTGGTCGCCATGGGCGCGCCGCTATATTCGGCCTACGACTTTCGTCCGGACCTCGGCAACGAAGAATTCATGTTGAAGCTCGTGGGATGGCTGGGATCAAGGTGACCGGCCGGCTCTGCCCCGCGGGCACATTGTGAAGGTGGTGCTTTGAGGTGGCGGTTCGACCGTCTCGATCTAAAGGCGCAGCCGCGCGGCGCAAGTACATTAGGGAGACGCTCACGGCTTACCTATATCTCCTGCCGTCTCTCGCGGTGCTCGTTACGTTCCACTTCGCGCCGGTATTCTACGCGTTTTACGTCAGCCTTCTCGACTGGAACTACATAAGCCCGAACCCGGAGTTCGTAGGGTTCGCGAACTACGCGGCGCTGCTCAAGGACAGCGACTTCGTGACATCGCTCCTGAACACGGTGTACTACGTCGTAGGCACTGTCCCCACGTCCATGGCAGTTGCGCTCGTTGTCGCCATCCTCCTCAACCAGAAGATCAGGGGGCTTGCCTGGTATCGCACGGTGTACTTCCTGCCGGTCATCACCGCTGCAAACGCAGTGGCGATCATCTGGTTCTGGATATACCATCCTGACTATTCGGGTCTTCTTAACGGCATTTTGGACAAGCTCGGCCTCCCCATTCAGTCATGGCTCTTGGACCCCAAATGGGCAATGCCCTGCATAATCCTGATGAGCATCTGGAAGGGGCTCGGATACAACGTCGTGATCTTCCTCGCGGGCCTGCAGAACATCTCCTCCGAGTACTACGAGGCGGCGCAGATCGACGGTGCCAGGGGCTGGTCGATCTTCAGATACATCACGTGGCCGCTCTTGTCACCGACCACGTTCTTCGTGCTCATCATCTCGGTGATCGGGTCCTTCCAGGTCTTCAGCCAGGTGTATGTGATGACCCGAGGCGGGCCTCTCAAGAGCACTCTCGTGGTGGTGTACTATCTGTACAAGGTGGGGTTCGAGGATTTCAAGATGGGTTACGCGTCCGCCATGGCGTACGCGCTTTTCGTGATCATCTTCGCCCTTACTCTCCTGCAGCGCAAGTATATAGGCTCGCGGGTTTACTACCAGTGAGAAGGAGACGTGTGTACCGATGAAGGATGAAACAGCAAGCCACGTGAGGACCAAGCATAGGCCAGGCGCGGCCGTCGCCCGCATCCTTCGGTCTGCCGGCATCCATGCTTTCCTGTTAGCGGGCGCCGTGATCATGCTCGCGCCGTTCGCGTGGATGATATCGACGTCGCTGAAGGACTACAGCGAGGTCTTCACCGTGCCGATCAGGTGGATACCGTCGCGCCTTGTATGGTCGAACTACGTGGATGCGTGGAACGAAGCGCCCTTCGCGAGGTACTTCTTCAACAGCGCGGTCGTGGCTACCGCGACCACAGTGGGTCAGCTCGTTTTCTCGGCGCTCGCGGCCTATGCCTTCGCGACCATGAACTTTTTCGGGCGTGAAGTCATCTTCACGCTCTTCCTCGGCACCATGATGATCCCAGACCAGATGACCCTGGTTCCAAACTACGTGCTCTTGTTCAGGCTGAACTGGATCGACACCTACTACGCGCTGATCGTGCCTTGGCTGGGGAGCGTGTTCAGCATATTCCTGATGCGCCAGTTCTTCCAGACGATCCCCAAGGAGCTTTACGACGCGGCTCAGATAGACGGGTGCTCGCGTTTTGGGTACCTGTGGCAAGTCATGGCGCCGCTCTCCCGTCCAGTGTTCATCACGTGCGGCCTGTTTACGTTCATCGGGAGCTGGAACGCTTTCCTTTGGCCGCTCATCGTGACGAACAGCGACCGAATGCGCACGATCCAGGTGGGGCTCTCCACGTTCATGCAGGAGCATGGCACTGTGCCGACCCTCTTGATGGCCGCATCCACGATGGCTATACTGCCTGTAGTGATCGGATTCTTCTTTGTGCAGCGTCAGTTCATCCAGGGGATCGCGCGGACGGGCTTGAAGAGCTGAAGCGACGTGTCGGCCGCAAGCAGCAAGCGCGAACCGGGCAGGAATGGAGCGATCAGGCGATGACCGCCGGGCCGGCTGACGTGATGGCGGACGTGAAATCCGGTAGGCTCAAACCCGTGTACCTCCTGTACGGAGAGGAGGAACACCTGCGAGACGAGGCTGTGCGGAAGCTCATCGATGCGTGCCTCGAGCCGGACACGCGTGACTTCAACCTTGCTGTCTTCAGGGCGGGGGAGACGGACGTTGAGTCCGTGATCGCAGCGCTCATGTCAGCCCCGGCGTTCGCCCCGAAGCGCGTCGTGGTGCTGCGTGGGTTCGACGAGCTCGGCGCAGAGGAGCAGAAGGCTGTTGTGAGCGCCACGCAAAGAATGCCGCGGACCAGCGTCGCCATCCTGGTGGCCGCCTCAGCTGACGAGAGAACGTGGGCTTGCAGAGCGGTGGCGCAGATGGGGATGGTCGTGCGGTACCGGCGCCTCTACGAAAGCGAGGCGACCTCGTGGCTCGCAGCACTGGCAAGGGAGCGCGGCGTGAACCTCAGGCCCGAGGCCAGCGAGTACCTGGTGCGAACCCTAGGCACGAGCGCCGCCAGGCTTGCCCAAGGCTTGGAAAAGGCGTGTGACTATGCGGGGATAGGCGCGGGAGGCAGCGCCGCAGCGCCGCCGCCTGGTGGTTCCGGCGCCCCACGCGCCGTCACGTTGGCACATGTGATGGCGGCGTCCGCGGGCGAGCCCGGCCTCGGTATATTCGACCTCGTGGATGCCATCGGGCAACGGGACACGCCGAAGGCGGTCGCCGCGGCACGTCGGCTCCTTGGTTTCGGTGAAGCGCCCGCGCGCATCCTCGGCATGGTCGCCCGGCAGATTCGCCTCATCATGCAAACGAAAACCCTGCAGGTCGAGGGCATGACACGGCAGGGCATCGCCGGTGTCACCCATCTGCAGGATTTCATGATACGCAAGTGCTTGGCCCAGGCCCGGAATTTCGACATCGAGGACCTTGAGGATGCACTCATCGCCCTGGCAGCGGCGGATGTGGACCTCAAGACGTCCGCTGCTCCGGAGAGCGTCGTTTTGGAAAAGCTCATCGTGCGCTTGTGCACTCACAGGGCGCGAGGCTGATGGGTCCACGCGCCCGTACCGTCTCCGGTGGGCCATCCACCCCGCGGCTTTGACGATCGCGCGGGGCGCCATGCCGTATTCGCCTGTTATTGCTCCGCCGCTGCTTCGTCTTTGGCCCCGACTGCCGCTACCAGTTTCTTAGCAAGCCTGGACTTCCGCCGCGCCGCTTGGTTCTTATGGATGACGCCCTTCTTTGCCGCCTTGTCAAGTGCGCTCATAGCCCTACGCAAGGCTATCTCGGCCGTGCCGGGGTCGCCCTGAGCGAGCTGCGCCTCGTACCTCTTGACCGCAGTTTTCACCGAGCTCTTCGTGGACGCGTTGCGGATGGCCCGCGCCCGGGCCGTCTTCACCCGCTTCGCCGCTGACTTGATGTTAGGCAAACGCTTCAACCTCCTTGCAACTTCGCGGATCACGAGACCAATTCTACCATGAGCGCCGCCCAACTGCAACAGGTGGGCAAGGCTCGCGCGGACTCGGACCACGACGGATACTGAGGTGTTCCCCTGGGAAAGATACGACACAGGCAGGACCCCATATCGGGTCAGTGTGGTGGTTGGGAGGTGCTCTTCGGAGCCGCAACGAGGTTCCTGGCGTGTGCCTTCGTCATCCTGAGCTTGAGCTATGTGATGCCGGGCTTTTCGGCAGGCGGTTTCTCGGGCGCGATCCCGACCGCCCTCGGCGCTGCTGCAGCGGGCTACGTCGTAGAGAAGTCGCTCAAGCGGCCGCCATCTGCCAAGGTACGTGCGGTCGTGGGGTTCTTGACGTGTGCGGCTGCCACCTATCTCGCCCAGTTCGCCGTTCCTGGAATGGCGGTGTCTCCAGAGGGAGCGGTCATTGCCGGCGCGGCCGTCGGGTTCATCGATTTCCTCGTTCCTCTCGAGGCCCGCTGAGTTGGCGCACCGCGAGCCGGGCAACGGCGCCCGTGGTCGGGTCCACTGTGTAAATCGCCGAATTTGGGAGTGATGATGAGTGCGGCTGTCTGGGAAGAGAAGCCTACGCGTGATACGGGGACTCGGTCCGCGCGTCCGGCGCAGGGACGACGCACCACCGTCAAAGGACGAGCCGCAGGGTCCCACCTGGAACGGCTTCAGCGTGCGCACGGATCTCGCGGTCGAGGCGCGCGAGTTCCTGGCGCGCAGGACGGGAGGAGAGATCCCCGGGGTCCTCTCAGAGACTGAAAGAACCAGGTACGCGACGATAACCCGGGTCAAAGTCGTCACGGAGGAAGCCGCGCGGGCCCTTGGCAAGGTGCAGGGTAATTACGTTACCATAGAGTCCCCGCACCTTCGGAGCCGGAGCAAGGAGGTACAGGAGGAACTCGCGCAGACCTTTGCACGGGAATTCTCAAGGCTCGCACCCTTGGCGCCGAACGCGACCGTGCTCGTGGCGGGCCTTGGCAACTGGCAGGCCACCCCGGACGCCCTCGGCCCAAGGACTGTGGAGTACCTCACTATTACCAGGCACCTTCACGGCCTGGTCCCTCCCGAGCTCCGCGGGGGCATGCGGCCGGTTTGCGCCATCGCCCCCGGCGTGCTGGGGCTCACGGGTATCGAGACCGGGGAGATAATCAAGGGGATCGTGAGCAACGTCAGGCCCGACTTCGTTGTGGTTGTGGACGCGCTTGCGTCCATGTCAACCAGCCGGCTCGGGACGACAATTCAGATGGGTGATACGGGGATCAGGCCCGGGTCGGGCGTCGGTAACAAGCGACTTGGGATCACCAGAGAGAGCCTGGGCGTCCCAGTGATCGCCATCGGCGTCCCCACGGTGGTGGCAGCGGAGACGATCGCACTCGACGCCATGGAGTTCATGCAGGGCGGCACAGCGCACCCAGGAGGACCGGGGGCGCCCCCTCAACCGGCGCCGGGCCTGGCAGAGAGGAGGCAGTTTCTCAGGCAGGCGTTGGCCCCGTACTTCGGTGCGCTCGTGGTCACGCCCAAGGAGATCGATGACCTCGTTGAGGACCTCGCCACGGTCGTGGCAGGGGGTCTTAACGCGGCGCTTCACCCGTCCATGGATTGGGACCGGATACTCGCGTACCTTTCGGGCTGACACCGGACTGGCGGTTAGGTGACACAATGGACCGGTGCGAGTCTAAATCCCCCATCCCGGTCATATATATGAGCTAAGCAGGCAGGGCTTGCTCTGGGTCGGCTGGACAGGCAAGCTTGGCGACCGAGGCCGGGAAAGCGGGGTACGTTGGATGGGGTCCATGTGGAGGAATCGTAGGTGGTCCTTGAGCAGGCGAGGCTGGTCCAAGGCTCGGCCGGTTGCGGGCGCGCACGGCACGGCGAAGCCGTGGGGCCCCGCTTTTCTGTACTCGGCTGTGCTGCTTCTGGGCATCGGCGTGGGTTTGGCAGGTTTCCTGGAGATCAGGACCGCCCCATCGGGCGGAAACGTCCTTCCGGCGTTGAGCGGCTTTCTGCTTGAAGGTGAGCGAAGGATCGCAGAGGGAACGCGGGCTGCGGTTCGCGGCATAGCTCCAGACGGCCTCGTTGGGAGCGCCATTCCGATGTTCGCCCGAATCCGCCCGAACGGCGCCGCGACCGCACGCGATGCGGCGAGCTCGGCCATCCGCTCTCTCTTGCTGACGCTTTCGCAGGCAGACATAAAGGACCCAAGCACGTTTCTCACGATCGGAATCGCTGGATTCAGGGTGCCGTCGGAGGCGGTCCCGGTGGCGTCGCGAGCTGGCGCCGACGCGGTTCAAGACCGTGGCACAGGGCCTGGGACCACAGGCACCCCGGCGCTTGAAGGGGGCCTCGCGCCCGACGAGGGCAGCACGCTCGAACACCCGCCGTCAGGCGGACCGTCGGGCCAGGTTCGGCCGCAGCAACCCGTGCAGCCTCCGGTCGTGGTTCCGCGCCCGGCGCCCTCCGGAACTGAAACCGAGCAGGAGCGGCGGATCGCGACCCGGAGCTGGGGCGACAAACCGCTTGTCTTCATCTACCATTCTCACAGCTGCGAGTCATATCGGCTCACCTCCGGGGCTGACCACGTGTGGGGCAGTGAGGAAGGCGTGATCGCCGTGGGTGCCGCGCTCGCGAAGGCCCTTTCTGAAAAGTACAACATTCCCGTGGTCCATTCCCGGAAGATTCATGACTATCCAGTCTGGAGGGACGCGTACACCAACTCGTACAAGACCGTATCCGAGGCCCTTCAGAAGTACCCTACGATCGAGATGGTCTTCGACGTGCACCGGGACGCAGGGACGAGCCGGCTCTCCAGTCCGGCCACGGTGGAGATAGGCGGCCGGAGGGCGGCGAGGGTGTTCATCGTCGTGACGACCGACCGCTTTGGGCTTCCTCACCCGAATTGGCGCGAGAATCTGGCTTTTGCCTATCAGCTCAACGCGAAGATGGATGAGATGTACCCTGGCCTCTCCAGAGGGATCAATGTGCGCGACGACGCCAGGTGGAACCAGCACGTACACAACAGGGCGGTCATCCTGGAAATCGGCTGCGAGCAAAACACCAGGCAGGAAGCGGAGTCGGCCGCGGTGCTCCTTGCCGACGTGATCGCGTCAGTGTTGGAGGACATCCAGAGATGAGGCGGAGCAGCGTCGTCCGGGCGGCCGGGCTTGCGGTGTGCGTCGCACTCCTCGGTGTCGCGTCTGCCTGCGGGCTTTACCTCGTGGAGAAGGCCGAGAACGACATCACCGGGTTGGACAGGCCGCCTTCGTCGGTGCGCATCGACAGGACCGGGGAGCACAGCTACGACGTGTACCTTCTAGGCGTCGGATACCATATCGACTTTGTAGACGAACTTGCCAGCGCGCGGCGCGCGGCGCTCGCAGCCACGTCCGTGACCCGCGAAGGCATGCGGCGCGCGGTGGGCTACATGAGACGCGCGATACGCGCCATCATGTATCGTGGGGGACAGGGAGGATGACGGGCGCACGCGTTGAACATAATCACGAACGACCGGGCGTCGAGTGGGCGGCACGTGGCCGTGCGACTTCGCGGAGGTGGAGCACGAGGTGTACTGCATAGCCCACTTTATTGCAGGCGGCACCATAGGGACTGTCCTGCCCGGCCCCATCAGCGCGGCCTGCACGGGTCTTGTGAGCCATGCTGTGCTGGACGCGGTGCCGCATTCCGAGTACACCAACCACTGGTGGGGCGCCCTAGACGTGATCGCCACGTGCGCGCTTGCCCTCGCCGTGCTGGCTGCCGGTGCCGACGTCCGGGCCATCGCTGGCGGCCTCGGAGGCGCGCTACCCGACCTGGAGGTTGCTGCGGCGTATCTATTCCCCAGAGCTTTCAGGCCGCACGGGCGGCTCCGCCTCCTGTTCCCATCCCACAGCGGGCTTGTCCGGCACAGGCGCCTCGCCTTCCCTTGGGGGGTCTTCACCCAAGCAGCGGTCATCTTCGCGCTTGGTGCGCTCGTCTCCCTATGGGGGCGTTGACAGTGGACCAGATATGGCTGGGGTTGACGGGGCACCGCTCCGCAGGACTTGCAGCCTGACGGGGCCGCGGGGCCGCGAAAACGCGCTTGACAAAGGGCGAAGCCCGGTGGTATGTTTATCGCGGGAAGTTTAGCACTCTGGTTGTGCGAGTGCTAACAAAGGACGAAGGGGGATCCGTGATGGGCTTCCAGCCTGACATGGACGCCAGGAAGAGGCGCATACTGGAAGCGGTCACCGATGACTATATCAACACGGCGGAACCGGTAGGATCCCGCACCATCGCGCGCAGGTACAACCTCGGAGTCAGTCCTGCCACGATCAGGAATGAGATGGCGGATCTCGAGGAATCGGGTTACCTTGAACAGCCTCATACATCGGCGGGGCGCATTCCGTCCGAGAAGGGATATCGCTTCTACGTCGACTTCATCATGAAGCGCAAGCCCGTATCCGAGGATGAGAGAGCGAGGATCAGGCGGACCCTTGCGGAAAGGCGACGCGAGATCGAGCTCATAATCGAGGAAACGGCGCGTATACTAGCGCAGCTATCGAAGTACGCCGCTTTCGTGTTGTCGCCGATCTCAAAGGCGGGCGTATTCAAGCGGATCGAGCTCCTGCCGGTTGACAGCATGAATGTGCTCGTTGTCCTCGTAATTGATCCCGGTTTCGTTCGCACTCACCTCGTTGCGACGGGGCATCCGCTGACGAGGCAGCAGCTGGCAAACATCGCAGAGTTCCTCAATTCGCGGCTTGCCAATCTTCCGCTGTCTCGCATCGGCGCCTCGCTCCTGCGCGAGATCAAGGCAGAGCTCGACGAGTACAACACCTTCGTCGACGCCGCGCTCGAGGCGATCGCGCAGTCGCTGGAAGACCGGCACGAGGAGCAAGTGTACAGCGATGGACAGGTGAATCTTCTCGAGCAGCCAGAGTTCCAGGATATCTCGAAGGCCCGGACGGTGCTCGAGTTTCTGGCCGAAGACGACGCGCTTTACGCGCTTCTGTCCGGTGTGGTTGAAGCGAGGGGCGTGACCGTGATGATCGGCCGCGAAGCAGGGCACCCGAGCATGAAGCCCTGCAGCATCGTGAGTGCGCCGTACGAGGTCCGGGGCGTCCCCATGGGGGCTCTCGGCGTCGTCGGCCCGACCCGCATGCACTACTCGCGCGTCGTGGCTCTGGTTGAGTTCGTGGCCGAGAACCTCGGCGATGTCCTCACGAGGATCCTCCTCATGTAACACAAGCGCGGCGGTCACTGCACGGCATGGGGTGTTTCCAGGCGCATGGGGTTAAGGTCAGCTTAGCCCCATAAAACTGTTTCCGGGAAGAGAGGGGTCTTCTTGGGCGAGCCTCACAAGGCGGCGGAGGGCACTGGGAACGAGAGGATGGCGGCGCTCATCTCCAACGCGTCTGCGCTTCGCGCGGTGGCGTCCGCCGTAGAGGGCACGATCGGGCCTAAGGGGCTGGACACGATGCTCGTCGACAGGTTCGGGGACGTGGTCGTGACAAACGACGGGTGCACGATCCTCGAGCGCATGGAGGCGACGCACCCCGCTGCGAGGATGCTCATCAACGTCGCCCGAGCCCAGCAAGAGGAGATCGGCGACGGGACCACCACCGCTACGATAATGGCCAGCGCGCTCGTGCAGGCCGGGCTGGACATGGTCGCCGACGGCGTGCCCGTGCCGCGTCTCATAGACGGGGTCAGGGCGGGCGCGAAAGCGGCCCTTGAGTCGCTGGAGCGGTCCGCACGTCCCATTGAGGGCCTGGACGACCCTCTCCTTCTCCGAGTGGCTTACACTGCCGGACGAGGACATCGCGACATAGCCGCGCTCGCCGTGGACGCCGCGAGGCTTGTCGGCGTGGACAGCCTACTCGACCCGGCGTTCCGGCTTCGGGACGCCATAGTCGCCCAGGAGGGGGCAGCAAACGAGGTATTCATGGGGGTCATCGTGAAGAAGGCCAGGCACAACAGGCACATGCCTGTAAGCGTGGCCACGGCGAGGATCCTCGTGGTCGATGACGCGCTCGAGCCTGAGAAGCTCGATGATGAAGCGCTCGCCACCGAGCGTGGCATCGAGAGGCATTTCTCGCTCCAGGAGGAGTTCGAGAACAACCTGAGACGCCTGGTGGCGTGCGGGGTCAACGTGATCTTGGTGGATCACGGGATCGCGGATGTCGCGGAGGATATCCTCACGGATGCGGGTGTGATGGTCGCGACGAGGGTGTCGTGGCGCGACCTTAGAAAGGTGGCTGAACACACGGGCGCGCGTCCGGTGAAGCGTTCGTGGCTTGCGAGGCCTGTCGCCGAGATCGAGAAGGTCCTCGGGACCGCAGAGAGGGTGTACGAGGATGAAAAGCTTTCGGAGATCCGGATAGTCGGCGGACGGGGCAGGCCGATGGCCACGATCGTTGTGGGCGCAGCGACGAGAGACGTCGTCGGGGAGCGCGAGAGAATCGCGCATGACGCCGTCTCGGCGGTGCAGGCCGCTGTCAGAGGAGGCGTGGTCCCGGGCGGTGGGGCGGCCGAGATCTCCGCCGCGAGGAGCCTTGCGGCGGTGAGGCACGAGGTGAAGGGCATGGCGGCTTATGGCGTGGACTGCGTCGTGGCCGCGCTGAAGCGCCCGCTTGCCCAGATAGTTCAGAACGCCGGGTACAACCCTCTCGAGAAAGTCGAGGAAGTCGTGACCGCGCAGGCAGCGGCGGGAAGCGACTGTCTCGCCATAGACTGTGACACGGGTGAGATAGCCGACATGCTCGTAATGGGCGTGGTCGATCCCGCCCCCGTGAAGCTGTACGCGCTGAAAGCCGCCGCGGAGGTGGGGGAAGCTGTGCTCAGGATTGACAGGATAGTGAAAAAGAGAGAGGATAACGTAGGTGAGGCGAAGGAGGCGGGCACGTGAGCGAGGACGCTTTGCAGGGCCAGGGTGGTGCACCCGCGGAAGGTGAAAAGGGCGGTCATCCCGAGGGTGAACCGCAAGAAGGCACTCCCTCCCAGGACGTCGGCAACGGGCCGAGCCTTGAGGCGATGCTGAAGGAAGAGATCGCGCTCAAGGAGAGATATCTCGCCGGTTGGCAGCGAGCCCAGGCTGATCTGGAGAACTTCAAGAAACGGGCGGCCCGCGAGCAGGCGGAGCTGCGGGCGTTGGTTGTGGAGGGCCTGGTCAAAGACATGCTTCCGGCCCTGGATAGCCTGGAGCGTGCGATAAAACACGCCAAGACCGGCACGGCGGCTGACGAAGCCACAGCCCGGGGCCTCGATCTCGTGATGGGCAAGTTTCTCGAATTCCTCGAGAAGGAGGGGGTAAAGCCGATCTCCGCCGCCGGGGAGCCTTTTGACCCCATGAGGCATGAGGCTATACTAAGGGTGCCCACCGACTCGGTGGAGGAGGGCGTGGTTCTGGAGGAGGTCCAGCGGGGATACGCATCCAAGGACCGCGTCATCAGGCCTGCGCTCGTCACGGTGGCATGCAAGCCTGACGGGCAATCGGCCGGCGAGGCGGCCGCAGGCGAGCCTCAGCACTTGGACAGCGGCGACGAGCTCTTGGAGTCGCGTGCGGACCGGGTCAACGATCAATCGGGCGAAGACGCGAAGCCGCCCGACACCCAGGGGGCGGCAGACTGAACGCCAGGCGGGGCTGGGCGTCGAGCGCCGAGTGTGCGGGCTCGAGCGGGACGAACGGTACAGGGGGGCGAGGCGATGTCGCGTGCCGTGCCTCGCCACCGGTGCATATTTGGTGACAGCGCACGAGATGGGGGGTAGGATGATGTCGCGAGTAGTGGGAATAGATCTCGGAACAACCAACTCAGTGATCGCCGTGATGGAAGGCGGCGAGGCGAAGGTCATCCCGAACGCCGAGGGCTCGAGGCTCACTCCCTCGGCTGTGGCGTTTTCGAAGACAGGGGAGCGGATGGTCGGTCAGGTTGCGAAGAGGCAGGCGGTCGTCAACCCTGAGAGGACCGTTCTCTCCATCAAGCGAAAGATGGGCACAACTTATAGAGTGAAGATCGACGATAAGGAGTACACCCCGCAGGAGATCTCCGCCATGATCCTCCGGAAGCTCAAGGAGGACGCTGAGGCGTACCTTGGCGAAAAGATCGACAAGGCCGTGATCACTGTCCCGGCGTACTTCACCGACGCGCAGCGCCAAGCGACGAAGGATGCGGGAAGGATCGCAGGCCTCGAGGTCCTTCGGATCATCAACGAGCCAACCGCTGCCGCCCTGGCCTATGGGCTCGACAAGGGCCAGGACCACACGATCCTCGTGTTCGACCTCGGTGGCGGCACGTTCGACGTGTCCATTCTGGAGCTCGGGGACGGCGTCTTCGAGGTGAAGGCCACGTCGGGCAACAACCTCCTCGGCGGGGACGACTTCGACAAGCGGATCGTGGATTACATCGCAGAGGAATTCATGAAACAGCACGGGATAGACCTGCGCAAAGACAGGGTCACGCTGCAGCGACTGACCGAGGCGGCTGAGAAGGCTAAGATCGAGCTGTCAGGCCTAGTGACCGCGAACATCAACCTTCCGTTCATCGCCGCCGATTCGAGCGGGCAGCCGCTGCACCTCGATATGACGCTCACGAGGGCGAAATTGGAGGAGCTCACCCAGGACCTCGTTGAAAAGACCCTGGGGCCCACGCGCAGGGCGTTGGAAGACGCGGGGCTCGAGCCCAAGGACATCGACAAAGTGATCCTCGTGGGCGGGCAGACTAGGATGCCGGCGGTCCAGAGGGCTATCAGAGACCTTATCGGCAAGGAACCCCACAAGGGCGTGAACCCGGACGAGGTCGTGGCTCTGGGCGCGGCCATCCAGGCCGGCGTGCTCTCGGGCGAGGTGCATGATGTGCTGCTCCTCGACGTGACGCCCCTTTCGCTTGGGATCGAGACCCTTGGAGGGGTTTTCACGAAGCTCATCGAGCGCAACACCACGATCCCCACTACCAAGAAGCAGATATTCTCGACTGCGGCCGACAACCAGACCACCGTCGAGATCAACGTGCTGCAGGGTGAGCGCCCGATGGCCGCTGACAACGTGTCCCTTGGCAGGTTCCAGTTGACTGGGATACCGCCTGCGCCCCGGGGGGTGCCCCAGATCGAGGTGACCTTCGACATTGATGTGAACGGGATCGTCCACGTGTCTGCCAAGGACCTCGGAACCGGGCGCGAACAGAAGATCACCATTACCTCCTCGAGCGGCGTGTCCCGCGAGGACATCGAGCGCATGGTGAAGGAAGCGGAAGCCCACGCGGAGGAGGACAAGCGCAGAAAGGAAGAGGCTGAGCTCCGAAACGAGGCCGACTCGCTGGTGTACGCCGCTGAGAAGACGCTCAGGGAGCACAAGGACAAGATATCCAGCGATCAAGCGGCCAAGGTCGAGAGGGCGAAGGAGGGCCTGCGGTCGGCGCTGGCCGGCAAGGATATCGCGACCATCAAGGCTCGCAAGGACGAGCTCCTAAGCGCCCTGCACGAGGTGACCACAGCCATGTACAGCCGCGCTGGAGCTGCCGGAGCTGGAGCAGGAGCGGGCGGCGGCGGTGCAGCCGGAGACGGCGGAGCGACAGGGACGGGCGGGTCTTCCGCAGGCGCGGGCGGGACGCGCTCGTCAGGGCGCGATGACGTGGTCGATGCCGAGTATAAAGAGGTCAAGGACGAGTAACCCCGCATCCTGCGGCGTCATCGCTGCTTGTCCAGGGGTGTGAGGATTGGCAAAGCGCGATTACTATGAGGTCCTCGGGGTGGACAGGAACGCGAGCCAGGACGAGATCAAAAAGGCGTTCCGGAAGCTTGCGCGCAAGTATCACCCCGACATGAACAAAGAGGATCCGTCGGCCGAGGAGAAGTTCAAGGAAATAAACGAGGCGTACGAGGTATTGTCCGACCCCGAGAAACGGCGCCGGTACGACCAGTTTGGCCACGCAGCCGAAGGCCCGGCGGGCGGGCCCGGCGGCGCGGGCGGTTGGGACTTTGGCGACTTCGGGACGTCGTTCGACAGCATCTTCGACATGTTCTTCGGAGGCGGCTTCGGCGGGGCCCGTGCCCCGCGCACGGGCCCAGAGCGCGGGGCTGACCTCCGGTACGACCTCGAGATCTCCCTTGAGGAGGCCGCCTCCGGGCTCGATAGGGACATCGAGGTGGTGCGCCTCGACACTTGCTCCTCGTGTGGCGGCACCGGCGCAAAGCCGGGCACGTCGCCGGTCACCTGTCCGGTCTGCGGCGGCCGAGGGCAGACCACCCAGGTGCGGACCACGGCGTTCGGAAGATTCACGAGCATCACGACCTGCCCTCGCTGCGGGGGCGAGGGGAGGGTGATCGAATCTCCGTGCCAGACGTGCCAGGGGAGAGGAAGGGTCCGGAAGCGCAAGAAGATCAGGGTCAGGATCCCTGCCGGGGTGGACTCGGGAATGCGCGTGCGCGTGGCTGGCGAAGGCGAGGCCGGGACGCGCGGCGGGCCGCCGGGGGATCTGTTCGTGTTCATCACCGTGAGGCCGCATGAGATTTTCGAGCGCCGGGGGAACGACATCTTCTGCGAGGTCCCCATAAGCGTTTGGCAAGCCGCCCTGGGCGACGAGATCGAGGTGCCAGCGCTCGGCGGCAGAGCTTCGGTGCAGGTGCCAGAAGGCACCCAGACCGGGACGGCTTTCCGCCTCAGAGGGAAAGGGATTCCGGACGTACACGGCGGGCCCCGCGGGGATCAGTACGTCCGGGTCAAAGTCGTGACGCCGACGAGGCTTACAGACAGGGAGAAGGAGCTCATTCGCGAGCTCGCCAGGCTGCGGGGTGCACACAAGACTGACGATGAACCGAGAACCTTCTTCCAAAAGGTCCGCGACGCATGGGAGCGCCACGCGTGAGCGCGGGCGCCCAAGATTCTTCGTGCCCGGGCACACAGAATCCGGCTCTCGAGTGGTGATAACCGGCCAGGATGCGCGGCACATCGTCCGCGTTCTCAGGCTTGGACCGGGCGACGAGATCGAGGTCGTGGACGGCACAGGTGCTGAGCGCCGCGGACTTATCACGTGGGCCGCCAGCGATGAGGTGCAGTTGACGCTCGCAGAGGGCAACGACGTATGCCGTGAGCCCTCTGTATTCATTTCTCTCCTGCAAGGGGTCCCGAAGGGCGACAAGATGGACGAGGTCATCAGGAGGAACACCGAGGTCGGTGTCGGCCGTTTCGTGCCTGTCGTAACGGAGCGCACCGTCGCGCGGCCCGATCCGACCGCGGCGCCGAGAAGGGTTGAGCGGTGGAGGCGGATCGCGCGGGAGGCGGCCAAGCAGTCCGGTCGGCAGCGCGTGCCTGACGTGCTTGACATCATGAGCTTCCAGGAGGCGCTAGCGTTCATACGCTTGTCGGCGGAGGCGTGCGCGGGTGAGGGGGATGACCACTTGACGATCATGCCCTGGGAGCTCGAGAGATCGCGGGGCATCCGGGAAGTGCTGCGCGAGCGCAGCGGCGCCCGCGACATCTTCGTGCTCATCGGCCCCGAGGGCGGGTTTTCCCGCGAAGAGGTTGGACAAGCTGTAGAGTGTGGTGCGGTAACATGCGGTCTGGGGCCGAGGATACTTCGCACTGAAACGGCGGGGCTCGTCGTGGCATCCGTCATTCTGTACGAGGCCGGGGAGATGTGCTAGTTGCCTGGGAAGACGCGAAGGTGCGCCTTCTACACGTTGGGGTGCAAGGTGAACCAGTATGATACCGAAGGGCTGGCGCAGCTCTTCCGCGAGCGGGGCTACGAGATCGTGGATTTCGATTCCCCTGCCGACGTGTACTGCGTCAACACCTGCACGGTCACGAGCATGAGCGAGAAAAAGTCCAGGCAGGCAATTCGGCGCGCGAAGCGCAAGAACCCGTCGGCCATCGTGGCCGTGGTCGGATGCTACGCGCAGGTGGCGCCGGATGAGGTCGCTGCGATCCCAGGGGTGGACGTGGTCGCGGGGATTCTGGAGAGGACAAAGCTCGTGGACCTCGTGGAAAAGGCCATGAGGGGCGAGGCGCGCGCCCCCCTGGTCGAGGCCGCGAAGGGCCGCCCGGGCGGCGCGTTTGAGGAGCTTCCCTTTGGGGCGGTTCGTGCGAGGACACGCGGCTTTGTCAAGGTCCAGGAGGGGTGTGACGAGTTCTGCTCCTATTGCAGGGTGCCGCTTGCACGCGGGGTGTCAAGAAGTCGCGATCCCAAGAGCGTGCTTTCCGAGGTTGAGAAGCTCGTGCGGTCGGGCCACAGGGAGATCGTGTTGACCGGCGTCCATCTGGGCGCCTACGGCAGGGACCTGGCCGAACTCGAGGGCGGCGCTCGCCCAGACCTCGCATGGTTGGTGGAGCGGGTCCACGAAGTTACGGGACTCGGCAGGGTGCGGCTTAGCTCGGTCGAGCCCCTAGATGTCGACGAACGACTCATACATGCCGTGGCGAGGCTTCCCAAGGTAGCAAAGCACTTTCACATACCGCTTCAAAGCGGGGACGACGGCATCCTCGCCCTGATGAACAGGAGGTACCGTGCCGCGGACTACGAGCGTCTCATCGAACGGATACGCGAGCAGATCCAGCCTTGCGGAATCACCACCGATGTCATGGTGGGCTTCCCGGGAGAAACGAGGGATCGCTTCGCTCGTTCGCTTGAGTTCGTGAGGCGCATGGGGTTCTCCAGAATCCACGTGTTCGCGTATTCACCCAGGCCTGGCACACGTGCTGCCAGGATGGGGGACCAGGTCGACCCGGCTGAGAAGCGGGCCCGTAGTGACGCGATGATCGCGCTGGGCCGCGAGCTCATGCTCGAGTTTCACCGGAGCCTGGTGGGCTCGCGTGAGGAAGCGCTCGTGGAGGAGTACGACGCTGGCACAGGTACGGCAAAGGGTCCCGGGAGCACCTATGTGCGGGTTGAGTTTCGATCGGAGGCGGGTGTTGAGGGAGAACTCGTCCCCGTCTCCGTCGTCGCGGCGAACGCCCAGGGCGTCACGGCAAGAAGAGTTTTTCCGCCCGGCACCTCGGAGGAAGGATCAAGGGCGCCCGGAGAGAAGTTATATGGATGAGGGGGGGATGCAATGAGTCGAACCGAGGCCGGGGCCGTTGCGCATTCCGAGAGCAATCCAGCGGACTGCCTATTCTGCAAGATCGCGAGACATGAGATCCCGTCGGACGTGGTGTACGAGGATGAACGGACGCTTGCCTTCCGTGACATCAATCCCCAGGCGCCCGTTCACGTGCTTGTGATACCGAAGCGCCACATAAGCTCCCTCGCCGAGCTGGGCGAGGGCGATGAGGAGTTGGCGGGTCACCTCCTTGCCGTCGCCTCGAGGGTTGCGTCCGCGCTCGGGGTCGGGGAGGGGTTCCGAGTCGTGGGCAACTGTGGAGAGACGGCGGGCCAGAGCGTTTTCCACCTCCACATGCACGTTCTCGGCGGGAGGCGTCTCGGGTGGCCCCCCGGGTGAGAGGTTTGCGCAGGCGGCTGTGGGCAGATGAGGTGGGGCGCGCAAGGGCTGCAAGGCGGCCGGAAGGCTACTTTGCGGTCGCGCGGCAATGCGGCTCGGCGGTTCAGCGGCCGAGCGGTTCGGCGGCTCGCACGTTCGCGGGTTCGCTTCGAGATTGACACGAGATCGAGCCCTACGGTATAATCGGGCGTAGGCCCTTTTATGGGTCGTTTCAGCGAATGCCCGACTGGTCTCCGTTACCACAGCTGGCTGCCCCAAGCTGCAGCACCGTCGGGTAGAGATCGTGGTTGCGGAGGGAGGGAGATCGGATGTCAGAAGTACGCGTCGGAAAAAACGAATCCCTCGATAGTGCGCTCCGCAGGTTTAAGCGCGAGTGCCAGAGGTCGGGAGTTTTCGCTGAACTCCGAAAACACGAACACTATGAAAAGCCGAGCGTGCGGCGGAAGAAAAAGTCGGAGGCCGCGCGTAAGCGAAAGTTCCGCTACTAGGCTCTGGGCGAGTTTGAGGGCGGGGCTGACGGATCACACGGTGCCTGACTTACTTACATGTGGTCAGGCACCGTTTTTCGTTCACCCACGCCGTTTCCCGTTCACCCAAAACCGGCGCGAAAAACGGTATCACCGCACGGCACCTAGCGCTCGCCCGATCCCATGCCTGCTCCAGAGCAAGTTCCCGTGACCGGCAGAATACACTTAAATAGTGAATGGCGTTGGCTGCGTGAGCGCTGTGACTGTGACTTCGAGGTAAGGTCCGCAGCCATCTCGAGCTTGAATCCGACCCGCGGACGAAGCCGCGTCCGGAGCGGTGGTTGAGGCTGGCCTGAGGGGGACGGGCGTGCGATGCGAGGTGGCGACAGGAATGGTGTGGCCGGGAAGATAGAGGAACGGCTCGCCGAGCTGTTCGAGATCCCGAAGAACGTCCTCCTCGACATGCCGCGCGTGGTGCTTGTGGGAAACGTGCAGCTTACCATCGAGAACCATCAGGGCATCATCGAGTACAGCCAGCAGGCGGTGAGGGTGGCGACCTCGAGAGGCGAGGTCGCGGTGGAGGGCAAGGGCCTGTCCATAGGCAAGATCACCAAAAGCGAGATAACGATCGACGGGCGCATACACCGCGTCGCGCTATGGGAATGAGCTCGCCCCGTCAGGGGGAGGGGTGGCCGGTGGCTCTCCCGGACCTGTGGTGCTACCTTAAGGGGTATGTTATAATAGCGGTCAAGGGAAGGACCCTCGAGAAGTTCGTGAACACGGCCCTAGCGCGCGGGATAGACCTCTGGGACATAACCAGGGTTGACGACCGGTCCCTCGTCGCGAGGGCCTACCTTCACGATCTCCCTTCTCTCGGCCGGGTGTTGAAGGAAACGGATTGCCAAGCGCGAGTTGAGGAGAAAGTGGGCCTGCCGTTCGTCGTGCGGCGGCTTGCCAAGCGAAAGGGCCTCGTCGCCGGTGCAATCCTCTTTTCTGTCGCGCTCTACGCGCTCTCGTCGTTCGTGTGGTTCGTGGATGTCTCCGGTGCTGAGAAGACGCGGCCGAAGGCCGTGCTCGAGCTCGCAGCCCGCCACGGGCTGCGCCCCGGCGTGTTAAAAAGCTCCGTGGACCCGGCGGCGGTGGCGAGGGGCATCCTGGCGGAGTTTCCGGAGGTTGCGTGGGCGGCGGTGCACGTCAGGGGCACGATGGCCACCATTGAAATCGTTGAGAAGACCCTGCCCGACGCGAAGCCTGGGGTGGTGGACGTCGTGGCGGCGGAGGACGCCCTCGTCACCAACATCATCGTGCTTTCGGGAGAGCCGCTTGTGGGCGAGGGTGATACCGTCACCAAGGGCCAGGTGTTGATCGCGGGCGTGATTGTAGGCCCCGGGGCTGGCGAGGACGGGACGGGAACGCCTGAGGTCGTGAACGCGCGCGGCATAGTCTTGGGGAGGGTTTGGCGAACCTACTCGGAAAAGTGCTCGCTCGTGAGAGAGGTGGTCACTGAGACGGGGAGGGTGGCTCGCGCGCGCCGTTTCAGAATCGGCGGGCTCGCGTTCGTTGTCGGTCCGAAGGCTCCGCCATTCTCCGATTACGAGCGCGAGGACAGGTCGTACAGTGTGCCTCCTTACGGCGCTGCCGGTCACAGCGTCGGCCTCGATGTCACGACGTATCGTGAGGTGACACGGCGGGCCGAGTTGCTTGATAGGGAGGAGGTGCTGGCCGCGGCGCGTGCGAGGGCGCGCGCCGCCCTCGAGGCAAGGCTGCCGAGGGATGCCAAGATCCTTGACGTCACGGAGGACGTCAAGTACTCTCAAGGCGGGGTCGTCACCTTCACGATGACGATGGAAACCGCGGAGGACATAGCTAGAGAGAGGAGGCAAGAGCAGGAACTTGAACGTGCAGACCGCTCCTGAAAGGCTGCCGCTCAGGGACGTGCACGAGGCCATGGCCCTGTTCGGGAGGCGTGACGAGACGCTGCGACTCGTCGAGAAGGAGCTCGGCGTCACCATATCGTCTCGCGGGGACGACGTTGCCATCGACGGTGACCCGGCCAAGGTGGCCAGCGCGCGCCAGGTGCTCGCGGAGCTCCTCGAGATCGTGAGGGCCGGTCATCGGCTCACGGAAAGCGACATCAGGTATGCGATAGAGCTTGTGAGAGAGAGCAGTGGGACAAGCCTCTCGGACGTCATGAGCGACGTCATCCAAGTCACGACCAGAGGCAAGCGGATATGCCCCAAGACCTTGGGCCAGAAGAGGTACGTGGAGGCTATGCGCAGGTCTGGCATAGTCTTCGCCATCGGTCCGGCGGGCACGGGCAAGACGTATCTCGCGATGGCGATGGCCATCGCGGCCCTGAAAAACAAGGAGATATCACGGATCGTTCTGACGCGTCCCGTGGTCGAGGCTGGCGAGAAGCTGGGCTTCTTGCCCGGGGATCTCCAGGAGAAGGTGGACCCATACCTTCGACCCCTTTACGACGCGATCTACGACATAGTCGGCGTTGACACGTTCAGAAAGCATTTGGAGAGAGGTATCATCGAGATAGCCCCCCTTGCGTACATGCGCGGGCGAACGCTCGACGACTCCTTCATCATCCTGGACGAGGCCCAGAACACCACGCACGAGCAGATGAAGATGTTTCTGACGAGGATGGGGTTTGGCTCAAGGGTCGTCGTGACCGGGGACCTTACCCAGACTGACCTCCCCAGCCGCAAGTTCTCGGGGCTCGAGGAAGTTCAGCACATCCTGGCTGGCGTGGACGGCGTGGAGTTTGTCTATCTTACTGACAGGGATGTGGTCCGAAACGAGCTCGTCCAGAAGGTCATAAGAGCTTACGAGAGGTACGAGCGGGAGAAGGAAGAGGTCTAGGGGGGAGGTGTATGCCCATTCCGACGGGAAAGCCTGCTGCAAGCATGACGCAGCCGTCGCAGCCGTCTGCCGAGAGGGGGAGTGGCCTGTGGCGAGACCCCGCGCTACACCGCGCCCTGGTTGTGGCGGCGGTCACCCTTGCGCTTGTCGCGATCGTTTCCGCGGTGCTCGTCCCTAGACGCGTGGAGCTCGAGGTCGGCCAGCCCAGCCGCGTTGATGTTGAGGCGTCGCGCGACATAATCAACCGACCCGCCACGGAACGCCTCCGCGAGGAGGCCGCGAGGGAGGCGATCAAAGAGGCCAACGCCTCGCCCGCCAACTACGACATCAGCCTCGCCGCCAGCATAAGCGCGGAAGACACCATAGATCTCATATTCGACGCCATCGCCGACGAACGCGGGAAGCTCGGATTGGTGCAACAGGGTGCGGAGGGTCAGGGAGGGGAACGCGCGCCGCGAAGCGCCGATGTCGAAGCCGCCGTGTCTCAGCTGGCCGCCAAGACCGCAGCTGATTTCGGTACGAATCTGTCTCGCGAGACCATTTCAACACTGATAGCCCTTTCGCAGGAAGAATTCGATGAGGCGAGGGCGACCGCGAAGTCGGTGGCCGGGCGGATCATGCGAGAAATGCGGGTGAGCAAGGAGACGCTTGACGCCGCGACGAAGCGGGCCAGCGATGCTGTGGAGTCCCTCGGATTGCCCGGCGCGACCCAGAAGGCGGTGAGCGAGGTCGTCGCAAGCCAGATAAGCCCGAACCTCGTGCTCAACCCGGGCAAGGTGGAGAAGGCACGCGAGGCCGCCATCCGGCAGGTGAAGCCGGTGATGATCTTGAAGGGCCAGGTGGTCATCAGACGCGGCGAGATAGCCACCGAGGACCACATTGCCATACTTCAGGATCTCGGGCTTTTGGCGCCCCGGTTTAACCCGTTCATGCTGGGGAGCATCTTCGTTCTCGTAGCACTACTGCTAGCTGTGATCGGAGCGTACCTGTACCTTCACCGGCGAGACGTCTTCTACGACGCGAAACTCCTCTTGCTCCTGGGAACGATCGTGGTGCTCATCGCGCTCGCGGCCGCCGTGATATGCTCCATTCCGTGGCCAGGCGCTGGTTTCCTTGTGCCCGTGAGCCTCGGGACCATGCTCGTGGCCGTGCTCGTGGATGCAAGGCTCTCGGCTCTCTCTGCGGTTGTGTTCGGAGCCCTGACTGGGCTCATCGCGGGAGGCTCTTTTCCCGTGACCGCGGCTGCCACCATCTCGGGGCTCGCAGGCACTTTCTGCGTCACCAGGATATCCGAGCGTTCTGATCTCATGCGGGCAGGCACTGTGGTTGGCGCCGCGGGCGCCCTGGCGATCGCGGCCATCGGGCCGGCTGCCGGGGATCCGTCGATCTCGGCCTTCTGGTACCTAGGTCTCATAAACGGCGTCCTGTCCACGGTCGCGACCATCGGGTTCCTGCCCTTTTTCGAGAACCTGTTCAGGATGACCTCCTCCATCAGGCTGTTGGAGCTCTCCAATCCCACCCAGCCGCTTCTGAGGAGGTTGCTGGTGGAGGCGCCCGGGACGTACCACCACAGCATCATCGTGGGGAACCTGGCCGAGGCGGCCGCGGATGCCGTCGGGGCCGACTCTTTGCTCGTGCGGGTCGGGTCATACTACCACGACGTGGGGAAGATGAAGCGCCCTTACTTCTTCGTCGAAAACCAGCTCATGCAGGATAATCCGCACGATAAGATAGCTCCCACCCTCAGCACACTCGTCATAACGTCCCATGTGAAGGACGGTGTCGAGCTGGCCAGCAGGTACAGGCTTCCCGAGGCTGTCGTCGACATCATCCGCGAGCATCACGGGACGAGCCTCGTGCCCTACTTTTACCACAAGGCCACCGACGGGGGGCGCGAGGAGGGCGTCGACGAGAAAGACTTCCGTTACCCGGGCCCCAAACCGCAGAGCAAGGAGGCAGCCATAGTCATGCTCGCCGACTCTGTGGAGGCTGCGGTTCGATCCCTTGCGAGGCCCACGCCCGGCAGGATCGAGGGCCTTGTGCGCAAGATAATGAAGGAAAGGCTTGCTGATGGTCAATTTGACGAGTGCGACCTCACGCTGAAAGACCTCGATGGCGTTGCGCGGGCGTTCGTTCGCGTGCTCACGGGCATATTCCATGCGAGGATCGAATACCCCGAGACGACCCTCAAGGACTTCGAGGCCAAGCGCGCGTAGGGCTCGTGCCTACCTGAACGGAGGGATTGCAAGTGCCTGTTGAGATCGTGAATCTCCAGGACAAGATCGAAGTGACAGGAGAGCTTTCGGCTGCCCTCGAGCACGCCGTGACCGTGGGGCTTGCCCGTGAGGGCGTGGACATCTCGGGGGTTGAGGTTAGCGTTGCTCTCGTGGACGATGGGCGGATTCGTGAGCTAAACAGGCAATTCCGGGGCAAGGACGCGTCCACGGATGTGCTGTCGTTCCCGATGGATGACAGCGACGTGCCCGGGGAGCCAGCTGTGCTCGGCGACATAGTGATCTCCATGGAGACCGCCGCTCGCGAGGCACCGATGCCTGGCGCACGGGGCCTCATCCACCACGCGGTCACCCTCGTTGTCCACGGTCTTCTCCACCTCCTCGGATACGACCACGAAACCGACGCCGATGCGGACGAAATGGAGGCCCGTGAGCGGCAGATCCTGGCCGAGGCTGCTGCGGCTGCTGGTGAGGACGCGACCGCTCGGGATGAGGAGAGTGGGCGCGGGTGAAAACGAGGTCTCTCGCGCAAAGCTTCTGCTGCGCGGTCCAAGGCGTGAGGGCCGTGCTCCGTAGCGAGCGAAACATGCGGATCCATTTCGCCGCGGCCGCCTGCGTGATGGCGGCCGCAGCCGTGCTCCGCGTGTCCGCGGTCGAGCTTGCATGCCTTGCCCTTGCCGTTGCCCTTGTGCTCATATGCGAGCTCACGAACACCGCGTTCGAACTCATGTGCGACATAGCGTGTCCGACATGGGAGACTCGGGTGAAGACAGTGAAGGACATAGCCGCGGGAACGGTGCTCGTGAGCGCGGCGTGGGCGACGGTGGTCGGTGCGGCGATCCTCGGGCCGAAGCTAGTCGAGGCCGCGCGGGCGCTCCTCCGCCTTGCCTGAGTGCGAGCTTGGGCACGCTGCCGGATCGTGGCAGGCTTCCGTGTTTCGTGGATGCTGTGGGGCTTTTCTGGTATAATGTGTTGGGACCGGAGCGGGGGGATTCTAACGTGCGAGACCCTTCGGGTGCTGGAATGAGGACGCTCATAGCAGCACTTGTCATACTGATGGCCGCAAACGTGGCCATGCTGGCGCGATCGCTCGACCTCCTGAGATTCCCTGGGGAGATCAGTGAGACCGAGATAGTGCGCGGCGGCGCGCGCGCCCTGGCCGACTACTACGAGGCTACCTGCATGAGTTCGGGCCTTGCGAAGAACTCGGCGGTGAGGGACGCCCTGGCGAAATTCAAGTTCGAGGTAGAACAGGCGGTAAGCGGCGAGGAGATCGCGTCGGCCATCACGACCTATGGCCGGGCTGTGCAGGACGTGATAGCGCGGGAAGAGGAGAACCAGCGGCGAGAGCTCGTTCTCTCGATCGTGAGCCAGGACCCGGCCATACGGAGCGTTACGGAGAAAACCATCGTTACTGTTGCACGTGGCAGGGACGGCCAGGTGACCGTGGAGGCGAAGGGCTTCACGCTCTCGCCCGAGACGACCGCGAGGCTCCGAGCCGAGCCCACCCTCGGGGCTCTCTCTGGCCCCGTCGAGGTGGAGGTCCTGAACGGCAAGGCCTCTCTGATCGCCGCGAGAACGACCCAGGACGCTTTGAAGCTGCTTCAGGCCGAGCTTGACAACATTCGGTCGGCGCTCGAGACGCTGAAACGGTCTGCGGGCTACAGCCCTCTCGAGGGCCAGGGCATAGTGGTGAGGGTCTATGACGCCCCGGGAGGGCAGTCGAGAGAGGACGTGGTCCAAGAGAGGGACGTCAGGGACATGGTCAACGAGTTGTTTGCGGCGGGCGCGTCCGGCGTGGAGGTGGGAGGCCAGAGATTGGTTGCGACCTCGTCCATACGAAGCGCGGGCCCGTTACTCCTCGTCAACCAGCAGCCCATCGCGGTGAACCCCGTTACTATCCGTGCTGTAGGTGACCCGGAGCTGCTCGCGAGCAGCCTCGAGCTCATCACCAACAGCTTGAAGCCGTGGGGCATACGCGTGGAGATCGAGAGACAGGATAACATTGTGCTCAGCGCTTTCCGGAAGGAGGGTCAGTAGGCGTTGATCCTCCAACAAACCCTCTCAGGCCCAGAGGGACGCAAGCGCAGCGAGGGCCGCGGGCGCACCCTGCGGCTCCTTCTCGTGTGTGCCGCGATTCTCGTAGCGCTCGATACCGTTGCTCTCGCACGGAGGATGTCGCTTTTCCGCTTTCCGGGCGAGATGGACGACTTGGAGATGGTTCGACGCGGGGGACACGCTGTGGCGGAATATCTTCGGTCCGCCGCCCGGAAGGCTGACGTGGAGGATGTGCCGTACGTGAATGACGCGCTCTCGCGCCTGGACACCGCAATCGGGCTTGCCGCGAGCCCGGCTGAGGTGGCGAAGGCGCTCTGCACGGAGGCGGGCGACGCGCAGGAGGCCATCAGCTTCGCGCGCGCCGGTTTCCCGTCGTGGTCCAAGGGCGAATGGGAAAGGCAAGTGCGCCAGGACATCCAGAGGCTGCAGGACGAGGTGAGGACGGAGCGCGAGGAGCTGGCAAGGGTGCGCGAGGTCGCCGGCATGGCGGAGCTCGTGGGGCCGGGCGTCGTCGTGCGCGCGTATGATGCCGAGGACGGCTACCGGACCCGAGAGATCGTTCACGAGAGGGATATCAGGGAGATCCTGAACCTTCTCTTTGATGCGGGCGCTCGTGGGGCGGAAGTGGGCGGGCAGCGCATAGTGGCGCAGTCATCAGTGAGGTGCGCGGGCCCGGTCATACTTGTGAACCAAAGGCCCATCGCCGTGAACCCCGTGGTCATCAAAGCCGTCGGGGATCCGCAGGCGCTCAGGCGCGCGCTCGCAGACATCGGGGCCAGGTTCGCGCGGGACGGCAAGAGGATCGATGTCACGGACGAACCCACCGTCACTTTGGCGGCGTACAACGGGCGGTAGGAGGAGTAAGGGAGTATCGGAGGGATGGGAATGGACCGAGACACTCTCATCGAGCTGGCGAAAAGTGCGAGGGAGCGGGCGTACGCGCCTTACTCGCGTTTTCAAGTGGGAGCGGCGCTTCTCGGGCAGAGTGGCAAGGTGTACACCGGATGCAATGTGGAAAACGCCTCATATCCGGCTGGGGTATGCGCTGAACGGTGCGCGGTGGCAAAGGCGGTGTCCGAGGGCGAGCGGGATTTCTCCGCCATCGCCATTGTGGCAGATACCGAGGGCCCGTGCGCGCCGTGCGGCATATGCAGGCAGGTGCTCGTGGAGTTCGGTCCTGGCATTCAGGTGATCATGTCGAACCTCAGGGGCGACGTGATGGTTGCTGCCGCAGCCGACCTGCTGCCGGGGGCCTTCACCGGAGCCGACATTTCCCGCGCGCCGTCGGCGGGGAGCGGGCCAAGGGCATGAGGGTTGCGGACTTCGATTTCTACCTGCCACAGGAGCTCGTGGCACAGGAACCCTTGGAGCGGCGGGACGAGTCGCGGCTGATGGTCGTGCCGCGACACGGGGAAATAGAGCACAGGTCGTTCCGCGACATCATCAACTATGTCGCGAGCGGGGACGCCCTGGTCCTCAACGATACTCGTGTCATGAAGGCGCGGCTCGTGGGCAGGCGCGAGGGCACGGGCGGCAGGGTCGAGCTGCTCCTGCTTTCCAAGGTGAGCGGCCCGGGTGGTAGCGCAAGCGGAGGCACGCTCCGTTGCGAACCCCGACACGACGCGGGGAGCGCGGCGTGCGCGAGCGAGAGAGCGCGCGAGGGCGGCGGCGAACTATGGGAGGTCCTGGTGAAACCCGGCAAAAGGGCGATGCCCGGCACGAGGCTGTCCTTTGGCGAGCGTCTCGTGGCTGATGTGCTTGATAAGACTCCGGCGGGCGGCAGGCTTGTGCGGTTCGTTTCAGACGGAGATTTCGACCGCGTTGTGGAGGAGATCGGCCGCGTGCCGCTCCCACCCTATATCAAAAAGGAGATATCCGACCCAGAGAGGTACCAGACGGTGTACGCCGACCCCGCCAAGCAGGCTTCAGCGGCCGCGCCCACAGCCGGGCTCCACTTCACGCGCGAGCTCCTTCAGAAGCTGGAGGAGAAAGGCGTCCGGATAGTGTATGTCACCTTGCACGTGGGATTGGGCACGTTCCGTCCGGTGAAAGTCGAGACCGTGGAGGAGCACGTGATGCACGCCGAGTACTTCACGGTGAGCGAGCACGCCGCGAGGGTGCTCACAGAGACGAGGCGGGCTGGCGGGAAAGTGTTTGCGGTGGGCACGACGAGCGTGCGGACGCTCGAGTCGCTGCGAACGTGCGAGGACGGCGCTGTCCTTCCCTCCAGTGGGTGGACGACTAAGTTCATTTACCCGGGTTACCGGTTTCGATTGGTCGACGCCCTGGTCACGAACTTCCACCTTCCACGATCGACGCTGCTCATGCTCGTGTGCGCCTTCGGCGGGTACGACAGGGTCATGGCCGCTTACGAGCTCGCAGTGAAGGAAAGGTATCGATTCTTCAGCTTTGGAGATGCGATGCTGCTTTTGTGACGGAGCCAGTTACGGGGCGTCGTTCAGTTCGGTGAACGGCGCTGCGGCCACATGGGAGAGATCGTTCCTTGTCGATGACTTTTAGGGTGGTGGCGCGAGCGTCTCGCGGCTTTGCCCGTGCGGGAGAGATCGTGACGCCACACGGAATCATACGGACGCCGGTGTTCATGCCCGTGGGCACCCAGGGCAGCGTCAAAGGCATGTCCCCGGAGGAGCTGCGGGAGATAGGCGCGGAGATCATTCTTGCGAACACCTATCATCTCTACCTCAGGCCTGGAGTCGAGGTCGTGCGCGATGCAGGCGGTCTTCACTCCTTCATGGACTGGCATAGGGGCATACTTACTGATAGTGGCGGGTTTCAGGTCGCGAGCCTCGCGGATCTCCGGAGCGTGACGAACGACGGGGTGGAGTTCAGGTCGCACATCGATGGCTCCAGGCACTTCCTCTCGCCCGAGAAGGCTGTCGCGATCCAGGAGGCGCTCGGGGCGGACATCGCGATGGCCTTGGACGAGTGCGTCCGTTATCCGGCGGACCGGGGTTACGTGAGGGATGCCATGCGCCGGACGACGGAGTGGGCGAAGAGGTGCAAGGCCGCGCACAGGCGGGAAGACCAGGCGCTTTTCGGCATCGTACAGGGCGGCGTTTTCCCGGACCTGCGGGAGGAAAGCGCGAAGGCCTTGGCTGATATGGATTTCCCCGGCTACGGGATAGGCGGCCTTTCGGTGGGCGAACCGAAGGAGTTCATGCTTGAGGCGCTCGAGCACGCTTGCGCGCATCTGCCCGAGGACAAGCCCAGGTACCTCATGGGGGTGGGGACGCCGGAGGATTTCATCGAGGGCGTGAGCCGGGGTGTCGACATGTTCGACTGTGTCCTGCCAACGCGGGTGGCAAGGCATGGGACCGCGTTCACCGCCGCCGGGAGGATCATTGTCAGGGATGCGGCGTACGCCCGTGATTTCTCGCCGCTGGATCCCGCGTGCGACTGCAGGGTGTGCCGGAATTACACGCGAGCCTACATTCGCCACCTCCTAAAAGCCGGAGAGATGCTTGGGCTGCGGCTTGTGTCTTACCACAATCTGTATTTCCTCATACGCCTCATGCGTGGCATTCGGGCGTCCATCGTCGCCGGGGCTTTCAAGGGAACGGTGCAGGAGATTGGAGACCTCTGTGGAAGTAAATGAGACATTGCCGGAAAACTGTGTTGGGAATACCATAAGGCAGAGGTGAAGTCGATGCCCGCACAACAAGGGTCGCTTGTGTCGAGTCTTCTGATGTTAGTGCTCGTGTTCGCCGTATCCTACTTCTTCCTCATCAGGCCTCAACAGATTCAGCAGAAGAAGAGGCGCGAGATGCTCAACTCTCTGCGCAAGGGCAATTACGTCATCACGGTGGGCGGCATATACGGCCAGATCGTGGATGTGAAAGAGGATTCGCTTATCCTCGAGATAGCTGACAAGGTGCGCATAAAGACCACACGTGCCGCCGTTGGTGCCGTGCTGGGGAAGGGCGAACCAGCCAAAGACAAGGAGCCGGAGCTCGCCGGCCAGTGACACTGGATTTCGAGGCTTTTTCCGGCAGTTGAATCGCTGGGTTGCCGGTGTTGCGCTCGGGGACGGCGCCCCGAGTGGGACGCCTCGCCGAAATCGGGCCCGTAGGGGCCCGTCGGGCCAGTGCCCAGACTCTGACACACCTCACCGGCAACCCATCCCAATGATCGGAAGCATTCTCGCATCTCCACTTGCTTTTCGGGGGCCCTGCCTAGGATTGTCGGCCTTGCTCTCCAGGGGGGCCGCTTGCGGCGCGCGTCTTTCGGATTCGGCGGGTACGATGGCCGAATTTGAGGCACCCCCTTCGTGCAACCCCCGGCAACCCTGGGCGCGACTTGAGCGCCGGAAATTCTCGCAAACCCGTGACGATCCACCCCGAGAATCGGCGGTGGTTGCCATCTTCGTCCTTTCGGTGGTTCCAGCCGTGGGCTGGCACGGAGAACCACTCAGAAAGTGGCGCCAGGCTGCCACAGCACGATGACGGAGTTCGCGTCGACTCCCAGCCACAACTGGTCGGCGGCCATGATCACTGGGCCCCAGTTTGCAACGAAGGTCTCGCTCACGTTGGCGGTGACATATCCTGAATCCGTGGAGGCAATCCAAAGCACCCCGCTGCCTTCCGGGGCTTGCTGCCTAAACCACGTGGCTCTCGCGAGCACGAACGTGAGCTGCTGCGGGCTCGCGAGGGTGTGCGGCTCTTTGTCCTTAGGAGGAAGCGTCTTGATGTACTGCTCGAGCTGCATGAGGTCTTCCCTGGTGATGCTCCGCATGCCTCAAACCACCCCTTTCATGAAACTCATCGTGGCTCTAACCCGTCTTCCTCTCAAAGCGTTCAAGAGAGCGCAGTGCCAAGAGGGCACGCTCCGGCTCGATTCTAACGAGATCGCTCATGGGGGCGTCGGCCATGATCCTGAGCAGAACCCCGCGAAGCAAGGCGCTCTCCCCCTGGACGGCGACGACCTTGAAGATGACGTCGCCATCGTAAGATTTCCTGGTGACGAAATCACCTACGGTGACCGGCTTCGCCATCTCCCTCCCTCCAGAGCTCGGAGACTTGCTGGCGGCAGGTGGGTCGATCCTTCCTTTCCCGATACAGTCTATGTCCCCCGGGGGTGCCGCGTCACACGGGTCAAGGCTCGCACGGTGAAGAAAACCGCTACCAGTCGTCACGCCTCGGTGCTGCGACGGCGGACCGCCGACTGGCCGTGCGCCTTTGGCCTTTCAGGCTCGCATTTCGGGCCGCACGCTCGGGCGGGGATACTTGCGCGCGGGGCCCGGCATTCTATGCGACGGGGCCACGAATCGGTGCAGGCTCGCCGCACTCACGCGAAAATGCGTCGCGGCCCGCAAGGCTGGGCTGCGGGCTTGCCCGCTGGACGTGGGGTGAGGAGCTGGCTTCCCGCGAACTGGAGGTGCAAAGATGGCCCTTACGCTCGATGACGTCAAGGGAATACCAGAGGTGAGGGTCTTCGTGGAGAAAGCCAATGAGCACCTCGGTGCCATGGGCTTTACTGAGCATGGAGCGCGACACGCATCCCTGGTCTCCACCATAGCCAGGAACATCCTGGAGCGACTCGGACACCCCAACAGAGAGGCGGAGCTTGCCTCCATAGCTGGATACATGCACGATATCGGGAACATGGCGGGGCGGGATCACCACGGATCTGTAGGGGCGGCGCTCGCCACCATGATCCTGCTCAAGGCGGGCATGGACCCAGCGGAGGTCGCAACCGTGGCGGGCGCTATCGGGAATCATGAGGAGGAGGTGGGGCAGGCGGTGAACGCCGTGGCTGCTGCCCTCATCCTGGCCGACAAGTCAGACGTGCACAGGTCGAGAGTGCGGAACGCCGACCCCACGACGTTCGAGATCCACGACCGCGTGAACTACGCCGTCCTGAGGTCGTTTTTGAGGGTAGACGCCCATGCGCGCACCATAACTCTGGAACTAGAGATCGACACGGATATATCCCCTGTCATGGACTACTTTGAGATCTTCCTGGCGAGAATGGTGATGTGCAGGCGGGCCGCCCAGTTCTTGCGGTGCCACTTCAAGCTTGAAATAAACGGCGCCAAGCTGCTGTAGTAACCCGGGCCGGACGTCGGCCCGTGAGCGGGAACGGGCCTGTGAGCCATTCGCGGGGACCTGGCCTGAGCCGCCGAGCCGCAGAGCCGCCGTTTCGTTGACAAGCCCCAACGCAATCCATATAATGTGGTTGTGTCAGTCTGGGCGGGCAAAGGAGGAACCGGATTCATGAGGTCAGGAACCCTCTGGAAGCTCGTTGGCATCGCTGCGTTATGCGTGGTATGCGCTGTGGTTATTTACAAGCTGCCCATGAACCTCGGCCTGGACCTCCGGGGGGGTACCCGGATGGTCCTCGAGGCGAGGGACACCGACACAGTGAAGGCCGACGAGGATGCTGTGGCACGTGCCAAAGAAGTCATCGAAAGAAGAGTCAACCAGCTCGGTGTGTCTGAGCCAGCCATCTACCGGCAAGGTGCGAAGCGGATCGTCGTCGAGTTGGCTGGTGTGAAGGACCCGCAGAGGGCGAGAGAGGTCATCGGCAGGACCGCCCAGCTCGAGTTCAGGGACGAGCAGGGAAACGTCATAATGACCGGCAGCGATCTTAAGAACGCGACGGCGGGCTCGGATGAGTACGGCCGTCCAGCGGTGCATTTTGAACTCACGAGCGAAGGCGCGAAAAAGTTCGAGAAGGCGACCCGCGAGAACATCGGTCGCCCGATTTCGATATACCTTGACCAGGAGCTTCTGTCCTCGCCTGTGGTGCAGAGCGTCATCAGAGACAAGGGCCAGATCACCGGCATCGGTAGCATGGACAAGGCCAAGGACCTTTCCATGATGCTCCGCGCTGGCGCGTTGCCGGTGCCGCTGGACCTTCTTCACAGTGAGGTGCTCGAGCCGACCCTCGGACAGGAATCCATCGACCAGAGCAAGGTCGCCGCCGTTATAGGCGCAGGGCTCGTGGTCTTGTTCATGCTCGCGGTGTACAGGCTACCAGGGATCATGGCGGACATTGCGCTCGGCGTGTATGGTCTCATCGTCCTCGCGGCGCTGGCGGTGATTCACGCCGTACTCACGCTGCCGGGCATCGCGGGTCTCATTCTCTCGGTGGGCATGGCGGTTGACGCCAACGTAATCATCTTCGAGCGAATCAAAGAGGAAATGCGCGGCGGCAAGCGGCTTCGGGCCGCCATCGACGCCGGGTTCACGCGGGCGTTCGGGTGCATACTCGACTCCAACGTCACAACGCTCATCACCGCCGCCGTCCTGTACGTGTATGGGACCGGCGCCGTGAGGGGCTTCGCGGTTACACTTGGGCTCGGCATAGTCGCCAGTATGTTCACGGCGATAGTTGTCACGAGGGTTCTCATAACCGCCGTGGTGGATCGGAACCCCGAGAGATACGCAAGGTACTTCGGCGCGTAGGGAGGTTGGAACCGTGAATATAATCGGCAAGAGGCGCTTGTTCCTTGCCATATCAGGCATACTCGTCGCGTGCAGCCTCATCGCGCTTCTGGCGCGCGGCTTGAACCTCGGGGTCGACTTCACCGGCGGGTCGCTCCTCAGGCTCAGATTCGAGAGGCCGGTTACGGCGTTGGAGGTTTCCCAAGCGCTCACGAGCAGCGAGCTCGCGGACATGGAGCTTCGTGACGCCGTGGTTCAACCCATATCAGGAACGAATGACGTGCAGATAAGGGCGCAGGTGGCAGGCCGGCCGCTCAGTGACGACCAGGTTGGGCGAGTCGTCTCCGTGCTGACGCAGAAGATAGGCAAGGTCAGCATCATCGAGTCGCAGATGGTTGAGGGCGTCATCGGGCGGGAGCTGCTGAACCGCGCTCTCACTGCTGTGCTGCTTTCCTGGATCGGCATAATCATATATGTGTCCGTTCGTTTTGAGCTGAAATTCGCGGTGGCTTCGGTGCTAGCTCTCGTTCACGATACCTTGATCGTGCTCGGTGCGTTTGCCATCCTGGGGAGGCAGGTGAACAGCCCATTCATCGCGGCTGTGCTCACCATCATCGGGTATTCGATCAACGACACGATAGTCATATTCGACAAGATCCGCGAGAACCTCAGGCTTCGCAAGAAGGAGACCCTGGAAGAGCTCACGAATAAGAGCATACTCCAGACAATGACGAGGTCGTTGAACACCGTGATAACGACCCTCCTTGCAGTGTTCGCCCTGTACTTCTTCGGCGGCGACACGATCAAGGATTTCAGCCTCGCGCTCATCATCGGGCTCGTGGCCGGCACGTACTCCTCCATCTTCATTGCGAGCCCCATATGGCTCGAGTGGCGAATGTGGGAAAGGGCTAGGCAGCAACGGCGGATTGCCGCGGCCAGCAGGGCAAAACAGCCCGGGCCCGCGAAGGCTAGGTAGGGGTAGGCCCGCGCCGGGGTCCGGCGCGGGTGACCCTTGCGGTGCGAGTTGAAGCAGGAAGGCGGGCTTCGCGCGGGCCGCGCGGGAGGTGTAGCGGGTGACGTTGGTGGACAAGGCTCAGATCATGGACGCTGACGGGATGAGACGCGCCATAGTCCGCATAGCCCACGAGATTCTCGAAAAGAATCGGGGCACCGAGGGGCTCGCCCTCGTTGGCATTAGAACGAGGGGCTTTCCCCTGGCTGAACGGCTAGCAGAGGCCATACGCCAGATCGAGGGGAAGCGGCTCCCGGTGGGGATCCTTGATATCACGCTCTACAGGGACGACCTGAGCACCATCGACGTGCAGCCGCAGGTACGCAAGACAGAGATCCCCTTCGACGTGGCAAGAAAGGACATCGTCCTCGTGGACGATGTCATATTCACCGGGCGGACAGCCCGGGCCGCGCTTGACGCCATCATGGACCTCGGTCGGCCGTCTCGGATTCAGCTTGCCGTGCTGGTCGACCGGGGTCACAGAGAGGTCCCGATCAGGCCCGACTACGTGGGTAAGAACGTTCCCACGTCTCGGAGGGAGATCATCAGCGTAAGGCTGGTGGAGGTGGACGGCAAGGACGAGGTCGTGATACAGGAGCCCGAGGCGTCCTAGACGCTGCGGGCTCAATCAAAACCAAGCGAACCCCTTTAAAAGGGTCCAGCGAGGCCGGAAGGGGGGATGAGCGGGCACGGATTGTACGACGTACTGCCTCCCTGCCGGCGTGGCCGGCAGGGAGGCTTTTGGTGTACGCCGTGCGAGAATGGGGCGCGAGTGCGCAGGACATCGAGGACAAGCTAGGTATGAACGACGAACGACGCATCTCACGCGACGCCCAAGTGAGGGTGCAGGAATGCTCCCGGCTCCCGGGAGCGGTTGCCGGCGCCTGCGGCCCGGGCTGAGCGGGCCGCGCGAGGACGTCAAGCAAAGGGGGAAGGACGGGATGCCGCTCAGACACAAAGACCTATTGGGCCTGGAGTACCTCGAACGCGAGGAGATCGAGCTCATTCTGGATACAGCCGTGCCGATGAAGGAGATATTCACGCGGGAGATCAAGAAGCTGCCTACACTGCGGGGCAAGACCATGGTCAACCTGTTCTACGAGCCGAGCACGAGGACGAGGACGTCCTTCGAGCTCGCGGGGAAATGGATGAGCGCGGACGTGACGAACATCGCGACGTCCACGAGCAGCGTGGTGAAAGGCGAAAACCTGAAAGACACCGCGAGGACCCTCGCAGCCCTCGGCGCGAACTTCATAGTCATCCGTCATCAGATGGCGGGCGCGCCGCATCTCGTGGCACGGACGGTGACCGCTTCCGTGATAAACGCCGGTGACGGCCGCCACGAACACCCCACACAAGCGCTCCTCGACCTCTTCACCATCAGGGAACGTCTCGGGCGCATCGAAGGTCTCAAGGTCGCCATCGTCGGTGACATCCTGCACAGCAGGGTTGCGAGGTCCAACATATGGGGGCTCACGAAACTGGGCGCTCACGTGACCGTGTGCGGTCCCAGGACCCTCATCCCACCCGAGATCTCCGGCATGGGCGTGGAAGTCACCTGTGACCTCGACGAGGCGCTGGCCGACGCCGACGTCGTGAACGTTCTCAGGCTTCAGCTTGAGAGGCAAAGGAAGGGGCTCTTCCCGAGCATTCGCGAGTACTCGGAGATGTATGGCCTCACGCGTAAGAGGGTCGAAAAGTGCAAACGCGGCGTGCTGATCCTGCACCCGGGGCCGGCAAACCTCGGGGTGGAGATCACCGAGGAGGTCGCCGAGAGTCAGAACGCCGCCATACACGGGCAGGTCACAAACGGCATCGCGTGCCGGATGGCCGTGCTCTATCTGCTTTCGGGAGGAGGGAAACCCAGTGAAGTTAGCGCTTAAGGGAGGCCGCGTGGTGGATCCCCGTAACGGCCTGGACGGGACGATGGACGTGCTCATAGAGGAAGGGAAGATCGTCGCCATTGGCATGGACCTCGGCGGCTCCCTCGGCCCGCAGGACGGACGGGTGCTCGACGTGAGCGGGAAGGCGGTGCTCCCGGGGCTCATCGACATGCACGTACATCTTCGCGAGCCCGGCAGGGAGGACGAGGAAACCATCGAAACCGGCACCCTCGCCGCAGCGAGAGGAGGGTTCGTGGCTGTGGCGTGCATGCCAAACACGGATCCGCCCTTGGACACCGGAGCGGCTGTCACGTTCGTGCTTTCGAGAGCCAGGGAGACCGGCCACGTTAGGGTCCTGCCAGTGGGTGCCATCACGAAGGGCCTTGCCGGGGTTGAACTCGCCGAGGTGGGCGAGTTGCGCAAGGCCGGTGCGGTTGCGATATCGGACGACGGACATCCCGTCGCGAGCTCGAGGGTGATGCGCTACGCCATGGAGTACGCAAGTATGTTCGATATACCAGTGATATCTCACGCCGAGGACGTTGAGCTCTCGGCCGGCGGAGCCATCAACGAAGGTTACTGGTCCACACGACTCGGGCTGCCCGGGATCCCCGCCGCCGCCGAGGAGGCCATGGTGGCGAGGGACATCCTTCTTGCCGAGCTTACCGGGGCCAGGCTCCATATCGCTCATGTCAGCACCGCCGGCTCGGTGGATCTCGTGCGACGCGCCAAGGAGAGGGGCGTGAAGGTGACATGTGAGGCCACGCCCCACCATTTCACCCTTACTGACGCTGCAACAGCGGGCTACGATGCGAACACCAAGGTGAACCCGCCACTTCGAACGGAAAGGGACGTGGAGGCGCTGCGCCGCGGGCTGGCGGACGGTACGATAGACGCGATTGCGTCCGACCACGCACCCCACACGGCGGAGGAGAAAGAGGTGGAATACGAGCTAGCCGCGTTCGGAATGATCGGACTGGAGACGGCCCTGCCCCTTGCCATCACCGAACTTGTCAAGACGGGGGTCCTCGCCCTCGGCCAGCTCGTGGAGAGGATGTCGTACGCCCCCGCGAGGATCCTCGGGCTCGACTGGCCCGGACTTGTGCCCGGCGCGCCAGCGAATATCACGGTTGTCGACCCGGACGCGAGTTTCACGGTAGACCCGTCCACATTCGCATCCCTTTCGCGGAATACACCCTTTGGTGGCCGGCGGCTTTTCGGGAGGGTCTTTGCGACCGTGGTGGCGAAGGAAGGCTCGGTTGAGATATGGACCGCGCCTGAGGATGCGGCGAGATCCTGAGGTTGCCTGGTAAGAGACGAGAGGAGGAGCGGTTTCCGTGGCGCGCAAACCTGGATGCGAGAGGCCCGCTCTCACGGCGTCAGTAGCGGTACTGGTCGAAAACGAGATGGTAGGCCCGGGGTGTTACCGGATGCTGCTGGCGAACCGCCACATAGCACGCCACGCGCTGCCGGGCCAGTTCGTACACGTGCGACTCCCCGGCCCGTCCCTGGACCCACTTCTAAGGCGCCCGTTCAGCGTCTGCCTGACGGAGCCGGGGGACGGGACGTTCACGCTGCTCTATCAAGCAGTGGGCAAGGCTACGAGGGCCCTCGCGGCATTGCCGCGTGGAGCAGAGCTCGACGTGCTCGGGCCGCTCGGGAGAGGATTCGATATTCCGAAAGCGCACGTGCGCTCGCGGGAACTGGCAGCGAAGCGCGGTGCAAACGCTGGCGCCGGGGCCTCCCCGCCGACGATCGCTCTCGTGGCCGGGGGGCTGGGGGTGGCGCCCCTCATCATGCTGAGCCACGCGCTGTCGCGTTCGGGCCTGGGGTTTGCGTTCATCGTCGGTGCGAGGAGCCGCGAATTCCTCGTGGGCCTCGACATGGTTCCGGCGATCCCCAGCGAGAGTGGACCGTCCCGGATCGCGCAGCCGGAGGCGGGCCCCGGGCGGGCTGGGCGGCGGCTCGAGGAGTGCGCGGCCGGGCGTGTGGCAGGGCGTGCGGTGCTGAGGGTGGTGACCGAGGACGGGAGCGCTGGTGAGCAAGGCCTCGTGACCCACGTCTTCAGCGAAGTGCTGGCTTCGCACAACGTGGCGCTCGCGTACGCCTGCGGCCCTACGGAAATGCTTCGCGAGGTGGCGAGGATCGGCCAAGCGCACGGCGTGCCGGTGCAGATAAGCCTGGAGGAGAGGATGGCGTGCGGCCTCGGCGCGTGTCTCGGTTGCGCCGTCAAGGCGAGCCAAGCCTCGGTGGAGGCGGGGCGACCAGCCTACCTTCGCGTGTGCTGTGACGGCCCAGTGTTCGGGTCGGAGGAGGTGGACCTTGATGGCGCAACCTGACCTTTCGGTCACCATAGGCTCGATCAGGATGAAGAACCCAGTGATGGCGGCGTCAGGCACGTTCGGATTCGGGAGAGAGTTCGCCCGCCTCTTCGACATCTCCGCCCTCGGAGCGATTGTGACGAAGGGCTTGACCTTGCGGCCTCGAGCAGGCAACCCACCCCCGAGGCTGTGGGAGACACCGTGCGGGCTGCTCAATTCCGTAGGGCTCCAGAACCCGGGGCTCGCCACCTTCGCGAGGGACGAGGCACCCGTGCTTGCGGCCCGCGGCGTGCCCATCATCGCGAACATCTCCGGCGACTCGGTGGCCGAGTTTTGCGAGCTCGCGTCGCGCCTGGAGGACGTGCCGGGGATCCAGGGGATCGAGGTCAACGTATCGTGCCCGAACATCCACGCCGGCGGACGGCCCTTCGCGAGCGAGCCGGAAGCGGTGTACGAGGTGACCGCCGCTGTCAGGCGGGCGAGTGCGAAAACTCTCATAGTGAAGCTCTCGCCGAATGTGGCTGACATCGCGGGTTCGGCAAGGGCGGCTGAGATGGGTGGCGCGGACGCAGTGTCGTGCGTGAACACGTATCTTGGCGTCGCCATAGATGCCCGGCGGATGAGGCCCGCGTTCTCCCGGGTCTTTGCAGGGCTCTCAGGGCCGGCAATCAGGCCGCTTGCGCTGCGGGCCGTGTGGGAGGTGGCGTCCTGCGTGAAGATCCCCGTGGTTGGCATGGGCGGGATATGCACGGCGCAGGACGCCGTGGAGTTCCTTCTCGCGGGTGCCACGGCCGTCGCGATCGGCACAGGAAACTTCATCTCGCCCACGACGTGCCTCGACGTCATAGATGGCATACGCTCCTATCTGGCCGATCGGGGCATGAGTGCCGTGACCGACCTTGTGGGGCGTGCAAGATGGCGTGCGAGATGCCGTTGTCGCGACAACATGGGTGAGAGCGACGCGCCGCGGGTGCCGGACTGCGGATCTTCTGCGAACGAGAAGCATGCATGGGGGGAAAGCGAGCGTGGAAGCGAAGACCGAGGTCGTTGTGGCTCTTGATACGAGCTCCGCTCAAGAGGCGCTCTCGCTGGTGAGACGCCTCATGCCCGATATCAGCATGTTTAAGGTCGGAATGGAGCTCTTCTACTCGTGCGGGCCAACCATCGTTGATGACGTGACTGCCCTCGGGGCGAAGGTGTTCTTGGATCTCAAGCTCCACGACATCCCCGCTACGCTAGGTCGCGCCATGGCGGCCCTCGTGAGGCCCGGTGTGCACATCGTTGACATTCACGCCGCAGGCGGGTCCGAGATGATGAAGCAAGGGCTCTTAGCTGCGCGCAAGGCCGCTACGGAGCGAGATCTGCGCCCACCAAAGGTCGTGGGCGTGACAGTGCTCACCAGCATAGACCAGCGTGCTTTCGCGGAAGAGGTCGCGCCAGGCTGTGTCCACGGGCTGGCGGAGCACGTCGTCCGGATGGCACTCCTTGCCAAGGAGAGCGGGCTCGATGGGGTCGTGACGTCCGCGTTGGAGGCGCCTGCGGTACGCGAGGCGTGCGGACGTGGTTTTGTCACGGTGGTTCCAGGCGTGAGGCCAGCGTGGGCACAAGACGCGCACGACCAGAGGAGGTGCGTTACCCCGACCCAAGCGGTGCTTGCGGGAGCCGACTTCATCGTCGTTGGCAGGCCCATCACGCACGCGACCCGTCCGCGGGACGCAGCGAAAAAGCTCTTGGACGAGGTGAGGGAGGCGAGCCAGGATGGGAGACAGTAGGAACGGTCACCTGTCATCGGCACGGACGGATTCGGAAGAGGTGCTGGCGACGCTGAAACAAGCCGGAGCGTACCTCACGGGTCACTTCAGGCTCAGCTCGGGCCTCCACAGCCCGGTGTACATCGAGAAGTTCCGGCTTCTCGAACGTCCGGAGCTCGCCGCGAAAGTGCTCGGCCGTCTCGCCGATAGGTTCCAGGGAGAGCGCGTCGACGTGGTGATAGGCCCCACTACAGGCGGCATTCTCGTGGCGTACGAGGTCGCGCGTAAGCTGGGAACGAGGGCCATGTTCGCCGAAAGAGAAGGCGGCCGCCGCGTTCTCCGGCGGGGGTTTGCGATAGCGCCTGGCGAACGCGTCCTCGTAGTGGAGGATGTCGTGACGACCGGCCTCTCCGTGAGAGAGGTCTTGAACCTCGTGGCAGAAAGCCGAGGGGAGGTTGTGGGGGTCGGCATCATCGTGGATAGGAGCGGGGGTCGCGTGGATTTCGGCGTGCGGGCTGAAAGCCTCGTCCAGGTCGCATTTGAGACTTACGTCCCGGAGGAATGTCCCCTGTGCGGAGCGAATATACCACTGGCCGATCCCGGTTCGAGAAGGCTCGGGCTCGGCTAAGGCGCTTAAGGCATCGGAGGCGACGTGGCATGATAGATCGTTACGCTTATCCAGAAATGAGGCAGCTTTGGGAGCAGGAGAACAAGTACAAGAAGTGGCTGGAGATCGAGATCCTGGCTTGCGAGGGTTGGGCGAGCATAGGGCGCGTGCCTGCCGAGGCCGTCGAAGCCATCAGGGAAAAGGCGCGCTTCGACATAGCGCGGATCAAAGAGATAGAGGCGATAGTCGACCACGACGTCATAGCGTTTCTGACCAACGTCAGCGAAAACGTGGGGCCGGAAGCACGCTACATACACATGGGCATGACCTCCTATGACGTGGTGGACACCGCCCTTTCATTGCTCCTGCGGGACGCGTCCGAGATAATCATCCGTGACATCCGCAGGGTCATCGACGTTTTGACCGAGAAAGCCCGGGAACACAAGAACACGCCCATGATCGGCCGCACCCATGGCGTTCACGCGGAGCCCATCACCTTCGGCCTCAAGCTGGCTGTGTGGGTGTCGGAGATGCGCCGGAACCTGGCGAGGATGCAGCGCGCGCGCGACGTAGTCAGCGTTGGCAGGATCTCCGGGGCCGTCGGCACGTACGCGAGCATGGACCCAAGGGTTGAGGAATACGTCTGCAGCAAGCTAGGGCTCACGCCTGCGGACGCGTCCACCCAGGTGCTCTCGCGCGACCGCCATGCCGAATACGTCACCACCCTCGCGATCATCGCGGGCTCTTTGGAGAAGTTCGCGACAGAGATACGCGGGCTACAGCGCACCGAGGTGTTCGAGGTGCAGGAGCCATTCCGGCCGGGCCAGAAGGGTTCCTCGGCCATGCCGCATAAGCGCAACCCCATAATCTCGGAGAGGGTCACCGGCCTTGCGAGGGTCATGCGCGGATACGCTCTTGCAGCGATGGAGAACACCGCGCTCTGGCATGAGCGCGACATAAGCAACTCGTCTGTCGAGCGCGTCGTCCTCCCCGACGCGACGACGCTTGCGGACTACATGCTCCGAAAGTTCGCCGAGGTCATGGAGGGGCTCGTTGTCAGGAAGGACAGGATGACCGCCAACCTTGAGATGACGGGCGGCCTCGTTTACTCCGAGGCCGTGATGCTCGCCCTCGTCGGGCGGGGCCTCAGCCGCGAGCACGCATACGCGCTCGTGCAGCGCAACGCGGCGAGGGCTTGGGACGAGGGGCTGAACTTCAAAGACCTCGTCTTCGGCGACCCGGAGATCACCGCGATTCTGAAGCCCGCTGATCTGGAAGCGTGCTTCGACCTATCGAGGCACCTCGCTCATATCGACGACATCTTCCGGCGAGTAGGGATCTGAACGTCGCGGCGAGCTGCAGGAGTCTCACCGCCACAGCGAGCTACGTGGAGAACCTCGGGGACCCGGCGCGCGTCCGCACGTCGGGGCGATGTCCAAGCACCCGTTCCCCGCTCGTTCAATATCATGCTGTAGACTGTGTCCTGCCCGTGAATGCGCTCCGCATCTCGGCGTCCGCACACGGGAACGGCACCGTGCGCCCCTGGGAGAGAGGCGCATAGGGGAGGGATAACATGAAGTCCCATGGGAAGGGCTGGGTAAAGAAGGTGTTCCCCGGAGCCAACACGCCCGAGGGCTTTTTCTCGTTCTATGAGCAGCTGCTCCCGCCCGACGCAAACAAGACGATAATCGTAAAGGGCGGGCCCGGCGTCGGCAAGTCGACCTTCATGAAGAGGGTCGGACAAAGGTTCGTCGACATGGGTTACGACGTCGAGTTCTTCTGTTGTTCGTCTGACAACGACTCCTACGACGGCGCGGCCGTGCACGATCTGGGCTTTACCATTGTGGACGGCACTGCTCCGCATGTCGTGGACCCAAAAAACCCGGGCGCGGTGGACGAGATCATCAACCTCGGGGAGTTCTGGAACGAGAGCTCGCTCCGTGCGTCGAGACGTGAGATAATGAATGCCAACGCTGAGATCTCGCGCCTTTTCGAGCGCGCCTTCCGGTACCTCAAGGAGGCGAAGATCGTCCACGATGATTGGGAGGCGTGCTACACGGAGGCGCTGGACTTCGGTTACGTCAATTGCATGGCTGACGAGATGAAGCGTGACATCCTCGGGGACCTGCCGGTGACAAGGGTGCCCGGCCAGCCCAGGCGTCTCTTCGCGAGCGCTCTGTCGCCCGACGGGCCCGTCCACCACCTCGATACCATTGTGGGGAGGCTTCCGCGCAGGTACGTGCTCAAAGGAGAGCCTGGAACGGGCAAGTCCACCATCGCGCGCAAGATCGGTGAGGCCGCAATAGAACGCGGTCTCGACGTCGAGTTCTATCACTGCCCGCTGGACCCCACGAAAGTGGATCACGTGGTGATTCCCGCCCTCGGAGTAGCGGTGATAAGCGGCACGTGGCCGCACCTTTTCGACGCGTCCAAAGAACTCGATAGGACCGTCGAGATGAAGGTAGCGCTCGACAGAGGGGTGCTCTCCAAATGCCAGGACATCATAGCAAGCTCGAGGGAAAGGTTTCACCAGGCCATTGTCAGAGCGACCGAGTTCCTGCACAAGGCGAAGACTGTGCACGACGAGATGCAGGCCTATTACGTGCGGAGCATGGACTTTGGGGCGGTCGACCGTCTCTCGGAGCGCGTGATCGCAAGGCTCATCGAACTTGAGCGCGAAGCGGGGGCCGAGGTCACCGCGTAGTTTGGCGCAACCGGCGAACCAGCGATACCGACGCGAGCGTGCGGCTCCTAGGCGCTTCCCCGCGGCGGCCTGGGAGCCGCCACGATCGTCTTCTCGTGGTCGTAGATGACCATGCCCGGGCGAGCCCCCTTCGGCTTCCTCACATGCTTCCTGAGAGTGTAATCCACTGCGGCTTTGGTCGCGGAACGAGCTTTGCTGTAGTACGCGGCGATCTCCGCTGCGCGCAGCAGCACGCTGTCGGAGACCCGCTGAGGTTCCTCCGGCCGGACTCTAAGCACCACATGGGCGCCGGGCACGCCCCTCGCGTGCAGCCATATATCGTTAGGCCGCGCCATCTTCAAGGTGAGAAGATCGTTCTCCGTGTTGTTCCGCCCTACAAGGACCTCGTTGCCTTCGACGTCGAAACGCAGCGGCCCCGCTGCGGACGGCGCCTCGTGCCTGCGGGCCCCGGGTCGTTCTCTCTTGGGATGGCTGAGGTATCCCTGGTCTGCGAGCTCGCGGCGGATCTGCTCTATTGCCTCGAGGCTCTCAGCCTGTTCGATGGTCACCGCCACCTGCTCGAGGTACTCGAGCTCTGCCCGGGTCAGGTCAGCCTGCTCCTTCGCCACTGCGAGCCGGCGCTTGGCCCGCGCATACTTCTTGAAGTATTCTTGGGCGTTCTCGTGGGGCGAGAGCCTGGGATCGAGCTCGACCTCCACCCGCCGCAACTGGGGGTCGAAATAATCGACGACTTCAGCTTTTGGCTGGCCACTCTCGATGATCTGGGCGTTCGCCGTGATTAGCTCCCCAGCCCGTCGAAATTCGTCCGCCCTCTCGGCCTCTCGAATCTCCTCCTCCTGGGCGGAGAGCTTGCGCCGGAGCCGATCGATGGCCGTGGAGACAGCGCGCAACACGTCCTGCGACGCGGCAGAGAGCGTCAGAGTCCTCTCGCGCGGCGTGAACGCATAGTCCAAGAGCGCCCCCACTGTGGGAAAATCCACCCGCTCCTCCGGCCCCGCTGCTTCCGCCGGAGCCTGTGCAGGCGCGCCGATGACGGATATCCATGCCACGGCACCGGTCTTCCGGTCCACACCTGCGCACGGCGAAAACCGACCCTCGCGGACGCTCGCCATGGCCCGGGAGAACTCCTCCCACAGTCGAGCCACGCCGTCGGGGGCCAGGCCTGAGATGCGCTGCGCCGCCCCCGTGCCGGCGGCCTCGTCGCCCGGCATTCCCCTTGTAGCCAGATCCGCCTGGGACACTATCACCCTGGCAGAATCGCGTCCAAGCCCCATGAACGCGTGAGTGAGAAACTCTTCGGAGGAAAGCTCCGGATGATCGCGGGCGAAGCGTTCCAGGGCCTCCGAGAATTCGCTCGCAGACGTCTGCAGCGGGTTCAGCCTCTCCTGCGAAGGTGGCGGCACATACTTCGTCCCAGGACGCACCGTGCGCACGCGGCTCTGCGCGGGGCCGATGTGCTTGATGCTGTCGAGGACGAGCCCCGATCGGTCGTCTACAAGAATGATGTTGCTGTGCCTGCCCATTATCTCTATGACGAGCGTCCTTGGCGGATCGTCATACGGGCCCACAAACCCGATCTCGAGGACCCTATCAAGGCCCTTCTGATCAAGCCGGGCGATCCTTGCGCCAACAAGATGTTTCCTTAGGAGCATGCAGAACGCGGGCGGCGCTGGAGGATTCTCGCGCTCCGCCGTGGTCGCGTGCACGCGTGCGCACGACGCCTCCGCCGATGCGATGATACCGACGCTGCGCCCCGGACGGCGCGCTACGATGAGCACGTCGAGCTTCCCAGGCTGGTAAACCGAGTCTACCCTGGCCCCTTGTGTAAGTTCCCGCAGCTCGGCCACGACAGCCGCCATGACGATGCCGTCGAACGTCATTCGCCTCACCCCGATCGCGTCCACGTGTAGTATATGGCTCGCAGGACCCGCCGTCAACGCTACGCGCCGCCGGGCACAGGACGGACGCAGGCCTGCATTCCAGCGACGAGCTCCAGCGACGAGCCACTCCCCAAGGCGGGCTGCCATCCTCCCTCATCATGTCATCTCAGTCCTTGCAAGGCATACAAGACCTTCGCAACAGCCACTCGGACGGCGTCGTACCGCCCCGCAGGCTTTCGCCTGCTTCTCTGACGTCGGCAGGGTTGCCGGTGCTTGCACGACGGGGCGTGGAGAATTCGGCTGTCTTGAGCGCCGAATTCGAACGAGGCGTGCCGCAAGCGCGCCGTCCCCGGAGGGCAACACCGGCAACCCGAAGGAAGACTCCGGCGCCTAAGACTGGCGCACTTCGGGCGATGTCCCCAGACATGTTCCCATGGACAAGGGCATATCAATGAATGTGTGACGTCCCGGCACCGGAGCCGGGGCGCTGGCACTCTTCAAGGCGACAGGGGTGAGCGTCTTGCAGGACCGGAAGGAGCACTCGTGGCACAGCATGGGCCCGTCCGCGGTGGCGTCGTGCCTCAGAACCAGCCTCGTGGCGGGGCTGTCTTCGAGGGAGGCGGCAAGGAGGCTCGGCAGAACCGGGCCCAACGAGCTTCGGCAAGCCAGGAAGGCCTCGGCTCTCAAGATGTTTGCGGACCAGTTCAGCGACTTCATGGTATTGGTGCTCATCGCGGCGGCCGGGATATCGGCGGCGCTGGGAGAGACAGGCGATGCCTTCACGATCCTGGCCATCGTCACCCTGAACGCAGCTCTTGGCTTTCTGCAGGAGTATCGCGCGGAGCGCTCCCTCGAAGCGCTCAAGGAGCTTGCGGCACCGTCCGCCAGGGTCATCCGGGACGGTGCGCCCATGGAGGTGAAGGCGAGGGAGGTCGTCCCTGGAGACCTCCTCCTCGTCGAGGTCGGCGACAGGATCCCGGCGGACGCCCGGCTGGTCGAGACGACCGCCCTAGAGGTGGAGGAGTCGGCACTTACCGGCGAGTCGGTGCCCGTCGTCAAGAGATCGGACGACGTCTTGGCGGCGACTGTGCCGGTCGGAGACAGGCGGAACATGGTCTTCATGGGCACGGTCGTCACGCGCGGCAGGGGGAAGGCTGTGGTCGTCGCAACTGGCATGGATACCGAGATAGGCCGGATCGCCCACCTGATACAGGAGGAGAGAGAGGAGCTCACGCCTCTTCAGCGGCGGCTCGAGCACCTAGGCAGGACGCTCGTGTTCATCTGCATCGCCCTGTGCGCTCTCGTTTCTGCGGCTGGCATCTGGCGCGGCGAAGGGGTCATCGAGATGTTCCTCGCCGGGGTCAGCTTGGCTGTGGCGGCTATTCCCGAGGGCCTGCCCGCGGTGGTGACCATAGCCCTTGCCCTCGGTGTGCAGCGGATGAGCAAGCGGAATGCCATAGTGCGGCGCCTGCCGGCCGTGGAAACCCTGGGCTGCACGACAGTGATTTGCTCTGACAAGACGGGCACCCTCACCCGGAACGAGATAACCCTGACGGAGCTGGACCTCGGCGGCAGGTTGATAGAGGTCACCGGCACCGGTTACGCCCCGTTCGGGCAGTTCATCGAGGCCGGTAGACCCCTCGATCCACTTGCCGATGACCACCTTGCCCTGGCCCTCCGGATCGGCCTGTACTGCAACAACGCGCGGCTTACGTGCGGCGGGCAAGTGGCCGGTCCGGACGCGGTTATGCAGCCTGCTGCGGCACGCGCGACGCGACGCGGCCCCGCCGGCGGCCGATGGGGCGTTCTGGGTGATCCCACGGAAGGGGCTCTTGTGGTGGCCGCGGCCAAAGCAGGGTTGCTCCGCGACCGGGCCCCGTCGGGCGGGCGGGCAGCGCTCCTGTACGAGATCCCCTTCGACCCGGAGCGCAAGATGATGACCGCTGTCTACGAGAACCCACGAGGCAGGGGCGCCATCGCCTACGTCAAGGGTGCGCCCGAGGTGCTGGTGGGCTTGTCCGGCTCGCTCTTGGTGGGCGGGCAGGCAAGGCCCATGACAAGGAGCGACAGGGACGCCGTTCTCGCGCGAAGCGCGCGGATGGCCGCGCGCGGCTTGCGCGTGCTGGCCCTCGCGTATCGCGAGCTTCCGGAGGGCCTGCACCTGGATGTCCGTTCAGCGGGCCGCATCGAGACGGACCTCGTGTTCGTCGGCCTCGCGGGGATGGTGGATCCTCCGCGAGAGGATGTGAAGCGCGCCATCAGGACCGCCCGCAGCGCCGGCATCAGGACGATCATGGTAACCGGAGATCACGCGGGGACGGCCACTGCCGTGGCCAGCGCCCTCGAACTCGCGGACGGCGAGGCCCGGGCCATCACGGGACCGGAGATCGATCACATGACGGGGGAGGCTTTCTCGAAGGCGGTGGTCACGACGTCGGTGTTCGCGAGGGTATCCCCCGAGCACAAACTCCGGATCGTGCGGGCGCTCAAGAGCCAGGGACACGTGGTCGCGATGACAGGCGACGGCGTGAACGACGCACCCGCTGTCAAGGAGGCGGACATCGGCGTGGCTATGGGCATGTCCGGCACCGACGTCACCCGTGAGGCCGCCGCGATGGTTCTCGCCGATGACAATTACGCCACCATCGTCGCGGCCGTTGAAGAAGGCCGCGGGATATACGATAACATTCGTAAGTTCATAAGATACCTGCTCGCGTGCAACGCCGGCGAGGTTCTCTCAATGCTCATCGCGGTGCTTGTGGGACTGCCGTTGCCTCTCGTGCCCATGCAGATCCTGTGGATGAATCTCGTGACCGACGGCCTTCCGGCGATCGCGCTCGGTGTCGACCCGGTGGACCCGGATGTGATGACGAGGAAGCCACGGGACCCCAAGGAGGGGGTGTTCTCGAGGGGGCTCGGACTCAAGATAGCCTCGCAGGGCGTATTCATCGGTCTGTGCACGATAGCGGCGTTTCTCGTGTCCCTCTTTCTCCATGCGGACATCACGCGCGCGCGCACCGTCGCTTTTACGTCCCTGGTCATGGCGCAGCTCTTGTACGTCTTTCACTGCCGGTCCGAGTATCGCTCCGTCGTGGAGCTGAACCCTTGGTCCAACCCATACCTCGTCGGAGCTGTGCTGATATCCTCGGTGATGCAGGTTTCGGTCGTGTATTGGCCAGCCGTTCAACGCGTCTTTCACACCGTTCCTCTCAGGGGCGTGGACTGGTTGATCATTCTCGTATTCTCAGGATGGTCCAGCGCTCTTGCGGTTGTGGCCCGCAAGGCGCGCCGCGCCCTCCTGCGTCACATGTCCGTGGTGCGGGCATGATTCGGGCCTGATCCAGTGGGTTGCTTTTTTCAATCCCCGTCCCGTCCCGGCCTGGATGCTGCGGGCAACCATGTAGGCGAACGAGGCAGCGAAACCGGGCTGAGCTGGCCTTGGGGACATGCCGCGACCTTTCCCGTGGTCAACACGGCAATTCATGCCAAAAAGCACTTGTGAACCGCAAATGCTATGTAGTAGAATAGGGTTCGGGAGGCGCGGCGCCTGATGCCGAAGAGCATGACCGGGTACGGCCGGGGAACGTCCACCGGCGAGGGGCTCATTGTCACGGTGGAGGTGCGTTCGACGAACCACCGATACCGTGATATAAGTGTGCGGATCCCGAGGGAGCTCGCCGAGCTCGAAGACAAGCTTCGGGCCCTCGTTGCGGAGAGCCTCGCCCGCGGGCACGTCGACGTAAGTGTCACGGTGGAAGAGGCCGGGGCCCCGTTGAAGACGGTCGAGGTCAGGATGGACCTGGCGCAGGCTTACCATGCCGCCGCCAAGGACCTCGCGGCGCGTCTCGGGATCGCCGGTGAGGTAGGAGTCGAGACCATTCTGAGTCTCCAGGACGTCGTCACGGTCAAGCCCGTTTCTGTCGACCCCGATGCCGCATGGCAGGTTGTGAAAGCCGCCGCGAACCAAGCCCTGGAGGCGCTCGCGAGGATGCGGGCGGCCGAGGGGGAGTCGTTGGCGCGCGATGTGGTTCATAGGACGTCGAAAATAGAGCAGCTTATAGCCAGGATCTCGGAGCGCGCCCCCGTCGTCGCAGAGGAATACAGAGCCAGGCTCGAGGCACGATTGCGTGAACTCCTTGCAGATGTTCCCATTGATGAGACGCGCATCGCAATGGAGGCGGCGATATACGCCGACAAGATCAACGTCACTGAGGAACTCGTAAGGCTTGCAAGCCATATAGCGCAGGTTCACTCGGTCATAGAACAGGCCGAGCCCGCCGGAAGGCGGCTTGAGTTCCTTGTACAGGAGATGCACCGGGAGGCCAATACCATAGGGTCGAAGTCGCAGGACGTCGAGATCTCTCATATGGTAGTGGAGATCAAGAGCGAACTCGAGAAGATCCGGGAGCAAATCCAGAACATAGAGTGACCCCGCCCCAGGCTACATCGAGTCTTACATGCAAGGAGGTGAGACCATGGCTTTGCCGGAGCTGAGCGCCGAGCAGAAGAGGGCTGCCCTCAAGAAGGCTCAGGAGATGCGTTCCAAGCGGGCGCAGATCCGCGAGAGCCTGAAGCGCGGCACCCTCACGCTGGAGAAGATCCTGAACAGTCCCGACGACAACGTGATATCCCGGATGCGCGTCGCGTACCTGCTGGAGTCGTTGCCACGGATCGGACGAGTCAGAAGTCGCAAGATTATGGAGGAAATAGGGATTCACGAGTCGAGAAGGGTCCAGGGTCTTGGGGCCAGGCAGAAGGAAGCGTTGCTCAAGAGACTGGCGAAATAGGGAGAGGTGCCGGACATGGACGTTAAGCTCATTAACATCGGGTTCGGGAACATCGTGGCGGCGAACCGCATCATCGCCATCGTGAGCCCCGAGTCCGCTCCCATCAAGAGAATTGTCCAGGAAGCCAGGGACCGCGGCAGGCTCATAGACGCGACGTACGGCAGGAGGACGCGTGCGGTAGTCATGACCGACAGCGACCACGTCATCCTGTGCGCGGTGCAGCCCGAGACCGTGGCCCACAGGCTGGGTGGCAAAGACTTGGGTCGTGAAGCTAGCGAGTGAGCGGTGTGCGGAGGAAGCGCGGGTTCCTTGTGGTGCTTTCCGGCCCATCGGGCGCCGGAAAGAACACCCTGGTGAATGAGCTGTTGAAACGAACCGAAGGCATACGTTATTCCGTGTCCGTCACCACGCGCCCGCCGGGGCCCGGAGAGATCGACGGGGTTCACTATCACTTCGTGACGCCCGAACGATTTCGCGAGATGCAAGAGGCGGGGGAGCTGCTGGAGTGGGCTACGGTATACGGCAATTCATATGGCACACCTCGCAGGTTCATCGAGGAAACGATCGAACAAGGGGAGGATGTGATCCTCGATGTGGACATACAGGGCGCACGGCAGGTGAGGGCGAGGTGGCCGGCGGGTGTGTTCGTGTATTTGATGCCGCCGTCCATGGAAGAGCTCAGGAGGCGCGCGACGCGGCGCGGGCGTGACGCCCCCGACGCGCTCTGTGCGCGTCTTAACGCGGCCATGGAGGAACTCGAGGCAGTCTTCGACTACGACTACGTGATCGTCAATGAGGATCTTGAGGTGGCCACAGAGAAGCTCAAGGCCATACTCACCGCGGAACGGTGCAGGATCGCCCGATGTGACCTGAGGTCCTTCGTCGACTCCCTGCGAAGGGAGGCTCGATGAGGTTTCAGGGCCTTCGAGCCGGTGACCGCCGGAAATTCATGCGTGTTTACGGGAGGGACGTTCCAAGATATGTCTTATCCACCTGTTGATGCGTTCGCCGACAAGGCCGAGAGCCGCTATGCTCTGGTGGTCGCGACGGCGAAGCGGGCAAGGCAGCTCATGAACGGGGCGAAGAGACTCGTAGATTCGAAGTCGGACAAGCCCGTAACCATAGCAATGGAGGAGATCCTCGCCGGAAAGGTCACGTTCGAGCAGCCCAAGTCAGGTATGAAGTAGTTGTGATTGTGGAATGTGTGGCGCCCCGCGAGGGGCGCCACACGACTGTAAGGAACGGACGGCCCACCGGCCTGCGCGGCGGGAGCGGGGCGGGTGCGGCGAGCCACGGGGGGCGCGGTGCGAGATGGACGGCTCGAGACTGGAGAGCAAGACGGTGATTCTCGGAGTCACGGGAGGAATCGCCGCGTACAAGGCTGCTGAGGTCGCGAGCATCCTTGTGAAAAGCGGGGCAGAGGTTCACGTCGTCATGACCGAGGCGGCCACGAAGTTCGTCTCGCCCCTCACGTTTCGTACGCTCTCGCGCAATCCGGTGAGCGTTGACATGTTCTCCGACCCAGGGGAATGGAACGTACGACACGTGGCGCTTGCAGAGAGGGCAGACATCGTGGTCGTTGCGCCGGCCACGGCGAACTGCGTCGGCAAGGTCGCCTGCGGCATAGCCGATGACCTTCTCACCACCATCATAATGGCGACGAAGGCACCGGTGCTTTTCGTTCCGTCCATGAACCAGGCGATGTACGAGAACCCCGTTTTCCGCGCGAACCTCGAACGCCTGCGCGCGCTCGGCTACAGAGCCATGGAGCCCGGCACGGGATACCTCGCGTGCGGCGCCCAGGGCAAAGGGCGGATGCCGGAACCTGAGGAGATCGTGAGGGAGATCGAAACGATAATCTGCGTTGAGAAAGACCTCGCAGGTTTCAGCGTGATCGTGACCGCGGGGCCGACCGAAGAGCCGCTCGACCCGGTGAGGCACATATCGAACCGCTCCTCGGGAAAGATGGGCTATGCCGTCGCAGAGGCGGCGCGCGACCGCGGCGCGGGCGTAGTCCTGGTGAGCGGGCCCACCGCCCTTGCGGACCCTGGCGGGGTCGAGGTGGTTCACGTTCGCACCGCTCGCGAGATGTTGGACGCGGTGATGGGGCGGCTTGAGAAGGCCGACGCGGTCATCGGAGCGGCAGCCCCGGCGGATTGGCGTCCCGCAAAGGTGGCGCCCCGGAAGCTGAGGAAAGGCGCGGGGCCGATGACGCTGGAGCTCGAGGCGTGCGAGGATATCATCGGCACCGTGGGCAAGCACAAGGGCAAGCGCGTGGTGGTCGGCTTCGCCGCGGAGACCCACGACCTCCTGGAGCACGCCGCCGCGAAGCTGGAGGCGAAGAACCTGGACTTCATCGTGGCCAACGATGTGACGCGCCCCGGCGCGGGATTCGGATCCGATTTCAACGAGGCCAAGATCATGCACCGCGACGGGCGCGTCGATGCGGTCCCGCTGATGCCGAAAAGGGAGCTCGCGCACAAGATCCTCGACGAAGTGGCACAGCTTCTCAAGAGGCGGTCGGAAACGGGCTCGTGATGCGGTTGTCTCTCGTATCCATAGGTGAGGGTGCGTCAGTCCTTTCACCATTTCCAGTGGTTGCAGGAGCGCCGGTGTCCACCCTGGCGAAGTATTTGTGCACCCCACTCAATGCCCGTTCAATCCCTCGTATCCGTCGAGAACGATTAACGATTATAGTGCGAGCCTAGGAGCCCTGCCAGCAGGCGTGTCCTTTCTTGCTCTTTTTTTGATGGGCGTGCAGGAATTCCTTGGAGCATGTCCAAATAGAGAACGAATATCTTGTATTGCGACAAATGCCACTATATGGTAATCATGGTGTATTGTGGCATGCCAGACAGCGGCGCTGATGATGGGGTGTGTCAAGGAAGCATGGGCACGGCAGGGGGAGCCGGCGCCGGGCGCGAGCTGTCGGCCGCCGAGACCGTCGTGTACGGAGATCAGGCGGCGCCCGCCGCGCGTAGGCGCAAACTGGGTGAGATTCTAGTCGACGCGGGGGTCCTATCGCGGGAAGACCTCGACAAAGCGCTTTCTGCCCAGAAGGATGGGGGTGGAAGGCTGGGTGCGGTATTGGTCTCCCTAGGCCTCGTCGATGAAGACACCATGCTCACAGCCCTCGAAACCCAACTCGGAATTCCCCGGGTCGAGCTCGCCAGGTACATCATCAACCCAGAAGTGGCGCGGCTTCTCCCCGAGGCGTTCGTGAGGTCCCACAAGGTATTCCCCATCGAGCGAGTCGGCGACCGCATCACCCTCGCCATGGCGGACCCCCTGGACGTCTTCGCCATCGATGACGTGAGGATCTCCACAGGCCTCGAGGTCGATCCTGTCATTGCCAGCGAGGCGGAGATCGAGGCCGCGATAGCCGAGTGCTACGGCGCCGGCCCCGCCGTGAAGCTTGTCAAGGAGGTCCAGGCCCAGGTCGCCGGGGCGGCCGGAAAGGCGCAGCAGGCCAGGGCTGACGAGGCGAGGAAGGCCGCCGACGACGCGCAGGTGATGAGCGCCCCGGCGGTGAGGCTCGCGAACGCCATCATTTCCGAGGCTGTGAAGGCGCGGGCGAGCGACATCCACATCGAGCCGCAAGAGTCGCAAGTGCGGGTGAGATACAGGGTCGACGGTGTCCTGAGGCAGGTCATGACGTTCCCGAAAGAGCTGGGCCCCGCGGTGGCGTCCCGCATCAAGGTCACGGCAGGCATGGACATTGCCGAAAGGCGGGTGCCGCAGGACGGGCGGGTCGAGATGCGAGCGGAGGGCGAGGATGTGGACCTTCGCGTGTCCACGCTTCCGACGCTCTATGGCGAGAAGGTCGAGATCAGGATCCTGCGGTCAAAGGGGGCCATTACCCGTATCGACGAGCTTGGGTTCCTGGAGGCGGATGCGGCGCGCCTCCGCCAGGCGCTCGCGCGGCCCAACGGGATCGTGCTCGTGACAGGCCCGACGGGAAGCGGCAAGACCATGACGCTGTACGCGGCTCTGCACGAGCTCAACAGCCCCGAGAAGAACATTGTCACCATCGAAGACCCCGTGGAGTTCCGCGTGTCCGGCCTCAACCAGGTGCAGACGAATCCCAAGGCGGGCCTTACGTTTTCAGCAGGGCTGCGGGCCATCCTTAGGCAGGACCCTGACATCGTAATGGTAGGCGAAATAAGGGACCGCGAGACCGCCGAGATCGCCATAAGGTTCGCGATGACCGGGCACCTCGTGCTGAGCACGTTCCATACGATCGACGCGGCGGGGGCGCTCGTGCGGCTCATGGAGATGGGCGTGGAGCCGTATCTCGTGGCCTCGTCGGTGACAGCAGTGGTGGCGCAGAGGCTGGTGCGGAAGGTCTGCCCGTACTGCGCCGAGGAGTACGAGGCGGACCCGGCCACATGGGCGGTGTGGAGCGCGCTTGCGCCCGATACGGCGGCCGGGGTGGAAGCGGAGCGGGGAAGGGTGCTGAGGCGGGGCCCTGGCTGCAGGCAGTGCGCGAACACGGGATGCTACGGGCGCACGGCCATCGCCGAGGTGATGGTGGTCGACGACTGCATCCGGGCGCTCGTCATGAAGTCCGCGCCCGCCGAGCAGATCGAGGATGCGGCGGTGAAGGCGGGCATGACCAGGCTCGTGGTTGACGGCGCGCGCAAGGTGCTGCTGGGGATCACGACACCCCAGGAACTCGCAAAGGTGTGCGCGGTGCCGGATGGCAAGGAGGACGCTCGATCTTGTCAATAGAGGAATTGCTGAAAGTAGCGGTTGGGAATGGCGCATCCGACCTACATATCACGACCGGCCTTCCACCCGTCCTGAGGGTAGTCGGAAGCCTGCGTCCGATCGAGGGGTTGCCGCCTCTTTCGCCTCAGGACACCGAAGGGCTCGTGCTGGCTCTCATGAACGACGAGCACAGGCGGGTTTTCGGGGAGCAGGGCCAGGTGGACTTTTCATACGGCCTGCCTGGAGTGGGGCGTTTCAGGGTAAACGCATACAGGCAGCGCGGGACGTGTGGGGCGGCCATAAGGGTCATCCCGCACGAGATACCGAGCATAAGCGAGCTAGGCCTTCCACCCATCATCGAGAGCCTTGCTCGCAAGAGCCGGGGGTTCATCGTCGTGACAGGCCCGACCGGCAGCGGCAAGTCCACGACGCTTGCGGCGATGGTGGACCTCATCAACAGCGAGCGAAGCTGCCACGTGATGACGATCGAGGACCCAATCGAGTACCTGCACCGGCATAAGAAAGCGATGGTGAACCAGCGCGAGATCGGGCAGGACTCCGCTTCGTTCGCCCTGGCGCTCCGGGCGGCGCTGCGGGAAGACCCCGATGTGATCCTCGTGGGCGAGATGCGCGATCTTGAGACCATGAGCACGGCGATCACGGCCGCGGAGACGGGGCACCTGGTGCTCGCCACGCTGCACACGGGCGACGCGGTGCAGACCATCGATCGGATCATCGACGTTTACCCGCCCTATCAGCAGCAGCAGGTGAGGATCCAGCTCGCCGCCACGCTGGTGGCGGTGATCTCGCAGCAGCTCATCCCGAGGAAGGACAAGCCCGGGCGGGTCCCGGCGGTGGAGGTCATGGTCGGCACGCCTGCGGTGCGAAACCTCATCAGGGAAGGCAAGACGCACCAGCTTCGGTCGGTGATCCAGACCGGGGCGAGGTTCGGGATGCAGACCATGGACCAGTCCCTGCGACAGTGGGTGGAACAGGGCGTGGTGAGCCTGGAGGACGCCCTGACGATAGCGGTGGACCAGGACGAGCTCAAGCGGCTCATCAGGGGCGCATAGGAGGTCGCGGGAGTGGATCGGGTATTCACATACCGGGCGCGTGACGCCGAAGGGCGCCTGGCACAGGGCACCATCAAGGCGGCCGACGAGGCCGCCGCGGCCGAGCTATTGCGCGCGCAGGGCCTCTTCGTGACAGGGCTCTTCGGCGGGGAGAAGGGCGAGGCCGAGGGTGGCGCGCGAGCGGCGGCAGCGGCGCAGCCCCCCGTAGGGGGCAGACTGAAGGTCCAGAGCCTCGCCAGGCTCTCGCGCCACCTCTCCGTGATGATGCAGGCGGGCGTGGGGCTTTCGGCAGCCCTTCACACCCTCGCGGGTCAGGCCGAGACTAGACTGGAGAAGCGCGTGCTCGAAGCGGCCAAGGCGCGTGTTGACGCCGGCAACCCGCTTGCGGGCGCGCTCGCCGAGACAGGCGCGTTCCCGCCGCTCTTCATCCACATGGTGGAGGCGGGGGAGGTGACCGGCCGGCTCGACGAGGTGCTCGCGCGGCTCGCGGACTACTACGAGAAGGACCACGACCTCCGCCAGAGGGTCAAGGGCGCGCTCACCTACCCGGCGGTCGTGGCGAGCTTCGCCGTGATAGTGGTCGGGGTGCTGATGACATTCGTGATCCCGAGGTTCGTCGAAGTGCTCTCGCAGTCCGACGTGCCGCTGCCGAGGATCACGCAGATCGTGTTCGGCGTGGGGAAGTTCGTCCAGACCAGATGGTATGTGGTGCTCGGCGTGCCAGCGCTCATAGGGGTGGCTGTTGGATACTGGCTCAGGACGGATCGCGGGCGCTACTGGTATGACTCGACTGTGCTGAGGCTTCCTGTGATCGGGAGGTTCATGGAGAAGGTCATCGTGGTGCGGTTCGCCCAGACCCTGGCAAGCCTTGTGGCCGCGGGCGTCCCGATCCTCCAGAGCCTCGAGATCGTGGAGCGAGTCGTCGGCAACAGCCGCATCGCCATGGGCCTCCGGCAGGTGCGGTCCGGCGTGAGGGAAGGCGCGGGGATAGCCCTTCCGCTGGCCCAGGCAGGGATCTTCCCCCCGGTCGTCACGCAGATGATGGCCGTCGGCGAGGAAGGCGGCGCCCTCGACAGCCTGCTGATGAAGCTGGCGGGGTTTTACGAGCAGGAGGTCGACAGGGGGATCAAGTCGCTGACGAGCTTGATAGAGCCCGTTGTCATCGTGTTCCTGGGCCTGTGCGTGGCCCTCGTGGCGGCGTCGGTTATATTGCCGATGTTCAGGATGACCCAGATGGTCTAGCGAACGCGAGTCGCTTCGCGGTCGGATTCTAGGAGTGCAGGCAGCCTTCATGCGGTGCTGCGCGGCAGCCATGCGACATGCGTAGTGGAAACAGGTCTGCCAGCACGGTTATTGAGTGGGTCGCAAGGCTTCTGTGATGCGGGGCAAGAGGTGTCTCTCTGAGCGGCTACCTAGGCCTTAGCGGCTGACGGTGGAAGTCGGAAACTTGAAGGGAGGTGGACGGCGAGCAGCTCTGTTCGGCGGAGTCAAGGCTCCAGGTTCGGTATCGCCTGGTATCAAGCACCAGATAGCAAGATAGGAGGGAACGTTACATGAGGTCCATCATTTCGCGCGTCAAGAGGTCAGCAAAACGCGTTCTGGCGGGCAGCAAAGGCTTTACCCTGATCGAACTCCTGATTGTCGTTGCAATCATAGGCATTCTCGCAGCGGTTGCAGTACCCAACATAAGCGGTGCTATCACGAAGGCCAAGCAGCAGGCCTGTGCCGCGAACGTTGCAGCACTGCAAACGGCTGTCGACATGTACCGCATTGACCATGATGATAAGCTGCCGACAGCGCCTGACGGCGGTACCGCAGGGGGACCGATCCTCGAGGGCGAACTCGTACCGGATTACCTGAAATCGCTGCCCAAGTGCCCAGTGGACGGGTCGGCATACGAGGTCGATGGGGATGGGATCGTGAAACCCCATAACCACCAGGGAGAAAGCATCTAACATAGTGAACTCGGGCCCGTCTCGTGGCCAGTGCCGGGAAGTCTTTGCGTGAGCACGCGACAGCAAGCTCTTGATGCCACGAACTACCTAGGGAGTCAAGACCTTATTGTCGGTCGACAAAAAGGGGATTGCGGGTTGCCGGCGAACGTTCAGGCGGAGCGAGGTCTCCTGCGCCAGAGAGCCTCAAGCTCTGCTGATAGCAAGGTGGCGACGAAGAGGTCCCCCGCGAGCATGGCGCCGGCAACCTCTTACCGAAGAGGGGTCCGCCCCAGCAGTGTTCGCGCTTCGCCAGCAAGGCAGGGTTGAGGAGAAGATGTCTCGGTTTGAGGTGATGGGGACATTCTCGAGGTACTGGCGTTCATTCTCGGTTCTCAAGTCGGCAGCTTTCTCAGTGTCTGCATCCACCGCCTGCCACGGGGGGAGTCGCTGGTCGGACCGCGGTCGCGTTGTCCGAAGTGCGGCGCGACGCTGGGGCCAGCCGAGCTTGTGCCGGTGCTGAGTTACGTACTGCTCCGCGGCAGGTGCCGGCACTGTGGAGAGAGGATATCACTTTTTTACCCTGCCATCGAGGTCGGGGTCGGACTCATCTTTCTATTGATCGTCGTGGGACGCGGGGTCGCCATCGGGACGCTCAATTACCTCGTGCTGGCGAGCCTGGTCGTGGTTGCGGCGGGGATCGATCTCAGCCACGGGGTCATCCCTGACAAGCTCACGCTTTCCTGGATGATGGTGGGCCTCGTCGCAGGGGTGCTTGGGGGTCTGCAGGAGGTTGCCATGCGCGCTATTGGGCTTGTTGCCTGTGGCGGCCTGGTGTTCCTGATCGCCCTCTTGAGCCGCGGGGGCATGGGGGGCGGGGACGTCAAGCTGATGGCGCTCGTGGGAAGCTTTCTCGGGCCGTGGGGCGGGCTTGCCTCATTCATGATCGCCTGCTTCATCGGTGCAGCGGTCGGGATCGGCTTGATCGTCGCAGGCCTTAAGAAGAGGAAGGACGAGATCCCGTTCGGGCCTTTCATCGCGGCGGGAGCGATCATCGTGTGTATCTCGGGGACCTGGGTGCTGCGCCTTGTGTTCCCGTGGCTCGGCCAGGCAGGGTTCTAAGCGTGCATGCGCCATTCTGCGCCGATTTGCCGACTTAGTGGCGTCTTTCAGGTCCCTTTGCCTGTGTAGCTCAGCAGTAAGTAGGGGTGCAGGAGACTGTTGACGTTTCCCACATTGTGTCAAGGCGGCCCGGTCGAATCGCGCAAGACCGTCGCCGTGCTGGGCTGAACGGGTAGCTGCTGGCGGAGTTCAACAGTCTCGTGCGGAAACGCTCCCGACTTTTGAGAATGGTTTACAGGTGTGGCGGCCCAGTATTAGAGTATTAGGGTTCATGCTTGGAAAGGAGGCGGTCGTCTGAGCCGGCTTCTTCCGTTCGGCGGCGCGAAGCGCGCCGTGGGGCTTGACATCGGGACCACCCTCATCAAGGTGGTCGAGATCACCAAAACAAAAAGCGCGGTTGAGATAACGCGCGCGGGGGTGCATCCCACGCCCGAAGGCGCGGTCGCCGAGGGGAGCGTGCTCGACCCTCCGAAGGTCGCCGCCGCCGTGAAGGAGGCCATGCGCGCGGGCGGCATCCGATCCAACGAGGTCTACGCCGCCATCGCCGGCGACGATGTGGTGGTGAGGCATGCGTTGTTCCCGCGCATGCCGAGGGAAGAACTTGCCCAGGCAGTCAAGTGGGACGCGGGGGCGTACATCCCCTACCCTGCGAAAGACGCGAGCATAGACTTCCAGATCATCGGCTCCCCGGCGGGCTCGCCTGACAAGATCGAAGTCATGATCGTGGCCGCCCCGAAAAAGCTCGTGCAGAGCCATGTCGAGACGATGCAGCTCGCGGGGCTGTACCCGCTCGCCCTCGACATCCAGCCTATCACGCTGGACCGCGTATTCCGCGACGGTAACGCCGAAACCTCAGGGTTCTACGCGGACATCGGAGGAGGGACCACCGACCTCGCCTACTCCGAGGGCGGCGTGCTTCGGTTCACGCGGATCGTCCCTATAGGTGGGAACGACTTCACAGCCGCCGTGGCCGAGGCTACGGGCCGCGGCGTGGGCTGGGCGGAGACGGCCAAGCGAAGGTCTCGTGTGCCGGTGCCGTCCTCTACGGCAGTAGCCGGTGGTGCCTTGGCGGACAACGCCGATTCTGAGGATGGCACCGTCGAACAGGCGCTCGCCAGCGTCGCAGCGAGGCTTGCCCTGGAGCTGAGGCGGTCTATCGACTACTGCAACGCCCAGGCGAGGACAAGGCGCGGCGTGGACGCGCCCATCGCCTCGGTCATACTCACCGGCGGCGGGTCGAGGCTCGCAGGGCTGGCCGAGTTCCTTGAGAGCAGCCTCGGCGTGGCGGTGAGGCCCGGGGATCCGCTGAAGAACGCGTCCCCGGCGAAGACGGATCGCCTCGCCGACGTGCTCGCTGCGCACGGGCCGTCGCTTTCGGTTGCAATCGGGCTTGCGCTGCGGGGGGTGGAGGAGTCTTGAAAGGCGTTGACCTGCTGCCGCCAGGGATACCGAAGCCGCCCAGGACGAGCGCCCTGCGGATAGTGGTGGCAGCGTCGGTGTGCGCTTTCGTGCTCGTGGCCGTTCTCATTTACGTGGCCAAGGCCCAGGAGATCGCGGGTCTGCGCCGCTCCTTGAGAACACAGCAAGAGGACTACGCGCGTTACGCCTGGCTGGACCGCAGCATTGACGAGACTCGCAAGAGACGAGACGAGGCGCTCGCCAAGCTTTCGGCGGCCAAGCGACAGGTCGAGGCCGGGCTCCCGGCGCAGGAGATCCTGGAGGTCCTCCAACGCTTCATTCCAGAGGGCGTGCGACTCGGGCAGTTCACACTTGGGAACGACGGCAAAGCGGTGATAGACGGGGAGGCTGCCTCGCTCGAAGCCGTCGCCTCGCTCGCGCTGGCCCTCAAGGACTCCGGTCTTTTCGAGGACGTGTGGCTGGCCCGCACGAGCAGGGCAGATGAAGGCGCGAGCATGTTCGTCTTTGAGGCACAGGCAACCCTCGCCAGGGCGGGGGGTGAGCAGCCATGACGGTTCCGAGCCGCCGAATGGTCGAGTACATCGTCGTCCTCGCGTTGGGTCTCGGTATTGCGGGATATGTGTTTTATGCGTGTGTGTTCTCGCCGATGTCGCGCACGGCCGCCGAGCTTTCCCAGCGCCTCGACGAGGTGAGCCTTAGGATCGGATCGGTCGCTGAAAAGAGCGAGACCCTCAGGACGCTGCGTGACGAGTACGAGAAGGCTTTGAAGTCATTCCAAGCCATCGACTCGACCGTGACAAAGGAAGAGGGCATCCCGTACTTTCTCAGGGACGTGGAACGAGCCTCGTGGGCCTCGGGAGCGACCTTGCAGTCTCTTTCGCTAGAACCTCCGTCCGTATCCAGCCCATATGTCGAGGTCCCCGTCACGATAGGGATCAAGGGCTCATATCGCCAAGTGAAGACGTTTCTCACGGAGATTCTCTCCGCCGGCCGGGCGATGAGCGTCAGGGCCGTCCGTCTTGCTGCGTCAGGAGGCACGACCGATCCTGGAACGGCGGAGGCCTTGGAGGCCACGTTTTCTGTAGTCCTGTACGCGCTGCCGAAGGGCGGGGGTGGCAAATGAGACCTTTGTTGGGCGCGGGGGCGCGTGTGGCCCCCAGGCATGGTGTTCAAAAACCGCCGCGAAACCGGGGAATCTGGCTTGCGGTCGCGGCGGTGGCGCTTGCCGTGACGGCCGCCGCGGTGCTCGCTGGCGTGAAGATCGCGCAGCAGCCCTCCGTGAGAGCTCCAGGGCAGGCGCTTCCCGCTGAAGCGGGGCGTTCGACGGTTCCCGAGAAGTGGCGCGAGCTACAGGAGCCACTTCCGCAGGTCGTGCAGACAGGAAAGAATGAAGAGACCATTCCTTTTCGGGCGAGGGCGGCCGCGGACCCTTTCGCGGCGGATAGGACTATCGTTCCGCAGCAACCGGCCGAGAGGGTAGGCCCGGGTCCCGAGGCCGCGACACCCGAAGCAGGACCTTACGAGATCTCGCAAATCGCCGGGGCGCCCCCGACCACAGGTGCTCAGGGCGCGGCGGCCGAAGGAGGGACTCCCCTGGAAGACGAGACTTCAGGCGCGTCGGGCGCCGGTGAAGTCTCCGTTCCTCCATCATCACCCTCCGAGGCCGGGGCTTTAGAGCGCGTGAGTGCGCCGCAGGTTGCGGACACACCACCGGCCGTGTACGTACCCAAGGAGACAGCGATGCGAGATGCGGGCGAGGCCGCGCCGCCCAAGAACAGCGCGGACGCGGCGGGGAAGGACGCCCAAGCGGCCGGGCCTGTGCATCCTCCGGACGCAGGCGGGCCTGAGGCGAGCAGCGCTGCCACTGGGCTTCCTGAAACCGAGAGCGCCCGCTCGCCAGTTCCTGCAGCGCCGAGCGTGTCCGTTGAGCCCACGTCCGCGACGGAGGGCGCGGGCGACAAGCGAGACGCTGGTGTGCCCGCCGTCACGGTTGCGCAAGAGCCCGCCGCGGCTGCTCCCGCTCGCGCTGCGGCCGGCGACGGGAGTGGCGGCGCCCAGAGGCCGCAAGGGGCGTCCGCCGCCGCGCAGACGCAAAGCCGGCCTGTGGAGCCTCCACCGGTGCTCGTGACCGGCATCATCACCTCGGGGGACTCGGCCGCCTACGCAATAGTGAGGACAGCCAAGGGCAGCATCATCGTGCGCCCCGGTGACGAGGTCGAGGGGGCCTTGGTGAAGGCCGTCGAGCAGAAATCCGTTACCGTGGTCAAAGAAGGCGAGGAGTTCGTGCTGGAACTCGGGGGAGGCAGTGGACGATGACAACCGGTCTGCGCCAAGCCAGGCGCGTCGCCCTGGCGATCGCGCTTCTGCTCATGCTCGTGTGCTTAGTGAAGCCCGCGCCCCTGGAAGCGCAGGCGGCAGCAACCGCCGGTGGCGGGGAGAGCTCTCCGCCGGCATCCCAGGCCCAGGACCAAGCGCAGGCACAGCCTGAAGCGGGGGCTCAAACAGATGCCCAGGCTCAACCCGGCCCGCGGCCTGTCACAGTCGATCTTAAGGGTGCCGACATTCGGGACGTCCTCAAGATCCTCGCGGAACTCGGCGGCGTAAACATAATAGCAGACCCATCCGTGAGGGGCGAGGTTTCGCTCACGCTCAAGGCGGTTCCCGTTACCGACGCTGTCGAGCTCGTTACGCTCGCTACGGGGCTTGCTTACAGATACGTCGGCAATACGCTCGTGGTTGCCGCCCCCGCACGGTTCAAAGATGGATTCGACAAGGTCGAGACCAGGGTATTCAAGCTGAACTACTCCTCCCCAGATGACATCAAACAGGCCCTCAGCCTTGTCATTCCCGCCGATAGACTCCAGATCGAGGCGCGCACGAACTCGATCATAGCGTCCGGCGTCGAAATCGAGCTCGACGAGGCGGCCCGGATCGTGCAAAAGCTGGACGTTCCCATCCCCATGGTGCGGATAGACGCCCGGCTGGAAGAGATCGCTAAGGATGCGCTCGACGAGTACGGGATAAACTGGCAGGAGGCTGGGGAGTTCGGGAAGGTGTACATAAGGACGGACCCTGCCACAGGCGCATTTGTGGGGCTGTCACTCGGCGTGGGGCCGTTCCTGAAGATGTTGGAGGACTCAGGGAAGGCTGTGACAATCGCCCGCCCCGGCACTACCACCCTCGACGGCACCGAGGCTCGGGTGTTCATCGGCGATAAGATCCCGGTCGTCGTTACGAGTTCGAGCGGCGGAGAGACGAGCCAGAGCGTGTCGTTCATCGAGGCTGGGGTGAAACTCATCATAACGCCCCGCGTCAACCGTAACGGCCTCATAACCGTGCACGTCCAGCCGGAGGTGTCGTCCATCCTGGGGCAGGAGCAGACCCAGGGCTACCCGCACGTGAGGACGCGGGAGGCAGATTTCGTGGCCACGGTGCGGGACGGCGAAACCTTGGCCATCGCGGGGTTGCTGCAGCGTGAGGAGATCGAGAGCATGCTGAAGCTCCCCATCCTCGGCGACATCCCTATTCTGGGAGAGCTTTTCAAGAACAAGAAGGTGGAGGCCAAGGAAACCGAGATGGTCATATTCATAACGCCGACCATAGTGACTGTGGACGACGCTGCAGCGCCGGCCGCAACAAAGACGGGGATGGAGGCCGGGGCAGAGCAGGAGAACGTCAGCACGGGGGAGAATATCCCGAATCCGGCGGCTCATGATGAGGACGGTCCGGGAGGGCCTGGTTCGTGAGGACGAGCCGAGGCTGGCCGGACCGGAGGCCGGTGGTTCTGGGTCCTCTGCACCTCAGGCAAGCCGGATGGAGGGATGGGGTGTGGCATGTGTGTCGAAAAGAATAGCTAGGCTCCGAGACTCGCTTCGAGAGCACGAGATCGATGCTGTTCTCGTGGCGCGCCCGGAAAACAGGCGTTACATGACGGGGTTCACAGGATCGTCAGGATTCGCGGTTGTGTCGCAGGACCACGCAGTGCTCATAACCGACTTCCGGTACACCGAGCAGGCCGCGGCCCAGGCGCCTGACTTTCGCATAGTGAAGCACGGCGTGAAGTTCACGGACACCCTGAAAGAGGTCCTTGGCGAGATCGGCGTCACGACCCTCGGGTTCGAGAAAGACGTCATCACGTACAAGCAGTATGAGACGTTCTCCTCCGAGCTCCAGGGAATCAAGTTGGTTCCTGTAGAAGGGCTCGTGGAGAGGTTGCGGATGGTCAAGGACGATCAGGAGATCGACAAGATCCGCCGGGCGGAGGCGCTCGGCGACGCCGCGTTCTCGCACATCCTTACGGTGATGAAACCGGGCATGACCGAGATAGAGGTCGCCCTGGAGATGGAATGGTTCATGAGGAGAAACGGGGCGGAAAGGCTGGGCTTCGACATCATCGTCGGGTCCGGCCCGAACGGGGCCATGCCTCACGCGGTGGCCAGCGACAAACGGCTTGTCCCTGGCGAGCTCATCGTGCTCGACTTCGGGGCCGTTGTCGATGGCTACCGGGGCGACACGACGCGCACCGTGGTTTTGGGCAGGGCTTCCGAGGAACAGCGCAGGATCTACGATATCGTCCTCCGAGCGCAGCGTGCCGCGCTCGAGGGCATAAGGGCCGGTATCACAGGCGAGCAGGCACACGCCCTGGCACAGCAGGTCATCGCGGAGGCAGGGTACGGCGAGAACTTCGGCCACGGGCTCGGGCATGGTGTGGGCCTCGCTGTGCACGAGGAACCGCGCCTCGCCCCTTCATCGTCCGTCGTGCTGGAACCCGGCATGGTGGTGAGCGTGGAGCCGGGTATTTACCTTCCGGGCAAGCTCGGGGTGCGAATCGAGGACCTCGTTGTCGTCGAGGATGGAGGGGTCCTGAACCTTACCCGCTCGCCGAAGGAGCTCATCGAGCTCTGACTATGTCGCCAAGAGTTCGCGCTTAGTTTCAGATGCGCCAAATATCCGGCGACGGGAGAGGATAATCTAGAGACGACGCGAAATATGTCTGTATTTGATCCAGTTCGGGGGTGGGTGCATGATATCTACTAACGACTTCCATACCGGCCTTACCATCGAGCTCGACGGCGAGGTCTACACTGTGGTCGACTTCCAGCACGTGAAGCCCGGGAAGGGCTCCGCGTTCGTTCGCTCGAGGCTCAAGAACGTGAAAACAGGGTACGTCATAGAAAGAACGTTCCGGGCAGGAGAGAAGCTTCCGCGGGCCCACATAGATTACAGAGAGATGCAGTACCTTTACAGCTCCGGCGACGAGAACTATTTCATGGATACGTCCACCTACGAGCAACTCGTCCTGAACAATGAGACGCTCGGCGACGCCAAGAAGTATCTGAAGGAGAACATGATCATCGGCGTCCAGATGTACGAGGGCTCACCCATAGGGGTCGAGCTTCCGAACTTCGTGGAGCTCGCCGTGGTAGATACCGACCCTGGCCTGCGAGGAGATACAGCGACGGGTGGGTCGAAGCCCGCCACCCTCGAGACGGGCGCTGTCGTTCAAGTGCCCCTTTTCGTAAACGTCGGCGATATCATAAGAGTTGACACGCGCACCGGCCAGTACCTCGAGCGAGTCTGAGTAGACGGGCACAGGTGATGGACGGTTCCAGGGTGCGCGGGCGTGGGTGGGTTTTGACACCCCTCGTGCAGTCACCGGGAACCCAAGGCGTCGGAAAACAAGAGAGAACTAGTCATGTCAAACTTGTGCTTGACGGCCTACCGTACTAGCCGCATCATCTGGGCATAGGATGGTACCTGGCAAGAAGCGCCGGGACGCGGCGCGGGGGCGGTGATCCTGTCACCGTCCCCGCGCTGTTTTTGTCATAAAGCCGTGGCCGCCGCATAAGCATGGTTGTACGAGGGAGGGACGTGCTTTGCTGGCGGAGGGACGCTGCGGGCGGCCCATGGACCGGGTGATTGTGGACGAGATCCTTCCATGCCTTCCAATGAAGTTGCGGTCGGCAATACAGACGCTGCCTCCTGAGGTCCTGGGGAAGGCACACGAGATACGGCTAAGGCGTGGGCGCCCGGTAACGTTGGACGTCGGGGACGAAGAGGTCTTCGTCTCGTCACGCGGGGGAATGGCCTCCGGGCCGGACGACGGCTACATCTTTACCGATCAGGAGGCGCTCGTGACCCTTCAACTCATGGCGGGTTCGTCCATCTACTCGTACGAGGACGAGATCCGCCAGGGGTACATCACGCTGCGCGGGGGTCACAGGGTAGGCATCGTCGGCCGCGCCGTGGTGCAAGACGGCACTGTCAAGGTCATCAAGGACATCTCAGGATTCTGCATCAGGGTGTCACACGAGGTCCTGGGCGCAGCGGACGCCGTCATGCCGTACCTCGTCAAATCCAGGAACCGTCTCTTTCACACGCTCATCATCTCACCCCCACGGTGCGGCAAAACCACGCTCCTGCGGGACATCGCCCGCCAGGCCAGCGACGGCGTGAGATCGCTCGGCCTCGCCGGCCTGCGGGTCGGCATCGTGGACGAGCGCTCCGAGATAGCGGCTTGCTATTACGGGGTCCCGCAGAACACGGTCGGCATGCGCACAGATGTGCTCGACGCGTGCCCCAAGGCTGCGGGGATGATCATGCTCGTGAGGTCAATGTCGCCCGACCTCGTGGTGACCGATGAGATCGGCAGGGAGGAGGACTCCGTGGCCGTCCGCGAGGTTATGAACGCCGGCGTTAGCATCGTCGCCACGGCCCACGGCGACTCTCTGGACGACGTCACCAGACGCCCTGCGCTGCGGTGTTTGTTCGAGGGCCAGATGTTCGAGAGAGTCGTCACCCTCAGCTCGAAGGACGGACCGGGCACGGTAGAGTCCGTCTTCGACCTTAAGTCGCAAACGCTCTTGTTCACCCGCTCCGGGCACTAGGTGGAGGTGCACCAGGGAGGTGAGCTCCGTGCTCAGGCTGCTCGGGGCGGCGCTGGTCGTGGGATCCGCCGCCCTCATCGGAAACACGATTGCTCGCAACTACTCGGAGCGCCCGCGCCAGCTGGCGGAGATCGCGACGGCGCTGGCAGTGCTGGAGACGGAGATCTCCTTCGCAAGGACGCCCCTCGCCGAGGCGCTGTCTCGCGCATGCCGCGGTTCCAAAGGGGTCGGAGCGAGGGTGTTTCGCGTCGCAGCGGATCTCATTGGCTCATCCGAGCTCTTGCCGAACCAGGCTTGGCAGGCGGCGGTGAACCGTGTGTACCCGTGGTCGGCCCTGGCGGCCGAGGATCGCGCTGCGCTTCTCGCGTTCGGCGAGACTCTCGGGACGTGCGGCGCGGATGACCAGCTTCGCCACGTCGCGCTCGTACGCGAGCGGCTCCGCGCGAACGAGGCCCGCGCCCGGGACGAGGCGGAGCGCATGGCACGGATGTGGCGTTATCTCGGCGTAACGGTGGGAGCGATGGTAGCCCTCCTGTTGTACTGAGTCGCACTGAGCGTCCTGCAACCATCGAGGCGCGAGTTCCGCGTCGCGCTGATGGAGGGAGATGACGGAATGCCAGGCATTGACATCGTGTTCAAAGTCGCCGGGGTAGGCATCATCTCCATCGTTGTCGCCCTCATCTTCGAACAGGTGGGCAGGAAGGATTTCGCCTGGGCCGCCACGGTCATCGGCGCCGCCCTGGTGTTCGGTATCGCGCTCCTCCAGTTCAAGGAGCTCTTGGACGACATCCTCACCGTGTTCAGGCTCTGGTAGGGCCGAACCCGGCCGTGCGGGGTGCTGGCCTTGGACATCGCGAAAGTGCTTGCCGTGTGTGTGGTGGCGACCGTCCTCATAGTGCTCCTGCGATCGCAGAGGCCGGAGATAGCCATCTGGCTCAGCATCGTGACAGGGGTCATCGTGTTCGCATCGATGCTCGGACCCATCAACTACCTCGTGCGCACTCTCACGGACCTCGCGTCCAGGACGAGGTCGGGAAGCGTATACTTCACCACGGTCCTGAAGGTGATCGGGGTGGCCTACCTCGCCGGATTCGGCGCGGAGGTATGCCGGGATGCGGGGGAAGGTGCGATAGCGACCAAACTCGAGTTCGCCGGGAAGGTCCTCATACTTGTGATGGCGCTCCCGGTGTTCGTCGCGGTGCTCGAAACGATCACTCGCTTCCTGAAGTAGACCAGGGGTGTCGAAGCATTGCTCCTCCAGCGGGTTGCGTCAACGGGCACGGCGGCGGGCCCGCCGCGAGCTTGGGGAGGATCGTGGTGACGCGCAGATACATCAGCCCGACACCGCACAACTTGTTGCGCCGCCGCCGGGCCGCCAGCCTCGTCTCACTGAGGTGGGCGTTCCTTGCGACCATGACGGTGCTCGCGGTGGCTCTCCTGCCCGTCAGCCTGGGGGGAGGCCAGGCCGCCGTCGCAGAGGCCGAGGTCCCTGCGACCGACAACGGTGAGGCCGTTTCAGCGCCCGGTCCGGGGCCCCCCGCGTCCTCCGCTACGCTGGACGATGTCGTGAGGGCGCAGCTCGAGGCGATGGACACGGAGGCCCTTGAAAGGTTTCTCCGCGACGTCGACGCCGACGTCAAAGGTTTCTTCCCGGATCTCGACCTCGTGGCCATGCTGAGGGCTCCCCGGAACATACCGGGAGGTCTAGACCCCGGCAAGATAGCCACGGGCATCGTCAGGCTCCTCGCAGCGGAGGTACGGGCCAGCTTGGCCCTGCTCGGCCAGCTCATAGTGCTCGCCGTGATGTGCTCGGTGTTGTCGGAGTTTGCCGCGGGCCTGGGGGCGGAGCAAGCGACTGGGGTAGCGCGCGCGGCGTGCTTCATGGTCCTCGCTGTCATGGCTGTAAACAGCTTCCTCGTGACCACGAGGGTCGCGACGGCCGCCGTTGACCGGATGACCTCCTTCGTCCAAGCGGCCACACCCTTGCTCTTTACGCTGCTCGCAGCGGCCGGAGGGGTAACCTCCGCGGCCATCATGAGCCCCGCGGTGGTGGCCGCCGCGGGTGCCACGAGCGACTTCGTGAACAACCTCGTCTTCCCGCTGATATTCCTGTCAGCGGTCCTTGATGTGACGAGCATGATCACCGAACGCGTTCAGCTCACGCGCCTGTCAGCGCTCCTGCGAGACGGGGCCGTGGCCGCGCTCGGCGGGTTCATGACGCTGTTCGTAGGCGTGATGGCGGTGCGGGGGGTGGGGGCGGCCGTCGGGGATACCCTCGCGATCCGGGCCGCTAAGTTCGTGTCGGGCACGTTCATCCCGGTGGTCGGCAAGATGTTCTCGGACGCCGTCGCGATGGTCGCGAGCTGCTCCGTGCTCATTCAGAGCGGTCTCACCGTGGCCGGCCTCGTAGGCGTGTTCATGATCTGCTTGGTCCCAGCAGCTAAGATCTTCGTCGTAGCGGCTATGTATAAGTTGGCGGGCGCGGTGGTTCAGCCCATGGGCGACGAGCGCCTCGCGCGGTGCCTGGGTGCTTTGGGAAACTCGCTCGTCATGGTCCTCGTTTCCTTGGCCGTATCCGCGTTTGCCTTCGTCGCGGCCATGACGGTAGTGGCGGGCCTCGCGAACCTGACCGCCGCAATGAGATGAGCGTGGTAGGCGGGGGGTGCTGTGGCGTGATTGACGCAATATCGGGCTGGGTGCGCGACCTTGCGGTGATGGCGCTCACGCTCGCGTTCGCGGAAATGCTCCTCCCCCGGAACGACCTGCGAAAGTTCGCGAGGGTGGTCATCGGGCTCGTGCTCGTGGCGGTCATCCTGGGGTCCCTCGTCGACCTCTCCTCCATAAAAGACGTGCTGGCCACCACCTCGGCCCCGGCCTTCCCCGAAACCCCCAACGTCGGCGCACGTGACTACGCGGCGGAGGGGAACAGGGTGGCTCAGGCGGGCCTGGAGGTTGCGAGCCGCGGGGCAAAGGCGCGACTCGAGAGGCAGGTCGAGTCGCTGGCACGCCTGGCGTCCGGCGGCACCGCGGACGCCAGGGTTGAGCTCGGGCCTTCCGGCGAGATCTTGAAGGTCAGCGTAGCGGTGCGCCTGTCGCCGACTTCAACCGAGGCCCGGGGACCCGAGGACGGCGGCACGAGCCGGGGCACCGCATCGGTGGTCGCAGCGCGAGTGGAGGAGGCCTTGCGGGACTTCTACGGGCTCAGCGCAGACGTCCCTGTGGTCGTGGACGTGCGCGGGTAAGCCATGCGAGGTGATCCGAAATGACGCAGACCATTGCGGACTTGATCGCAAAACTGCTCGAAGGCAGATCCGACGAGGGCAGCGGTCTCAAGCCGCCGCAAATCCGGAGGATCGCGTGGCTCGTCCTTGCCGGCCTCGTCGGCGTCCTCCTGCTGCTCATCGGTTTCTCGTCGAGGTTCCAGGGCCCGTCTACCACGCCGGGCACACCGCGCACTGACGTGACACGCGGTGCGACACCTGTCGCCGCGGGATCTGGGTCGGCCGCGTACGACACACCCGACGCAATTGGGTCACAGGAGTCGTCCTTGGAACGTGCGCTCGAGGAGATCCTTCGCCAGGTCGAGGGCGCAGGCAGGGTGAGCGTGAAGCTGACGTTTGCGACCGGTCGCATGTATGAGTATGCTGAGAACGCCACCCGCGAGGAAAGCAGCACCACAGAACAGGACTCCTCCGGCGTGAAGAGAGAGACCACAGAGGTGAGGACCAGCGGCGAAGTGGTCACAACACAGGAGCGGGGAACAGGGTACGCTGTCCCGGTAGTTCGCAACGTGCTCGAACCGCGGGTCCAGGGCGTGCTCGTGGTGTCGGACGGCGCGAGTGACGCCCGCGTAAGGAGCGCCCTCACTGAGGCGGTTGCGACCGTCCTCGACATACCGCCCCACAAGGTTGCGGTACTTCCCAGGCAGAGGTAGGTGGCATTCATGAAAGACAGGGCGAGATCTGGCTTCGCGCTGATGGTGGTCATCGCGGTCGTTCTCGGGGTGTTGATCGGTACGAGGAACGTTGGAAGCCCGGTCGCTGACACCCAAGCCCAGCTCACGACAGACGATCAGGCGCGTCCCGTTGCCGCCGGTGGCACCGGGACGCCAAAGGGCGAGACGCCAGCCGGGACAGCGGCATCCAGCACGCCCGCCGATGAACTGGGCGCTAGGTCGACGAGCGGTGGCGCGGCCACCCAGGACGAGATCCCGGAAGCGACGGGCGAGGACTTCTTCGCGGAGTACAGGCTGGAGCGGACCCGCACGCGCTCAAAGAATATCGAGATGCTCCAACAGATCGTGGCAGACGAGAACACGTCCGAGGAAGCTCGGGCCGCGGCAAGCACCGAGCTCGTGGATCTCTCAAAGAGAACCGAAGCTGAAGCAGAGGCGGAGGCGCTCATAAGAGCGAGAGGCTACAAGGATGCGCTGGTGTTCGTTCGCGGGGACGCGTGCGATGTGGTGGTCTCCGGACCGGAACTCACGCGCGCCGATGCGGAACAAATCGGAGACATCGTGGCAAGGTGCCTCGGGGTCGACCTCGCCAACATAACCATAATCGAGCGCACGGACTAAGTGGAGGTGCGACAACAGGAGGCCGGACCCGCGCGATCTGAAGGGCGAGTTGCCCGCGATGCCGGCACGCGACGTGCGCGGCGTTCACCACCGCTCGAGCCAAACCAGCTAAGTGCCCGCCCGGCGGCCAAGGGAAGAAGGAAACGAGGCACTTGTGGTGAATATAGCAAGGCATGACCCGAAGTCCCGGCGCTGTTGCTATGGTTAGTGGTTCCAATCGCCGGGAAGGCTATGAACGCGGATATTCATCCAGTTTCAGGGAAGGCAGGCTGCAGGAGTTGGAACTCAGAGAACTGCGACGTGAGATCGCCGGGCTCGCGAGGATAATGAACGCGCACGACATCGCAGAGATAGAGATCACAGCGGACGGGATGTCCCTGAAGTTGCGGAAGGCAGACGGCATGGTGACCGTGAAGCGGGCTCCGGAGGCGGTCGGCCTCGTGGAGGCGTTGCCGGAGGAGGAACCGCCGCGCGCCAAGGCCGCGCCGGAACCCAAAGGCGAGGTGACAGCGCGGGAGAACCGCATCACGATCACCGCCCCCATGGTAGGCACGTTTTACAGGGCCCCCGCGCCCGACGCCGACCCTTACGTCGAGATCGGAGATACGGTCTCCCCGGGGCAGGTGGTGTGTATAATCGAGGCCATGAAGATCATGAATGAGATACAGGCCGAGGTGAGGGGAAGGGTCCTGGAGATCCTTGTGGAAAACGCGGAGCCCGTGGAATACGGCCAGCCCCTATTCGTCCTCGAGACCCTCTGAGGCCAGGGCAAGCCTTGAGGCTGTTGCGGCCTGGCTCATGTCGTACCTGGTTCATATCGTAGAGGACGCATCATTCATGGATGCTGAAGCGGAGGTTGCGGGAGGTACAGCGTGTCGGAGCTTGCCATTACAAAGGTCCTCGTGGCGAACAGAGGCGAGGTTGCTGTCAGAATCATCAGGGCTGCTAAGGAGCTTGGCATAAAGACCGTGGCAGTGTACTCGGAGGCCGATCGCGGGTCGCTTGCGACCAAGTTGGCTGACGAGGCTTATTGTATCGGGCCCGGGCCCAGCACCCAGAGTTACCTCAACATACCCAACATCATCAGCGCGGCGATGCTTTCCGGAGCGGATGCGATCCATCCGGGCTACGGGTTTCTGGCTGAGAACCCGTATTTCGCCGAGATCTGCGAGTCTCACGGCTTGAAATTCATAGGCCCCAGCGCCCGAGTGATGAACGTCATGGGTGACAAGGCGGAGGCCAAGCGGGCGATGGCTGCAGCCGGGCTGCCTGTGATCCCCGGCACGTCAGGAGTCATACAGGACGAGAAAGAGGCCCTTGCATTTGCGGACGAATACGGGTTTCCGGTGATGGTGAAAGCCGCTGCAGGTGGCGGCGGGAAGGGAATGCGCGCCGCGTCCAGTAGGCAAGAGCTTGTGACCGCCATTAGGTTCGCGCAAGCCGAGGCCGAGGCCGCGTTCGGCGTGGCGGGAGTATATCTCGAGAAGATCCTCGACCGCCCGAGACACGTCGAAGTGCAGCTACTCGTGGATGAGGACGGACACGCGATCCATCTCGGCGAACGCGACTGCTCGGTGCAAAGAAAGCATCAGAAGCTGATAGAGGAGTCGCCGTCGCCGGTGGTGGACGACAGGATGAGAAAGGCGATAGGCGACGCGGCCGTGCGGGGCGCGCTCGCCGTCGGTTACACCAACGCCGGCACCATGGAGTTCCTCGTGGATTCCACCGGGGCGTTCTACTTCATGGAGATGAACACGAGGGTGCAGGTGGAACACCCCGTGACGGAGCTCGTGACAGGCATCGACATCGTTAAGGCGCAGTTCATGATAGCCGCGGGCGAGTCCATCGCGGTCACTCAAAACGACATCGTTCTCTCGGGCCACGCCATCGAGTGCAGGATCAACGCGGAAGATCCTTCGCGGAGCTTCATGCCATCGCCCGGGCGCGTGTCCTCGGTCGTTATCCCCGGAGGGCCCGGGGTGAGGGTGGATACCGCGCTTTTCGCGGGATGCACCGTGCCGCCTTACTATGATTCGCTCATCGCAAAAGTGGCTGTGTGGGGCCGCGACCGCGCTGAGGCCATCGAGAGGATGTCGAGGGCGCTCGAGGAGATCGAGATAGAGGGCATTTGCACGAACGTCGCGTTCCAGCGAAGGCTCATAAGGAGCTCCCGGTTCCGCGAAGCTGAGATCTATTGTAACGATGACGTTCTGGCCGTTGCCGCCGGGAACTCCGCTGATTTGTCAAGGCAGGCATGAAAAGGTATAATGCGGCCGGAAGGAGGGCCAAGATGCCATGCAGCCGGGCGACCTGCAGTATTATGACGATACTCGCTCGCACGATAGTCATGAGAGCCTCGGGAATATCAAGATAGCAAGCGAGGTCGTGGGAGTGATCGCCGGCCTCGCCGCAACCGAGGTGGAGGGGATAGCCGGCATGAGCGGCGGCATCACTGGAGGCATAGCCGAGCTGCTCGGGCGCCGGAACCTGTCCAAAGGGGTGAAGGTGGAGGTCGGCGAGAAGGAGGCGGCCGTTGACCTCTTCGTCGTGGTCAATTACGGGGTGCGAATCCCCGATGTCGCCTGGAAAGTGCAACAGAACGTGAAGAGGGCCATCGAGAGCATGACCGGGCGCGAGGTCGTGGAGGTTAACGTTCACGTGCAAGGGGTGAGCTTCCCGCACGAGGAGAAACAGGAGACTGCGAGGGTGCGCTGACCAGGAAGGTGAAAGGAGCAGCTTCCACCATGAGATTCTACGACCGAGTCGTCGTGTTTGCTTCGTCCCTTGTGATGATTGGGACAGGCCTGGTATTCCTGATGATGGCTTTCGGGCCAAACCCTACAAGGCTCTTCACTGATGTCTTCCTCACTGGGCCTTTCGGCAGCCTGCGTCCGGTGGTAGTCGTGGGCGCCGCCATCGTCGCTGCCCTGGGACTCTACCTCATGTGGCTTGCCACCCGGGGCCGCGGGCGGCGCAGGCCGATCATCCGTGGGACAAGCCTCGGCGAGGTCAGGATCGCACAAACCGCCGTTGAAGCGCTCGTCCGGCGGGCGGCGAGGGAGGTACCGGGGATTCAAGACGTTGACACCGTGGTCGACTTATCCGGCGAAGAACTGGAGATATTCGTATCAGTCACTGTAAGCCCCGACATCTCCATTCCGTCCGTGGCCGAGCAGATCCAGGCGAAGCTCGCGCGCTACATCGGCGACACGGTCGGGGTGGACGTGTCAAAGGTGTCCGTGAACGTGAGAAACATCGGCCACGAGCAGAAGACCCCGAGAGTAGTGTAGCCGGAGAAAGGGGGCAGGTTGATGCGTCCCGAGGTCAGGGAGATGCTGCGCATTGCCCTCGAACACCCGGGGAAGGTGTTCGGGTCGATATTCGGTTTCATTGTCGGATGGGTGATGATCCTCTTCAGCCCCATTGCCGGCCTCTATCTTGTGGGCTGTGTAGCCGCAGGCTACCTTATCGGCCGGTATATCGACAGTCGCAGGAGCATCAGGGACATCCTCGGAGATCTTCTGCCGCCTCAGGATCGCTGAGCGGAACCGGGCGGGAGCTGCGACAAGGGCTCCTGTGCGCGAGCGAGGAGGGGCTGCCGGCAGCCCCTTCCAAAGTCAGGGGGGCGCCGCAACGCTTTCGTAAAGGCGCGGCGCGGGCTGCGTGAGGTGAGAGGTTTGACCAGAAGAGAGGCGCGTGAGGCCGCGTTCATCGCGCTCTTCCAGATGGACGTGGGCCGGGCGGCAATGGAGCCGGCTATCCATGCCGCCACGAACGGCAGGCGAGTGGATGAGCGAAGCCTTGATTACGTGCGAAGGGCGGTGTCCGGGGTCGTCGAGCGCAAAGCGGAAATCGACGCGATCATATCGAAGCTGGCGATCGGGTGGACGCTCGACCGCATGGGCGCCGTCGACCGCAACCTCTTGCGGCTCGCCGTGTACGAGATCCTCCATCTGGACGACGTCCCGGTGGCGGCGGCCATCAATGAGGCCGTGGCTCTTGCGAAGAAATTCGGTGACGAGGAGTCGGGCAAGTTCGTCAACGGCATTCTGGGAAGGCTCGCCCGGGAAACGGCGGCAAGCCCCGGTAACTCTCCTGAGTAAGCCTTGTCGGCTCTCCAAGCGTGACGCCGCGACTTGTCGCCTCTTCCCAGGGGTGCTGGGGCTGTGGGCTGTCGGTCTTTGCACGACGGGGCGCTCGGGAACTGGTCGGCCGGCCCTCACGGCGGATTCTACCGAGGCGCGCCGCGGGCGCGCCGTGCCCTCAAGGCAAGGATGGCGATCGTGGGCAGCGCTTGCGCCCTGACCTGCACGCTGAAAGGCGGGGCAGCGCGAACTTGTGACGATCTACCTGGCAAGCCCGCGTCCCGCGCCTGGAAGGTCCGCAGAACGTTGTGTGAAGGTGCTGCCATGCTCTCTATCTATTCTGTCTCCGATGTCAACAGGCACATAAAGCAGATCGTCGAAGGCGACGAGGCCCTTTCAGGTATCTGGGTGCGCGGCGAGATCTCCAATTTCACCTATCACACATCGGGGCACATGTACTTCAGCCTCAAGGACGCTTCCGCAAGGCTTCGGTGCGTGATGTTTCGCGGAAACAACGCCCGTCTCAAGTTCATGCCCGCCGACGGAATGCTCGTATTCGCGTTCGGCTCGGTGGGCGTATACGAAAAAGCCGGCGATGTGCAGCTCTATGTGGAAGACATGATGCCCGCTGGCACCGGGTCGCTGTACCTCGCGTTCCTGCAACTACGCGAGAAACTCGCTGTGGAAGGCCTCCTAGATGCCTCGAGAAAGCGACCGCTGCCGAGGTTCCCGTCGGTCGTTGGGGTCGTGACATCTCCCACCGGCGCCGCAGTGCGTGATGTCATCACCGTGATAAGCCGCAGAGCGCCAGGCACCACGGTGCTTGTGGTGCCCGCTCAGGTGCAGGGGGACGAAGCCCCAGAAAGCATAGTCAAGGCCCTCGAGCTCGTGAACCGCGCCTCCGCGCTCATCGACGTGGTCATCGTGGGACGGGGCGGCGGCTCCATAGAGGACCTCTGGGCGTTCAACGACGAAAGAGTCGCCCGGGCCATCGCAGGCTGCAAGGTTCCTGTGATATCCGCCGTAGGCCATGAGACAGATTTCACCATCGCAGACTTCGTGGCAGACCGTCGGGCGCCTACTCCTTCGGCCGCCGCCGAAATGGCCGTTCCCGACCTGGCCGAGACAAGACAGGCGCTCCTTCAACTTTCGTTGCGCCTGGAGGCCGCGGCGAAGGCAGAGGTGCGCCGGCACAGAGAGTGGTTCGAGCGCGTCGCCCGGTCTCACGTCTTCAGGTTTCCTCAAGACATAACGAGAGACCACCGGCAGAGGCTGGGTGACGCGCACCAGAGGGCGGTCGCAGCCATTGCGCGGAGGCTCGCCGAAAAGCGAGAGGTGTTCGGAGCGCTCGCGGCGCGGCTCGATGTGTTGAGCCCGCTGGGCACGCTCGCGCGCGGTTACGCTGTGGTCAGGACCCTTCCAGAGAGGCGCGTCGTCCGCGGTGTGAGGAGCGTCGCGGAAGGCGACGGGGTCGAAGTGCTGCTTGCCGACGGAAGCGTTGAGTGCGTCGTGACCACGGTCAAGGAGGGAGGCCCCAATGGGAGACGAGGGGACGAAGATTGACTTCGAGAAGGCCATGGAGGAGCTCGAGGAGACGGTGTCGCGCCTGGAAGGCGGCGAGCTCACGCTGGAGGAGTCTCTCGAGGCTTTCGAGAAAGGCATGTCACTCGTGAAGATGTGCCGGAAGAAGCTAGACGAAGCGGAAACAAGGATCGCGAAGCTTGTGGAGACGAAAGGCGGCGAGCTCGTCACCGAGCCATTCCGTCTCGAGGAAGATGCGGGATGAACGACTGGACGCACAGGATGAGAGAGCTCGTGAACGAGGCCCTCGAGCGCACGCTGCCTCCTGAGACGGCCGCCCCCGTCGGGCTTCACAGGGCCATGAGGTACGCGGTCTTTCCCGGGGGGAAGCGAATACGACCGCTCCTGACGCTCGGCGCGGCCCTCGCAGTGGGGCGGAGGCACAGCGCAGCCCTCGGAAGCGCGGCGGCATGCACTCGTCGCGACGACTGGGATGAGATGGCCGTGCGGCGCGCCATGCCTTGTGCGGTCGCGGTTGAGCTCGTTCACTCGTATTCGCTTATCCACGACGATCTTCCGGCGATGGATGACGACGACTTCAGGCGCGGCCGTCCTACGGTACACAAGGCTTTCGGAGAGGCGCTGGCCATCCTCGCGGGCGACGCCCTTCTGCCGCTGGCATTTGAGGTGCTCACCGGGGACGAATCCCGGAGCCTGATAGGCCCGGAAGCGGCGGCGAACACCGCCTGGGAGCTCGCGCGTGCGGCGGGGAGCCTGGGCATGGCGGGCGGGCAGGCCATTGACGTCGGTGATGCCGCGGAGCGCTCTGGGCACCCCCGCAGTGAGGAGGCCGCGCCGGGTGCGACCGACAGGGCCCAGGCGCCGCGAGGCGGTGACGTGACGCTCGCGAACCGAGTGGTGCGCCTCGCAGACCTCAAGACCGGGGCACTCATACGGGCTGCGGTGCGCTGCGGTGCGATCGCCCTCTCCGCGCTCCCCGACGAGCTCGAGGCGCTGACCCGTTTCGGAAGCCTTGTCGGCCGCGCCTTCCAGGTGTTCGATGATCTGGACGATATCGAAGAGGGGAACGTGCTGACCTTCCCGCGGGCGATGGGGTCCGAGGCAGCAAGAGCCTACGCCGAGGAGCTTCTGGCGCAGGCGGAGGAAGCGCTGTCGCTATTCGCGGCGGGCGAAGCCGCCGAGCTGTGCGCGCTCGCCCGGGCGCTCGGCGGCCGCGTCGCTTGAAGGCAAGAAGTGCCTATGTTATAATCATTTCTGCCAGGGCAGGTGGTGCAGTATTCTAGTCAGCACCACCATCTTTGAAGACGGGCCTAAAAATCCGTCGAGGGCACATCGATGAAGTCCCTGGTGCTGGCCGCCGACGCCCAGTCGGGGGCTGGTGCTGGGGGTTAAGAGGAGAGGGCGATCTGCAATGGCATGCGGGCGTTGACCCTCTCCTCGCGGAGACCCGACCCCGTGGTGAGACGGCACCGACCGGCTGCCACGGCCGGGGGGTAAACCTGCACTTAGGTGCGGGCAGGTGCGAGACACACCGTGCTTGGTGCAGTGTAGCCTGCCTTGAGTGGTGGGCGCGGGATTGCGGGTACCAGGGCAAGTGCCTCCTGGCCAGGAGGCTGGCCCGTTGCCGCATGAAACCCCAACTGCAAAAGAGGCTAGAAGATGGTGGGAGCTGCCGAGGAAAACTCCTAGACTGTCCGGAGACGTGGGGCATTCCGGGGATTGCAGTGTGCGCTAAGTGGTAATCCGGCCGCCCGCTGTGGCAACCGCGGGAGGCGGTCGTAAACGGGAAACCGCCCGAGCGGCAACGCGAGGGAGCACCGCAGGGAAAACCAGCCGGACCTCAAGCCACAATATTTACCCGGGGTGCTACCACCTGCCTGGAACGTTTTCGAGGTGATGGCGTTCTTGGACCAACGTCTCGCAAGAGCTGTGTCCGTTGGTTTGACAACTTTCTTGCTGGCAATATCAGTCAATTTCGTGTCCAAGATTCTCCTGGGTCGCGTCGGGTTGGTTCTTGGACTTTTTGTTCTGTTGGGCATAGTTTTTATCGGCGTCATATTTGACGTGCTGGGCACGGCCTCGACCGCTGCCAAGAGACAGCCTTTCCACGCGATGGCTGCGAAGAAGGTGTACGGTGCCCACCAGGCGCTCCGCATAGTCCGGTCCGCCGACCGTGTGGCCAACTTCTGCAACGATGTGGTGGGCGATATGGCAGGCACGGTCAGCGGCGCCGTCGGGGCGAGCATAGTTGTGCAGCTCATGACGGTCATGCCATCCGGAGTGAGCGAAACTCTGGTAAGCACGGTGGTGATAGGCCTCATCGCCGCGCTCACAGTCGGCGGCAAGGCGTGGAGCAAGAACATGGCGGTGAACGACGCCGAGAAGATCGTGCTCGCGGCTGGAAAGGTCATAGCAGGCATCGAGTCCGTCACCGGGCTCACGTTCTTTCGTGGCGGGAAGGAGAACCATCGCCGGCACGTGCGTCCTGAGGCCGAGGTCCGTGGGCGAGAGGACCGCGGCCGGAAGTCGAAATCGAGAGATGATGAGAGGTAACGAGGGTGGCAAGGCTCCTTGACCGTTTGGACCTACCGCACGACTTGAAACGGCTCTCGCCGCAAGAGCTGGAGCAGCTTGCGTCGGAGATCCGCGAAGAGATCATAACCACGGTGGCCAAGACCGGGGGCCACCTCGCGCCGAGCCTCGGCGCCGTTGACCTAGCCATCGCGCTTCACGCGGTCCTGGACAGTCCGAGAGACAAGATCGTCTGGGACGTCGGCCACCAGGCATACGCTCATAAGATCCTTACCGGGCGCCACACGGTGTTCCGTAGCCTCAGGCAGTTCGGGGGCATAAGCGGGTTTCCTAGGCGCGACGAGAGCCCCCACGACGCTTTCAATACGGGCCATTCGAGCACTTCCATCTCGGCGGCGCTGGGCATCGCAAAGGCCCGGGACCTCAAAGGCGAGGATTTCACGGTGGTAGCGGTCATCGGCGACGGCTCCCTCACGGGGGGCATGGCCTTCGAAGCCTTGAATCACGCGGGCCATCTCAAGACCGACCTCATCGTAGTGCTGAATGACAACGAGATGTCGATATCCCCCAACGTGGGCGCGCTTGCCTCATACCTCGCTCGACTGCGAACGGAACCACGCCTCCTGAAACTGCGGCAGGACATCGAGCGCATACTCGAGGGGGTCCCGCGTATCGGCAAGGATCTCGCCGAGAGCGTCAGGCGGCTCAAAGGAAGCGTGAAGTACCTAGTGGTCCCTGGCATGCTCTTTGAGAACCTGGGCTTCACTTACCTTGGGCCACTCGACGGCCATGACATTCAGGCTATCATGCGCACCGTCGAGGACGCGCGTGCCAAGGGCGGTCCCGTGCTCATCCATGTGGTTACGAAGAAGGGGCGTGGCTATCCGCCTGCTGAGGCCGACCCCAGGAAGTTCCACGGGGTAGGCGAGTTCGACGTGGCGTCCGGGGAGCTCCTGCGCTCGCCGGGGCCGCCGACTTATACCCAGGTGTTCGGCGAGACTCTTGCGAAGCTGGGGTCGAGCGACCCGCGGATCGTGGCCATAACGGCCGCCATGCCTGACGGCACCGGGCTCGACGCCTTCGCGCGGCTTCATCCAGACCGGTTCTTCGACGTAGGCATAGCGGAGCAGCACGCTGTCACGCTTGCCGCGGGGCTGGCGAGCCAGGGCTTCATCCCGGTGGCCGCGATCTACTCCACGTTCCTTCAGAGAGCCTATGACCAGATTGTCCACGACGTGGCCCTGCAGGGGCTCCACGTGGTGTTCGCCGTGGACAGGGCCGGGCTTGTCGGGGAAGACGGCCCGACCCATCACGGGGCCTTCGACATTGCGTATCTCAGGAGCGTGCCGGGGATGACGGTGATGGCGCCCGCGGATGAAGTGGAGCTCGTGGTCATGTTTTCGGCGGCTCTTCGCATGGACGGGCCCGTTGCCTTGAGATACCCGAGGGCCCAGGGCTGGGGAGACGCCGCGTTCAGACCTGCTTGCCCCATCGAGCACGGAAAGGGCGTTCTCGTCCGCGACGGCGACGACGTAGCGATCGTCGCCATCGGCAGCATGGTGTATCCGTCGCTCCAAGCGGCTGCGCTTCTCGAGCGGAGGGGGATAAGCGCTGCCGTGGTGAACGCGAGGTTCGCGAAACCAATTGATGAGGAACTTCTCTTGTACGTGGCCAGCCGGTGCGGGCGCGTGGTAGCGGTCGAGGAGGGAACGCCAGCGGGTGGGTTCGGGAGCGCGGTCGCCCAGGTGATCGCGCAGCACGGCACCACGGGGCAGGCCGTGGCATTCCGGCACCTTGCGCTGCCCGACGCCTTCGTGCAACACGGACCGAGAGACACGCTCCTGGCTGGGTGCGGGCTCACGCCGACCCACATCGCGAAGGCCGCAGCTGACCTCCTCGAGCGCAGCCCGGGTGTAATACGGACGCGACAGGGCACCTCCGCCATGAGCTCGAGCGAGCTCGCAGCAGGGGCGGAGGTGACGAGGTGACAGGCCTAGATGACTCCGGCGGAGGCCTAGCCGGCCGATGCGCAAGCGAAGGCCCCGACAACCTCGGCAAAGCGCCGGCCCGCGCGCGCACGCGCTTGGATGTCTTGCTTGTGGAACTGGGGATGTTCGAAACGAGAGAGAAGGCCCGCCGGGCCATAATGGCAGGCGAGGTTTTCGTGGACGGCGCAAGGCAGGACAAGCCAGGCGCGAAGGTACCCGCGTCGTCGGCGATCGAGGTGAGGCCGACGAAAGCCGCGTACGTGAGCAGGGGCGGGGAGAAGCTCGAGAAGGCCCTCCACGAGTTCGGCGTGGACGTGGCCGGAAAGGTTGCCATCGACGTCGGCGCATCCACCGGCGGGTTCACCGACTGCCTACTGCGTCACGGTGCGAGACGGGTGTATGCCGTTGACGTGGGATACGGTCAGCTCGCGTGGGAGCTTCGGAATGACCCCAGGGTGGTGGTGTGCGAGCGCACAAACGTGCGGTATCTCACGAGGGAGGCTGTGCCGGAGCCAGCGGATGTCTGCACGATCGATGTGTCGTTCATATCGATAACGAAGTTTCTCGAGCATCTGTTGACGTTTCTGGTTGCCGGCGCGTCCATCGTGGCGCTCGTGAAGCCCCAGTTTGAGGCGGGCAGAGAGAAAGTGGGCAAGGGAGGGGTGGTCCGCGACCCCGACGTCCACGCGGAGACGCTCCTTCGCGTGGTGGAGTTCATGATGGGGTGTGGACTGGAGATCCGAGGGATCACCTATTCGCCGATAAGAGGGCCTGCAGGAAACATCGAGTTCTTGGTGTATGCAGTAAAGTGCCGAGAGCCCAGTTGCGGTCTCGGCGCGGCAGTGAGCGAAGCGCTTGAGGCCTCGGTGCGTGAGGTAGTGCTCGCGGCGCATCGCGCCCTCGACTGATGCGGGCCTCAGGCGCACGCCGTTCGCATTCGCAACGGAAGTCCTTGTTGGTAGGAGACTGTGCGAGGTGCGAGATGAGGATAGGCCTTGTAACCCACCTTGGAAAGCACGCCGCCGTCGAAACGGCGAAGGAGCTCCTGAGGTTCCTTCCCGCGCGAGGGGTCCAGGTCATGCTTGATCCCGACAGTGCGCGGGAATTCGGCCTCGTCGACCTGTCCTTCGGCGAGGAGGCCATTGGTGAGAAGCTCGACCTCGCCGTCGTGCTCGGGGGCGATGGCGCCCTCCTGAATGCGGCCCGCCGCCTTGCCGGTAGTGAGGTTCCCATCCTCGGCGTGAACGTCGGCCATCTCGGGTTTCTCACTGAGGTGGAGCTTCCCGACTTGTACGAGGCTCTCGAGAGGGTCCTAAGCGGCCGGTACACTGTGGAGGAGAGAATGATGCTCCGTGCGCAGGTCACGCGCGGGTCAAAGGGAACCGTGGCAGACTTCGTTGGGCTGAACGACGTGGTTGTCACCAAGGGCGCGTTTGCCAGAATGATACGGCTGAAGACGTACATCGGCCCGAATTTCATTGGCACCTACCCGGCGGACGGCGCCATAGTCGCGAGCCCCACCGGCTCCACCGGCTACTCCTTGTCCGCGGGCGGCCCGATAGTAGACCCGGCCATCGATACCCTCATAGTGACGTTCATTTGCCCGCACACTTTGGCGGCGAGATCCTTCGTCGCTTCCCGCAGGGACACGGTGAGGATAGTCGTGTCCGCCCCGAGCGAGGAGGTCATGCTGACCGTCGACGGCCAGGTGGGATTTCGCTTGGAGAACCGCGACGAGGTCCTTGTAGAAGCCGCCCCGACGAAGACCCGGCTCGTGAAGCTCGGGCGTCGCAGCTTCTACGAGGTCCTCAGGACGCGTCTTGCGGAAGGGAACGTGTAGGAAGGTGAAATCGTTGAAGGCCAAGCGCCACGCGAGGGTGCTCAAGATCATCAGGGACAAGGTGGTCGAAACCCAGGAAGACCTCGCCCGTGAACTGCGCAAGGAGGGCTTCAAAGTCACGCAGGCCACTGTCTCTCGGGACATCAAAGAGCTGCGCATAACGAAGCTGCCCACCAGCGACGGACGGTATCGCTACGGCCTGCCGCACGAGCGGTCGCAAGAAGAGGCCCAGCGACGTCTCGAAAGGCTGTTCGCGGATTCCGTTGTGGCCGTCGATTTCAGCGAGAACCTGGTCGTCATCAAGACCCTCACGGGCAACGCCCACGCGGTGGCGGCAGCCATCGACGAGGCGGACTTCAAGGAGATCGTGGGAACTATAGCCGGCGACGACACGATCCTGGCGGTGGTCCGCCCCAAGTCTGCCGTCCCCGAACTGCTGGGAAGATTCAACAGGCTGCGACGGCCGTCCCCGGAGGAGCGCGGGGAATAGCGAGCGAAGGTCCGGTCGACAGGAGGAGCTGCGACCAGAGCGGTGGTGAGATGCCGTGCTTCTTGAGCTCCATATCAAAGACTTCGCTCTTGTGGAGGAAGTCGAGCTCCAATTCAGGGAAGGGTTCAACGTGCTCTCGGGAGAGACAGGCGCGGGCAAGTCCATCATCATCGGTGCCGTGACTCTCCTTCTTGGAGGGCGCGCGTTTTTGGACCTGGTCCGCACGGGGACGGACGAAGCCGTCATCCACGGGGTGTTCTCCGTCCCGAAAGGGTCTTCTGCGCGTCGGGCCATCGAAGACCTTGGCATAGAAGTGGGGAACGACGACCTTGTGGTCATCTCACGCACCATCTCAAGATCCGGAAGGAACCAGTGCAGGGTGAACGGGCGGCCCGTCACGCAGGGGATGCTTGCAGGCATCGGTGAGCATCTGGTTGACATCCACGGCCAAAACGAGCACCAGTCGCTGCTCCGGGTAGGGAAGCACATAGAGTTCCTCGACAGGTTTGCAGGCCCGGAGACGCTTGCCCTTCGCGATGAGGTGCGGTCCTGTCATGCGCGCCTCGTGGAGCTCCAGGAAAGGCTCGCAGCGCTTCGCACGGGAGAGAGGGAGCGCGCGCAGCGCTTGGACCTTCTCGAGTTTCAAGCGAGAGAGATCGACGCCGCGCGGCTTTCCCCAGGAGAGGACGTGCAGCTTGCACGCGACCGGGCGGTCCTCGCTGCGGCGGACCAGCTCTACGCCCACGCCGAGGCGGCGTACGCCGCGCTCCAGGGGACTGACGGCCTGTCAGCGGGCGCTGCTGACGCCATAGCCGCGGCCATTTCGGAGATCGAGGCCATCATGAAGGTGGATGACTCCGTGAGAGGGGCGCAAGAGCTCCTGCAAAGTGCCTCAGCCGCGTGCGAGGAGGCGGCGAGGATGCTCCGGGTATACAGGGACGGCATCGAGGTTGACCCGGCACGACTCGCGCAGGTGGAAGAGCGTCTCGCTGTTCTCCAGCGTTTGAAGAAGAAGTACGGTGACACGGTGGACGAGATCCTCGAGTTCCGCCGCGAGATCGGCCGTGAGATAGAGAAGGCCGCGTCCTCAGAGGAGGAGATAGCAGCGATTGAAAGGGAATTGGCGAAGACCAGAGAGTCTCTCGGAGCCCTCGCCGGCTCCCTCCACGAGCTGCGGGCGCGTGCCGCGCGTGTGCTCGAGAAGCAGGTGGAGGCCGAGCTTGCCGAGCTGAACATGGGTTCATGCGAATTCCGTGTGAGCTTCTCCACAAAGGAAGACGCGGCGGGCGTGCCTGTGGGGGGCAAGCTCCTTGCTTGCGGGGCAAGCGGCGTCGACACTGTGGAGTTCCTCCTCTCGGCAAACCGGGGCGAGCCGGCAAGGCCCCTTGCCCGCATAGCGAGCGGCGGGGAGATCTCCAGGGTGATGCTTGCCCTGAAGTCGTGCCTCGCCTCGGTGGACGAGGTGGACACGCTCATATTCGACGAGATCGACGCCGGCATCGGCGGCCGCACAGCGACCGCGGTCGCAGCGAAGCTCGCGGCGACGAGCCGGATGCGCCAGGTGATCTGCGTGACCCATCTCGCCCAGATCGCGAGCATGGCCGATACCCACTACGTCATCAATAAGGTCGAGGGGGGCGGGCGCACGAAGACCGTCGTCGAGAAGCTTGAGGGAGAAGCACGCATAGCCGAGATCGCGAGGATGCTCGGAGGCGCAGGCCTCACACCGACAACGTTCGAGCATGCGAGAGAGATGCTTCAGGCGGCCTCGCGCGCCAGCGGCCGCTGACCCAGGGCCTCCCAGCCCTGCCCGCAAACCTCCCAGCCTCGGCCCGCAAACACCGCAACCTTCCCGCGAACGCCAGGCAGTCGACGGTCGAAAGGTCGAAGCCGCGGCAGGTTCACGTCGAGAGCATTTCGATGGTCCCATAGAGGAAAAGCCCTGACCGGCGCGAATAAACACTGTGGTACGTCTGCGAGACGCGAGGACGACTCGGGCTCGATACGCGGCAGCGCCATGGGCGCCGTCACAGAATCCGGACCACGCGGCTCGGCTGCGCCGGCCCACCCACGACGCGCTCATCAGCGAGAGGACGGCTGAGCGACCGATGACCGATGACGCTATGAGGATCACGGTTCACCCGATACTTGAGTTCAAGAGGGGCAGGAAGGTCAAGTTTACGTTCGACGGCCAGGAACTGGAGGGGTACGAGGGGGAGCCTATTGCGGCCGCCCTGCACGCAGCGGGCGTGCGCGTGCTGAGAGAGAGTCCTAAACTGAAAAGGCCGAGGGGCTTCTTCTGCGCGATAGGCAACTGCTCGTCGTGCCTGATGACCGTGGACGGGCGCCCGAACGTGAGAGTCTGCATAGAGAGGCTGCGTGAGGGCATGCGCGTCGAAACGCAGCGGGGAAAGGGTGTGCTTCTTGCGAACGACTGAGATCTGCGTGATCGGGGCAGGCCCAGCGGGCCTGTGCGCCGCCATAGCCGCCCGGGAGATGGGCGCCCGAGTGACTTGCGTAGACTCCGGCACGAGGCCGGGAGGGCAGCTCGTCAAGCAAACCCACAAGTTCTTCGGGTCGAGGGGACAGTTTGCCGGGCGGCGCGGGATAGACATAGCCCGCATGCTTGCGGCGCAGGTCGAGGGCGACCCGATGGTGGAGCTCATGCTGGAAAGCACCGTCGTCGGTTTCTATGATGACGGGACCCTCGGTATCGAGCGCGAGGATCGCGTCACGTTCCTGAAGCCGGAGCGCGTCATATGCGCCACGGGAGCTTCTGAGAGGATGCTCGCCTTTCCCGGCAACGATCTGCCGGGCGTTTACGGTGCCGGCGCGGTCCAGACGCTCATGAACGTGCACGGGGTGAGGCCCGGGCGCGCCGCGCTTATGGTTGGAGCAGGCAACATCGGCCTCATCGTCAGCTACCAGCTGTTGCAGGCGGGCGTCGAGGTCGTCGCAGTCGTCGAGGCAATGCCCAACATAGGCGGGTATGAGGTTCACGCGCGGAAGATCCGAAGGGCTGGCGTGCCGGTCCTCACATCGCATACGGTGAAGGCAGCGCACGGCACCAGGGTGGTCGAGGGCGCTACAATATGCGCTCTCGGCAGTGACTTCGAGCCGGTCCCGGGGACGGATCGGCGCTTCCAGGTGGACACCATATGCCTGGCGGTCGGCCTCACTCCCCTGGCAGACCTCCTCTGGCAAGCAGGGTGCAGGATGGCTTACATCCCCGAGCTTGGTGGGCACGTCGCTTTGCGGGATGACAACTACGAGACTTCGCGCCCAGGCGTATACGTGGCCGGAGACCTGGCGGGTATCGAGGAGGCCTCGTCCGCCATGATAGAAGGCACTCTCGCCGGGCTCGCCGCAGCGCGCTCGCTCGGGTATACAAGACCCGACGTGGATGAGAGGCTCGCGGCCGCCAGGGCCGAGCTCGCCGCGCTCCGCGCAGGCCCGAAAGGTGAGAAGGTGCGCCGGGGGATCGAACGTCTGATGCGCCTCGGGAAGGAGGTCGGCGTGTTTGCGTGACGGTGGCGAATTGACTGCCGGCCCGAGCGCCCCGAACGGTGTTCCTGACGCCGAGAGGCTCGCACGGGGCCCGTGCGTGGTCGTCGAATGTCCCGAGGAGATACCCTGCGACCCGTGCCACGACGCGTGTCCACGAGGTGCTATCCGGCCCTTTGAGGACATCAACCACCTTCCTGAGGTGGACTTCGACAAGTGCAACGGGTGTGGCACGTGCATATCCGCTTGCCCGGGGCTTGCCATATTCGTCGTCGACGAGACGTGGGGAGAGGCTCAGGCTCTCGTGAAACTGCCTTACGAGTTCGTGCCGCTGCCCAAACCAGGGCAGGATGTGGTGGGGTTGGATAGGACGGGAAGGGCGCGCTGCACCGCTAGAGTGGTCCGGGTCCAGACGTCCGAAAGGCAAGACAAGACATCTGTTGTGTGGATAGAGGTGCCGAAGGAGCTCTCGATGGAGATCCGGCACATCCGGGTGGGAGGGAGCGCATGTGGCGTGCGCGAAACCTCAGGCTGAGGCGGCGCAGCGAACTGCGGACGACGAGAGTATGGGCGAAGGGGGCAAAGCCCCCGGGCCCGGCGTTGTCGTGGTTTGCCGGTGCGAGGACGTCACGCTCGACGAGATCCGCGATCTCATAGCTAAGGGTTACAGGACGGTCGAGGAGATCAAGCGGATCACCAGGTGCGGCATGGGGCCCTGCCAAGGCCGGACTTGCCGCCAACTCGTGCTGGCGGAGATAGCCAAGGCCACGGGCACCAGCGTCGCAGATCTAGCGACAGGGAAATTCAGGCCGCCCACTAAGCCTGTGCGTCTCGGGGGCGCGGTGGAGGCGAGCGACGAATCCGAAAGCCGGGAGCTGGAGCTCCAGCGCAGGCGCGCGGGCGAGCGCGGGATCGAGGGGGATGGCCATGACCAGGTCCGCTGACGCTGTTGTCATCGGTGGCGGGGTCGTGGGCGCATCCGTGGCGTATCATCTCGCGACGCGCGGGTTCGGCCGCGTGGTGCTCGTGGAGCGCTCGTACCTGGCGAGCGGCTCCACCGGACGCTGCGGCGCAGGGGTGAGGCAGCAGTGGGGCACGAAGCTGAACTGCCTCTTGGCACGCGAAAGCGTCCGGATGTTCGAACGGATGGACGAAGAGCTCGGCTATGACCGCAGCGTCGAATTCAAGCAAGGTGGCTATCTCCTTCTCGCGTACACAGACCGCGAGATGGATCAATTCACGAAGAACGTCCAACTTGAGCGGGAGCTGGGGATCCCGGCGAGCCTCCTCACGCCCGCAGAGGCGAAGGCCATCGTTCCTATGCTCAACACGAGCGACGTGCTGTGCGCCACGTACTGCCCGACCGACGGCCACGCCAATCCGTTCCACGTCACCTACGCGTACGCCGCCGCCGCGCGCCGGCTCGGCGTGGAGGTCATGACTTTCACGGAAGTCAAGGCCATCGAGGTCGAGGCCGGCGGGGTCGCCAGGGTCGTCTGCGACAAGGGGACCATCGATACGAGGGTGGTCGTGAACGCTGCCGGGCCGCATTCGGGGCTTGTGGCGCGGATGGTGGGCCTCGAGATCCCGTTCTGGGCCGAGCGTCATCAGATCCTTGTGACCGAGCCGGTGGAGCCCGCGCTGCGGCCGATGGTGATGTCGTTCTCGAGGCGGTTCTATTGCCAGCAAACCCCGCATGGGAGCTTCGTGATGGGCATGGGAGACCCGTCCGAGCCACATGGCTTCAGCACCGAGAGCGGCTGGAAGTTCCTCGTTGAAATGGCACGCGAGATAACGAGGGTCCTGCCTCCTGTGGGTAACCTCAGGGTCGTGAGGCAGTGGGCGGGGTTGTACGACATGACGCCCGACGCCCACCCGATACTTGGTGCAACGCCAGTGGAGGGTTTCTACCTTGCGTGTGGGTTCTCGGGTCACGGCTTCATGCTGGCTCCCATCACCGGCAGGCTGCTCGCTGAGATCATCTGCGACGGCAAGCCTTCCATAGACATAAGCGGGCTTGACCTCGGCCGGTTCGAGCGGGGGGAGCTCGTGGTCGAGCCCTCAGTAGTATAGCCCGTGCCCGCGCCGATGGCCGATGAACGGGCGATGAACGGGCACGGCTCGTTTGACTCGCGTCTTGCTCACGAAGGCTCGGGAGGGGAGAGAAGGTGGAACTCGATCTCGATCGATGCACAGGTTGCAGGCTTTGTCAGCTCGTGTGCTCGGTGACGAACTTCAGCGAGAACAACCCCAAGAAAGCCGGGATCCGCGTGGTCTCCAAGCTCTTCACCGACGCCAGATACGACGTGATCGTCTGTGACCAGTGTGGCACGTGCGCCGATGTCTGCCCCGTCGGCGCCATTAACATGGATGAGGGTGTGGTACGGATAGACGCGGACACATGTACGAACTGCGGCGTTTGCATAGACGCGTGCCCGAATGGCGCGCTGTTTTCGCACCCCGAGGTTGCTCACCCCATCAAGTGCGTGGCGTGCGGGGAGTGCGCGAAGTACTGCCCGAGAGGCGTCCTTGACGCTCTCGCTGGCTTGCGAAAGGTGGCGAGCTAGATGCGGACGATGCACGGATACGCGGGAAGCATCCTGAGGGTTGACTTGTCCACGGGCGTCGCTTCCGCGCAGCCGCTTGCCGAGGACCTCGTGAACGCCTACATAGGCGGCCGGGGCTTCGGCGCATACCTCGTGTACAGGGAGGTCCCACCCGGCACCGACCCGCTTGGGCCCGGCAACAAGCTAGTGGTGGCCGCGGGGCCGTTCTCCGGCGTGTTCCTGCCCAGCGGTTCAAAGACGAGTTTCTCTGCCAAGAGCCCGGCGACAGGGCTCTACGGCGACAGCAACATCGGGGGGCATCTCGCTGGTGAGCTCAAGTACGCCGGCTACGATGCGGTCGTGCTGGAAGGCAGGGCGCCCGTACCATCGTACCTATTCATTGAGGACGACAAGGTCGAGGTGCGCCCTTGCGAGAAGCTGTGGGGAATCGGCGCGATCAAGACGGAGAAGGCTCTCAAGGACGAGCTCGGGGACGAGTTTCAGATAGCCACCATCGGACCCGCGGGCGAGAACATGGTGGTTTTCGCTTGCGTGAATCACGACATCGGCCGCCAAGCCGGGCGGTGCGGCATGGGCGCGGTCATGGGCTCCAAGAACCTGAAGGCCATTGCGGTGCGGGGCACCAAGGGCGTTCCTGTGGCTGACATGTCCGCCCTGCGCAAGGTGGCAGGCGAGATGTTCTCCGCCCTCGCTGCCAACCCCGCGCTCAAAGTGTGGCAGGATCAGGGGCTGGCCCAGGTGACGACGTGGTCGAATTCCATCGGCGCGCTGCCCACACGCAATTTCCGCCAGAACTTCTACGAAAACGCCGATGCTTTGAGCGGGGAGCGCATGCGCAGCGACATCCACGTCAGGGACAAAGCATGCTTTGCGTGCCCTATGGCCACGGGCAAGTACTGCAAGGCGAGCCACAGGGGCGAGAGCGTGTTCCTCGAGGGCCCGGAGTACGAGACTACGGCCCTCATCGGCAGCAACTGCGGGCTTGGCTCCATCGAGGAGGTCGCGTACGCCAACTACATGTGCGATGAGCTCGGCCTGGACACCATTTCGGCCGGCAATGCCGTGGCCTTCACCATGGAGTGCTTCGAGCGCGGGATAATCACGAAGGAGGATACTGGCGGCATTGAAGCCCGCTTCGGGAGCCTCGACGCGTTCGTCGAGATCGCAAAGCTCATAGCGGCGCGCCAAGGCATCGGCGCGCCCCTTTCAAGGGGCGTGAGAGCCGCCGCCGCGGCCTGGGGCGGTGGCAGCGAGGACTTCGCCATTCAGGTCAAGGGCCTGGAGTGGAGCGGATACGAATCACGTGGTGCGCCGTCCATGATGCTCGCCTACATGACGTGCGACATCGGAGCTCACCACAACCGGGCGTGGTCCGTCACCCACGACATCGCGGTCGGGCGCAACGTCATTGAAGGAAAGGCCGCGAAGGTCGTTGAGCTGCAACACGTGAGGCCGCTTTTCGATTGTCTGGGAGTGTGCCGCCTGCAGTGGGTCGAGCTTGGCCTGCCGCTGGAGTACTACGCCAGGCTGTATCCGGCGGTGACAGGGCGCGATGATACATGGGAGGACCTGCTCCTGAAGTCGGAGCGCATTTGGAACCTCGTGCGGGCGTTCGGCGTACGCGAAAGGGCTGACTTCGGCAGGGCGGACGACCAGCCGCCGCGGAGGTTCTACACCGAACCCGTTCCGGACGGACCGCTGGCAGGGTCACGCGTCACGCGTGAGGACATCGATCGGCTCCTCGATGAATACTATGATTTGCGTGGCTGGGACCGTGACGGGCGGCCCACGGTCAAGACCCTCGAAAGGCTGGGCCTCGCCGACGTTGCGGCAGAGCTCTTGGCGATGGGGCGGATATCATGAAAGTGACTGTTGAGATGTCCAAGGTCTTGGTGTCCGTGCGCCCCGGCCTCGCAGAGATGACCGAGGTCGAGCTCCCTGAAGACGCCACCGTGGGCGATGCCCTGGCTGCGGTGGGCCTACCCCAGGGTTTATGGGGGATCGTCGTGATAGGCGACAGGGTGGGCAGTGCCTCGACTAGGTTGTTCCCGGGCGACAGGGTCACCGTGTTCCCTCCGGTTTCCGGGGGATGAGTTTCATCACATCGACGTGTCGACCGACCCCGTCCGCGCATAGCATGTAATGTGTCGCCCTTTTCAGGGCGCACCACACTTTGCGCCGGGCGGGGTTGGTGCGTTTGGAGAAGCCCAAGATCACAAACGTATGGGCCACGGAGCACGCTGACCCGATATGCCGCCGGATGACTTCACGCCTGGTCATCGAGGCGACGCTTCCTATGTCGCATCGCGTTCGTGCCCCATCCCCCGGCCAGGTACGGATAGACCTCCCGGGCTGCGACCTTGCCATGGCTCCCGACACTCTGACGGTAAACGACGGGCTGCTCGTTGAAGTCACAGTGGCCGCGGATCACCTTCACCCCTCGGTCACCGTTAAGCTGGAGCACGCCTGCTCCTGGACGGTGACTCCGTGCGCGGGCGTGCCGGCGCGCCTTGTCATCGACTTCGACTGGAGCGCGGTGCGGGCCATATTCGAGGGAAGGGTCGTGGGCGTGGACCCGGGACACGGCGGGAGCGACAACGGGGAGCGCGGCCCCGTGAACTTGCTCGAGAAGAACATCACCCTCGACGTCGCCCGTGTCCTTGCGACGCGTCTCACCCTTGCTGGAGCGGCGGTTGTCATGACTCGGTCCTCTGACCAAGAGGTGCCGATGGCAAAGCGACTCAGCCAGGTAAGGGAGGCGCGGGCAGACGTCTTGGTGAGCGTTCACACGTTCGGATCGCGTGACCGCTCAGTGGGAGGCTCGCGCGCTCTTCACTTGCCAGACAGCCGCAGCGAGCGGCTGGCGAGGCATATCGCGGCCTCTCTCTCGGCGAAGTTGCCCGTTGTGTCGAGAGGTGTGGCGCGATACCCTGGAAAGCTCCCGGCTGACCCCGGGGTGCCGTGCGCGTTCATTGAGGTCGCCACCATCACGAACTGGGTGGAAGAGGGGTGGTTCCGCAGCACGACCTTCAAGGAGAGGGCCGCGTCGGCCATCATGACCGGCCTGAAACGCTACTTTGCAGAGCAGCCCCGGGAAGCACCGGCGGTCTCCGGGCCTCCGGCCGGGGCCGGGCACGTCGAAAGCGAAGCCAGACCGGGCGTGCAGAAGAGAGAGGGCTTGACGGGTCGGCACAAAGACGAGACCGTCGAGATCCCGGTGGCGGCGCATGTGATTCCCATCCGCACCCACCTCGTGGGCGAGCACGAGAGGATCACCGATGTGGTGCGCCGCTACGTGGAAGGGATCGCGCGCCCGGGCGACGTCATTGCCGTGGCAGAGAGCGTCGTGGCCATCACGCAGGGGAGGGCCGTGCTCCCCGCAGAGGTCCGCCCCAGGCCGCTTGCGCGAGTCCTCTGCAAGCTGCCCGGCAAGGACGGTAGCTTGGCTACGCCGCCCGCCATGGAGCTTGCCATACGCGAAGCGGGGGTTGGGAGAGTGCTGTTGGGGACGGCTGCGGCAGGCGTCGGGCGGCTCCTGGGGAGAAGAGGCGACTTTTTCAGGGTGGCGGGACGCTCCCTCGCTCAGATAGACGACATCGCGGGCACCATGCCACCTTATGACAAGCACGTGATTCTAGGGCCGGCGCACCCCGATGAGGTTGCACGGGAGATCCACGCGGTCACCGGGGTTGACGCCGCGGTAGTCGACGTGAACGACATCGGGTGTGTGGACGTGTTGGGCTCCACCCTCGAGGGCCGGTCCGATTGGCTCGTGCGGGCTCTCGCACACAATCCGTTCGGAAACGACGATCAACAGACGCCGATAGTCGTGGTGAGGCCACGAGGCCGGTAACGGCGAAGGTGCGGCTCGACGCACGCATGGGTGCCCCGGCGGCCCCGCGCACAGGCGCACGTGGCCAAGCGGCGAACTCGAGGCATGACCGCGGTCTCTGCATCATAGTACGGTACCATCATGAAGTCCGAGTCTTTTTTGAAAGGCACCGCCATCCTCGTAGCTGCCGCCGTGGTCACGAAGGCGTTCGGGGCCCTCTTCACTATACCCCTCGCCCGGCTCATCGGAGCCGAGGGCGTTGGCCTCCTCCACATGGCCTCTCCGGTCTTCGTCATGGCTCTCGTGCTGTGCACGTCCGGCCTCCCGGTCGCCGCCTCCAAACTCGTCGCGGAGCGTGTGGCCCGACGTGACCACCGGGGCGCGAGACAGGTCCTCCAGGTGTGCCTCGGGTTCGTCATCCCCATCGCGCTCGCGCTTTCCGGAGCCCTCTACGCGAGCGCGGGCTTCCTTGCCGCGACCGTCGTCAAAGACCCCAGGGCGTACTTCGCGATGAGATGGCTGTCTCCCGCCCTTCTCATAAGCCCCATCGCAGGCGCGCTGCGCGGGTACTTCCAAGGCTATCGCACCATGATACCCACGGCGGCCTCGCAGGTGGCCGAGCAAGTCGTGCGGGTCGTAGCGGGCCTCGCCTTCGCATACGCTCTCGTCCCGAGGGGCGTTCAGTGGGCAGCCGCAGGCGCGGCGGCGGGTAGCTGGGCCGGTGCCGCGGCCGGCCTTTGCGTGTTGGCGGCCTTTTACTTCACGGCGTGTGGGGAACAGGCGCGTTCCTCGCCCGCCCGGGGAGCTTTCGAGCTCGCGAAAAGCCACGCCCGCGTCCAGCGCAGCGGCCCAGGGGCGACCCTGTGCCAGCTGCTTTCCCTTGCTGGACCAGCCACCCTGGGTGCACTCGTCCTCCCCTTGCTCGAGGCCATCAACGCTGTAGTGGTGCCCGCCCGCCTCCAGCAAGCGGGGCACGCTGTGGCTGAGGCCACCAGGCTGTACGGCCATCTCGAGGTGATGGCGCTCGGGCTCGTGGCCCTGCCGGGGGTGGTCACGGTTGCGGTCGCCACGAGCCTCGTCCCCCAGGTGGCGGCGGCCGACGCGTGCGGCGAAGTGCAGAGATCGAGACGTCTCGCCCGCCAGGCGCTGCGCAGCGCGTTCGTCATAGGACTTCCGGCCGCCGCTGGGCTCGCGGTGCTCCCGACGCAGTTGTGCTCGCTCCTTTTCAAAGACCCGGCGGGCGGGACGCCTCTCTCGGCCATGGCGTTCTCGTCGCTCTTCTTTTGCCTGCAACAAACCACGGCGGGTGTCCTCAATGGCTACGGGAGGGTCCTCGTGCCGGCCAGAAACGGCCTCATCGGCGCGGCCGTGGCAGGAGGGGTCAACTACGTTCTCACCGCCATGCCCGAGTTCGGGATCAGGGGAGCTGCCCTTGGCACAGGTCTCGCGTTTGTTGTGGCCGGAACCCTCAACACGGCTGCAGTGGCCAGGGCGAGCGGCGATGGCTGGAGGCTCCTTGCCGTCGGGTGGCGAGCCCTCGCCGGATGCATAGTCATGGTTCCTGTGGTCACGTGCGTGTACCAGTCCTGCCTTGCCTACTCCTACGACAACTCCCTATCAACCGTCGCGGCTGTCGTGGCCGGAGCCATCGTGTACGCCGTCGTCCTCACCGTGCTGGGCGAGTTCGCGTACCGGGAGGTTGCGGCGGTTCCGCTCGTCGGCCGCGACCTCGCCGATGCGTTGCGGAGAGCAGGCTTGCTGCGAAAGTGACCGCAACACCTTCTTCAAGAGCGCAACAGCGGTTCGTGTAAAATGTAGTGGGGCAGGAGACCGGGGTCTTGGGGTAGAAATATAGAGACCTCGAACTCCCCTGTAAGAAGGCGAGGTCTCTATGCCAGCAAGTACCGGTAAAACCGGCCTTGAGGCAATTGTAAGTATATTGGATGGTGCCCGTGATTTCAAGACCCTTGAGCAGAAGTGCTTCGCCCTGGGGATGGCGCTCGCGGCTCAGATATTCGAGAGTGTGCTTACGTGTCTTGATGAGGAGCTGGCCAGGACGAGGGATCGCACACTCAGGAACAAGGGAATCGGTGAGCGGACGATTCAGACCGTCTTCGGTGAAGTGACGATTAAGAGGCGCAGATACCGTGAGGAGATACGCGTGGATGGCAAGCTCAAGAAGGGGGCGTATCGGTATCTGCTGGATGAAGCGCTGGGGCTTCCGCCGGACGATAGGGTCTCGCCCGGTTTGACGGAGGCCTTAGTGGAAGGGGCAGTAGAGGAGCCATTTCGCCAGGTGGTTGAAAGGCGCGAGGAGGCGGGGCTTCCCACACCGAGTCACAGCACCGTACATAGTCTTGCGAGGAAGCTTGGGGAGATGGTAGCTCGGGAGCAAGAGGAGCAGCGGCGGGCTCTATTCGAGGATTGGGAGGGGCTTCCCAGGGAGAAGAAAAGAGCGGAGCATAAGTCAAGGGGAAGACTGCCCCACTGCTCTTGACACGTACCGCGCGCCAAATAGCATTTGACAAGACCACAGAAATGTGCTACTGCTGAATCGAACAAGAAGGCGCCACCGACCGCCGAAACCTGTGATGATGTCACAGCTCAGCCTGTTGGCTAGGGGTCGGGGCGCTTCTCCCTTTCCTGAGTTTCATATGCCAGATGTCGAACCATGTATCCTTCAGAGGGTCCTGAGGCCCGTTAAGGGTAGATAGCCTGGTCTTTTTCCTGGTCCTTCGATCGTCCAACATGACCAGATACCGATTGCCTGGCCGCATGTTATGTAATAGAAGCTGATAGTAGAGTTTGTAGAAGCCTAATTCCTCATCGCCGCGATTAAAGGTCTTGTGGTCTAGCTGGTGTGTATCGATGACGACACACCTGAACGCGACGTGGTGGAGCCGATTGTGCCTGAAGAATATGTCAATGAACTTCTTGTACTCGATTCCTCCTGACGACTCCCGGGACATCCCCTACTGGAGGGACAGGGACCGCGAGGTGGACTTTCGTCGTGGAGCGCAGCGGCGCCCTGCTTGCCATCGAAGTCAAGTCCAGGACAGACCCGCTTGACCGCGAGGGCCTTCGTGGCGAGGAAGTTGGCTCGGCACCTTAGTGTCACGGTATCACGGAGTGAGCAATGAGCAATGAGCAAGCATGGTCGAGCACGGCAACGCCTTTGCCCGATCGGCAGCGCGCCTGGCCGTTTCTCTGCAGCGCTCGGCCCTTTTCCGCCACTTCCTCGGGCCACCTGGTTACAGAGGCGCCAACCGTGTTCGGCCGCGCACCGCACCGCGCGCCGCGCGGCCTGGCTGAGAGCCGTCCTCGCTGTGCGAGGCGAACGCAAGTCTTGTCACCGCGTCTCCGCACACAATGACACGTCCTATACTATACTGTCTCAGGGACAACCGGCCCAGGACCGACGAGACAGCAGCACCATAGCACGACAGGCCGAGAGAACACGGGACCAAGGGGACAACAGGACAAAAGGACGAAGGAAAAGCGAGAACGCACGGCGGTCCCGGGGCAGGCAATGGGAGACAGCCTCTCCCGAGGGGCTGGGAACGAAAGGATGTGGTCCTGAAAGTGTCGGATCGCTGCGATTTGTGCAATGGGAACGCGGCAGCGCCCATTCTCGAACTCCCGCCCCACACCATCGTGAGGTGCACGGTTTGCGGACTCGTGTACGTCATTCCGAGGCCGACGCCGGCGGAGCTGGCGGCGCTATATGACGAAGCCTACTTCAGGGGAACAGGCCCGGTGGGCTACAGGCCGGACGAGGACTACATCGGCAACGACAGCCGCCTTGAGCTCTTCATAGAAAGGACCGCCGCCGTGGAGCGCTACCGCCGCCCGCCCGGGGTCCTCGTGGACGTCGGCTGCGCGACCGGCTTTGCCCTGCGCGCGGCACGCGACCGGGGCTGGGACTGCCTCGGCATAGACGTGTCGGAGTTCGCGGTCAACTTCGCGAGAGAGCACTACGGGCTCAACGTCGTCAAGGGCACGCTCCGCGAAGCCGCTATACCGTCCGAAAGCGTAGACGCGCTCACCATGTGGGACCTCCTCGAGCATGTCCCTTCCCCAAGGCAGGAGTGCGTGGAGGCGAATCGCGTCCTCAAGCCCGGCGGAGTCCTCGCGCTCGCCACCCCGGACGCGGACTCGCCGTGCCCGTCTCCCGAAACCTGCGACCCGGCAAAGGCCGCCTTCTGGCAGGCCAAGCCGCCGGAACACATTCACTACTTCAGCCCGGCGACCATCTCGCGCCTTCTCGCAGAAACGGGCTTCTACGTGGTGAACCTTACATCGTATGGTCCGGGCGACTGCCGCCTGGGGGCCATGGAAGTATACGCCCTGAAAGTGCGCGCGCTTCCGGGGCAGCAAGACGAACGATAACGGTGCGGGAGCAAGGGAGCAGCTCCGTGCGAGCAGGAATGTACCAGAGGCGTTGCCACGTTAGTGAGGCCCGAATATCTCACGGCCGAGGTCGTCTAATCTGATTGGATGGCAACATCTGGGGATAGATGGGGCAGGGTGCCAGGACGGGCGTGCCGGCGGTGGGGCGGGCCGAGCCCGGATTGCAGGGTGGCGCGACGCTCCACTGTCTTGAGCAGCGGGGCCCCGGCATGAGGGTTGTGGCGGAGATGTGGCACAACCATACACGCCGGAGCGCGCCGGCGCGCGGCACTATCGCGGCACTATGCGGCGCAGCACCGCCCAGTGCGGCACTGGGCGCCGTGCCACCCAGCGTGCGGTACGAGGCGCCTCGTACCAAATCCCTGCGCAGTTCAACACCATCTGGTACGGCACCGTGCCGGGCAGTACGGCCCAGCGCAACAACGGGGTGCCCAGCGCAGATGACCCGTCCGGATGAAGAGGAGGAGATGGGGGTTGGGAGTTCAGCAGCTCGCACGTGTCCTGGGCCGTCCCAGGGGAAGGGGGCGGGCGGCGGGCGCGGTCGCAATACGCACGGTGGGCCTCACCCGGGTCTTCGGGTCCCACAAGGCTGTGGACTCGGTGAACCTCGAGGTCAGGACGGGCGAGGTGTTCGGCTTCCTCGGTCCGAATGGGGCGGGCAAGACCACGACGATCAACATGATCCTCGGCCTCATCCGCCCGACGGCCGGCCGCGTCGAGATCCTGGGGCAGAAGGCTGAGTGGGCGAGTCCCGCGCTGCGCCGCCACGTAGGCTCTCTCCTCGACGGCATGCGGTTCTATCCGTATCTCTCCGGCCGCGACAACCTGCGCCTTTTCGCGGCAGCCCTGGGCAGCGTGCCGCCGCGCAGGATCGATGAGGTCCTCGAGCTCGTGGGGCTTGCGGCACGGGCGACTGACAGGGTGCGGGGCTATTCCCATGGGATGCTCCGGCGCCTCGGGCTCGCGCTCGCGTTGCTACGCGACCCGGCGGTGCTGGTCCTCGACGAGCCCGCGAACGGCCTGGACCCCGCAGGGATCAAGGAGATGCGGGACCTCATGAAAGCCCTTGCCGAGCAGGGCAAGGCGGTGTTCCTCTCAAGCCACCTGCTCCATGAGGTTGAGCTGATATGCGACAAGGTCGCGATCCTGCGGCGCGGGGTCGTGCTTGCCCAGGGACGAGTCGACGAGCTTCTCTGCGCGGCCCCTGCCCTGGAAATCGCCGTGGACCGCCCCGATGAGGCAGAGCGGATCTTGCTGCTGGAGGTCGGTGTCCAGGCAGGCACCGCCGCCAGCGACGCGGCGACTAGAAGCGGTGAGAGCGGCAAGAGCAGCAGCGGCCTTGGCGAGAGCCGCTTGGGTGCCGGGGTCGATGGGACGAGTGCGAGGGGTGCTGAGTGTGTCGGCGAGACCAGCGGCGAACGGCCGACGCCGCGCGTGCGCAGCGTCCGACGCGAGGGAGAGCGGATCATAGTTGAATATGAGCCATGCAACCGCCCCGGGCCGTCCCTGGGCGGAGCGGCAGCCCCGTCCGTCGGCCTGCATGGGCAAGCGGGCCGCAGCGGCGGGAGGGGCGATCCCGAGGGCCTTTTCGCGTACCGGGCCGTGGCGAGCCATCTCAATGCCAAGCTCGCCGCGCATAACCTGTTTGCTTACGAGATCAGGCCACGCCGCGCGGTCCTGGAGGATGTGTTCTTCGACGTGCTAGCAGAGGGCCACGAGGGGGAGAACGACAGCGCACGGGCAGTAGATGACGAGGCCGGGGCTCATGGCAGCAGTGGCCGCGGCGGCACCGTCAGCGAAGGGGAGCGTGCTGCCGGGCGGACGCGCTGCGCGACGGCACGGAACGACATGAAACGAGGTGAACGGCTGTGAGGTGGCTTGCCGTTGAGGTTTTCAAGCTGAGGCGGATGCGCGTCACCTGGGTGCTCCTGCTGATCATGGTGGCTTTCGAAGCCCTCATGATCGCAGCAATGGCCTACTGGGTAGAAACCTCGCCGGACGCGCGCAAGATCGCGGCCGAGGAACGGGAGCAGGCCGTCGCGGCCACGTCGTTCCCAGGGTCTATCCCGTCCACGCTCAGCTTCATCGCCTCGCTCGGGCCGCTGTTCGCCATCATCCTCGCCGCGCGGCTGGCAGGTGACGAGTATGCTTGGGGAACCGCAAAGCAGCTCGTGTCCATGGGCATGGGCAGGCAGGCTTACGTCGCGTCAAAGCTCGCGGGCGCGACGGCAGGATGCCTGTTCCTCCTAGCGGGCGGGCTCCTCGGCGGAGCCGTGGTATCGCTGATAGTCACCGCAGCCCTCGGGCGCGCGGCTGACCTCGACGCGCTCACGTTGAGTTTCCTCGCGCAGGTGGCCCAAGGGGCCGGCATCGCTTGGTTCGTTCTCGTGCTGTACTCCGCGCTCACCGTGTGCGTGGCCGGGGCAGCGCGATCGTCTGCCACCGCGACCGCCATCTGCATCCTGGTCTTCCTGCTCGAAGGCAGCCTGGTGGGCTCGCTCGCCACTCGGTTCGCCGCCGTAGCAAAGATAGCACCTTACACCATTGGGTACAACGTGAACAGGCTCGCGGCAGTGATCGAGCGCGGAGGCTTTTCCCAAGCAGCAGAGGCTACCCAGGCGCAAGGACAGGCGGCCGTGACGTCCGCGGCGTCGGCCGCAGGGGTCGCAGGCGCGTTCGTGGTGCTCGGCGTGTGGCTCGCCGTGTTCGTCTTGTGCTCGTTCCGGATCTTCAGCCGACAGGAGCTCGGCACGGACTAAGTATGGTGCTGTGGTTTTCGTCTCCTTTCTTGACGGCGCCACGGTTGCCGGTGCTTGCACGACGAGGCGTGCAGGATCGGGCTCCCCCGCGCGCCAAATCCGAGCGAGGCGCGCCGCAAGCGCCCCGTCCCCGGAGGGCAACGCCGGCAACCTTGGCCATGGCCCCCCGCGCCCACAAGTAGCGCGGACTCCTGGCGGAGCCTGTTGGATTTCCCCAGTAACTGCCGATCCGCGCAACCCCAGCAACGGTGTTTCGCGGGCTTCAGCGGGGCCGGGATGGCATGTGGACAAGTCGAGCATCCAGCGAAATGCGGGGAAGGCAGAGGAAGGATGGAAGGAGGTCGGGGGAGGAGGAGGCTCGCCACAGAACGTCGAAGATTTAGGTTAGGGGTCGAACATCCGGCTTACGAACGGCGCGGAACTTCTGCCCGCTTGCGACCCCCGGGCATTCGGAGGCCCGGGAGTCCGCGGGGCGGCGAACGGCGCACGAAGCCCCGTCCCAGGAGGCTCGTAGCTAGCGCGCGGCCGGCGCGCCAGCGGGCCTCGGTGGGGCTCGCGCTCCTGGAGGCTTCACCGGCACCAAGGTGAAAGCAGGTCGGTCGCGTCGCTGGGGGTGAAAGAGCTGGAGCTGGTAACCGTCATCACGGCCGACATAATCCGGTCCAGGGGGGCCGGCGATCTCCTCGCTGCCCTGCCGAGCAAGGTCGCAGCGATCACCCATCCCCTCCTGATGACAGCGTTCTCGCTGTCTCGCGGCGACGAGATTCAAGCGGTCTGCCGCGGGCCCCTTCAAGCACCCGAGCTGGTGCGGCAGCTCAGGTTCGCATGCCTGCCGCTGCGGCTCCGGATAGGGGTCGGGGTCGGCGAGATTGAAAGCAGCGAGCCCGGCATGCCCGGCGTGGCGGGCGCGCGTGACGGCTCCATCACCTCGTGGGACATGAATGGCTCCGCGTTCACGCGGGCCCGCGAGGCGCTGGAGTCCCTCGGCAAGGGCACCGTGCCACGCACCGCGGCGCGCTGCGGCGACCCGCTGCTCGATGAGGCGGCCAACGCTATCTGGGCTCTCAGCGACGCTATCCAGCGACGGTGGACCCGCGCGCAGTGGGAGGCCATTGACCGCTACGAGCGGCTCGGCACGTACGAGGCCGCAGGCAGGGCGCTCGGGATCGCCCTGCAGAACGTCCAGAAGCGGTGCAAGGCCGCGAGCTGGCCTGCCGTGAGACAGGGCGAGGAGGCGCTCCGGCGACTCGGTCAAGTGGCGTATGCCAAGCAATAGTTCACCTGCGCGAGGGCGAACCGGCGCGTTTCATCCCGGGCGGGGTTAAGCGGGTTAAAGGGGTTGATGTGCGTGACGTTCCTGCTCCTGGGCCTCCTCGCCCATGTGATCGCCGACTTCATGCTTCAGCCGAGCGACATGGTTGAGCGAAAGGAAAGGCGCAGGATCAGCGGATACCTGCGCCACGGCATGGTCGTGCTTGCGTGTGCGGCCGTCGCCTTCCACCCGTACGGCTTGGCCACGGCGGTCTTTCTGGCCGCGGCGGTAGCCGCCGCTCACACCATCATAGATTGGTGCAAGAACGCTGCTGACCGCGGCGCCTCCCCAGGACGCGCGTTAGGCCTCTTTGTGGCCGACCAGTGCGCGCACGTGGCGGTGCTGCTTGCCGTGCTGGAGCTCACGCCTGCGCGCATGATGCGCCCTTCCGAAAAGGTAGTGTGGTTCTATAAGGGCCTGCTCCTCCCCAAGACAGTGGCGGCCCTCGGCGCCGCAGGGCAAGCCGTCGCCATATCGCTTGACCGCGTGCTGATCGTGGTGATCGCGTACGTCGTCGCCGTGTTCCCGGGGGCGGTCTTCGTGCGGCGCGTGCTCGACGCGTTCTCTATCGGCGTGGAGCCACACCTCGCCACGAGCGCCGGCCGCTACATCGGCATGGTGGAGAGGGCTCTCATGCTCACGCTCGTGCTCGTGGACGCCCTCCCGTCGATAGCGTTCGTGCTCACGGCGAAGTCGCTCGCGCGCTTCCAGGAGCTCAACGACATGAGGTTCGCGGAGTACTACCTCGTGGGCACGCTCACGAGCGCGTGCATCGCCCTCGCTGTAGGCATTGTTACGAAGGCGCTCATACCGGCGCTCTAGTCTCCGTGTACCTCCGTACCGCTGCGAGCTTTGGCTCCGCTTGCGCGCTATTGTGATGCTCGGCAGCAAGCCAAACGCCCGCGCGATCGGCGGGGGCGCCAGGATGTGACGGGATGTCCTAACAACTGGAGGGGAATCGTCCAGCCGGCCAGCGGGCTGCTACCGCCCGGTCTGGACCTCCCAAGCACTGCGACTGACTCGGCCGGCGCGGCGTGGCCTGCATCCCTGTCCGTGCGCTCGGCGTTGCTATTGGGAGGCGGAGACTCCGAGGTAAGCCTCGCGCACCGCTGGATCGTTGGCGAGATCCGCCGCATCGCCCTCCGCCGTAACGCGCCCGGTCTCCACGACATAGCCCCGGTGTGCCACGCTCAGGGCAACATTGGTGTTTTGCTCCGCCAGGAGCACGGCGATGCCGAGTTCGTGGAGCTGCCGCACGATGTCCGCCACCCGGTCCACCATCACGGGCGCGAGACCGAGCATGGGCTCGTCCAGCATCATCAGTTTGGGGCGGCTCATGAGGCCCCGGCCTATGGCGAGCATCTGTTGCTCTCCGCCTGACAGCGTGCCCGCGAGCTGCGATCGGCGCTCCCCCAGGACCGGGAAGTACCCATAGATCCGCTCTATATCCGCTTCGACCTCCCGGTCATTTCGGGTGAAAGCCCCTAGGATGAGGTTTTCTCTGACGGTGAGATCGGGGAAAACGCGGCGTCCCTCTGGCACGTGAGCGATCCCGGCTTTGACTATCTCGTGGGCCGAAAGCCCGTCGATTTTTCGGCCCAGGAAGACGATGCCGCCGCCCGCAGGCCTCACCAAGCCGGAGATGGCCTTCAGAAGGGTGCTCTTCCCGGCGCCGTTCGCGCCCACAAGGGCTACGATCTCCCCTTCCCGCACCGTCAGGCTCAACCTGTCTAGGGCCCGCACGCGTCCGTAATTCACAGTGAGATCGCGAATCTCAAGCATTGGCGCCTCTCCTCCCAAGATACACCTCGATCACGCGCGGATCTCGAGCTACCTGTGCCGGTGGGCCCTCGGCTATCTTGCGCCCGTGCTCGATGACGTGCAGGAAGTCGCACACACCCATCACGAGGCGCATGTTATGCTCCACGAGAAGCACGGTCACGCCCAGACCTCGCAGCCGCTCGATGGTTTCGGTGAGCCGCTGGGCCTCCTCGGGATTCATGCCTGCCGCGGGCTCGTCGAGGAGCAGCAGCCGCGGCTTCACCGCCAGCGCCAGGGCGATCTCGAGCTTCCGCTGTTCCCCGTACGGCAGGCTGGCCGCGGTCTGTTCCGCGCGGTCCCGAAGCTCAAGGAGATCAAGGATCTCGTCGACCTGCCTCTCGATGGATACAGAGCGCCGGGGCAGGCTCGTGAGCACTTTCCACAGAGTGTCGGGCAGCCGGAGGTGCATCGCGGTCCATATGTTCTCGCGAACGGTCAGGTCCGGAAAGAGGCTCGTATGCTGAAAGGTTCGAACCATGCCCAGCGCAGCGAGCTGGTGTGGTTTGCGCCGCGTGACGTCCTGTCCTGCGAAGACCACGCGCCCGCCGCTCGGCACAAGGAAACCGGTGAGCGCGTTAAATATGGTCGTCTTCCCCGCTCCGTTGGGACCTATCAACCCGGTGACGCTTCCCTCCGGAACGGAGAAGCTGACGTCGTCGACTGCGACTAGGCCTCCGAACCTGACTGTCAAGCCGGTTACCTGGAGAAGCTGGCTAGGCAAGTTGCTCGCCCCCTCGTTTGCGGAGCGCGGCGCGGGCCAGACCCACCACTCCCGACGGCGCGTAAATGATGGTCAGCAGGAGTATGAGCCCGAATATCACGAGGCGGAAGTTGTCGGCCACTCGCAGGACCTCGGGGAGGAGAGTTACGAGCACGGCCCCGAGGATGGGCCCGATGAGCGTCCCTTCCCCGCCAATGATCACCATCGTTACGACGTTTAGGGTGATATAGGACTCTAGCGCCTTCGGGCTGATGAAATTGGTGTAGTGAGCGTTGAAGGCGCCGGCGACACCCGCGAGGACTGTCCCCAAAACAAAGGCGAGGAGCTTGAAACGGAAAGTGTCGATACCTACGGCTTCGGCCAGGTCGAAGTTCTGGCGCATGGCCACGAACGCCCTCCCTATCCGGGAGCTCGCCAAGCGCCAGGTAAGATACATCGTGAGGGCCAGCAGCGCGAGGGCCACGTAATAGTACGGCCGCTCGTCGCGGAAAACAAAACCGGCGAAGGCCAGAGGCGGAACGCCGGGTATGCCCATGGGCCCTTTGGTGAGAGACGTCCAGTTAGTCGCGACCAGTTGCAGGATGGCACCCAAGCCGAGGGTGGCTATGGCGAAATACGGGCCGCGAAGGCGCAGGGTCGGAAAGCCAACGGCCACCCCGAAGATGCCCGCGACGATCCCCCCGCCCAGGAGGGTGGCCCACGACGGAAATCCCAGGTTCAACGAGAGAAGGGCGGCCGTGTAACCGCCGATCCCGAAGAACGCCGCGTGCCCCAACGATTTCTCCCCCACGTAGCCGAGGATGAAGTTAAGAGAAAGCGCCAGGACAGCGTTGATCATCATGGCGATGCCGGTGTGTAGGTAATACGGGTTAGCAACACCTAGCGGCAACGCCACGACGACGACTGCGATCGCCAGGATAACGACGATGTGGGAAAGCTTCATGACGTTTCACCCTCGTTTCTGCCTCAACTGCCTCGAGTTCATTCCTGAACCCGGTCCGCGTGAGGGTCCGGGCGCAACGCCCTCCCCTCGTCTCCTCGGCCTTGGCTACGCGCGCCTCATCCTGCGGCCCAACAGGCCCTCGGGCCGGAAGAGAAGCACCAACACCATGAGCGCGTAGCCGATGGCGTCCTTGTAGGCTGCGGAGATGAACCCCGCGCCCAGCGCCTCGGCCACGCCCAGCACCAGGCCGCCGAGGATCGCACCGGGGATGTTCCCGAGCCCGCCCAGGATCACCACGGATAGCCCCTTAAGGAGAGCCATGCGCCCCATGAACGGGTCGACCGTGGCCTTCGGTGCCACGAGCGCCCCGGCGAGCCCCGCGAGCACAGCGGAGAGGCCGAACGTCAGAATGTAAACGCGATCTATATCGATGCCCATCAAGGCAGCGGTCTGCCGGTCTCGCGCCACGGCCCGCATGGCGAGCCCGTATTTCCCGCGCTTGATGAACACGGTAAGCAGCAAGGTTGCAAGGCCGGCCACGACTGCGATGAGGATATCCTGCTTTGTAATCACGAGCCCCGCCAGGACGATAGGCTCGTAAGCGTAAGGGGAGCTGAGGAGGTACGGGTCCGGACCGAACACCGCAAGCGCGCCGTTCTGGACGACGAGTGAGACGGCCAGGGTGGCGAGGAACGGGGCCCAGATGGATGCACGGCGGTTCCTTAGTGGCCGCAGGACCAAGCGGTCTGTCATCACTCCGGCTATGGCCATCGCCACGAGAGCAACCGCTATCCCGCCGAGATAGCCGACCCGTTCAGCTGCGAGATATGTGAAGAACGCACCGAGCATGTACAGCTCCCCATGGGCGAAGTTGATGACGCGCCCAATGCCGAAGCTGATGGTGAGCCCCAGCGCTAGGAGCGCATATACGAGCCCCATGACCAGGCCGTTCAGTGTCTGTTGCGCCAGGAGCCAAAACACAAAGGATCCCTTCTTTCACACTTTCGCATGGTCCGCGCCGCTGCACTGTTGGCACGGAGGCAGCCCGGAAAGAGCGCCGGCCGGGACACGATACGGACCACGATACGGACGAGGACAGCAGCGCCGGGCAGCAGGGGGCGCCGCACCCGCCCGCCGCACCCGCCACGCGGCCCGCCACGCGGATGCGGCCCCCCGCTGCTTCATCCCCTGCCCCCCGCCCGGCAACAACAATGCGGTCCCTTAGATTCGGTGAGGTCGCCTCCAGGCCTTCCCCTTCCCTGAGATCGCCTTCACCGTGTTCACTTGGAGATGACGAACTTACCGTTCTTCACCACGGCGATCCGGCTGTCGATCTGGACCTGACCCTTCTCGTCGAACCAGAGATGACCGCGCGGCCCATCGAAGGTGGCCTTGCTCAGGGCGTCACGCACGCTCGCCGGCGTGTAGTCCTTCGCGCCCTTGAGCGCCTCGATGACGAGCCATGCCGCCTCCCAGCCCTGGACCGCGAACTTGGTCTCGGGCAGTTTCTTGTATTCGGCTTTGTACAGCTTCAGGAACTCCACCGACTTCGCATCGTCGAAGTCCACGGACCAGTCCAGCGGGAAGTATATTCCCTCGGCCGCTGGGCCTGCCAGCCGCAGGAACTCATCGGTGGCGGCCTCAGCGGACGCTACTATATTACCTGTGAGGTTGAGCGCCCGGAGCTGCTTAACTATGATCGACGCCCGCACCGAGTCGGCCACGATGTACACAACGTCGGGCTTGAGAGCCTTGATCTTCACGAGCTCCGCAGAGAAATCGGTGGCCGTGGGCTCAAAGAACGCGGTGTACACGGTCTTCGGGTTTCCGTACTTCGCGTATTCCTGCTGCGCCGCCTCGACCGTGGAACGCCCAAGGTCTTCGTTGCTTGCTATGAAAGCCACCGTCTTGGCGTTGAGCTTGCGGGCCACGAACTCGGCAAACACGGTCTCTCTCATGGCCGCGGTTGCGGTCGCGCGGAACATGTACTTATCGCCGATCTCCGTGAGCTTCGGGGTCATGGAGACTGGCGTTATAAGGGGCACGTGCTCCCGCATTGTGATTTGCTGAACGGCCGCCGTTGGAGAGGACCCGACGGCACCGATGATCACCGGGACCTTGTCGCCCGAGATCAACCTCTTGGCCGCAGAGACGGCCTCTTCGGGCACGTTTCGGTCGTCGTACACCACGAGCTCGAGCTTGTTGCCTTTGACGCCTCCGGAATCGTTCGCGACCTTGACTGCGAGCTTGATGCCTTCGGCCACCGCGTTACCTATGGAAGCCAGGTTACCGGTAAGGGGTGTGATCACGCCGATCTTGATCGTCCCCGCGGCCCATGCGCCGCTGCCCATAGAAAGCGACAGCGAAAGGAGCATCACCAGGAACAAGGGAAGCAACGTCTTCTTCAGCACTCTCGACATCTCCTGCACACCTCCTGCTTTGATTCGAGCCTGCGGCTCTTGCTCGATGACTTGGCATGTTCGGCTTCAGTCTTCGATCTTCTCCAGAGGATGTCCGAGCCCGGTCATGACCTCGTAGAACGTCGGGAACGATATGGCGTAATACTCCGCTGTATCGATCACCGTCTCGCCCTTGGCGACGAGGCCGGCGACGGCCGTCGCCATGATGATACGATGGTCGTGGTTGCCGAATATCTCCGCGCCGTGCAGCTCAGACCGCTCGATGATGATGGCGTCCGCCTCTTCCGTGATGCGCGCCCCCATCTTTCGGAGCTCTCTTGCGATGACACGGCTACGGTCTGTCTCTTTCAGGCGCGAAGCGCCAAGGTTCCGAAGGACGGTCCGTCCGCTGGCTTGGGTGCCAAGGACGGCAAGGATTGGCGGCGCGTCCGGGATGTCGCGGCAGTCGATCTCAACCCCGTGGAGCTCGCGGCCGCCCTTGACACGGATCCCGTCGAGGCCGTAGTTGCGCACCTCAACCTCCGCGCCCATCTCTTGGAGAATGTCGATGATCACCTTGTCACCTTGATAATCACGGGTGTCCATGCCGAGGATCGTAACGTCCGAGTCGGTTATGGCCGCCGCGACCAACGGGAAGCAAGCCGATTCCCAGTCCGCGGGGATTGTCTCGTGGAAGGGGCGGTACCGCTGTCCGCCGTACACCTTGAACCAGCGCATGCCATCCATTTCAAACCGGATGCCCTGCCGTTCGAGCCACCCGAGGGTCATCGCGATGTATGGCCGCTCTTGCAAGTTCTCCACTATCACCTCCGTCGCGCCGTCGGCCAGTGGCCCCGCGAGAAGGAGTGGCGTGAGCCACTGCGAGTTGATCCCGGGAAGCGTGGTGCTACCCCCCTTTATCCTGCCCCTTACCACCAACGGAGCGCTCCCGTTGCCGCGGGTTGAGAACGCCGTCGCGCCGAGGGTGACCAGGCTGCCAAGGAGCGGGCCGGCGGGGCGATAACGGATCTGGTAGTCGCCGGTGATCACCGTGTACCCGTCTGGGATCAAGGCGGCCATGGCCGTCACGATGTACAGGGTGGTGCCTGAGTTGCCGACATCCAGCACATTGGAGGGAAGGCGCGGGGTTCCTACGCCAGTAACGATCCAGCGATCGGGGAGGTTCTCGATCTGGGCTCCAAACCCGCGGCAGACCTCACATGTCGATAGGCAGTCCCGGCTTGGCACCGGGTTCTCGATGACCGAGGTTCCCTCGGCCATTGTGGCGATGGCTACGGCACGGGTGGTGTTGGACTTTGATCCTGGGATTCTTGCAGTGCCTTTAAGATTTCCTGGAGTGACCCGAAGCTTCATCGTACATCCCTTCCTACCTGCGACTCTTTCAACAATCTCTGGGCCGTCCATGTGTGTGAATGTAGCGCGGTTCGAGCGCGGCGTGCGCGGGGTGCACGGAGTGATTGGGACGCAGACAGGCGCCCTCACCGCGCCGGCTGACCGTGATATCCCATGGATTCGGATATCCTCGCAGCAGCCCGGCGGACCGCCTCGAGGTCCCGCTCGGGCGCTTCGCCGGTCCACATCACCGTGGGGACCAGCACCGCGAGCCCGGCTATGACCCTTCCCTCCATTCCAAAGACGGGCGCCGCTGCTCCCGATACCCCGTCCATGGTCTCATCTATCGCCGTGGCGTACCCGTTGCGTCGGATGCGCGCGAGCTCATCCAGAAACTCCTCCTCGGAAACAATGCTCCGGCTGCCCCGCTTTTCGAGGGGGGTCTTTGCAAGCACTCCCCTGACGTATTCCTCGGGCATGTACGCGAGGAGCAGCTTCCCAAGTATGCCGTAAGTAACAGGCCTCACCTGACCGATAGCCGATACAACCCTTAGCTCAGCCCTGCTGTCGCGACGGTCTATGTACACGAGCCGGTCTTCATACACGGCACCCATCAGCACCGTGCCAGACGTTTCGGAGGCCAGAGCGTCAAGGACGGGCTGGGCCTTTTCCCTAAGCGTGAATCCGGATAGAGCAACCGCGCCACCCTCAAGGAGCTTGAGCCCCGGTTGATAGCGGTTGCCCGTTCCAATGCTTCTCACCCACCTGCGCCGTTCCAGTATCTTCACCAGCCTGTACGCGGTAGCCAAGGGCAGGTGGGTACTTTGGGCGATTTCAGTGAGCGTGAGCTCGCGCCGGTCAAAGTTGAAGCACTCCAAAATGTCGAGAGCGCGTTCAACCGCACGCACCGTCTTCACGCTGTCGTCCCTGTCGCCCTTGCTGGCGTCGCCCCTGGCGACCGTGCCGCCCGTGCCGGCATCGCCGGGTTCGCGGGCCGCTCCGCTCGAAGCACCAGCACGCTCCGCTTCAGCCTGGCGGTTCGCGTGAGCGTCCATCGCATTCACCTCTGCTTTCACGCTGTGAAAGCTGCTCTCATGCCGTGACAATGCTTTGCTTCTACGTGTTTCGGGAAAATCCTCTTTGAATTTTAGTTCCTGCGCAGCCATATGTTCCCATACAAGTCGTCTGTGCTGGCTTGCGTTCGGCGCCATCGAGAGGACGACAATGGCAACGGACTGCTGTTTTCAAAGTAGTTCTCCATGCCGGCCCGCGGGCGGCCTCATCCGACCACATCGAATGGAGAGGATGAAAACGGCAACCACCAACTATTCTCAAGGCAGTCATCCGTGGCGGCCAGCTGCCGCCGCCATCGAGGGGACGAAAACAGCACCCCACTCCCATTCTCGGAGCAGGGAATTAATACCGACGGCGGCCGCTGCAAGAGACTCGACCAAGAGAGCGTTCGGTAAGTGCGGACAGATGACGCAGGCCGGGGGTCCGGGCTGGCTGAACGTGGGTCAAGGGCATGTTGACGAGACGACGCGGCGCGAACGGGCGGGCGCGTTGTCGGCCGACCATGCGCCGACCGCGGAGGCGGCCCGTATTCTGGGGAGGCTAACGTGCGGCGCAGGCTAACGTGTAGAGGCGGGGCGGCGCGCGGGAGCGGACCGAGCTGGACGGGGAGGCCGAGCAGGCTTGGCCGGCTGAGCGGGCTCGGCGGGCTGCGCCGGTTGCGCCGGTTGGGGCGGTCGGGCTGGTTGAGCAGGGTGAGCAGGGTGGGCGGGTTTTGCCGGTCCAGTCGGCTTGGAGGACTTCGCTGGCCTTGAAGGCTTTGCAGACGCCGATCCTGAGGCCTTCGCGGGCTTCGCCGGCCCGGAGGGCTTGGACGCGGGCGAGGGCGATGGCGCGGGCGAAGCCGTCATCGCTACCGCACGCGTTCGGTCAGCCGGCGCCGCGGGCGCCGCCGACACGGGCCGCGCCTGCGCCACGACCCGGTGGACGATCGTCACTTTCCTTGCCTGCTCCACGGCTGCGGCGTCCACCTTGCCCTCGCCGGCGAGCTGGGACAGGATGGAGTCGTTCACCGAGACCTTCGTTACTAGCTCGAAGAGGTGCGGAGGCAGCACCCGTCGCAGCGACGGTATGTCGTACTCAACTCTCTTGGACTCGAGGTAACTGACCGTGCCGCGGTCCGTATCGAGCTGCCTCTCGCCTGTCTCCTCGAAGTACCGGACGAGGACCTCCTTGAGGCTGTCCTCCCTCTTCTCCAATTCTTTCCTGCGCTCGTTGACCTCGATGAACTCCTCCGCCACCACGCGGATGTCAGCGGCATCGTCCATAAGCGCCCGCCTCCGGTCGGCTCGTTCTCGCGGGACTAGTCCGCTACTACATATGAGCCGCCTCGACGGGATATTCCGCCTAGACTTCGAGAGCCCGGGGTTGCCACTTTGCGCGACCCCAGCGACTCTTTGCGAGCGTCGACAGGGCCGAGACAGCTTGCGGCCGCAAGGTTGCGGTCAGAAGGTGGCGATGACCTTCAGCGTGCCGGTGTAGGTATTGAACCCCTCGCTCATATCGCTGCTCACACCGCGGATGTACCCCAGGCTGAGCGAGGCCCGCCACGTGTCGCTGAACCGCCAGTCAACCCTCACGTCGGCTCTGGCCTTCGTCTCGTAGAAGTCCGCGTCGTTTTTCGTGCCGGACGTGCGCTCCAGTGACGAAGTGAGCGTGGTGGAGAGCTTTTTCCCCGGCGAGTATGTGAAGTCGTTGCCCACGCCGTACGTCACGAGGTCCGACCCGGCGTCACGCGTCGCGTTGCGCCAGCCGCTCAACACGTCGGTCGAGGCCTCGCTGACCGACCAGCTCAGCCGCATCGCGGACGCCAGGGACGTCGACCTCCTCTCGCCCAGGGTCGGGCTGGTGTGGGAGGAGTCGCGCCACGTGGTCTCCGCGCTCGGCGTAAGCCTTGGGAGGCCAGTGTACGTCGCGGTCGCCGACACCTCGCTTGCAGTGCTGACCTTCTCTGACTCGCGATAGGCGGTCTCAGTCCGCCTGAGCCTCAAGTCCGTGCGCCAAGCGGCTAGCTCCCCGCGCAATCTTGCGTCGCCCGCGAGCACCGTGCGCGCTTCCCCGCGGATGGGCTCGAGGTAGTCCCAGCTCACGCCCCCAGACGGTGTGAGCTTCAGCGCACGGACCTGGAATGTATCGAAGGTCGCCCGTGCCACGGCGCGCCTCTGAACCCGGGTCTCATCCTGCGGGACGTCGGTGCGCGAGTACTGGGACAGCTGCACGCTCAGCCGTGCGGGCCCCAGCTTGTCGGCCCACGACAGCGTGCCGCCCACGTCCCGGCTCCCTTTCTCCCGCCCGTCCAAAGCGACCACGCGCACGGGAAACCGATAGTACAGCTTTAGCGTGACCGTCTCGACGGGCGCGTACGTGATGTCGCCTCTGACGTTGTGGGCGACGTATGAGCTTGTGGGCTTCTCGTAGTCGTCGTACACGACCTTCTCGTAGCCAGCGCCGAGGGTGAGCCGCGTCGCGGCGAGGCTCTCACGTACCGTGACGGAGTAAGTCGTCCGCTGGGCCTCCAGCCCCTCCCGGACGGCCCGATCCATCCGCTCAAGGGTGTAAGCCAGGTCCACCTCGGGACCGAAGTCCCAAGAGATGCCCGCCGAGTCCGTCGTTACCGTGAGAAGACCGTCGTCCCCGGCCACGGACCCCGAACCTGCCCCGGATGCGGACCCGGCATCGCCATCGTCATCGTCGCCGGGGGTGATGTCCGCAGGGCGCGTGGCCCGGCTGGCGTGCTCCACGCGTGCGGTGAGATTCGGCCACACCGGGTACGAGCCACCCACCTTGAACTGGGTGAGGTCCTGGCGCCCCCGTCCCCCCACCGGGAGGAACGTGGGCTCCACCCGCTCGTAGCTCGCGTAAGCCTGCCCCGCACCGACGTCGAATGTCGCCCCGAAGGCGCCTGCGAAACCCGTGTAGGTATGCTCGCCCGCAGGGACGTCCGCGTACCTGTGTTGGTCCTCGCCGGAGATGCCCGTAGTGCTTTGGGGATACTCGGCAAAACTCTCGTACGGCCGCGCGGCTCTCCAGATGGAGAGGCGATAGAATTCGTCGGCCTCCCCCCCCGCCCAGACCGCGTCTTCCACGGCGGGCACCCCACCCGCGCCCGTCACGGCCGTGATGACGCGGCCGGCTGTCGCAGCCACGCGCTCCGGCACAGAGCCGCCGTCGTCACCGTTGCCGCCATTGCCGCCGTTGCCATCGTACCGGTAGAGCCCGTCCGCCCCGCCCAGCCACAGGGCTCCGCCGGCGGCCCGGACCGCGTTCCACTCGGCACCCTCCGTGCCCGCGAGCACGTGCCACTCTCCGTCAGGCTCGCGTTTGAAGCGGACCCCGGAGTCCGTCGCGACGTACACATCCCCGTCCCCTACCGGGGAGGCCAGCGTCGCGATCTCCGCAACGGCCGCCCCCTCGAACTCCTTTACGAACCTCCCGGTCGCCGCATCGAATGACATGAGGCCTTCCGGGGTCCCCACGTAGAGATCGCCTGTAACCTCGGAGACCGCAAGGTCCGTGATGACCTCGCTTATCATCTCGGGGTTCGACCCCTCGTCGAACACCTCCCAGCTCTCAAGGCTCCCTGTCGCGGCACTCGCCACCGCGAGCCCGGCGTCGGTGCCCACCCAGACCCGGCCCTGGGCCGCGCCATCGTCCACCACGACCGATAGCGTGTTCGAGCTTGGCAGGCCGTCGCTCTCGTAGTAGCGGCGCCAGTTCTCTACGCGGTCGAAAGGCGCCTCGCCTCCCGGCCCGACCCTGGCGTCGAGCGTTGTCAGCCCCGACTCCGTCGCGAAAAACCATAGCCCGGACGATTCGGACGCGGCCATGTCGAAGACGGTCCAGCCCGCAAGGCCCGACGCGGGCGAGTGCTGCCGCCACTTGCCGTTCGCGAGGCTATACGAAGTGAGGCCGTTCTGGTGGGCGAAGAGCACGTACTCGCCGCCGGCGTCATCAGTGGCGAAAAGCGCGTCGTTTATGCGGTTGGACGTGTTCCTGCGGCTGTTGTCGTCGTATGGAAAGACCTCGTGGCTGTACGCGAGGTCCGCGTCGACGCTCAGCCGCCCGGCTTTTAAGTCGGCGGACACCCCCGCCACGGTGTGCGTCCCGGGCATGGTGCGCGCCCGGTCCGACCCGACGAGAGGCGTCGCAAGGTCCTGCGCCCGTATGACGTCCGCCGCGAGCTTGAGGCCGGGCGAAGGCTGCCAGGCAACGGACCCGCCGTAGAAGATGCGCTTGTATTCCACGGGCACCCCGAGCCCGCCCACGAAGTACTCATAGTCGACCTTCACGACGTCCTGGGGACCCACCTCGCGGAGCATGAACAAGACCCCGGCCTCGTAGTCGATGGTGTAGTCCACGCCTCTCGCGAGAAGCTCGCCGTTCAGGTAAACCCGCTCGCTGCCCTGGGCTACGGAAATACCGAGGGCGTAGACGTTGCCAGTGACGGAGTAGGAGTATCCAACACGGATCTCATCATAAGCCTCGGGCGCGCCCGCGGGGAAGGAGAACTCCACTACGCCCTGATCGTAGTAGACCGTGTAGGACAGCCCCGGCACGGCGTCGGCGTCGGTGTACGTCCCAGAGGCGAGGACGTCGACCCGGACGGACTCGATATCTATCCGCTCGTGGCCAAGGAGGTAGAACCTGCCGGTCGAGTAGCCCGCAAGCGCATTATCGAGCACCTTCGTGGCGGACTCGGGGAGTCCCGCGACGAGCCACGAATGGTCGCGGCAAAGCTCTTCGAGGAAGGCTTCCTCGGAGTCGCTGCCCACCACGAAAGGATACGCCTTCTGGTCCACCCCGGTGAGGCGGTTCTTCGTGTTGTACTCGGCAATAAGGTCGCGGACCTCGTCTCGGAGGATGTCAAGGGCCTCGCGCCGCAGGACCAAGTGGTCGCCCCAAGCGGCGGTCACGACGGTGTACTTGCCTCGGTCGAGCTCCCTCAGATCGCCCGAGGCTACGACGCCCTCGTCGTCATCGGACTCGCGGTAAAGGTAGGCCATGTCATAGTTCGTAAGGAGATCGAGGAGGGTGCGCCGCGCGCCGGGAACCGCGTCGTCCAAGCGCAGCTCGACCTCCATGAAATCGGGATCGAACGAGCCAGACAGGCGGTACGATTCCGCGCCGCCCATGGAGGCCACGAGCACGGCGCCCTCGCGAGTAGGAGCGTAGGGACCGTCGTGCCTGAAGACGGTGGTGTCGCTGCTGGACGCGCCCTTGAACGTCTTCGAGGTCGGGATGCCCTTGACCTGTCCGACGATGGCCCCGAGGGTGAAGTCGTCGAGCTTCGCGGAAACCTGCACGCCACGCAGCGTGAGGCGGCGCGCAACGTAAGGGTTCGCGGTCGCGTAGGCGAAGTCGCCGAATCGCCCGGAGACGGTCTCGTTCGAGAAATCTATGCGCACGAGCTGGAGGTTGCTTGAGCTATAGTTGTCGAGAGCGGCGGTCACGCTGAAACCGCCAGGAAGCTGGCCTGATATCGAGAGCCGCAGGGTCTGGGACGCGATCAGCGTGTTGATGGCGTATCCCTGCAGGCCCTTGAGGCCCTCCGGATCGCCCGCGGCGTAAGTCGCGGACCAAACGGCCTCGCCGGACACGTCGAGGCCCGCGCCGACCTCGGCCGCCGCCGCACCGCACCCTCCCCAGGCCCACGCGCACGTCCAGGCCCAGGCGGCCGCCGTCATCAGCGTCACCAACACGGCGCGGCACGCCAACGTGCTTAACCCCTTTGTCGCCCCTGACTCCTTCATCGCGGCGCGCTCGATCCACCTCACCCAGCCCCACCCCCCACATGGGACCGCGGTTTCCGCGGCGCCCTCGGTCCGGATCTATGGTCGCATGGTCGCCCGGTCGTCCCTGCGTTCCTGGGCTTCGCCGGGCGCAGGCCCCGCTTGCGGCCCCCGCTCGGTTGAGAGATCGCCGAGCCGAATCGCAGTGCGTCTTCATTCGTGCAGGACGACGACGCACCGGCAGCCTCTACCTACGGAAGGCGGGGGCCACCCGTGTGAGCGCCCCCGCCCGCTGCGGCAGCGGAGACTCAGCGCCGTCGCGCGTCAGAACTTGATGCCTATGGACAGCCTGTGCATGTCCTGGAGCGTCTCGTGAGTCTGGTACGCGTAGTCAAACTGGAACATCTGGTACTTGAACCCGAGCCCCGCGGTGAACGACATGTGTCCTTCCTGGAACACCGCCCCGGCCCTCAGCGCAAACGGCGACAGGAGGTATTCTCCTCCCAGGTGGAACGCGCCGCTCGTGTCGTAGTCCGCGGCGACAGTCACGTTTTCTTGGAGCGTCGCAGCCGCCCCGACGGCGAACGTCCTCTCAAAGGCGTCGCTCGTGCTGTTGGAGTACCTGACCGATCCAAGGAGATTGCGGCCGACGGCACCGACGCTGAAGCCGTCCGCCTGGTAGAGAACTCCCACGTCGCACGTCAGCCCCGACCCCGTGAGGTCCGGCAGGGACTGACTGTAGTACTTGACGGTCCCACCCAGGTGAAGACCGCGATACGTGGTCGCGGCCGATGCCATGAGCGCGGTCTCGCCCACGGTGTACACCTCGGTCGGATTTGCGTACTCGTCGGTCCCCTGGACGCTCGACCTCAAGCTGAGTATGGCGGCGCCGAACTTAGGCTGCGCGTACGCCAGGCCGAGGTAGCCCGCAACCCCGAGCTGGTTGGTATAGAAAGAGGTCACGTTCCTGCCATCCTGAATGGCAAGGCCCGCGGGGTTGTAGTAAACGCACGTGGCGTCGTCCGCGACCCCCACGAACGCGCCACCCATGCCCATGGCGCGCGCACCCAACCCGATATCCATGAACGCCGCTGTGCCCACAGGCTCGCCCTGGGCCATGGCCCCCGAAGCGGGGACCACGGCCAACAGGCAAGCGAGGATAACCGTTGCTAGTCGCGATTTTCGCATTTCCTCGCCCCCATTTCGGCTGAACTTCTTTACGTGATGTGACCTAACGCCTTACGATGAGACGTATGGGGTCTGACTTGAGCCCGCGCTCCGTGACCAGGATCGCGACGTACAGGCCGTTCGCCAGATCCCTCCCCGCATCGTCCACAAGGGACCACACGGCAGCCCCGGCCCCGGCGGGCAGGTCCGCGCTGTACACCAGTCTCCCGGCGATGTCGTATATGAAGAGCGTTCCGTCCTCTGGGATATTGTAGTAGAACGTCACTTTGGTCGACGCGGGGTTCGGGCCTGCCATCAGCATCTTCGTCACGACCACGAGGTCCGTCTCGTCAGTGCCCGAGCCTGTGGCGCCCATCGGGTCCGTTGCGCTGACTCTGATGAGCGCCTTGCCGTTCTTCTTGACTCCCGCAACGTTCCAGGTGTACGAGCCGTCGTTCGGCTCGCCCTCCGCTATGAGCGTCCAGGTGGCCCCTCCGTCCATGGAATAATCCAAGCGGATGGCAAGCTGCCCGTCGAGGCCGTCCGGATCGTGAGCGGTCCATCTGATGTCGAGGGACTTGCCGTCGGTGCATACCGCACTCTCCGGGACGTTCACCGTGACAACCGGGACCTCGTTCACGAGAAGCCAATCGTACACTCTCGAGATGAGGGCGGTTGCCGGACTCTCTTCCCCGGCCTCCTGCCTCGACGCGTCCGCGGGCACCTGCGACGTTGTCGGGACTACTTCCAGCGGGAAGGCGAGGAAGACCACTTTGTACCCGTCCCCGCCGTAGCGCAGCGCCCTGAAGGTGTCGCCGGGCGCGGTGAATATGCCGACTGCGTCGCCGTCAGGGTATATCTCATCGATCCAGTTCAGCTCGCCCAACTCGGGTGGAAGACCCAAGGCATCGAAATCGACCGCGAAGGACAGACCGTCGGTGATGGGGTCTCCCTCGACTCCGGTGAACACGTCCCCCGGCTCGCTTTGGACGTCGGAGTTCGCCTCGGCGACGTGGAGGTACTTGATGACGAAGTCGTCGGGATTGCTGAAGTTCATCCCCACTCCGTAGATGAGCTCCTGCCCCGCGATGAAGAGCCTGCCGCCCTTCTTCAGGTACTGCTTCAGGGCCGCAACCTGATCGAGCGTCGGGTAGTCAAACAGGCCGCAGTTCCAGAGCATCACGAACCGCTCCGCTCCGGGAACAAGTGAGCTGCCGCTTATGATATCACTGGGCACAAGGTACTGGTACGGCACCCCCGCTTGGCCCATGACCGGCTCGACATAGTACGGAGTCGTCCCGAGGGTGTCGCCATCCACCAGAAGGACAGTCTCGGGTGACTCGACCGCCACAATGGTGAGCGACCGCGACGCCGACCCACCTGCGGTGTCAGTCGCCGTGAATGTGGCGGTATACACGCCCGGCTCAGCATAGACGTGGGTGGCGGACGTTCCCTCCACAGGTGGCGTGCCGTCGCCGAAGTCCCACTCGCCCACGATGTCGCCCTCAGCGTCGTACCCGGCGCCCGTGAACGTTACCTCGAGAGGTGCCACACCTACCTGGACGTCGGCAGACGCGTTCGTTATGACGGGCAGGAGGTTTTCACCGGTATCCTCGGCGGTGAGGAAGCGAAGGATCCTATCCATCAGCACCGCGGAGTTGTTCGGGTCCGCCGCGTCCGAAGGCACCGCCTCAAATGGGAACCCGAGGAACACCACGCGGTACACGCTGTCCGCGTATCTCACGGCCACGGGGATCGCGGGATCCCCCTCCGCGGCCGGAGGAACCTCGAACATCCCGATGCCGCCGCCGAACGGTATCAGTCCGTCGACGTACCCCGGATCGTAGGTGCCGGGGTACACTAGGCTGATGTCCATGCCGTCCGACACCGGGTCGCCCGCCTTGCCCAAGACCTCGCTGGCCCCGTAATCCAACAGGTCGACACAGTCTTGGGACGGCTCGACATGGAGGTATCGGGCCACGAAATCCAAGCCATTCCCTTCGTAGAGGAGATCGTAGAGTATGTCGTATCCGGAGATGAAGAGCCGGCCACCGTTATCAAGGTATTGAGAGAGGAATGCCTGGTCAGCGGCGGTGAGGGTCCCGCTGTACGCCTCTCCGCAGTTCCATATGATGGGGTTCGGAATGTCAGTAGGTAACGCAACCGCAGCAGAGGGGGTGAGTGTCAAATAGGGCTTCCCGACCGCCGCGAGCGCATCTGTGAAGAAGACGTCGTAGTCCATGCCCTCGTCGTCGTCCACGAAGAGGACGGTGTCCGGGTTCGCGGCCACGATTCCGACGGTAGCCGCCGCCTCGTTGCCAAGGCTATCCACCACGTGGAAGGTCGCAGTGTAGGAGCCTTCCTCAGTGTACGTGTGCGTCGCGGTCGCCGCATGGACCGGCGCGCTGCCGTCCCCGAAGTCCCACCACTGATCCGCAATGGGTGTGGCGTCCCGCACACCCAACCTTGTGCTAGCCGACGCGGTGAACGTGACCGTCAACGCCCCTGGAGCGCCGTACGTCCGGTCGGCATGCACTTCATGGATGGCGGGCGGCCAAATTCCCATCAAGGCATTGTAGGCGTTCAGCCGGCCTCCGGTGAGCACTTTGCCCACAAAAGCGGGACGCACCTCCGAGGAGTTCAGAATCATGTCCTTGATGGTGACCGCTCCGGCCTCCCAGCCTTCAGCACCGGCGTACTGGGGCATCTCCGGGTGGGCGGCCGCAAGCAGGGCAGCTACCCCTGCAACGTGCGGGGTCGCCATGGAGGTTCCTCCCGCCCACGCGTACCCTGATAGGCTGAAGTCGGTCGTGCGGGGGTACGTGGACAGGATCCAGTCACCCGGCGCCGCGATGTCAACCGACTGCTCTCCCCAACATGAGAAGCCTGCAAGTTCATCGTTCTGGTCACTTGCCGCGACGGCTATTATGTTCTCCGACACGTACGAGGACGGGTAGTGCGGCACGACGTCGTTGTCGCTGGCGGAGTTGCCCGCCGCGCACATGGCAAGCATCCCCGAGGCCTCAATGGCTTCCCTCAGCGCCTTTCCGTAACCGCCCCCACCCCAGCTATTGGAGGTAAGCGTGGCACCCATTTCGGCCGCGTAGTTGAACGCCTTGATAGCGTCCGAATCATACCCGCCTTCAGGCCCCAGGAACTTCAGGGCCATGATCTTCACGTTCGCCTTCCACGCAACGCCGGCCACGCCTATCCTGTTGTTGCCGACCGCTGCGATGGTCCCGGCGGTGTGGGTGCCGTGGGACTCCTTGTCCGCCACATCGTACACGGTGTTGTCGTTCCAGTAGAAATCCCAGCCGTACACGTCATCGACGAAGCCGTTCCCGTCGTTATCTATGCCGTCACCGGCAATCTCGCCAGGGTTGACCCACATGTTGTCCTTGAGGTCTGGGTGATAGTACTGGATCCCCGTATCGATCACGGCCACTATCACCGGTTCGCTGCTGTTGAAAACCTCCCATGCTTCCGGAGCATCGATGTCGGCATCGGGTATCCCCGCGATGCCCGAGCCCGGTATGATCTCCTGCCCTACGTTATGAAGGCCCCACATGTACTGGAAATAAGGATCGTTGACCGGAGGCTCGCTGCCTTGATAAGCGTAGCGCTTCCAGTTCGGCTCCGCGTACTCGATGCCCGGGTCCTTCTCGTAGTACGCAACCGCCTCTTCAACCGAGATCCCCCTCGAAGGGTCGAGCTTGACGCGGTACACAGGCACCTGGTTAGGAAGCGAGATCGTTTCCACCACGCGCGCGCCGAGGCTTCGCGTGAGCGTCTCGACGGTTTGGGATGTCGCCTCCAACCTCACCTTCGAAGGAAAAGCCTCGATCCTCGGGCGCACCAGCACCTCGCCCTCGGCGTACTCAGCCTGAGGCGCGATTTGCTCCACCTCGACCACAGGGAACTCGGGACCCTGCCGGTCTCCTGGCCCTGCCGCTTGGGCGCCCGCTCCCATGACAAAGCAGACAACAAGAGCGCAGACCAGACCCATGTATGCCAATCTCCCGGACGGTCTCAACACACGTCCCCTCCTTTCACTGATTCGACCGGCGCGACGCCAGGCTCCCCACTTGAGACTCCGGTCCTCCCTCGCGTCGCAAACGCTGATGCATCATGCCAGATTTAGCCCAGCCTTCTTGCCCACAGTAACCCGGCGCCCATCGGGTCAGCGGCTCGCCACGAGCACCACTCGCTTTCCGCGGCATCAGCGCGGACGAGCTTCGCACGCGGTACAAGGCTGCCGACGGTCCACCCCTTCTAGGCGCCGTCCGTTCCGGCACACCTGCATCCAGGACTCTCGCGGAACGCTCCAGGCGCGCGTGGGTGGTGGCCAATACGGTCACTGCGGGGCGTTTCACCCCCCTCAACGAAGCATACTCACGCCATCTTGGCAGTCGCTCTTACCAAAGAAAGGCAGCGTGACGGCGTAAGGTTCACCCGTGCTACTGGTACCCAGCGGAACCTAGCATCGTTGAGAACTGATTCATTCGGAGTGGTAGGGAAGGGTTTTGTGAAAGTAAGTGCAGAAAGACAGAGTCAACTAAGTGCTTTGTGGCTGGCGCCTACCATCACCACGACGAATCAAACATTCTCATGCCTGAAAGGCAGTATTCGACGCGGCCTGCTTTCTTCCTTCCAATGCCCAGAGATCTTGGAAAAGAGCGGCTTGTCCGCAGCTCACTGTGGCATCGGCATCTGGGACTGCCCGGATCGGAAGAGCGCTTCCGCGTTCCGGCTGGTGGCAGCGGCGACTTCGCCGACGTCGAGGCGCTTCAGCCTGGCAAGCTCGCGGGCCACGAGCACAACGTACGCAGGCTCGTTTCGCTTACCGCGGTGAGGGACGGGGGCGAGATAGGGGCAGTCGGTTTCAAGAAGGATCCTATCCAGAGGGAGACGGGCGACTAGGTCGCGCAGGGCCGTGGCATTGGGGAAAGTGAGGGTGCCGCCCACTGAGATGTAGAAGCCCATATCGAGGACGGCGTGGGCCAGCTTCCAGTCGCCGGAAAAGCAGTGCATGACTCCACAAGCCTCCTCGGCTCGCTCGGACTTGAGGATGGCAAGGGCGTCCGCGTGGGCCTCGCGGTCGTGGACTACGATCGGAAGGCCGACCTCCTTGGCAATTGATATCTGGGCCGCGAAGGCCCGTCGCTGTTGGTCGCGGGGGGAGAAGTCGTAGTGGTAGTCCAGGCCGATCTCGCCGATGGCGACCACCCCTGGCTCGCGCGCTAAGGTCCGCAGCTCGTCGAGCGCCGCGTCCGAGGCATCTTTAGCCTCGTGGGGGTGGACGCCGACGGCCGCGAGAAGGCCGGGGTATCGCCGCACGAGCTCCAGCGCGGTCCGGGAGGTGGGGAGGTCGGAGCCAACCTCCACGACAGGCCACACGCCCGCGGCTTTCGACCTCGCTATCACAGCGTCGAGGTCATCGCGGAACCGCTCGTGTTCGAGATGGGCGTGAGTATCGATCATCTGGATGACACCGGGTTCATGAGGCAATCACGTCACCTCCACGCCTGTTCTGGACGGCCGCCAGCTCCGAAAAGGGGCGACAAGGGAAAAGGCGGCGATTAGCACCTTCATCCATTGAGTGTGAGTGGTCGGAGTGGTCGCGGCAGCAGGCGTCCGCGGACGACAATGCGGCACGGGCGCGCGGCACCCAGCATCGGGCACACGGCATACTGCATTTAGTGAGGCGCCTCCCGTTCCGGGCGTCACGCGCGCGATGCGGCGCGTGACGTCCATCACTTGTGAAGCCCTTCCCCTTCCCGACGTCACGCATCAGGGAGCCATTGGTGACGGACAACATCCTTCTGGCTTCACACATTCCCAGCGTCACAAGTCTCTCCCGCGGAGTTCTGAGCGTCACGCCTGGCGCCCGATTCGTGACCAGTGTCACCCGGCGGATCGCACTCGCCACCCGTGGCAATCGTCCCCCGCAAGGTGTTCCGCATAGCACCCGTCGACCTGGAAAAGGTGATGAGCATCACGCGCCCGTCCAGAAGTGCGTCCCATACCAACCTTCCGGCCCGTCGCGTGCCGCACATCACGAGTCCAACCTCATCCTTTCCACACATCAGCGGTCCGAGATGACGTGCGCCACAGGTCACACTTTGTGCCGCACCTGTTCTCCACATCACGTCACGCGCCGCTCTTGCGCCTTCCCCTCTCGCCGCCCTGATAGCCCCCTGATAGCCCTCTCACGGCCTTCACTGACCTCAAGCTGCTCCGCGGCCTTCACGGGCCACGGGCGGGCTTGACAGCCCTCGGAACCTCTAGGCCGTCGCCGCCTTGGCGACTGCGCCCGCCAGGGGATAGGGCAGCGATTGACTCACCCTCACATGGCGCCCCAGCGCACCTTCCTCACATACCGACCCTAGCGCACCTTTGAGCCTAGCGGCAACTCCCGGTCGGTTGTGACCACCGCCAGGCGCGATGTGTCGGGCGTGGACCCGGCGAGCAGCATGCCCTGGGAGACTATGCCGCGGATCTTCGCGGGCTTGAGGTTAGCCACCACGACTATTTGTTTGCCTACGAGCTCTTCAGGAGCGTAGTGCTTGGCGATCCCCGCCACGATCTGGCGCTTCTCCGCCCCAAGGTCTATATCGAGCCTGAGAAGCTTGTCTGCGCCCTCCACCCTCTCCGCCGCCAGGACTCTCGCCACGCGCAGGTCGAGCCTGGCGAACTCCTCTATGGACACCAAGTCGCCCGGACCCGCAGGTGGCGCTCCGGCGCCTTTCCCGGTTTCTTGGTGCTGCTGCTGTGGCTGCGGCTGTGGTGCCCTCTGCGATGTCGTCCCAGGCCCTTCGGCTTTCTGTTCTTGTCCGGTCATGCCCGCGACCTCCTTCTCGCCCTCTTTTTTCTTATCCCGGGCAAGCTCCGCGAGGCGGAACTCGCCCCGGCTCAGGTCCGAGGCCTCCACGTCGAGCCTTGGGAAGAGCGGCCCGAGGCGCTTCACCCGCGCGCCCTCCACGAACCGTGCCACGTCCAGCGTGCCCGTCTTCCACCTCACGCTGTGCAGGGGCGCCGCGTCCTCCAGGCCCAGTGACATCCAGATCCGCGCCGCCGCGCCCGGGATGAACGGGCTTGCCATGACCGCCACTCTCGCGAGCGCGTCCGCGAGCCCGAACATGACCGTGGCGAGCCGGCCCCGTCGCCCCTCCCGCGCGAGCGCCCACGGCGCGGCCTCGTCGATGTACTTGTTGGCCCCGTCCACAAGGCTCCATATCTCGCCCAGCGCGCCCGTAAGGTCGAGGGACTCCATGAGCTCGTGAGCACGCCGCGTCGCGCGCGCCGCCGAGTCCGCAAGCTCCCTGTCGCGCGCCTCGTATTCCCCCGGCGCCGGCACGCGGCCGTCGAAGTACTTCTCCACCATGGCGCACGTCCTATTGAGCAGGTTGCCGAGATCGTTGGCCAGGTCCGCATTGTAAGTCTCGGCGAGGCCTTCGTACGAGAAGTCGCCGTCCTGCCCGAACGGGACGGCCTTCATGAGGTAGTAGCGGAGCGGATCGGCGCCAAGGCTGTCGGCGAGCCTGACCGGGTCCACCACGACTCCCTCGGACTTGGACATTCGCGCGCCCTTGACCGTCACAAACCCGTGGCCGAACACGGTCTTCGGGAGCGGGATGCCCGCGGCCATGAGCGTGGCGGGCCATATCACGCAGTGGAACCAGGTGATGTCCTTGCCGATGAGATGGAGGTCGGCCGGCCACCACTTCCCGAAGTGGTCGGTCCCGGGCACGTACCCTGCCCCGGTGAGGTAGTTGATGAGGGCATCGAACCACACGTAAACCACCTGGTTCGGGTCGATCTCCTCAGGGAAGGGAACCCCCCACGCGAGGGTTGAGCGGGAGATGCTCACGTCCTGCAGCCCCTCGCGGATCCTGTTCACCACCTCGTTGCGCCTGGTTTCCGGGAGGATGAACTCCGGATGCTCCTCGATATGACGCAGGAGCGGCTCCTGGAACCTCGAGAGCGCGAAGAAGTAGTTCTTCTCTTCCACCCACTCGGGCTCACGGCTGGGATGGAGAGGGCAGCGCCCGTCCACAAGGTCCTTCTCCTCCACGAACCTCTCGCAGGAAACGCAGTAATGCCCTGAGTAGGTGCCTTGGTAGATGTAGCCTCGCGCGTTGGCCCGGCGCACGATGTCGCGGACCGTGGCGATGTGGTCCTCGTCGGTCGTTCTGATGAACCGGTCGGGGCGGATATCTAGCTTATGCCAGGCCCTTTCGAAGAGCCCAGCCATCCTGTCGCAGAACGTCTTGGGCGCCATCCCCTGCTTTTCGGCCTGCCGCGCCACGTTGAGGCTGTGTTCGTCGGTGCCGGTGAGGAAGAAGGTATCGTACCCGGCCAGCCTCTTGAAGCGGGATATCACGTCGGCCGCGATCTTCTCGTACGCGTGGCCGAGGTGCGGCTCGCCGTTTACGTAGTCTATGGCTGTGGTAAGATAGAACTTTTCCACGTGGAACACAACACCCCCTATAGCAAAATGCCTCTCGCCCCGTTCGGAAGGCGGATGCCTTCACGTGGGGCGAGAGGATATCATCTCGCGGTACCACCCAACTTCGCCGGGGCCTTGCGGCTCCGACCTCAAGAGGCACGGCGGCAAGCAGGTAACCATGTAAGGAGATCCGCGGTCTTGGCGAGCCGCATGCCCCGGCGCTGTAACGGGCGCCCGTTACGATCCATGGTCTGGCACGATGACCTATTGATCGCCCGGCGATCGGACTACTCAGAGGGATGGGACGCACGCGAAGACGCGCGCTGGAACACGCACGGTGGCCCTGCGCTGGCCTCCCACGCTGGTCACTGCCCTCTTTTCGTCCCGCGGCTCAGGGGCCATGTTCGGCAAGCCCCACGCGCCGGCTTTCACCTTGACCGCCGGCTCTCTACGGCAGAAGGCCTGCTTACTCGTCCCCATCATCGCCTTTGACTTCTTCGCACGCCATCACGGCGCAGTCGGCTTTGTCGAATGGTTATGGGAATGAAACGTCTTGTCTCATATTATCCTGAGCCCTCACCCCGTGTCAAGCCCAAAGCGATGCCGCCGCCCCAGTGATATGCTTCCCCGCGTCGCATCGAGACAGATCGCAACCTCCTCACTGGACTAGCCAAGGTCAACGACACGTCTCGACCCCGTGATACGACCGTCCCGGGCCCCGGGGACCATGGGAAACGGGCGAGTGACCGAGCCGGCGCGTTACGCTCTCACGTAGCGCCAACTGTGCCAAAATGGCAGCTAATAGAGCTTATTCTGCTAGATAAGGTAAAAACTCTTAAGGGAGCCTTGACTTGCCTTGGAAAATAAAGTATAGTGTGTAAGGAGGTTGTCGAAGCCTGGAGGGAGCTTTCAATACGAAAGAGGGAGCTGACAGACATGAAATCAACGGGGATTGTTCGGAAAGTCGATGAGCTAGGTCGCGTAGTAATTCCAATCGAGCTTCGCAGGACGCTCCAAATCGCAGAGAAGGATGCCCTCGAGATCTACGTTGACGGCGAGAAGATCATACTGAAGAAGTATGAGCCTGCCTGCATTTTCTGCGGGAACGCCGACAACATTAGGGTGTACAAGGACAAGAACATCTGCCGCGATTGTCTGGAGGAAATGAAGGGCCTCATCTAGGAAAGAGGCCCTGCCTTTCTCCCCGAGGACCCCATCTCCCCGTTGCGCCGTCCTCGGGGCGTCGCAAGCTTGACAAGCTTTAGGCGAGGCAAGGAGGGGGGACGGCGTTTATTTCGCGTCGTCGCCCCCTGTCTTTGTGTTCCTGGAACGTCGTCCCGGGGCGTCCGGTGCGTCCAGCACTATAGTTACTTCGCCCTTTACTCGGGCGCCTTCAAACAGGGCGGCAACCTCACCCAGGGCGCCCCGGACGACCTCCTCGTGCACCTTCGTGAGTTCGCGGGCGACCGCGACCCTTCGCTCGCCCCCCACAGCCTCAGCAAGGTCCGAGAGAGTCTCGGCGACCCTATACGGGGACTCGTACAGGATGACCACCCTATTCTCCCCAGCGAGCCGCTGGAGCGCCTCGCGACGTTTCCGCCCCTTCCTAGGCAGGAACCCCACGAATGTAAACTCCGTCGCGCAGAACCCCGACACCACGAGAGCCGCCACCGCTGCCGACGGCCCAGGGATAGGCACCACAGGGATGCCTTTGGATATCGCCTCCTTGATGAGGTGAGCGCCGGGATCTGACACCACGGGCGTCCCTGCGTCAGATATCAGGGCGACATCACCCCCACCCAACAGGACCTCGATGATCCGCGCCGCCTGGGCACGCTCGTTGTGTTCGTGGCAGCTCACCATTCTGGCTGCGATGTCATAGTGCGCCAGGAGCTTTCGCGTCTGCCGTGTATCCTCGGCGGCGATCAGGTCCACCGCGCGTAAGATCCTGAGCGCCCTCATCGTTATGTCCTCGAGGTTCCCGATCGGAGTCGCGCACACGTACAAAGTGCCGGTGGCCCGGCCCTCCGGCGCGGTGGCCTCCGGTGTCGCGGTTCCCGGTCCCGGCCGCCCCGTGCCCGTCGCCGCCGCTGCCGATCGCCGCGGGCGCGTCTCTCCAGAGCATCCCGCGTTCGCGTCAGGCCTCTGCCCTGCGGGCCCTGTCATCTCCACGATCCTCACCTGTCAACCACGCCCTCCGGCGGCCTAGCCCCGCCTTTGGCCTCACACATCCTTGCCGTCTTCACCCTGTTCGGACCCGGACGCGTGACGAGCGCCGTCCGGCGCCTGTCCCGTCTGACGCGGCGGCGTCGGCGTCCTTCGACGGCGCCTCGCACCCCGACGCCTCACGCGCGAGCCACCATGCCCCGGCCCCGCCTTCGGGCCCGCCGCCGCCCTCGGGTCCTGCTCGCCTCCCGGCGCGGCATCCTGCCTGTGCGGTGTTCCGGGCACTCCGGCTCCAGAGGACGCGTCCGCGCTTCCGCTCCGGGCCAGCCTTCCGCTTTGGGCCTCGCCTCCGCTCTGGGCCGGGCCTCCGTCCTCCTCGCGGCCCGCCCGCCCCCCGCTGGCCGGCCCCGGGTGCGGGTGCGCCACGTCTGGCCCCTCCGCCGCAGGCGAACGCGGTCGGCCCGTTTCCTGCCCGGGCCGGCTGCCCGACCTCCACCGGCGCCTGGCGGCGCGACGTCTGGGATTCACCGGCTTCACGAAATCCGCGGCTTGCCCGCCAGTGGCACGCGCGATTCCCGCAGCGCTCACCGCCCCAACCTCTACTGAAGCGGACGCAGTGCCGGCTCGTTCCGCGGCGGCCGCGACATCGGCGTGCGCGGAGGGGGGAACCGGCTGCTCGCGCCCGTCCCCCGCCCGGTACCCGGGCGCTGCCGCGCCGCGACGGTGGTCCCTGCCCTCGCGGCCCTCATTACCTTCGCGCCGCCCGCCCCGCTCGCCACGGCGCCTCCGCGGGTCGGCGGAGTCGCTCACTCCGGGCGCAACCGCCGCGCCGGCTCGAGCGCGGGGCTGGGCTTTAGCGTGCACGTTCGCGCGTGCCTCGGCGGCAGCTCGATCCTGAGCCCCGGTTTCACCGCGGGCCTGAGCTTGACCGCGCGCACGAGCCTCAGGCTGGCCGCCCGCGGGCGGTGCTGCGGCACCGCCCCTCACCCCGGGTGCGTCGACCTCGTGGACCTGGGCCTCAACCTCTCCGCCGACCGCACCGGCCGCACCGGCCACGCCTGCCGTGCCTCCCACGGCTGTCGCGGCTGCCTGTGGGCCGCGTGCCCCGGCACCCGTCTCCATCTCGGCCCATGTCTCGCTCCGAGTCTCGGTCGCCGTCTGAGCCGCCGTCTCAGTCTCAACCTCAATCTCACTCTCAGCCTTAGGCTCAGTCCCGGTCTCCGTCTCGGTCGCCTCAAGCTGCCCGGCTTCCTCGCACGGGACACACGGGGCACACGGCCCGCTCCACCTGCTCGTCACGACAGGATAGCGAGAGGCGCCGTTTTGTCGGCGGACGTCCACGTGCACTATCTTGCCGTCCTCCATCTTTACGCACGCGATTCCCTTGAGGACGTCGAGCTCCGTGATCTTGCCCCTGCCCACCTCGGTGTCGATCTCACTTCCAACAGGGGGCAGCGCCTGGCGCAACGTCTTGTAGACCTCGTGCTCGTACTTGAGACAGCACATGAGCCGGCCGCATATGCCCGAGATCTTTGTGGGATTCAGCGAAAGGTTCTGGTCTTTGGCCATGCGGATGGAGACCGGCTCGAAATCCCGCAGGAACGTAGCACAGCAGAGCGGCCGGCCGCAGGGGCCGAGGCCGCCGATCATCTTGGCCTCGTCACGCACGCCTATCTGCCGGAGCTCAATGCGGGTTCTGAATACGCCGGCGAGGTCCTTCACGAGCTCGCGGAAATCCACGCGCCCGTCAGCCGTGAAAAAGAAGATGATCTTGCTGCCGTCGAACGTGTACTCCACGTCAACGAGCTTCATCGGCAGCCCGTGGGCCGCGATCTTCTCGAGGCAGATCTTGAACGCCCTGCGCTCTTTCTCGCGGTTCGCGTCCACCACCAACTCATCTTCAGGGGTGGCCTTGCGGATCACCTTCTTGAGCGGCTGGGCCACCTCCTCGTCCGGCACGAGCCTGGGCTCCCCGACCACTTCGCCGCACTCGAGACCACGGACCGTCTCCACTATGACTTTGTCGCCGTCAGAAAGCTCCATGTCACCGGGGTCGAAATAGTACACTTTCCCCGCGTTCTTGAACCTCACGCCGACTACGTTTATCATCGGCAATAATCTCCTTCCGCAAATCCGGCGTGCCACGGAAAACACACCGTCCTGCTGCCGTGCGCGGGGGTGCTCCGTTCGCGCATCGCGCGCCCCCCACGACCGGGACTGGCAGCGTCGCGCGCACCCGCATTGCGCGCCGCTACATGGCACGCCCCTGGGGCCTGCGGCGCCTCTTAAGTGTGAAAAACATCGCCTCGAGGGCGAGGCGCATGTTCGCGTTCTTCCTGACCCGGCGCCGCGTCTCCTCTATTTCGTCGATCGTCTCCATGAGCTCGGGCACGCTGCGCTCGGCGGCGTCCCGCGCGAGCTCGGAGAGCCTGCCCGCCGCCCTCCCCCCGCCCGCGAGCCCAACATCGCCCGTGCTCTTGAGGACCAGCGCATCCCTGAACCAAGCCGCCGCCTCCACCAGAGCCGCCTCGAGCCACTGCCTTGGCTCCAGCCTCGCGTCGGGACCGGTCGCGGCGCCCCCGGGCTCGCCCTCCCCTGGTTCGCCTACTGCTCCAGACCCCGCTTCCGCTCCCGCTTCGGCTCCCGGTTCAGCTCCCGCTTCCGCTGCCGCTCGCGTCCCCGCGCCTGCACCTATACCTGCACTTGCACTTGCACTTGCACGCGCACTCGTACCCGTCCCTGCCCCTGTGCGTGCTCCCCCGCCTGCCCGGGCCAGTTTCTCAAAGGCCTCGGCAGCCTCGAGCACCTCGAGCGGGGACATCGCGCCGGCGCGACGGACGGCGTCCACAAAAGCCCGAAACACCTCCCCCTCATCATCGCCTCCGCCCCCGTTCGAGACGCGCACGCGGACGCGGACAAGCTGGCACCTGGATCTCACAGTCGGGAGCAGCCCGGCGAGGTTCGTGCATACCAGGATCAGCACGGCCCGCTCAGGGGGCTCCTCAAGCAGTTTGAGGAGGCTGTTCTGGGCCTCCGTCGTCATCTTCTCCGCGCCCTCGATGATGATCACCCGGAAGCCCCCGTCGCGCCGGGGCTTCAGGCTCATCTCCCTTTTCACGTCGCGGACCTGGTCGATCTTCACAGACAGGCCGTCGGGGGCGATCAATCTCACGTCAGGATGGTTCGCATCGGCAACCAGCCGGCACGAGAGACACTTCCCGCACGCGCTGTCTCCCGAGGGTGCCTCGCAATTGAGCCGGCGGGCGAACGAGAGCGCGGCCGCGGTCGCGAGGTCCCCCCCGGCGCCTGCCCCACCGCCGTCCACGGGCTCCGCAAAGGCCGGATTGAACGCCGCGAAAACGTAAGCGTGCGACACCCTGCCCAGCGCCAGCGCCCCCGCGAGCGCGCGGCTCACGCGCCCGACCGAGAGGTCCGCCATCGCGACAAGTCGCTGGACGCGCGACGCCTGTGCCTGTCCGCCGCCGGCGCCCGCCCCGCCGGGCAGGTCTCGGGTGGACGTGCCGCCCGTGGTAGTCGCCCGCTTCCGTTTCCCTGAAGCCACCGGTTTCTCACACCTTCTCGAACCTGTCTATGTTGAGGACGAAGATAGTCGCGCCGCCCACCGGCACTTCGACAGGCTGTCCAACATACGAATCCGCGGGCCGACCGACCTCCGGGATGGACGGGATCAGTTGGGTCCGCGAGCGGCACGTAGACCTCACCGCATCGACCACCGCGTCCACCTGCCCGTCATCCACGCCTATCAGCAGGGTGGTGTTCCCCTGCCTCAGGAACCCCCCGGTTGTGGCCAGCTTGGTTGCACGAAAGCCCCGGTCCACCAACGTGTCCATGAGCAGGGACGCGTCCTGGTCTTGAACCACGGCTATGACAAGCTTCATCTGGTCTCCCTCCCTCCCGCGCGGCCCGGCACACGCCACCGACGCCGGGCCACCCGCCGGGTCGGTGGCCTTACATAGTCTCCTTACGCGACTCGTCGAGATAGTAGACCACTCTTCTGAACGGCTCGACTCCTATGCTCGTTGACTTCACCTTGTTCTTCTCCGCGAGCTGGTGCTGGAGCATCCTCACGTAGGCGTTCTGCGGGTTGAGCTCGACCGGACACTCCATGGACACGACCTTCGCCAGTGCCTCCTCGGCCTCCTTCAGCGCGCTCGCCTCGATCGCGTCGCGGCCCGCGCTGAACGCGTTCCGCAGGAAGTTCGATATCTGAGTTATCGTGTTGCTCCGTATTATGTGCACTGGAAGGCCGCGCCTTTCCGCCTCACGCAGGGTCTTGGGCATCTTGCGGTATTGCCCCTTCAGCGTCAGGACGGCGTCGGCCTGTGTGAGGTCCTTGGAGATGAAGACGGGCAACCCTGTCGTGCGGATGGCCTGCTCGAGGCGATTCCGGCTGACCGCATATGGATACAGCCTCATCACCTTGAGAGACCGCCCTTCCGCAGGCTCTCCCGAGCCCGCCATCGCGGCCCCGGGCGTCGCGAGCCCGCAGCCGGCCTCACGCTCGCGTTCGCGGCCGGAGTCAAGGTCTCGGCGCTGCCCACGATTGCCACGGCCCGCGTCGCGCTTCGACCACGCTTGTTCCGAGTCGTGCCCCCACTCGGGCGCCTCAACGATGCCCGCCAGGTGTGCCAGGGCTCGCGGCCCGCCGCCGCGCTGCGAGGCGTCGCGGGGCACAAAGCCCTCCTCTCGCGCCAGGAGCTCGGCGAGGCCGTTCTCCTGCACCACTTCTATCTCACCCTCGCCGGACCTACGCCTTATCTCGGGCCTGGGCTCCACGCCGCGCAGGAGGAGGTCCACGGTGCGAGCCACGTCGTGGTGGATCGCGAGGCTGTCCCGGTCCTTGATCTCGATGACGATATCGAATGTGGGCGGAGCCTTGCGCTCCAGCACAGTCTTCTGCGTGCCGCGCTTCCTCGCCTCCTCGTCGCTCAAGGTCACAACCTGTATGCCCCCCACGAGGTCCGACAAGGTCGGGTTGAGGACGAGGTTCTCGAGGGTGTTGCCGTGGGCGGTTCCGACGAGCTGCACGCCCCGCTCGGCGATGGTCCGCGCGGCCTGAGCCTCCGCCTCCGTGCCGATCTCGTCTATCACGATGACCTCGGGCATGTGGTTCTCCACAGCCTCGATCATCACGTCCGCCTGCTGCGCGGACGCCGGGACCTGCATCCGCCGCGCCCGCCCGATGGCCGGGTGCGGGATGTCGCCGTCCCCCGCGATCTCGTTGGAGGTGTCCACCACCACGACTCGCTTGTTGAATTCATCGCTGAGCACCCGTGCCACCTCGCGTAGCAAGGTGGTCTTGCCCACCCCGGGCCTGCCCAGCAGCAGTATGCTCTTTCCAAGCTCAACGACATCCCGGACGATGTCAATCGTGCCGTACACCGCCCTGCCGATTCGGCACGTGAGCCCGACGATCTCGCCGTAGCGGTTGCGAATGCCGGATATGCGGTGGAGCGTGCGCTCGATCCCGGCCCGGTTGTCGTGGCCGAACGCGCCGACGCGCTTGGTCAGGAACTCGATGTCCTCGCGCTTCACGGGCTCCTCGCCGAGATAGACGAATTTGCCGCCGGGAAACCGCGCCTCCGGCCGGCGGCCCAGGTCGAGAACGATCTCGAGGAGGTCGTTGAGGTCACCCAGGCTCTCCAGCCTGTCGCGTATCCTCGGAGGCAATACTTCAAGGAGCTCGTCCAGGTTGTCAGTTATCTCCCGTCTTGTCACAAGATCGTCGCGCGACAAGGCTGCGTGCTGCAGCCGTCAAAGGCTGCGCGCTGCGCGCCGGGCGGGCCACCCTTCCCTGCGCGTGCCCTGTCGTCGCGACGCCTCTCCTCCTTTCCTTTGCTTACCTCTCCATTATCCCCGGTCTCTATAGCTTCACCCGTCTCTATCACGTCACTGCCCATATCGTCACACATGGTCACCACTCGTGCGTTATGTGGTCCGCCCTGGCGCGCATCACGCGTCGGGGCCCCGCCCTGGCCGCGCCCGCCCGGCACCGACCACCACGAGCACTGCCCCGTCGCCGCGCACGCCCCGAAGCCGGGGTGCCGTGCCCGACGAAAGCGCGTTGAGGACGAACTCCACGAGCGGCTCCGTGATCTCCTCGCCCGGGCAGACCACCGGCAGGCCCGGCGGGTAAGGCACGATCACGTCCGCCGCCACCCGCCCACACGCCTCCCGGACGGGCATCCATTCTGTGGGCGAAAGCGCAGCCTCCCTGGGGGTCATCCTGAGAGGCGGCGTCGAGCTGAAAAGGCTGCAGGCGCTCACCTCATGACAGGGCCCATAGGCCGCCACAGGGACCCGAACCTCGCCGGCCTCGTCGTCCGCGGCGGCTCGGCAGCGCCTGCGAGCACGTCGGTCGACCTCTCCCCTCCGCTCGCCGGCGTCTCCGTCACTGCAGATGCCGGCTATCTCCGATTCGATAGCCACGACGAGCCTCTCCACGTCAGCCTCGGAGTCAGCCATCGTCAGTATAGCCAGAATATTCCGTGCGTCCGCGAGCTCCACCTCGACCCCATGACGCTCCCGCAGGCGCCGCGCGATCTCGACCCCGGTTATCCCGCGAGAGCGCAAGCCCCAGAACGACACCACGAGCTTGGTGGGATCGTGCGCGAAACCGCGCGCGGCAAGCCTGTCCGCATCAAGGCACATCACGCCGGGAAGGCGGGAGAGCCGCTCCCTCGCCGCAGCCGCCCACCGTATCACCCCGTCGAGAAGCTCGCGCCCCCTCGTGGCCGCCACGCGCCTCGCGGCGTCCAGCGATGCCATCAGCACATACGACGGGCTCGAGGTCTCGACGAGCCGCAACATGCGGCCAACCTTCGCGGCATCCAGCGCGCCTCCCTTGAGGTGCAGGAACGCCGCCTGGGTCATAGCCGGCAGCGACTTGTGCGCGCCCGAGACGACGGCGTCCGCTCCGGCCGCGAGGGCCGAGGGCGGAAGGGCCTCGTGAAAGGGCAGGTGCGCGCCGTGCGCCTCGTCCACCACTGCTATTTTACCATAACCGTGCGCGATGGCCACCAGGGTTTTGACGTCGGGCGCCACCCCGTAGTAGTTGGGGTTCGTGAGCACCACCGCGCGCGCCCGCGGATGACGGCGGAGCGCGGCGTCAAGGCGGTCCGCGGAAGGGCCGAGCGGGATCCCGTACAGCTCGTCCACCTCCGGCGCGACGTACACGGGACGCGCGCCGGACAGCACGAGGCCGCTCGCAACAGCCATATGGGTGTCGCGTGATACGATGATCTCGTCACCCGGCCCGCACGCCGCCATTATCACAGCCTCCAGGCCGCAGGTGGAGCCATTCACTAGGAAAAACGTCCGGTCCGCGCCGTAGGCGAGGGCGGCGAGGCGCTGGGCCTCGTTGATCGGTCCCCCAGGGGCGTGCAGGTCGTCAAGGCCCTCGACCTCCGTCACGTCCGCACGGAGAGGTCCGGCGCCGGTGAGAAAGAGGCTGGCGAGCTCGGGATCGGTGGCACCCGCGCCGCGGACGGCTGTTCCGGCCACCGGCCGAGCGTCAGACCGGGCGCCGCATGTGGCGGCCTCGGCTTCGGGGGCTTTCCCTTTGTGGCCGGGCATGTGAAACCGGGCCCGGTGGAGCGCGACGTAGTCCATCAGCGCCTGCACAAGGGGCGCGGCAGCCTGGTCCGTGGCCCGCGCCCCATTGTTGGCCGTATGACTCATAAAAGGCGTATGCCCGCCGTCTCGGCGAACCCCGCGCCGCCCCGCCCCCGCATGGTCCATACGCTATCGAACTCCTTCTAGCTCGAATTGCGCCTCCCTGGCGCTTGCCCGGTGCGCGCGATCCAGGCGCCCCGGCCGTGCGCCTCACTCACACGCTCCCGGTCTTGCGAGGCGCTGGCGCGCCTCAAGGTATGACCGCCAGGCCTGCCTGATCTTGGCGACGTAAAAATCGTAGTCGCGCGCGCCGGCATCAAGGTTGACGATAGCCCGCTCGCAGTTGGCGCAAAGCCTTTTCCCGAGGACGACGGGCCCGTCCACGCCTCGCTTCCCGCAGACGAGGCACGCTCGACGCGCCGGAGCATCGCCCGCTTTGCGACAGCACGGGTTCTCCCGGACTGGGGATGAAGACTGCACACCAATCACCGCCTAGGCCTGGCCCTGTGATCATTCGCACTTCCGTACAGGGTTCCTGCTTTTGTCCGGCTTCATGGTTCAGAATATGCATGCGACGGCGGGCTGGGAATCTTGTCCAGGCAGTGTCTGACCCACGAAAGGAGTCCTGGGATGACTGACGAATAGTACATTTCGCGCACGTCTCAGGTTAGGCACGGATTCGCCCGGGGCTAGACCGGCCCCGGCCGAGCCCTGCCTGCACAGGCGGCGACCCGGACGAAATCCCGGATTCCATTCGGGAAGGAGGTGTGTATGCGCCCCGAGCCCGCCGAGCGCCCCGCAGCCCTCCGCTCCTGCCCGTCATGGTCGAGGGTCATGGTCGAGGTTCGACGATGCGTAAGGAAGGGCGGCGCGGTGCTTCGACGGCCGAGGGGGCATGCGCGCGATGTGAAGACTTGGGAGAAACTGGCATACAGTTTCGGTGCCCTGGGCTCGAGCTTGTCCTCTCAAGCGGTCCAGACGTACATCGTGTTCTTCTACGCGGACGTCTTGAAAGTCCCGATCGAACTCATAGGTTACAGCATGATGGCATACGGGATCTGGAACGCCATCAACGACCCCCTGTTCGGGTATTTCTCCGACCGCACGCGCACGAGATGGGGACGCAGGATCCCGTACGTCGCCGGGGGCCTCATCCCGCTCACGCTGGCGTTCATATTGCTTTGGACCCCGCCGTCAGGCGTAGTGAACGCAGGTCACTTCTCGCTCTTCATTTACTTCACAGTGATGATGTTCCTCTTCGACGGGATCTTCACCCTGGTCATCCTGAACTGGACGGCGCTCTTCCCGGAGATGTTCCCGAGCCTCAAGGACCGGGCTGCGGTGTCCATGTGGCGCCAGATATTCGGAAATGTCGGGCTCGTCGTGGGCATCGCGCTTGCGCCGGTGGTGTACGGGAGATTGGGCTGGGGCGCCATGGGGATCATCTATGGCGTGGTCACGGGGGTGTCGGTCGGCATCTCGCTCCTCGGGAGCCGCGAGACAGGGGCACGTGCCGGTGAGGAGCCGCTCAACGTGTTCCCTGCACTCAAGCACACTATCGCAAACAAGTCGTTCATGACCTATGTGGTCTCGTCCATGCTCGTGCAGTTCGTCTTCGTCCTCATCATGGCGATCGTGCCGTTCTACTCGAAATACGCCCTGAAGATAGCGGAGGATCAGTCGTCGTTGCTCCTTGGTGCGGTATTCCTCGTGGTGTTCATCATGTTGGCGCCATGGATGCGGTATACGGTGAAGGTCGGGCCGAAACAAGCCATGTTGAGCGCCATCGTATTGTTCGCCCTTGCCCTCATCCCATTCGGGCTCGCTAGGGGCCTCGCGATGGGCATCGTGTGCGGCGCGCTCCTCGGGATCGGCCTCGCCGGCCTCATGCTTCTGTTCGACGTGCTGATCGCCGACGTTATCGATGAGGACGAGGTCCTCACGGGGCGCCGGCGCGAGGGTATGTACTTCGGCGCGAACGCCCTTTTCATCAGGCTCGGCGTTTCGGCCCAGGCTCTCGTGATGAGCCAGGTGCTCAAGGCCAGCGGGTATGACCCGAACCTTGCGGCGCAGCCAGCGTCTGTCGAGACGGGGGTCCGTTTCCTGACGGCGGGCGTGCCGGTGATAGCGCTCATCCTCGCGTTCCTGGTCCTGAGGATGTATCCTCTCCACGGCGACGCCCTGGCGAGGATCAAGCGCGAGCTCGCCGCAAGACACGAGGCTCGTGAGGGGCAAGGGAACGCGGCGTGAGGTTGCGCCTTGCTCTGCCTTGTCGCTGCCGCCCCCTCCTTGGATGGGCGGACGGCGGCAGCGACAGGCAGGCCGGGCGAGCGGGCTCTCAGAAGATCTTCTTTGAGTTCACCCAGTCGTGCACGAGATTCAGCGTCTCCCCGAACCTCTGGAAGTGCACGACCTCGCGTTCCCTCAGGAATCGTAAGGCGTCCGTAACATCCGGATCGTCCGATAGGCGGATGAGATACTCGTACGTAGCTCTCGCCTTTTGCTCAGCGGCCATGTCCTCGTGCAGGTCGGCGACGGGGTCCCCCTTGGACTGAATGTAGCTCGCGACCCACGGCGCGCCGGCGGCGTTGACGAAGTACAGGGCCTTGTCGTGGTCGGCGTAATAGTCATCGAGTCCCGCGGCCTTGATCTCTTGCACGCTGGCGTCTTTGATGAGGTTGTAGACCAGGGACGCGATGATCTCCATGTGAGCAAGTTCCTCGGTGCCGATGTCGGTGAGCACCGCTTTCGCCTGGGATATCGGCATGGTATACCGCTGCGTCAGATAGCGCAAAGACGCCGCCAGTTCGCCGTCGGGTCCCCCGTATTGGGTGATGATCTCCTTGGCCAGCCTCGGGTTGGTGTACGATACCCTGATTGGATACTCGAGCTTCTTCTCATATATCCACATGGATCGCCACTCCCTCCTGTTACCTGTTGAAGGTGATCTCCCACGGCCACGGATCCTCCACCCAACGCCACGTGCCCTGGCTCGTGCTCTGTCCGTAGTTCAGAACGGGTCCGTACCGCGACTCGTACGCCGTCTTCGCCCTCTGAAGTTCCTGTGCCACTGCGTTGAAATCAGCTAGGGCGCGCTGGTCATCCGGATGGGTGTCCAGAAACAGGTTGAGATCTATGGCCGCAAACTCCAGCTCCATGATGCGAAGGAGCTCTCGACGTCTCTGATCCATGTGCTATCCCTCCGTCTCTGGGTTGCTGGGGACGGTCCCGGCCGGGGCCATCGCGGCCGCGGTCACGGCCGCATTCCCGGCTCGTACGGCCGGTACAGCTCCGGGAAGACCGTCCCTTTCATCAAGCCCTCGGCGGGGCTCCAAGCACGCGAGTACGTCTGCGGCGGGACGTAAGCCCGGGCGAGTTCGCCGTAATAACCTGTCGTTTGCCCCTCCGGGAGGCCGGTGCCGCCCGGAATGCTCGCCTTGATATCCGCCATCTGGCATTCCTCCCCGCGTCCATCGTTTCCTGCGCCGGGCTGTGCCGCGCAAGCGCGCCGGCCGCCGTTCCCGGCCGGAGCATGGCTCCTGTGCCATTCTATGCTCGGAGGACAGACGTTGTGCGGTGGGGACGGGTGCGCCGGGGCAGGTGGGGATGTTGAAATCCAGGAGTTGACATACGCGACAAGATATGATAGCATGTGAGTGCGAACATGTGTTCGGAGGTGGAACTCATGAGCGTGCCTGTTACGCGCCCGTTGACGAGGCCGAGGAGATGCCAGCACGCATTCCTCCATCATACAGTGAGGGTTCTCATCAACATGTCCGTGGGTGGGAGCACGCTTCTGCCTCTCACAGCTCGCTTCGTGATCACCAGCGGGAGAGGCGCCCCCTTGGCCGAGGTGGCCTACACGTGGCAGAATGCCGCAGAAGACGAGGCCGCGCTGCGTGCCGTCCTCGAGGCGTTGAGGATAGCCAGGAGGTATCAGGCCGAACGTGTCGTAGTTTACATAGATAACGAGCGCGCGGTCTCGGTCGTCACAGGCACCGGAAAGATCCCTCGCGAGTTTGTCGGGCTTGCTCTTCAGATAAGGGCACTCGCCCATACTTATAGGGCTTTCGATGTACGCTACGGCATGTCCGTGGTGGCTCCCACGCTGCTTGATGTGGGCAGGCCCGCGGTGTCTCGCACGGGCGAGGACGCAGCGTGCGTGGACGGACATGGTGACGATCCGGCGTCACATTATCATCTGGCGAAGGGCCGCAGCCGGACGGGCAGCATGGAGGACGAGGCACAGGAATGGACTTCATAGACGACGGAAAGTGTTTCGCCTGTGGCCCGAGGAACCCTATCGGGCTGAAGCTGAAGTTCCGCATGGACGACAAAGGCCGGGCCGTGGCAGTGTTTGAGCCCGGCGAGGAGTTCCAGGGCTTCGCGGGGGTGGTGCATGGAGGAATCGTGTGCGCCTTGCTGGACGAGGCCATGGCGTGGGCCCTTATCCTCCGCGGGAAGCTCGCGGTCACCGTCACGCTGTCCGCGAGATTCAGGAGGCCCGTTCGCGTGGGGAGCAAGGTAACTGTCTCGGGTGAGCTGGTGAAGAGCGGCTCAGCCAGGCACGTCCTCAGATCCGAGATAAGGGACGCGTCCGGGGAGCTTGCCGCGGAAGCGGAGGGCACGTTCCTCGTTGTATCGGACGTGCAGCCCCGAGAGGTTGGTCACGAGGACCGCACGTGATCGAGGGCCCCCGAACGGAACGCGCGACCGGGCAGGGCCACCCGCAACGGTCAAGACGACGCGGGGCGTTCGGAGTCTTCTTCCGCCTCGCCACGGGCGAGCTTGCCGAAGAAGGCCTTGTGGCGCTCGCGCATCTGTGCGTCGGTGGCGACGGGAGGCCAGAGATCCCCAATGGCGTCCTCATGGATCGCTTTGAAGAGGTTGTCATAGACGATAGGGTTTTCGCGGGTGAGAGCGCGAATGAGCGCTTTCACCTTGGCCCGGTAGCTTACTCCGTGCATCGGACACGGGTCGGGAGGCGGCTCGTAACCGAGCCGTCGAACCGCTCCCGTTACTTCCGACTCCTTGAAATAAACGAGTGGCCGGATGACGGTTATGCCGGTCCGGTCCAGAAACGTGACGGGCCGGAACGTGTGGACCTGTCCGGAGTACAGCACGCTCATCACGAAGGTCTCGACGGCGTCATCACGGTGATGCGCGAGGGCGACCTTGTTAAAGCCATTTTCGCGCGCCAAGCCGTTCAGGGCGCCGCGGCGCAAGTGAGAGCATATGGCGCACGGGTTCTCCTTCCGACCGGGGCTGAACGCGACCCGCGCGATGTTTGTCTCTTTCATGAAGAACGGCACGCCAACCCGTTCCGCGAATTTGACGAGCCTGTCCAGCCCATCGCCGTCCGCGTCCTGTTCGAAGCTCATGCCAACGTGCCCCGCAGCGACGGTAAAACCCACGGGTGAGTATGCGCGGATAGCAGCCAGCGCATAGAGAAGAAAGGCGCTGTCCTTGCCTCCCGAGAAGCCCACCAGGATGCGGTCGCCCTCGGATATCATTTGAAACTCGATGATCGCCCGCCAGACGCGACGTGCGTGGGAGCGGGAGAGCGTTGGGGGCTCCGGCCCCTCAAAACCCGGCAAGAAGGCATCATCGCACGGATCGTCTTTCACGTGTGCGGGACCTCCTAGTAGCTGCCTCACGTTGCGTTCGCTGGATTGAAGCCCACGCCGGCCCTTGCAAGACTCGGGAACGCCTGCCGCGCAAAGCCTAAGTATGGCGCTCGGAGTCTCCGTCTCATTTCTTGACGGTGCAGGGTTGCCAGCGCTTGCACGACGGAGCGCTGAGAATCTGGCTGCCTCGCGCGCCAAATTCGAGCGGGCGCGCCGGGAGAGCGCCGGCCCCGCGGAAGGCAACGCTGGCAACCCGGCGCCACAGACACCCCGCGCCGGAAAACAGCACGGACTTCTCGCGGTACATCTAGAGAGGCTCAAACCGCGCGGTGAAGTGTCTCAGAACCGGGGCCTCATACACCAGCTTCATGCCGCGTATCTTGTCTTTGCGGCCTGCGATCGCACCTAGGGCACGCGCCACCACGTCCATGTGCCTGTCGGTGTACACCCGCCGCGGCACCGCAAGCCGCACGAGCTCGAGCTCGGGGAAGACCTGCTCCCCCGTTTTCTCGTCTTTGCGGCCAAATGCGGCCGTGCCGAGCTCCACCGCGCGCACGCCAGCCTCCAGGTAAAGCTCGGCCACGATGGCCTGGGCGGGGAAGGCGCTCTGCGGCAGGTGCGGAAGGAGCCGCTTAGCGTCCACATAGACCCCGTGCCCGCCCGGCGGCTCGATGATGGGGACGCCTTCCTCCAGGAGACGGGTCCCGAGGTAGCCCACCTGCCCGATGCGGTCTTCAAGGTACGCCTCGTCGACTACCTCGCGGAGACCCCTCGCCATGGCTTCCAGGTCGCGGCCTGCCAGCCCGCCGTAGGTGAGGAAGCCCTCGTAGACGATGCCCCACTGTCCGGCGGTGCGGTAGAGCGCCTCGTCATTCGTGGCGAAGAGGCCACCGATGTTTACGAGGCCGTCTTTCTTGGTGCTCATGGTGCAGCCGTCCGCGTAGGAGAACATTTCCCGGGAAATCTCCGCGATGGTCTTGTTAGCGTAGCCCTCCTCACGCTCTTTGATGAAGTACGCGTTTTCGGCAAAACGCGCGGCGTCGAAGAAGACCTTGATCCCATGCTCCCTCGCTATTGCACTAACCTCGCGGATGTTGGCCATGGAAACCGGTTGGCCGCCGTTGCTGTTGCACGTGATAGTGATGTTGATGAAGGATATGCGATCCCTTCCGTACCGGCGTATCTCTTCCCGGAGCCGCCCGGTATCTATGTTGCCCTTGAACGGATGGCGCGTTGCAGTCTCGTAACCTTCCTTTATCACCAGGTTGACCGGCTCGCCGCCCTTCAGGCGGATGTGCCCCTCGGTGGTATCGAAGTGCATGTTGCCAAGCACCCGATCGCCGGGCTTCACGAGCATCGTCGTGAGAATGTTCTCAGCGCCCCTGCCCTGGTGAGTCGGGAGCACGTATTTGAAGCCCAGCAATTCGCTTACGGTATCACGGAGGTGGTAGAAGTTCTTGCTACCGGCGTAAGCCTCGTCCCCGATCATCAGCCCCGCCCACTGGTTGTCGCTCATCGCGGAGGTCCCGCTGTCGGTAAGGAGGTCTATGTACACCTCCTGCGAAGGGATGTTGAAGACGTTGTACCCAGCCTCACGGAGCACTTCCTCCCGCCTTGATCGCGACGTCTGCCTGATCAGCTCGACCATCTTGATGCGGTACGGCTCGGCGTACTCAGACCTCTTTCGCACATGCGTTCCTCCCGTTCACGGAGCCATTCGGCTCGCGATCGCCCTCCGCCGCGCGCCGGACGAAAACCTGCTATACTGCACAAAGCCCACGGTCCCGTATCCTAAGCGCGACAATGGTAATTCTTCTACTCCGTCTAGCGCTCTCCTGCCGGGGGCGCCGACGACCCTGGGGCCGCCAAGAACGGAAACGAAAACTTATGGCGCCGTACTTGGAGGAGGTGACGGCGTCCTTGAATAATGACTATTGAGACAATCCAACGCGGAGCCGTCAAGTTTCCCCCAATCCGGTGCGAAGGCGCCGGGGCGGAGTCAGAGGAAGGCTGGGAGAGGGGTCGACCTAGGGTGAGCAGGGTGGCGTGCGTTCAGTTCATGGCAAGACGCAGGGAGTCGCTTGACGACTTCGTGGCACGGGTGGACGACGTGGTGGCCCGGTCCGCGGTGGACCTCGGCGCAGACATGGTAGTTTTTCCTGCGTACACCGGTCTTGCCTATCTCGCTGCTGCATTCCCGGGGGCGAACCTTTTCCTTGGGCCCGGGTTCGGGGCAGCCGTGTCGAAAGTCTTCGCATCATCGCGAGCGAGCGACGCACAGGCCGATTTCCTGCGGCTTTTCTCCCGCCTTGCCGCACGGCACCGGGTGTACATCGCGCCCGGGACCATCCCGGTGCCCGGCCCAGGAGGCGTCCGTAACGAAGCACACCTGATATCCCCGGACGGGGACCTCATCGGAAGGCAGGCCCAGACCCACCTGTCCCGCGACGAGCGAGCCAGCGGTTTTGTGAGGTGTGTCGACGGGCTCGGAGTGTTTCAGACGTCCCTCGGAATGGTCGGATTTGCAGTCTGCGAGGATGCGTGGTATCCAGAGGTCGTGCGAATCCTGGCCCTGCAGGGTGCACAGATAGTGCTAGCGCCAACGGCGGTCCCGGCGCCCTACAGCGAATGGCACCAAGTGCGGGGCATGTGGCAGAACGTCCAGCAGAACCAGGTTTTCGGGGTGGAGGCATGCCTCGTCGGGCTGGCCGGCGGCGTCGAGTTCGAGGGCAGGTCCACCATCTACGCGACGTGCGAGATGACGGAAGGCGATACAGGCGTCCTTGCACGGGCCGCACGCACCACAGCCGAGGAGATCGTCGTCGCGGACCTGTCGTTCCCGTCCATCAGGGGGACCATCGAGCGATTCCCCATCTTCAAGCACCTCAACCCACGGCTCTACAGCACGTGGTTCCCCCAACTGTACCGGGAACACACTATGGGCGGCGTTGCCGCCGCGGCTACGGGCCCGGCCATGGCCGGGCTGGCGTCCGGAATGCCGCACGCCGCTGGCTCGTGCGTAAACGCGCCCGGTGCCCCGCATGGGACGCAGGCTGCCCCCGCATCCGCCATCCCGCCTGCATCCCGGGTCGCGTCCGCGTCATCCGCATCGGCCCCGCCGTCCGCTCACCCGGAGGCCGCCGGCCGAGCGTCAACGCTTCCCACGAGTATCCGCACGGCGCCCACCCCTGCGCGCGCGGACGACAGAACGGCCGCGCGCGAGAGCGCGCCGCGGCCGCCGGCCGGCCAAAGGATAGCCAGCATGTTCCGCGGCCTGGCGCTCAAGGCGCTCCTCTTGTGGGCGTCCAGGCCTGCGATGATCCGGGGTTACCTTGCCAGGAAACGCATAGTTCCGAGTGACGCGTGCGCCGGGCTCCTCCCAGGCCCTAGCCGCGGCCCGCGCGAAGCCGATGATCCTCGCGCAGCCGCAGGCTCTCCTTACGCTGCTCACGAGGGTCAACTGCCGGCCGACGTCAGCCGCCCGTCCCGTCGTCCGTCCAGGGTACGCGTGGCAGCTGTGCAGATGCGGTTGGACATCATCAAGGATGCAAGGAGCTACGCCGAAAGAATCTACGGCCTCACGAAGAACGCGGTCGACAAAGGCGCGCAGCTCGTGGTGTTCCCCGAGGATTCGGGCACGCCGCTCGTGGGCCTGCTCCCCGGCATAGACAAGCTCGCCGCGAAAGGCATAGACGCTGCAGTGGCTGACGTGGCCGGGGAGGACGTCAAGGTATGCGAGGTCTTCCGGGTCATCTCGCCTGCGGTAAAGCGTATCTACGAAACGACCTTCTCGACTCTCGCCCGGGCGTTCCGCGTCTACATCATCACAGGGAGCGCGTTCCTCGAGGACGACGACGGCAAGATGCGCGTGATCGGCTACTTCTACGGCCCAGACGGGGAACTCATCGCGCGCCAGCGCAAGCTCCACCTGGTGCCGATGGAGGCGGCGTGGGGCTTCGAACCAGGCTCAGAGCTCGAGGTCGTTGACACTCCGCTCGGGCGCATCGCCTTTCCCATTTGCATGGACGCGACCTACTTTGAGACCTTCCGCATCGCCCGCCTGCGCGGAGCGGACATCGTGGTGATCCCATCCGCCAACAGCGAGGAGTACCTCTTCTGGCGCACGATGCGCGGCATCTGGCCGAGGGTGCAGGAAAGCCAGGTGCTCGGCGTATCGGCCGCCGCGGTCGGCAACCTGCTGGGAATACCTTTCACGGGGCGAAGTGGGCTTCTGGCACCATTGGAGATGACGCCGTCCGGCGACGGCTGGCTCTCGCGCGCGGCCTCGTTTGACCAGGAAGAGGTAGTGGTGGGCGAGCTGGACCTCGACGCCCTGCGTCGATTCAGGGACGAGAATCCTCTGGATTTCAACGTCCGCTTGTATGAAAGGTACCTGCCGGCACTCTACGGAAGCAGAACCGAAAGGTAAAGCTCAGGTGAGTGACGGAAGGACTCCACGGAGGGATCTCGGATGAACAGGTCGAGAATGGAGTCGATACAAGCCAGGCTAGATGAGGTCTCCGGAAACAGGAAGGACCCTCAGGGACGCCTCCTGGCTAGTGGGACTGAGCTAGAATAACGCAGGGAGGCCTTTCTGCACATTCGGTGCGATGCCCAGGTGTCTGAAAGCGTGCTCCGTGGCGCGACGGCCGCTGGCTGTGCGGACCACGAATCCTATCTTGAGAAGAAATGGCTCCACCATGTCGACGAGGGTGTCCTGCTCCTCGTTGAGCGTGGCGGAGAGCGCCTCGATCCCTACGGGGCCGCCCCCATAGAACTCTATGATGGCCCTGAGATACTTCCTGTCGAGATTGTCGAGGCCCGCATCGTCTATGCCTTCCATGGCGAGGGACGCGGCCACCACGTCCTTCGTGATGACCCCTTCGGCCTTGACCTGGGCGTAGTCGCGCACTCTCTTCAGGAGCCGATTCGCGATCCTCGGCGTGCCGCGCGAGCGCCGCGCGATCTCCGCCCTGGCCTCGTCTTCCACGGAGACCTTCAGTATGGACGCGGATCTCTCGAGGATCTCAGCTAGCTCCTCCGGCGGATAGAAGTCCAGGTGATGGAAGATGCCGAACCGCTCGCGGAGCGGCGCGGAAAGGAGCCCGGCCCTCGTGGTAGCGCCGACGAGCGTGAAACGCTTGAGCGGGACCTTTATCGTCTTCGCGAAGGCTCCCTTGTCCACCACGAAGTCGATCTGGAAGTCTTCCATGGCGGAGTAGATGAACTCCTCGACCACCTTGGGCAGCCTGTGGATCTCGTCGATGAAAAGCACGTCGCCGTCCTCGAGGTTCGTGAGTATGCCCATGAGGTCGCCCGGCCGCTCTATGGCGGGCCCTGACGTCGAGATTATGTTGGATTTCATCTCGTTCGCGATTATGTGCGCGAGCGTAGTCTTGCCGAGGCCGGGCGGGCCATACAGAAGGACGTGGTCAAGGGCCTCGTTGCGCCTTCTCGCCGCCTCCACAGCTATGGCAAGGTTCGCGACCACCTGCTTCTGCCCGGTGAACTCGGCAAGCACCGATGGGCGAAGGCTGCGCTGGTAGGTCTCTTCTTCTGTCTGTTCCTCCGCACTTACAAGCCTCACTCGAGCCATCGTCACGCCCCCATCAAGTTCCTCGAGCGGCGCTCGCGCCCAGCCATGGCCTTCCGGCATCAGGTGCCGCGTCGCTCTCTAGCATGTTCCGAGGACCTATATATCTCTTGTATGACCGCCTCCGCGGTCCGAAGCTCCGGTCGCTTGGCCATCACCTGACGGATCATTTCCTCGGCCTCTTGCCGCTTGTAACCGAGCTGCAAGAGGACCTCGAGGGCCTCCGCCGCCACCTCGTCCACGGGCGGAATCGCGGTCGCGGCGGCCACCCGCCCCGCCACAGCGCCCCCGGCCTGCCTTTCCGCCTCCTCGCCCTCTGCTCTCAGCGCAAACCTGCCGACCTTCCCTCTCAACTCCGCAACGATCCTGGCCGCCCTCTGCTTGCCGATGCCCGGGAGCGAGCTAAGGGTCGCTATGTCGGAGTCCTCGATGGCACGCGCAACGCGCGGCGTCGGCACCGTGAGGGCTTTCAGGGCCGCTTTCGGGCCGATGCCTCCGACGGTGATGAAATGCTCGAAGAACTCCTTGTCGACCTCGCTGAGGAATCCGACGAGCACAGGCACGGTGTTGCCGACACCGCCTGGCACCCCCTGGATGTAGAATATGGTCTCCAGCCTGACCTCCTGCTCTCGCCGGGGCACGAGCGCCCTGGCTGTGGATGGAGATACGAGCACGTCGTAGGAGAGCCCGCCGACCTCTATGCTGACGCGGTCTTCTTGAATGCGGACGAGTTTGCCCGTGATCGCGGAGATCAAGTAAGCTCACTGCCTCCAAAAGGGCGGGCTAACGCTGTCGCGCCCCCGACATCTCGTACGTGGCATGTGTAAGGAAGTTGTGATGGCAAAGCGCAAGAGCGAGCGCGTCGGCCACGTGATCCGGCTCGGGGACTTCCTCGAGGCCCAACCGCACCTGAATCATCCTTTGGATCTGTTCCTTGCTGGCCGTGCCCTGCCCCGTGAGCGCCTTCTTCACGCGCGCCGGCGGGTACGAGACGACTTCGATCCCTCTGGCCCCGGCGGCGAGCAGGATGACGCCGCGGGCGTGACCCATCAGCACGGCGGTCCTGGGGTGCCGGTAGCTCGTGTAAAGGTCTTCAACTATGACCGCGGCCGGAAGGTGCTCGGACAAGATCGACAGCACCCCGTCGAATATCTCCTTGAGCCGTACTTCGAGGCGGGCGGACGCGGTTGTGCGAACGAGCCCCGCCTCGACTAGGCGCACCGAGCAGCGAGACACTTCGACGACGCCGTACCCAGTATCAACGAGGCCGGGATCGATGCCGATGATCCGTTGGCCTTCGGCCATCAGGGCCTCTCCCCTGTTGCGAGGGTCGACATCGCGTGGCACACTGAGCGCCTCCCGTCCACCCGATTATACCATCCGCGCCTGCGGGCGGGCAACTGATGTTCGGGGAATGGGGTTCTGCGTGTGCGCGGGATCGGCGCGGCAAGTACGCGCGAAGGCGCACCCTCTGGATGCCTGGATGCGCCCTCGCACCTGCCTGCCGACACGCCTCGTATCCGGGGTGCCGCGGTGCCACGGTATCGCGGCGGATGGATGCCATAGCTACAAGCTACACATGGATGCTCTACATCGAACGCCGCTACTAAGCCCACTTCCCGCATTAGGAACGCGGCCGAGTTGAGAAATGACCTTTACCTTGGGAGACGTGTCCTCCGTGGAAAACGAGCCAAGATCAGGTCCCACAAACCCTCCCCATCACTACTCTCACAGAGTGCTCGGCGCTCGCGCCGTCCCGGGGTCTTGCCGCTCCGACCGGGATGAACCCCACAAGCTCCCCCGGCGCGCGGTATTCGGGCAAGACCGTCCCGCGGCCGGGCGCAGCAGGCACCGGCTCCAGCTCCCGGCCGTCCACCTCGATGCGGGCAACGCCCCGGCTCACGTGGTCGGGGTTCTCTACACGGATGACATAGGTGCGGCCGCGGAAGACGCGCCTCACGGTAAACCCGGGCCACTCTTGCGGGATGCACGGGTCTATGACGAGCCCGTCGTATTCAGGCCTCACCCCGAGGATCCACTGTGACGCCGCGACGAACATCCATGACGCCGTGCCCGTGAGCCAGGAGTTCTTGGCCTCACCGAACCTCGGGCAGTCGGGGCCGGCTATCATCTGAGCGTACACGTAGGGCTCAGCCTTGTGGATCTCCGACATCCGCTCACGCGCGGTGGGAAGCAACCTGGAATAGTACGAGTAGGCTCTGTCTCCCCTCCCCAATGCGCACTCGGCAATTATCGCCCATGTATTCGGGTGACAGAATATGCCGGCGTTCTCCTTGACTCCAGGAGGATAGCAGGTACATGCACCGATGGCCTCGGAGTAGCGGGTGAAAGCCGGCTGCTGCAGGACTATGCCGTGTGGCGTTGCAAGGTGCGCCCACACTGAGTCCATGGCGGCGATCCCTCTCTCACGTGGCGCCACCCCGCTCATCACCGCCCAGGGCTGAGTCTCGAGGAAGATTCGTCCCTCTGCGTTGTGGGAGGATCCCACGGGCGCGCCGGAGTCATCGAACGCCCTGACGTACCATTCACCGTCCCATGCGTGGGCGTTTATGGCCGCGACCATGTCGCGGGCTGCCGTCGAGTACGCCTCCGCCTCCTCGCCGTTGCCCTTGAGGCGCGCGATGGCGGCCATCTCGGACGCCGCGCATACGAAAAGCTCGCCGATGAGCACGGATTCGGCCACCCTGCCGTCGTGCTGCGTCCTCCAGTTGAGGTTCAGGCAGTCGTTCCAGTCCGCCTCGCCTATAAGCGGTAGCCCATGGGGGCCGAGGTTAGCAAGGATGTATGACATGCACCGCCTGAGGTGCTCCTCCAAGGTGACCGGACGTGGGTCGTCCGCGAACGGTGCCTCCATCGACAAGACCCCAAGGTCGCCGGTCTCCTTTAGGTACTGGGCTGTCGCGATGACCAGCCACATCGGGTCATCGTTGAACCCGCTGCCGATGTCGTTGTTACCCTGCTTGGTCAGGGGCGAATACTGGTGATAGGTGTTCCCCGCGGCAAACTGAATCGCCGCGAGTTCCCGAAGGCGCATCGCCGCGCTCGATGGGACCTGGTGCAGGGCACCAAGGATGTCCTGGCTCCCGTCGCGGAACCCAATGCCCCTGCTGATGCCGGACTCGTAATAGGATGCGGACCGCGCAAGCTTCAGCGTGGTCAAACACTGATATTGGTTCCACACATTGATCTCCCGGGCCATGTTGGAATCGGGTGTCTTGGCCTGGAACCCCGCCAGGAGGAGGTCCCAGTGCCGCGCGAGCTCCTCCCGCGCCGCCGCGACCGTGCGCGGGTCGAGGTAGCGCGATATGACCTCACGTGCTCCCGCCTTGTTGACTCGCCCGTCCGCTGTGAATTTCGCCCCTGGTTTGTTCCAGGCAAGCCCTAAAACGAACAAAACGTGTTGCCGCTCGCCCGGGCCGAGAGACACACGCACGCAGTGCGACCCGATGGGCGCCCAACCGTACGCCAACGAACCGGACGCCTTCCCTTCTATCACGGCCCGCGGCGCCGAGAGCGTGCCGTACGGGCCGAGGAAGGCCTCGCGATCCGTGTCGAATCCTACTACTTCGCCGCTGGTGGCGAAGAACGCGAAGTGGTCCCTTCTCTCGCGGTACTCCGTGGTGTGGTATATGACGCCGTCCTCGACCTCGACCTCACCGATATTCAGGTTTCTCTGGAAGTTCGTCTGGTCATCAAGCGCGTCCCATAGGCAGAACTCCACGAACGAGAAGAGGGTGATGTCCTCACGGTGATCATTGCGGTTCTCAATCACGACCTCCCACACTTCGAGAGGCTCATCAACCGGGACGAAGTAGGTCACATCAACGGCGAGCCCTCGGCGCGACGATTTGATGGAGGTGTACCCGAGCCCATGGCGGCACTCATAAAAGTCCAGGGGCTTCCGCACAGGTTGCCACGTGGGAGACCAGAAGTCCCCATCGGAGTGGCGAATGAAAAGGTACCTGCCGCCTTCGTCGGTTGGAATATTGTTGTACCGGTAACGCAAGATGCGCCTGAGCCTCGCGTCAGAGTAGAAGCTATAGCCTCCACCGGTGTTTGAGACGATCGCGATGTACTCGCGCGTGCCGAGGTAGTTTATCCATGGGGACGGCGTGTCCGGACGTTCTATGACATACTCGCGCCGTTCGTCGTCAAAGTGCCCGTACCTCATCCCTGACGGTCCCTCCTTGGCCTTATCGGCGTGGGTAGCCTTTCATTTACCGGTGGCGGGGACGCCAGGAAGGCATCCCCGCCACCATCTGTCCCGGGCCTGGGCGGTCCAGACCTACTTCTCGCGCTGCAGTGCCTCGTCAACCTTCTTTGCAGCCGCGTCTAGATAGCGCTTGACGTCATCGGCTTTGTACTTGCCCACGATGTAGTCGCTTAGGACGTTCTTGAACTCAGAAACGATGGCGTTCTCAATGTCGCCCCAGACCGCCAAAGGCGGGTAAGCCGTGGCATAGCCAAGAGCGGTCTTGAACGTCTTCCAGACTCCCGTTGAGTAGTAAGGATCATCGTATGCGGCCAGGGTCGCTGGGAGCATGTGGGAGAGGTGCTGAGTGTAATCCACCATCTTCTCCTTCTCAAGCAGGAACTTTATCCATGCCTTGGCTGCGTCCTTGTTCTTGCTGGCCTTGAATATCACGAGGTTGCTTCCGCCAGAGAAGGCTGCCCGGCCTTTCGAGCCCTTCGGCGGCTCCACCACGCCATAGTTCAAGGTCGGGTTCTCCTGCTCGATGTTGGCTATGTTCCACGGGCCCATGAAGCACATGGCGACGTTGCCGTTTATGAAGGCCGCGTCAGCCTGCGGCTGGTTGTACTCAGCGCAGGCCTTGTCCGCAAGCCCGTTCTCGACCAGGCTCACATACCACCGCATGGCCTGCACACCGGCCTCGCTGTTGAAGATGGCCTTCTTCGCCGCGACATCGACGAGATCTCCACCGTTAGCCCAGAGGATGATCGCCCAGTTGTGGATGAGGTCCCACGCGTTCGTGCCAGCCATGGCGAACGCCTTGCCAGGCCCAAGCGCCTTCGTTATAGCCTTGCCGACCGTTATGACCTCGTCATAGGTCTGCGGCGGGTTCACCTTCGCCGCAGCGAACATGTCCTTGTTGTAGAACAGGCACCTGGTCTCGGCGAACCAGGGCACGCCGTAGTAGCGGCCCTTGTAAGTCGTGGAGTCCAGGTTCGCCTTCATGAACGCCGAGGCGCCGCCGAACTCCGCGATGTTGATCTCCTCAAGGCCGCCCGTCGCTGCGAACTGGGGGTTCCACGTCGTGCCCACCTGCGACACGTCAGCCCCCTCGCCGGTGGCGATCGCAGCTGCGATGCGTGACCAGGCAGTATCCCATCCTACGATCTCCCAATTGACCTTGACGCCTGTCTGGGCCTGGAACTCTTGCGCCACCTTGTTCAGCCACACGGTGTGCGTCTCGTCGGGGGCGTTGGGCATGACCCAGAACGTTATCTCCTTGGGAGCCGCGGACGCCGTCACTACGCTGAGCATTGCGAAGAGAACGGCGCAGACAAGAATCCACCTTCTCAGTGTCATCTGAATTCGCCTCCCATTGAGGATGAGTTGTGTTTTGTTACCCTGGAACCCGAACAACCCTCTAGTCGCTGAACTCCACTAGGCCTGACTCCGAGTCGCCTGGACTCGCGCACGACCACACTCAAGTCACACCCAAACTCCAGAACTCCAGACACTCCACGCCCTGCCAGGCCATCGGCGGCCCGCCGGCCCTTGCCCGTCCATCCGGGCCAGACGCGGGTCTCGCGATAACGGCCCGCCCCGTGTGGCCTCACCTCCCTTCCGTCGTCGGCCAATGATACCTCGTTTGTTCTTGCGCTGCTCCCTGCGATGTCGATGCGCGGTCGTTGCCCCTAGCCCGTCACCCTTTGACAGAACCAGACACGAGGCCCTCCACGATATGCCTCTGAATGAGCGTGAAGAGCACCAGGACGGGTATGGTCACAATGATGCATGCCGCCATCATCCCCGCCCACCGGGCTTCCTGGTTGGTTATGTACTCGAGGATACCGACGGCCACCGTCTTTGTCGCTCGCCCCGTGAGAAGCGAGGCGAAAAGGATCTCGTTCCAGCTCATGATGAACGCGTATATGCCGACTGCCGCTATGCCGGGTCGCGCAATGGGGATGATCACCCGGAAGAGGGCACCCACAGGAGTGCATCCATCTATCTGAGCCTGTTCGTCTATCTCCCTCGGTATGTTCGCGAAGAAACTACGCAACATGAGAATGCTGAAGGGAAGGGCGAACGACGAATACGTGAGTATGAGGCCCTGGTAGGTGTTCTTGAGCTGAATCCCCGTCCACTTGTTGATGTAGACGAACAGGATGAAGTACGGGATCAGGAATAGTATCCCGGGAAACATCTGGGTCACGAGGAGCGAGAGCACGTACGGCCCCTTGCCCTTGAACTCGAACCGGGCGAGGGCATAGCCGGCAAGGATGCTGAGGGCCAGGCAGAGCACCATGGTCCCGACGGATATGATCATGCTGTTCCTGAAATAGTCCATGATCCTCACGGTGCGGTTGACGTTCCTGTAATTATCCAGGGTGAACGTACGCGGGATCCACCTTGGAGCAAGGTTCGGATCGGTTATGTCGGCCGACTGTATCTCAAGGCTTGTCTTGAAAGAGCCGGACACCATCCACAGGTACGGAATGAGCACGACGACGAGCACAAGGATCACCGCGGCGTAAAGCCCCACCCGCTCTGCGACTCGGATCGCCCTGGCCCGGGGCGACCTCATGCTTCGATACGCCTTTTTCTCGGGATTCGTGGGATTCATTGTCGCATCAGTCCTCCACCGATGTGCCGGGTTTGAGAGTCCGGAGATAGATGATAGCCACCACAGTCATCATCAGCACCAGGACCACCGACATGGCCGCGCCCATGCCGTACCTCAGGTTATCGAAAGCCTGTCTGACAACGAAGGTCGACGGCACTTCTGCGTAGATCCCGGGGTCGTCCCCGAGCATCACCTTGAACTGGTTGTATGCGTTGAAGTTCCAGAGGATGTTGAGGAGAAGCAGGGTCTTTGTGACCGGCAAGATGTGCGGCCAGGTAACGTAGCGGAACCTCTGCCACCAGTTCGCCCCATCGATCGATGCGCACTCCAGGAGCTCGCGGGGAACCGATTGCAGGCCCGCCAGAAGGAGCAGGCTCGCAAACGGCCAACCCTTCCATATGCTCGCCACCATCACTGAGAACATCGTCCTCGTCCCAACGAGCCACACGAGGGGCTCCTTGATGAGGCCCAGGGACATTAAGAAGCTATTCACAATGCCTACCCTCGCCTGGAAGATGAACCGCCACACGCTGTAGGCAACGGAATCGGGCATGATGTACGGCAGGAGCACGAGGCCTCGCACAATGGTCCTCCCATAGAACCGCTGATTGAGAAGGAGAGCGACGGCGAGACCTATGACGTATCCGATGGTGATGGTCACCACGCCATAGTAAAGCACGTTGGCCACGGACCTCAGGAACAGCACCCCGTCCGGGTCGCTGAGATCGAGGGCTTCCAGATAGTTCGCAAGCCCCACGAAGGGGGCGGCACGCCAATTAGCGATCGTGTAGATGTCAAGGTTCCGGAAGCTAATAAACACGCCCCAGACGATGGGGATCACATGAACGAAGATCGTGCCGAGAAGAGCGGGGGCAATCAGCAGATAAGGCAGCGTCCGTCTCCAGGCGAGAGCCCTCGATGCCCTTCCCACTGCGGCACTTGCGCGCGAGCGAACCTGCGCCTCCAACTCCTCACCCCCCCTTTGTTCCACAGGAGACAGACCCCCGCTCGGTAAACGAATTGGGGCTGTCCATCGATGTCATTCCATCGGTCAAAAAACCCCGTCACGCGGGTACCAGCATGGTCGGCTTCAGCACGATCCCAGGCACATCGCGCCCCTCAGATATCACGGACACAAGCATGTCGGCGGCGAGGCGCCCCTGCTCGTATAGGGGCGCTTGTATGCCGCCCAACGACGGCTCGATCAATCTCGTGGAGGGAAGGCAGTCGCCGGCCAAGAGCAGGAAACCGTTTTGTGTTCCAGACGCCGGGACCAGGCCTCTCTCACGGAGCGCACGGAGGGCACCCAGCGCGGTCGGGTCGCTGCTGCAGATGATGGCCGATACCCTGGCGTGCTCATCGTGGTCGAGGAGGCGAAGCGCGGCCCAGTACCCTCCGCTAACCGTATAGTCCCCTTCCCGGACCAGACGCTCATCATACGGGATACCTGCCTGCTCCAACGCGGTCTTGTAGCCTTCGGCGATGCTCCGCTTGTTGGGCAATAGGAAATTGCTGGGCTCCTTGATGAGCCCGATACGCGTGTGGCCGAGGGAGATCGCGTACCGGGTGGCGGCGATGCCCCCGGCCACCGCGTCGATCTCCACGAAATTGTGGGTTTGCTCGGGGTAACAGTAGCCCAGCGACACGAAGTGGAACCCCTTCTCTGAAAGCTCCTTCACTATGCTATCGGCTCCTGTCATCCCGTACAATATGGCCCCGTCGACGTTGCGCCGCTTCGTCAGCCGAACGACCTCTCTAAGAGCATCGTCCCGATTCGTCGGCACTGACAGCACCATGTCGTAGCCGCGCTCGTTGAGGAGATCAAGGGCCCCTTTGATCTGTTCGATCATGCCGGGATCGTGGAACACGAAATCCGACCCGAATGGAACCACGAACCCGATCGCGCCGGTCCGCTTCCGCCTGAGACTGCGGGCCGCCGAGTTGGGGTGGAAGTCGAGATCCGCCATAGCCGCTAGAACGCGCGAGCGCGTCTCTTGCCTAACCAGCTGACTCCTGTTCAGCACGCGCGACACGGTCTTCACGGAAACGTTTGCCTTCTTGGCGACATCGTATATGGTTGCCATGTCTTGAGCTCCCACTGCCGGAATGCGGCTGGCGAGAAGATGTTGTGTCTATCGGTGTCATATCATTGATTCAACGCATGTGGCGGAATTCCTTCTTTCAGCGCGGGTATTTTCTTTTGTGTGGGCTGGTCTTTGTCTACTGATGTCACTCGCCTGGGGATACATGGATATGGATATGGGTATCGTCTTGGCCCGGTCCGCCTCAAGCACACCACACCGTCCACAAGGGGCGAGACAGGTAGCATCAGGCAAGGACGCGGCGAGGCCGACAGGTGGGCGCTTCGTTGTCTCGCTTCCCTGTCTGTAGTAGGCGCAAAGGCTGGCGTGGGCACGAGGCGGGGCGCCCCGCCTGGCGCGGCGCTCGTAAACGAAGCGCGCCCGGAGCGCACCCGGAGGGCGTTCGGGCACACAAGTGCGGTGCGCACGGTGCGACGCAAGGCGCAACGGCGACCGGGACGGGACGCGGCCGCGCGCAAGCCGTTTCAGGCAGGCCGCGATTGGGTCGCGGCTGGGTCCTGACCCTGACCGTCTGACCGTCTCGGCCGCCGCGCACACGGCCGCTGCGTACATAAAAAAGCCTTCCGGCAGCGACCTACTCTCCCGCACCGTTGCCAGTGCAGTACCATCGGCGCTGGAGGGCTTAACTTCTGTGTTCGGAATGGGAACAGGTGTTTCCCCTCCGCTATTGCCA